>Ga0209702_10004981_pt1 | contig 18610 bp, 28 predicted proteins | sample FRY01_FD_187210 | JGI IMG/M metagenome (GOLD analysis project Ga0209702, IMG submission 187210) | Freshwater microbial communities from Lake Fryxell liftoff mats and glacier meltwater in Antarctica - FRY-01 (SPAdes) (version 2) | ecosystem: Environmental > Aquatic > Freshwater > Ice > Glacier...
GGAATCCGCGGGTCTTCAATCGCTTCAATGTGATCCAGAAATGCCATCGCCATAAAAGGGCTCCTTCCGGAGCCCTACTGAATCGATCGCAAACCAAATTGCATTAACTATTTATGATTCCGCCCTGCCTGCCCCCACCACCCCACTTGACCCCCCACCCGAATCTCCGTAAAGGCGGCTCATCCGAAAGCACGCACCATGCGGGCCCAGGACAAATAGAGCTGAACATTGCCGGTTATGTTCCGGGGGCCTTTCGTGTATTCGAACAGGCCCTTCTCTGTTGGAGGGGGTTTTCGAACTTTCTCTCGGAGCAGCCGACAAAGTAACCCGGTGTTTTGCCGGGTGGAGTGTTTTCAGGCTCGTATAACGCGCGGCCGCTTTTGCGAGTGGCTAGCGATCCCGGCTTTTGCCGGGGTGACCGCGTTTACGATCTTATTTCCCTTCACCTTGGTAACGCGCCACGTAACAGGTGAAGAGTACTTCATGCCGACAATTAACCAATTGGTCCGCAAGGGCCGCGTTCCTCAGAAGGCCAAGTCCAAGGTCCCTGCAATGGAACAGAACCCGCAGAAGCGCGGCGTTTGTACCCGTGTGTATACCACGACGCCGAAGAAGCCGAACTCGGCGCTTCGTAAGGTTGCAAAGGTCCGCCTGACCAACCAGCGCGAAGTTATTTCCTACATCCCCGGCGAGGGCCACAATCTTCAGGAACATAGTGTTGTCCTGATCCGTGGCGGCCGTGTGCGCGATCTTCCCGGTGTGCGTTATCACGTGCTCCGCGGTGTGCTCGATACGCAGGGTGTCAAGGATCGCCGCAAGAGCCGTTCGAAGTACGGCGCCAAGCGCCCGAAATAAGAACTGCTTTAATTATTTAGCGAAACGGTGCGCGCCGGGTCTTTGGGACCGCAGGCAGCGCGCTTTAGGATGAGGAGCCGGACCAGTCCGGCAGTGCATCCGCAGAAAAGGTAACGCAAATATGTCACGTCGTCGTCGTCCCGAAAAGCGGGTCATTCTTCCCGATCCCAAGTTTGGTGATCAGATCCTGTCGAAATTCATGAACAACCTCATGTATGATGGCAAGAAGTCCACTGCTGAGGGCATCGTTTATGGCGCTCTGGCTACGGTTGAAGCCAAGGCCAAATCCGATCCGATTCAGATGTTCCATGATGCGCTAAACAACATCAAGCCGCAGGTCGAAGTCCGCAGCCGCCGTGTTGGTGGTGCCACGTATCAGGTACCTGTCGAGGTTCGCCCCGAGCGTGCCCAGGCACTGGCGATCCGCTGGTTGATTTCTTCCGCTCGTGGACGTCCAGAAACCACCATGTCAGCTCGTCTGTCGGGTGAACTGATGGATGCAGCGAATAACCGCGGCAATGCGGTTAAGAAGCGCGAAGACGCTCACCGTATGGCTGATGCCAACCGGGCGTTCTCGCACTACCGCTGGTAAGGACTGGTTGTTAGGCCTTCGACTCCGCTCATCCTGAGTCTGTCGAAGGGTAACCGGTCACAATAGTAACCATATGGAGGGTGGGGCCGCATAGGGCGGCTCTCCTCCATACCACCACAGGAATTTTTCATGGCCCGCGAATATCCGCTGGAACGCTACCGTAACATTGGCATCATGGCGCATATTGACGCCGGTAAGACCACGACTACGGAACGGATTCTTTATTACACCGGCAAGTCCTACAAAATCGGCGAAGTGCATGATGGCGCGGCGACTATGGACTGGATGGAGCAGGAGCAGGAGCGTGGGATCACGATTACCTCCGCTGCGACCACCACGTTCTGGGCCAACGAAGATGGCAAGGGCGAGAAGCACCGGATCAACATCATCGATACACCGGGCCACGTTGACTTCACAATTGAAGTCGAGCGTTCACTGCGCGTGCTCGATGGCGCGGTTGCCGTGTTTGACGGCGTCGCCGGCGTAGAGCCGCAGTCCGAAACCGTATGGCGCCAGGCTGACAAGTACAAAGTTCCAAGAATGTGCTTCATAAATAAATTGGACCGCACCGGCGCCGACTTTTATTACTGCGTACAAAGTATCATTGATCGCCTTGGTGCGAAACCACTGGTTCTTTACTTGCCAATTGGTATCGAAGGCGGTCTGAAGGGCGTTGTCGACTTGGTGAACAACCGTGGCATCGTTTGGGAAGACGAATCCCTTGGTGCGGATTTCAACTATGTCGACATTCCTGAAGACATGGTCGAGAAAGCGGCAGAATACCGCGAAGCAATGATCGAGCTGGCTGTCGAAAATGACGATGAAGTTATGGAAGCCTATCTCGAAGGCAACATTCCTGACGTCGCAACGCTGAAACGCCTGATCCGCAAGGGCACGCTTGATCAGGCATTCGTGCCGGTCCTTTGTGGCTCTGCGTTCAAGAACAAGGGCGTCCAGCCCTTGCTTGACGCGGTGGTGGATTACATGCCGTCGCCGGTCGATGTGCCTGCAATCATGGGCATCATTCCCGACACGGACAAGGAAGCATCGCGGGCGCCGTCCGATGATGCGCCGTTCTCTGCGCTGGCGTTCAAAATCATGAACGATCCGTTCGTGGGAACGCTGACCTTTACTCGTATATACTCGGGTCAATTGGCCAAGGGCGGCGTGCTGAATTCAGTGAAGGACAAGAAGGAAAAGATCGGCCGTATGTTGCTGATGCATTCCAATAACCGCGAAGATATCGAAGAAGCGTTTGCTGGCGATATCGTTGCGATTGCTGGCCTGAAGGACACCACGACTGGCGATACGCTGTGCGATCCTGCTCATCCGATTATTCTCGAACGGATGGAATTCCCCGAACCAGTTATCGAATTGTCGGTGGAACCCAAGACCAAGGCTGACCAGGAAAAGATGGGCGTTGCGCTTAATCGTCTGTCGGCGGAGGATCCTTCGTTCCGCGTCACGACCGATCACGAATCTGGTCAGACGATCATCAAGGGAATGGGCGAGCTTCACCTCGACATTCTAGTTGATCGGATGCGGCGTGAATTCAAGGTTGAAGCCAATGTCGGTGCGCCGCAAGTGGCTTACCGCGAATCGCTGGGCCGTGAAATCGACGTTGATTACACCCATAAGAAGCAGTCAGGTGGTTCAGGGCAGTTTGCCCGTGCCAAGGCGACATTTATCCCGGGTGAGCGCGGACAGGGCATCGTTTTCGAAGACAGCATCAAGGGCGGCAATATTCCACGTGAATATATTCCGTCGCTCGAAAAGGGTATGCGCGAACAGGCGGCCAGTGGCTATTTGATTGGCTTCCCGATCATCGATTTTACCATCAGGGTAACCGACGGTGCCTACCATGACGTCGATTCCTCGACTGTGGCATTTGAAATTTGCGGTCGCGGTGCGATGCGCGAAGCAGCCGAACGCGGCGGCATCAAGCTGCTCGAGCCGGTCATGAAAGTCGAAGTCATTACGCCTGAAGATTATCTGGGTGATGTTATCGGCGATCTAAACTCCCGTCGTGGCCAAATACAAGGCACTGACACCCGCGGTAATGCTCAGGCTGTTGAAGCACTGGTGCCGCTGGCCAACATGTTCGGTTACGTGAACGAGCTTCGTTCGTTCAGTCAGGGCCGCGCAAACTACTCCATGCAGTTCTCCCACTACGAGGAAGTTCCGGCGAGTGTTGCACAAGAGGTCAAAGAGAAGCTTGCCTAACCGCAAGCTACCGTCTAGTGGCGGCGCCTGATTTAGCGGGCGCCGTTCCATTCCCGCAATCATTTAGTTCATACGAATAGAGGTTATAGACAATGGCGAAAGCTAAGTTTGAGCGGAATAAACCGCATTGCAACATCGGCACCATCGGTCACGTTGACCACGGCAAGACGACCCTTACGGCCGCGATCACTAAAGTGATGGCTGAAATCCATGGCGGCGCTGCTGTCGATTTCGCTAACATCGATAAGGCTCCAGAGGAGCGTGAGCGCGGAATTACTATTTCGACCGCACACGTCGAATATGAAACTGGTGCGCGCCACTATGCGCACGTCGATTGCCCAGGCCACGCTGACTATGTGAAAAACATGATCACCGGTGCTGCCCAGATGGATGGCGCGATCCTGGTTGTGAACGCAGCTGACGGCCCGATGCCGCAGACCCGCGAGCACATCCTGCTTGCCCGTCAGGTCGGCGTACCTGCTCTGGTTGTTTACATGAACAAGGTCGATCAGGTCGATGATGACGAAATCCTCGAACTGGTGGAAATGGAAGTTCGTGAACTTCTTTCCAAGTACGATTTCGATGGTGATAACATTCCTATCGTGATGGGTTCGGCTTTGGCCGCACTTGAAGGCCGTGATGACAACATCGGTAAGGAATCGATCATCAAGCTGATGGAAGCAGTCGACACTGCCATTCCGCAGCCTGACCGTCCGATCGATAAGCCGTTCCTGATGCCAATCGAAGACGTGTTCTCGATTTCTGGTCGTGGTACGGTTGTTACCGGCCGCGTTGAAACCGGCATCGTTAATGTTGGCGACGAAGTTGAAATCGTCGGCATTAAGGATACTGGCAAGACGGTTGTTACCGGCGTCGAAATGTTCCGCAAGCTGCTTGATCGCGGCGAAGCTGGTGACAACATCGGTGCATTGGTTCGCGGTGTTGGCCGTGAAGACGTTGAGCGCGGCCAGGTTTTGGCCAAGCCGGGTTCGGTTAATCCGCACACCGACTTCTCTGCAGAAGTTTACGTCCTGTCCAAGGACGAGGGTGGCCGTCACACGCCATTCTTTGCGAACTACCGTCCGCAGTTCTACTTCCGTACAACCGACGTGACCGGCGAAGTGATCCTCCCAGAGGGCACCGAGATGGTTATGCCAGGCGACAACGTAACAATCGGCGTAAAGCTGATTGCTCCGATCGCTATGGACGAAGGTCTTCGTTTCGCAATCCGTGAAGGCGGCCGTACGGTCGGTTCAGGGGTTGTCAGCAAGATCACTAAGTAATATAGGCTTTGTACCAGCCGGGATGCCCGATTCATTCGGGTGATTCGGCTGGTCAGGTTTTTCAGGGGGCCGCCCCTTCCCATGATCTTCGAATGAAGGCTTGGCGAGGTCGGGCGGTCTCTTATTTTTTGGAAGTACTCCTTTGGGGTGTTTCTTGGCTCTTTCGCATCGGTAGTAGGTAATGGAAGCTCAGAATATCCGCATTCGCCTGAAGGCGTTCGATCACCGCGTGCTCGATCAGGCAACCGGCGAAATTGCGGAAACCGCACGCCGTACTGGCGCACTTATTCGCGGCCCCATTCCTTTGCCGACGCATATCGAAAAGTTCACCGTGAACCGCGGTCCGCACATCGACAAGAAGTCGCGCGAGCAGTTCGAGATACGTACTTTTAAGCGGCTGCTCGATATCGTGCAGCCCAACGCCCAGACGGTCGATGCGCTAATGAAGCTCGATCTTGCAGCTGGCGTGAACGTAGAAATCAAGCTGGCGTAAGTCAGTTAGTAGATAGCCCCCGTTTCGGCGGGTGTCTTGAATGGATCGCTAAGGCTTTCCAATCAGGGACATAAGGATACCTCCGGCGCGTCTACCCATATTTGGTGGACATTTAGCCGGGCAAGCGTCCTCCGTCTCGCTTCCCAAAGCCTTCTAGGTGGTCGGGGGCACTCAGCCCGGACGGGGTGACGCATTAAAATCTGGGTTGGCAAGCATCTGGAATGGTCCAGATGCCTCTGTTTTAGGAGATTGGTGATGCGCACAGGCGTGATCGCTAAAAAAGTCGGGATGACCCGCCTCTTTCAGGAGGATGGCCGCCATGTGCCGGTCACAGTCCTCGCTCTGGAAGAATGCCAAGTTGTATCGCACCGCACTGCCGAACGTGATGGTTATTTCGCGCTTCAAGTTGGTTCGGGCGAAGCCAAGCAAAAGAATGTTGCCAAGCCGCAGCGTGAACATTTCGCTCAGGCGAATGTTGGCCTGAAGCGCAGGGTTGCTGAATTCCGCCTTGAGAATGAAGAAGGTTTCCTGCCGGTCGGATCGACCATCAGTGCAGAACACTTCATTGCCGGCCAGAAGGTCGACATCACGGGCCATACGCAGGGTAAAGGCTTCGCCGGCGCCATGAAGCGGTGGAACTTCAAGGGTCTTCGGGCGTCCCACGGTGTCTCGCTTTCCCACCGTTCGCACGGTTCGACGGGTAACCGTCAGGATCCAGGGCGTGTTTTCAAGGGCAAGAAGATGGCCGGTCACATGGGTGATCGCCAGCGTACCCAGCAAAACCTCGAGATTGTGCGCACAGACGCCGATCGCGGCCTTCTGTTTGTGAAGGGTTCGGTTCCCGGTTCGAAGAATGGCTGGTTGGTCGTTCGTGATTCCGTGAAGCTGAAGCTTCCTGAAGGTGTGCCATTCCCAGGTGTAGTTCTCGACACAAAGGGCCCCAAGCCTGAAGCAGTCGAGGAAGCTCCAGTAGCAGTTGAAGTCGAAGCCGTGGAAACCACGGCAGCAGACTCCGACACGAATAAGGAGGGCTGATCCGTGAAGGTGAAGGTCCAGAAAATCGACGGCGCCAAGGTATCCGGGGCTTCCGGCGATCTCGAGCTCAATGATACTGTCTTCGGTATCGAACCGCGTGCTGATATTTTGCACCGTGTGGTAACATGGCAGCTTGAAAAACGTCGCGGCACCGCTCGCGGCGCTCGTGAGCGTTCCGATGTTAATCGCACCGGTAAGAAGTACGGTAAGCAGAAGGGTGGCGGCGTTGCTCGTCACGGTGCTCGCAGCGCTCCTATCTTTATTGGTGGCGGCAAGGCTCACGGCCCGCGCGTTCGTGATTTCAATCCGTCGCTCAACAAGAAGATCCGCACGCTTGGCCTGAAAATGGCCTTGTCGAGCAAGGCGCTAGATGGCCTGGTAATTGTCGACAGCCTTGAGCTGAAGGGCAACAAGACCAAGCTACTCGCTGAGATCTTTGGCAAGGCTGGCTATGCTGGCAAGGTCCTGGTGATCGACGGTGAAGCGGTGAATGCTACTTTCAAGCTGGCTGCAAGCAACATCCCGAACGTCAATGTGATGCCGGCGATGGGTGCGAACGTCTACGACATCCTGAAACACGATACGCTGATCCTTACCAAGGACGCTGTCGCCAAGCTGGAGGCGCGCTTCAATGGCTAAAAAGCAGGAAGTGGCTGCACGTCATTACGACGTCATCCTGTCACCCCACATTACCGAGAAGTCGACGCTGTTGTCTGAGTTTGGCGCAGTAGTCTTCAAGGTTTCGAATGACGCTACCAAGCCGCAGATCAAAGAAGCGGTCGAGGCCCTGTTTGATCGCAAGGTCAAGAGCGTCAACACGGTTGTCCAAAAGGGCAAGACGAAGCGCTGGAAGGGTCGTCCCTACAAGCGTTCCGATTTCAAAAAAGCGGTTGTGACGCTGGTTGACGGGCAAGACCCGATCGACGTCACTGGCGCGATCTGAGGGCAGGACAGATGGCACTCAAGAATTATAAACCGACCAGTCCCGCACGTCGCGGCCTGATCCTTGTCGACAAATCCGGCCTGTATAAAGGCAAGCCGGTGAAGTCGCTCACGGAAGGCAAGCGTAAGACCGGCGGACGTAACAACAAAGGTCACGTCACTTCGCGCGGGATCGGCGGCGGTCACAAGCAGAAATATCGCTTCATCGACTTCAAGCGTCGCAAGTGGGATATGCCGGCAACGGTGGAGCGGATCGAATATGATCCAAACCGTACCGCTTTCATCGCGCTTCTGAAGTATGAAGACGGTGATATCACTTATATCATTTGCCCGCAGCGCCTCGCCGTCGGTGACACCGTTGTTTCCGGTGAAAAGACCGATACCAAGCCTGGCAACGCGATGCTTCTGGCTCAGATGCCGGTCGGCACCATTTGCCACAATGTGGAAATGAAGCCAGGCAAGGGCGGTCAGATCGCTCGCTCTGCTGGTACCTATGCGCAGCTAGTCGGTCGTGACCGCGGCATGGTAATTGTTAGGCTGAACTCCGGCGAGCAGCGGTATATCCGCGGCGATTGCATGGGTACGGTTGGTGCGGTGTCCAATCCGGACAATTCGAACCAAAATCTCGCCAAAGCTGGTCGTAATCGTTGGCGCGGCATCAAGCCGTTGACCCGCGGTGTGGCCAAGAACCCGGTCGATCACCCTCATGGTGGTGGTGAAGGTCGGACCTCTGGCGGTCGTCATCCGGTTACCCCTTGGGGCAAGCCGACCAAGGGTGCTCGTACCCGCAGCAACAAGCAGACGGACAAGATGATTATCCGTTCGCGTCATGCTAAGAAGAAGAGGTAACCGAGATGGCTCGTTCCGTCTGGAAAGGTCCGTTCGTAGACCTCCATCTGCTGAAAAAAGCAGAAACCGCTCAGGAATCTGGTGCGCGTGGTGCAATCAAAACTTGGTCGCGTCGCTCCACTGTCCTGCCACAGTTCGTTGGCCTGACGTTCAGCGTCTATAATGGTCACAAGTTCATTCCGGTGTCCGTTAACGAGGACATGGTCGGTCACAAGCTTGGTGAATTTGCGCCAACGCGTACATTTCCAGGTCATGCTGCCGACAAGAAGGGCAAACGCTAATGGGTAAGGCAAAATCCCCCCGCCGCGTCGCCGATAACGAGGCGCTGGCAGTTGGCAACACGATCAAGGGTTCGCCGCAAAAGCTGAACCTGGTCGCTGCACTGATCCGCGGACGCAAGGTTGAAGAAGCGCTCAATATCCTGGCTTTCTCCAAGAGAGCTATGGCGCGTGACGCAACCAAGGTGCTCGCTTCGGCGATTGCCAATGCGGAAAACAATCACGATCTCGATGTAGATTCGCTGGTCGTTGCGGAAGCAAGTGTCGGCAAGTCGATCACCATGAAGCGTTTCCACACTCGTGGCCGCGGTAAGTCGACCCGTATTCTGAAACCGTTCAGCCGACTGCGCATCGTAGTTCGCGAGCACGAAGAAGAGGAAGCGTAAGCCATGGGTCATAAAAGTAATCCGATCGGCCTGCGTCTGCAGATCAACCGTACCTGGGACAGCCGCTGGTACGCCGAAGGGCGTAACTATGCACAGCTGCTCAAGGAAGACATCGAAATTCGCAAGTATATCGTGGACACGCTGCCTCAGGCTGCGATTTCCAAGGTAGTGATTGAGCGTCCAGCAAAGCTTTGCCGGATTTCGATTTATGCTGCGCGGCCTGGTGTCATCATTGGCAAGAAGGGCGCCGACATCGAGAAGCTTCGTTCGAAGCTTGCCACGATGACGGACAGCGAAGTGAAGCTGAACATAGTTGAAATCCGCAAGCCGGAAATCGACGCGAAGCTCGTTGCTCAGGGTATTGCTGATCAGTTGATCCGCCGTATCGCGTTCCGCCGTGCAATGAAACGCGCCATGCAGTCTGCCATGCGTCTGGGTGCCGAAGGCATCAAGATTCAGTGCGGCGGCCGTCTTGGCGGTGCTGAAATTGCCCGCGTTGAACGGTACCACGAAGGCCGTGTGCCGTTGCACACACTTCGCGCCAACGTCGATTACGCCGAAGCCGAAGCCCTGACTGCCTATGGCATCATAGGCATCAAGGTCTGGGTCTTCAAGGGAGAAATCCTGGCGAACGATCCGACCGCACAAGACCGACTGATGATGGAAGCTCAGACTTCCGGCGTCCGTCCGGCTCGTTGATTAGGTAAGAGCAATGCTGCAACCCAAGAAACCAAAATTTCGCAAGACCTTCAAGGGTCGGATCAAGGGCGACGCGAAGGGCGGCACTACGCTGAACTTCGGTTCCTATGGTCTTAAGGCACTTGAGCCAGAGCGGATTACCGCACGCCAGATCGAAGCTGCGCGTCGCGCAATTACGCGTCATATCAAGCGTCAGGGACGTTTGTGGATCCGCATCTTCCCAGATGTTCCGGTGTCGAAAAAGCCTGCCGAAGTTCGTCAGGGTAAAGGCAAGGGTTCAGTTGAATATTGGGCCGCCCGGGTAAAACCAGGTCGTATCATTTTCGAGCTCGACGGCGTTCCCGGCCCATTGGCAGCTGTCGCTTTCGAGCGTGCGGCCATGAAGCTCCCCATCAAGACTAAGGTCGTTGCCCGTCTGGGTGACACCTCGCATCTGGAGGGTTGATGATGGCCCAGAATAAATCGATAGTCGAAGACCTTCGCACCAAGAGTGACGATCAACTGGATGTCCAGCTGACCGAACTTAAGCGCGAGCAGTTCAACCTGCGCTTTCAATCTGCTACAAGCCAACTCGAACGGCCAGCGCGGATCAAAGAAGTGCGGCGCGCTATTGCGCAGATCAAAACGTTGCAAACAGAACGCGCCAACAGCGCCGTTAAGGCCTGAGGAAAACACGATGCCTAAACGTATCCTCGTCGGAACCATCACTTCTGACAAGACCGACAAGACCGTGACCGTTCTGGTCGAACGCAAGGTGAAGCACCCGCTTTACGGGAAGATCATCCGGCGTTCGAAGAAGTATCACGCGCACGACGAGAACAACGTCCATAAAACGGGTGAAACCGTTCGGATCGAGGAGACCAAACCAATCTCCAAGACCAAGACATGGCGCGTTCTCGACACAGTGCAGGCCAGCAAGGGCGCTGCCGTAGAAGCCGATATCGAAGTTGAGGCTGCTGCCGGTAGCACGACCTGATTTTAGGGTATTTTTTGGAACTGCAGGACTGGCAAGTGCCAACGATCCTGTAAGCCGAGTAAGAAGGAACCGCATCGATGATTCAGATGCAATCAAATCTAGAGGTCGCCGACAACAGCGGCGCGAAGCGCGTCCAGTGCATTAAGGTACTGGGCGGGTCGAAGCGTCGGACTGCAAGCGTTGGCGACGTGATTGTTGTTTCCATCAAGGAAGCTCAGCCACGTGCCAAGGTTAAGAAGGGCGACGTTCACCGCGCTGTGATCGTCCGCACTCGCAAGGACGTTCGTCGTCCAGACGGCAGCGTTATTCGTTTCGACGGCAACGCAGCTGTGCTGGTCAACAAGAACGAGGAGCCAATTGGCACCCGTATCTTTGGCCCGGTAGTTCGCGAATTGCGCGGTCGTGGCTTCATGAAGATCATCAGTCTCGCGCCGGAGGTGCTGTAATGGCTGCCGCTAAAATCAAGAAGGGCGACAGCGTCGTCGTGCTTTCGGGCAAGGACAAGGGCCAGACCGGCACCGTCCAGAAGGTCATGCCAAAAGAAGGTAAGGTCGTCGTCCAAGGTGTGAACATTGCTGCTCGTCACCGTAAGCCGAGCCAGGAAAACCCTCAGGGTGGGATCGACCGCTTCGAAGCGCCGATGCACCTCTGCAAGGTTGCCGTGGCTGATCCCAAGGATGGCAAACCGACCCGCGTCCGCTTCGAAGAGCGTGATGGGAAAAAGGTCCGGGTAGCCGTCAAGTCCGGAGATATCATCGATGGCTGATTCAACAGCTCCACGCATGAAGCAACGCTATGACGATGTAATCGTCAAGGCGATGACGGAAAAGTTCGGTTACACGAACCGTCTTCAGGTTCCGCGCCTCGACAAGATCACACTCAACATGGGTGTGGGCGAAGCGAGCCAGGACAAGAAGAAGGTCCAGACCGCCGCAGAAGAAATGGCTCTGATTGCCGGGCAGAAGCCGGTTATCACCAAGGCCAAGAAGTCGATCGCACAGTTCAAACTGCGCGAAGGCATGCCGATCGGTTGCAAGGTTACTTTGCGCCGCGAACGCATGTATGAATTCGTCGACCGTCTGGTCACGATCGCAATGCCGCGTATTCGCGACTTTCGTGGTCTGAACCCGAAGAGCTTCGATGGCCGAGGCAACTATGCCATGGGCTTGAAAGAGCAGATTATCTTTCCCGAGATTTCTTATGATCAAATCGATCAGGTCCGCGGGATGGATGTGATTGTCACCACCACGGCGAACACCGATGAAGAGGCGAAGGAATTGCTCCGTCTCTTTGGTTTCCCGTACCCGGTTGAAGAAACCGAAGAACAGCAAGCCGCATGAGCGGTCAGGAAAAGAGAGCTTAAGTCCAATGGCGAAACTGAGTTCCATTAACAAAAACGAGCGTCGCAAGAAGCTCGTTAAGAAGTATGCGGCGAAATACGCAAAGCTTAAGGCTGTGGCCGACGACAAAGCCCTCGACGAGGGTGAGCGTCTGATGGCTCGTCTTAAGATGGCGGAAATCCCGCGCAACGCGAACCCCACGCGTGTGCGCAACCGTTGCACAACCACCGGCCGCCCACGCGGCGTTTACCGGAAGTTCGGCTTGAACCGTATTGAGCTGCGCAATCTCGCCAATAAGGGGCTTATCCCCGGCGTGACGAAGTCGAGCTGGTAAGGATCAGAATATGGCTATGACAGATCCACTGGGTGATATGCTCACCCGCATCCGTAACGGACAGCAGGCTAAGAAGGACTCCGTCCTTTCGCCAGCTTCCAAGCTTCGTGCAAACGTACTCGAAGTGCTTCAGCGTGAAGGCTACATCCGTGGCTTTTCCGAAGATGGCACGGGTAAGCACCTGGCGTTGCGGATCGAACTTAAATATTTCGAGGGCGAGCCTGCTATCAAGCATGTTGCCCGCGTCTCCAAGCCGGGTCGCCGGGTCTATTCGGGTAGCCAAGAGCTTCCGGTAGTCCGCAACGGTCTCGGCATCACCATCGTCTCGACGCCCAAGGGTGTGCTTTCAGGTAATGAAGCACGCACCGAAAACGTTGGCGGCGAAGTGCTTGCAGAGGTGTTCTGATGAGCCGCATCGGTAAAAAAGCAGTCGCGATGCCTGACGGCGTTACTGCGAATATCGACAATGGCACGCTCAGCGTGAAGGGCCCTAAGGGGACACTTTCGATGGGCATGCTCGACGACATTGAATATCAAGTTGAAGAAGGCGCGATTACGGTCAAGCCGGCAAATGCGACAACGCGAGCTCGTGCCTATTGGGGCATGCAACGTACATTGGTTGCTAACTTGATAGACGGTGTCACCGAAGGCTTCACCAAGGTGCTGGAAATTAACGGCGTTGGTTATCGTGCGCAGGCTCAGGGCAAGACCCTGAAGCTGCAACTCGGTTACAGCCACGATGTTGATATCGTAGTGCCCGAGGGCATTGAAGTTAAAACGCCTGATCAGACTACGGTCGAAGTCAGCGGGAATGACAAACAGGCAGTCGGTCAGTTCGCTGCCGAAGTCCGCCAGTGGCGCAAGCCCGAGCCTTACAAGGGCAAGGGTATCAAGTACCGCGGCGAATACGTCTTCCGCAAGGAAGGGAAGAAGAAGTAAGATGGCCAAGCTTTCTCTGTTCGAACGCCGCCGCCGCCGTGTGCGGTCCGCCCTGCGGGCTCGCTCCGGTGACCGTGCGCGCCTTTCGGTGCATCGCACCGGACGTCACATCTACGCTCAGATTATCGATGACAAAAACGGCCGTACGGTCGCGGCTGCATCGACGCTTGGGGCGAAGGTTTCTGGTGCCAATATGGATGCCGCCAATCAGGTGGGCAAAGATATTGCTGCTGCTGCCAAGAAGGCTGGCGTCACCACCGTCGTGTTCGATCGCGGTGGCTTCCTGTTCCATGGCCGCGTGAAAGCGCTGGCCGAAGCCGCGCGCGAAGGCGGTCTGGAGTTCTGATTATGGCTGACGATAAGAAAACTGACGAAACGCCGGCGGCAACGCCTGAGGCCACTGTCGAAGAAACCAAGGTACAGCCTGAAGCTAAAGCGGCTCCTGCTGAGAAGGCCAAGGAAGAAACTGCAACAGCGGCGGACGCCAAGGAAGAAGCGGCTTCTGCTGCGGAACCAGCAGCTGAGCCTGTGATCGACAATGCGGGTTCGACCCCGACACCAACGTTGGCAACGACCGAGGCGTTCGATAACCAATCGCCGGCTGCCGGCGCTCCTTCGCAGCCGCGCAGTAACAATCGCGGCGGCGGCAACCGTGGCGGCGGCCAGGGCGGACAAGGTGGCCCTGGTGGCAACCGCGGACGTGGCGGCGGGCGTGACAATAACCGCCGCGGCGGCCGTGACGAGCCCGATGATGGTCTGACTGAAAAGCTGGTCCACATCAACCGCGTGTCCAAGACTGTAAAGGGCGGTAAGCGCTTTGGTTTTGCAGCGTTGGTTGTGGTCGGTGACGGCGCAGGCCGGGTTGGATTTGGCAAGGGCAAAGCACGCGAAGTGCCGGAAGCCATTACTAAGGCGACCGCAGCTGCGAAAAAGAAGATGATCCGCGTTTCCTTGAAAGAGGGGCGCACGCTTCACCATGATGGCAAGGGCCGTTTCGGCGCTGGCTTGGTCAATGTTCGTTCGGCCCCTCCGGGTACTGGGATCATTGCCGGTGGTCCAATGCGCGCCGTGTTCGAAAGTCTTGGTGTTGCCGATGTGGTGACCAAGTCGATGGGTACATCGAACCCATACAACATGATCCGCGCCACATTTGATGCGCTGGTTAACCAGACTTCGCCGAAGTCTGTTGCGCAGCGCCGGGGCAAGAAGGTTGCTGACCTGCTTGGCCACGGTGGGTCCAGTGAAGCCGAGGCGGAAGCCGAAGCCGCTGCAGTTACGGAGTAAGATTGATGGCTGATAAGAAGACTATCACGATCAAGCAGATTGGTTCGCCGATCCGCCGTCCGGACAAGCAACGTCAGATGTTGATCGGTCTTGGACTGAACAAGATGCACAAAGTCGTGACACGGCAGGATACTCCTGAAGTTCGCGGCGCGATCGCTAAGCTGCCTCACATGGTGCAGGTAATCGATTGAGTTATCTCATGGTGTCCCTTGCTCATAATGCCTGGGGCTGATTGACTTTAGGCGGCCCGGGCATGTACCGGGCCGCTTCCATTTTAACCGCAAGGGCGGATCGGCCCTTTTGGTATTTTAGCGCGAACAAAGCGAAAGCGAGTGCAATATTATGAAACTGAATGAAATCCGCGACAATGATGGTGCCCGTAAATCACGCATGCGCGTGGGCCGGGGTATTGGTTCGGGCAAGGGCAAAACTGCCGGCCGCGGCCAGAAGGGCCAGAAGAGCCGTTCCGGCGTAGCCGTCAAGGGCTTCGAAGGCGGCCAGATGCCACTCCACATGCGCATGCCAAAGCGCGGCTTCAACAACCCGTTTGGCAAGGATTTTGCTGAAGTGAACCTAGGCATGGTCCAGAAGTTCATCGATGCGGGCAAGCTGGACGCCAAGAAGCTGGTCGATCACGAAGCCTTGAAGGCTGCTGGCCTAGGCCGCGGCGGCAAGAATGGCGTGCGTTTGCTGGCCAAGGGTGAGCTGACAACTGCCAAGGTTAAATTCTCCGTCGCCGGTGCTTCCAAGGGCGCTGTCGCGGCCGTGGAAAAAGCTGGTGGCTCGGTTGAAGTAACCTTGCCGACCAATCTTGAAGTCAAGGCGAAAAAGGCGGAAGCAACCGCGAAGCGTCTTGAAAAGAAGAACAAGAAGTAAGAATCTTTTGTCCCGGGCATTTTTCGGGGCTGCGCGAAATAGGCATATTGCCTGTGGAAAGCAGCCCTTGAAATGGCTGGGATGTTGGTTTTTACAGGTGCAGGGTTCGACATTCGGGCACACGCACCTTATGTGACCAACGAAGGCCGGATTTTCCGGTGCCCATCTTACGGCTAACCCACGTTAAGGCTCACAAAAAAACATGGCATCACGCGCCGATAATATTGCGAGTAATCTAAGTCTCGCCAATTTCTCGAAAGCCACCGAGCTTAAGAACCGTATCTGGTTCACGATCGGCGCGCTTATCGTGTTTCGTTTTCTCAGCTTCGTGCCGCTGCCAGGGGTGAACCCACTGGTTCTGGAGACGTTGTATGACCAGACCAGGGGTGGAATCCTCGATCTGTTCAACACATTCTCCGGCGGTAGTCTGGAACGGATGAGCCTGATCGCACTCGGCGTGATGCCTTATATTACGGCGTCGATTGTGGTTCAGATGGCGTCTTCGCTTCATCCCGCGCTGGCTGCGATCAAGAAGGAAGGCCAGAGCGGCCGCCAGAAACTTAATCAGTATACGCGCTATGGAACGGTATTCCTGTGCGCAATCCAGGGTTGGTTCCTAGCCGCAGGGCTTGAAGCCTATGGCGCGCAAAGCGGGTTACAGGCGGTCGTACAGACTGGATATATGTTCCGCATCGGCGCAGTCATTTCGCTGGTGGGCGGAACCATGTTCCTGTTGTGGCTGGGTGAGCAGATTACCTCCCGCGGGATTGGTAACGGCGTTTCGCTCATCATCATGGCTGGCATCGTTGCTCAGTTCCCAACTTTCGTAAGCAATTTGTTTGAAGGCGGGCGCAGTGGCTCCATCGGTCCAGCGGTGATCATTGGTTTTATCGTCATGGTCATTGTCCTGATCCTGTTCATCTGTTTCATGGAGCGGGCGCAGCGCCGTCTGCTCATCCAATACCCAAAGCGTGCCAGCGCGCAGGGAATGATGCAGGCAGACCGCAGCCATTTGCCGCTGAAGATCAACACCGCTGGCGTTATCCCGCCGATTTTCGCCAGTTCGCTGTTGCTATTGCCCCTTACGATTACGCAATTTGCCGGTAACTCGGTGAGTACCGACAGCACCAGCGGTGCGTTTCTGCAATCTGTGCTGCAATATCTCCAGCATGGTCAGCCGTTATATATGGCGCTGTATGCGGCAGGCATCATCTTCTTCTGCTTCTTCTACACGGCGGTGGTGTTCAACCCCGAGGAGACGGCGGACAATTTGAAGAAAAATGGCGGTTTCATACCTGGTATTCGTCCAGGCAATCGAACCGCTGAATATCTCGATTATGTTTTGACCCGTATTACTGTTGTCGGTGCTGCTTACCTCACTTTGGTTTGTGTCCTTCCGGAATATGTGATCGCGCAAACTGGCATTCCGTTGTTTCTCGGCGGGACCAGTCTGCTTATCGTAGTGAACGTCACCGTCGATACGATCAGCCAGGTGCAGTCACATTTGCTGGCACACCAATATGGCGATCTGATCAAGAAGGCGAAACTGAAGGGCCGGACGCGTTAATGCGTACTGGTTTGGGATTGGGTCACTTGCTGTCGAATTACTAGGGGGCTTTGCCGTGAATATTATCCTTTTGGGGCCTCCAGGCGCTGGTAAGGGGACGCAGGCTTTGCGTCTTGTTGAGCAGTATGGCATGCGTCAGCTATCCACTGGCGATATGCTGCGAGCGGCGGTTAAGGCGGGCACTCCTGTAGGGCTTGAGGCCAAGGCTGTTATGGAGCGCGGCGAGCTGGTTTCCGACGAGATCGTATCTGCGCTGATTGACGATGAGCTGCGCGCGATGGGCGCAGAAACCGGCGCAATCTTTGACGGTTATCCCCGCACCAAACAACAGGCGAAATCGCTTGAGGAAATTCTGGCGAGCCATGGCCGCACGCTCGATCATGTGATTGAGCTGGAAGTAAACGAAGATGCTCTAGTGGACCGGATCACTGGCCGCTTTACCTGCGCCAACTGCGGTGCGAATTATCATGATCGGCACAAGCTGCCGGCAGTGGACGGCGTGTGCGACAAATGTGGCAGCACTGAATTCAAGCGCCGCCCGGATGATAATGAAGAAACCGTTCGGATGCGGATGCAGGAATATCGCGCCAAGACTGCACCGATCCTGCCCGTTTATGACGAACAAGGTATCGTTAGCCGGGTGGATGGTATGGCCAGCATCGAAGACGTAACCAGTTCGCTGGATGCGATCCTGGCTTAGGGCCGCTGCTTAAGGCCGTTCCGATACGGCCATTCCATACAGGCCAATATCACCCGAGTTCGATGAATCCCTCATCTGCCCTTGGCCTTTGTTCTGCGCCGTGGAATAAGCGGAAGGGAACTGGGAGTGCCTAATATGCTCAAATATTCCGCTGCATTTATCGCTGGAGTCGTGGGTGCGCTGTTAATGGCGCAGCCCGCAACTGCTGAGGTGATCAAGGTTGGCGAAGACAGCTTTGTCACCCGCGATGCGGCAGTGGTTGAGGCCACCCCGTACGAAGCGTGGCAGGTTTTGATTGCGCCGTCGCAATGGTGGAATAACAGCCACACATGGTCGGCGGATGCTGAAAACCTCTATATCAGTGCACAGGCTGGCGGCTGTTTCTGCGAGTTGTTAGCTCCTCCAAAGGGCGCACCCGATGGCATTCGCCGTGGCAGTGCGCACCACATGACTGTGGTGCTGGCTGATCCGCCAAAGGTTTTGCGGATGCGCGGCGGCCTTGGCCCGTTGCAAAGCGAGCCGGTGGACGGTGTCCTCACCATCACACTCAACCCATCTGATGCCGGAACTGTGATCGTTTTCGAATATGTAGTCGGCGGATATATGCGTTTCGAATCTGAGCAGATTTCCAAGGCGGTGGATGGAGTGATGAGCCAACAGCTTGTCGGGCTTGCCAAATTGCTTAGTCCGGTAGCTGCAGAAGCTTCCCCGGAGGCGGATGTTGATGACACAGAGGTTGAGGAAGATCCTGAAACTGAAGCTGAAGCAGACAAGCCGGAAAAGAAAGAAACTCAATCCGTTGAAGAAGCTTTTGGCTCACTCGCCGATGATTATACCAACCTTCGATGAGGGTGACTCACGTATGGGATTCCCAAAGCGAGGATAGTCTGATTCTATGGCTCCATGTTTTGGAGGACATGACCATGGGTTCAGCGATTGGATTACGGGATGATTTTGAC
>Ga0209702_10004982_pt1 | contig 18607 bp, 17 predicted proteins | sample FRY01_FD_187210 | JGI IMG/M metagenome (GOLD analysis project Ga0209702, IMG submission 187210) | Freshwater microbial communities from Lake Fryxell liftoff mats and glacier meltwater in Antarctica - FRY-01 (SPAdes) (version 2) | ecosystem: Environmental > Aquatic > Freshwater > Ice > Glacier...
CCGCAGGAATGGACGAAATTCCGCGACAAGGTGTCAGACAACTTCCGCGTCGTAACCCACGAGAACTTTCGGGTTTTGGAGTAGAAGCTGTATATACTCATCCGCATTGTAATAGTCTGCGAACGTCTCCAGTACGATGCGGTCCTGCGCGATCCGCTCGACGAACTTGTATTCGCCCGAACAGACCGGTGCTGCGCCGAAATCAAGGCCCGCCGCGGTGAACGCGGTCGGCGACAGCATCATGCCCGCGCGGTCCGACAATTGCGCCAGCAGCGTGGCGTCTGGGGCCTTCACGGTGAACTTCACCTCGTAATCGCCCATGGCCGCCACACTCGCAACCGAAGACAGCTCGCTTTTGCGCCGCGATTCCGGCAGGTTCTGCGACCGATCGATGTTGGCGACCAAGGCCGCCGCGTTGAACGGCGTCCCGTCGTGGAACACCACGCCTTCGCGCAGCTTCATCGTCAGTTCCAGCCCGTCCGCCGACCAGGACCATTCGGTCGCGAGTTCCGCCACGAACGACAGGTCGGGCGCGGTGTTGATCAGCTGGTCGCACAGCGATTCGAACACGATGCGCCCGACAAAGGTGCGGGCCTGATCGGTGTCCAGCACATCGGGATCTTCTTGCAAGCCGATCCGCAGATCGGCGGCAAAGGCGGGGGCGGCCATCAGGGCCGACGCCAGAAGGGCGCCTAAAATTCCAAGATTTCATCTTGCAGTCTCCTTGTCGGTTTCGTCAGGATTGGTCGGGGTGGTCTGCGCCATTCTGCGCGCGCTTTGGTCACGCCACAGCGCGAACCGTTTTTCTGCGCCCGCAGTGCGCCCCCGGGTGGGATCGGCGGCGGGGGGCAACACGGGGATCGTTTTGTGGTGATGACAGGCCACCTGATGGCCCGCCGCAGCTTCCTCCAGAACCGGCCGATCACGGCTGCAAATCCCGGTCGCGAAGGGACAGCGTTTGTGAAACTTGCAGCCGGGTGGCGGGTTGGCGGGTGACGGCAGATCGCCCGCCAGCAACTGCCGCACCACGGTCGGCCCCGGCCCCGGTGCCGGCCCCGGCACCGCCTGCAACAACGCCTGCGTGTAGGGGTGGCGCGGGCTGCGGAACAGAGCCTCGGTTGCGGTCTGTTCGACCACTTCGCCCAGATACATCACCGCCACCCGGTCGCTCATGTGGCGGATCACCGCCAGATCATGCGCGATCATGATCAGGGTCAGGCCAAAGTCGGCCTTCAAATCTTCCAGCAGGTTCACGATCTGCGCCTGCACCGACACATCCAGCGCCGATACCGGTTGATCCCCGATCAGCAGCTTTGGCCCCGCGACCAGCGCGCGCGCAATCGCCACGCGCTGCCGCTGCCCGCCGGAAAACTCGTTCGGAAACCGGTCTGCCATCTCCCGGCGCAGGCCCACCTTCTGCAACGTCTCGGCCACCCGGTCGCGGCGCGCCTGCGCCGACAGATCGGTATGCACCAGCAACGGCTCTCCCACGATGCTGGCGGCCGTCATCCGAGGGTTCAGCGATGAAAACGGGTCCTGGAAAATGAACTGCATCTGCGACCGCAGCGCCCGCATCGCAGGCGCAGGCAGCGCGGTCAGGTCCTGCGCGTCATAGATGACCCGACCCGCACTCGGCTCTATCAACCGCAGCAGCAACCGCGCCAATGGGGACTTGCCGCAGCCGCTTTCGCCGACGATGGCGAACGTCTCGCCCCGCCGCACCGACAGGTTCACCCCGTTCACCGCATGAATGATGGTCGCCGCGCGCAACAATCCGCCCCCGGTCCGGAACCGCTTTTCCAACCCTTCGGTCTGCACGATCACGTCGGTCATGCAGCCCCCGCCATCGACAATTCCAGAGGTGCGCGCAGGCAGGCAACCCGGTGATCGCCCACGACCAGATCAGGCCGCGTCGTGGTGCAAGCGTGTTCCGCAAACGGACAGCGCGGCGCAAACCGACTGGCCGCCGGCATCATCTGTGGGCTGGGCACCGATCCGGGAATAGTCACCAACCGCCCCTGCCGCCTGTGCAAACCGGGCATCGAGGCCATCAGCCCCAGCGTGTACGGATGCGCCGGATCGTTGACGATCGCAGCCACCGGCCCGGATTCCACGATCCGCACGGCATACATCACCGCCACGTTGTCGGCGATTTCGGCCACTGCCCCCAGATCATCTGTGATCATCAGCATCGCTGTCCCGGTTTCGGATTGCAAATCGCGCATCAGGTCCAGAATTTACGCCTGAATCGTCACGTCCAATGCCGTGGTCGGCTCGTCGGCGATCAGCAGCGCCGGGTCATTGGCCAGCGCCATCGCGATCATCACCCGTTGTCGCACGCCCCCAGACAATTAATGCGGATATTCGTCCAGCCGCTTTTCCGGGGAGGGGATCCGCACGCGGCGAAACACCTCCAGCGCGCGGTCCCGCGCTTCGGCCTCGGTGCAACCCTTGTGGCGCCTTATCGCCTCGGCCACCTGATTGCCCACGGTGAACACCCGGTTCAGGCTTGTCATCGGCTCCTGAAAGAGCATCGCGATCCGGTTGCCGCGCAGATCGGCCATTTCGCCCGTGTCCAAGCCCAGCAGGTCGCGCCCGTTGAACCGGACCCGACCGCTGGCGATCCGCGCCGACCCCTTGGGCAGCAGCCCCATCAGCGCAAGCGAGGTCACCGACTTGTCGCAACCGCTTTCGCCCACCAGACACAGCGTCCTGCCCGGTGCGATGTCAAAGCCAACACGGTCGATCGTGTCGGTCGGCAAGCCGCGAAAGCGGATCGACAGGTTTTCGACCGACAGCACCGGGTCGATTGCTGTGTCAGGAGGCATCGCTCAGCGCCCCCATCGTGGTCAGCCGCAGCACATGGTCGTTCAGCGCCCGGATATGCGCCAGCATCGCCTCGCCCGCCTGCACCGGATTATGGGCGGCAGTCGCTTCGACAATCGCCTCGTGCTGCTGATGCGATGCGACAAGGCTTGATGTATTGCGGGACCTGTCCCGGATCGCCCGCCAGGTGTCGTCCGACCGGATGCGGTCCATCGCTTCGAAAATCGTCAGGAAGAACCGGTTGGCGGCGCTGCGCGCGATCTGGTGGTGCAACGCGCTGTCCCACAACTCATAGGCATCCGCATCATGCGCCTGATACAGCCGCTGGATGATTTCGCGGATTGCGGCAATCGCCTCGGGGGTGGCGCGCAAGGCCGCCATCGGCGCCAGTTGCGGCTCGATCCGCAGGCGCACTTCCATCACTTCAAAGAAATCAAAGCCGCTCGTCGCGTCCACCAGCTGGTCTGCGGCGCTGTTCGGGCAGGGGCCTGCATAGGTGCCGGAGCCCTGCCGCCGCCAGACCACGTCTTCGGCCTCCAGCACTTCCAGCGCCCGGCGCACCGCCCTGCGGCTGATCCCCAGCGTTTCCACCAGTGCGCGTTCCGTCGGCAGCCGGCGGTTGCCATCCACCGGCAACCCTGCGACCAAGGCACGGCTCCGGTCCAGTGCGAGCGACGAATTGTCGATGATGTCGCCGGGAACGTGGGTCGTCGCGGGGGGGGAATCACCTGAATCGGACCATTTGCTAGTGATTCACCCTGCGGATTGACACCATCCCTTCAAGAGTTTTGTTACAATTCTGGTTCAGTCACAACTTCCCTGCGGCAAATCACGAAAATTGCCCAATATTCAGGCAGATAAATCAGATTTCAGTCTGGAATTTGGTCGAAATGCCTTATGACAGCCGGAAAGAGAGCGCAGACGTCAAACGACCAAACCCTTTCGGAAGCACAAACGGCTGCAACCAGGCAAGCAATGGTCACGTCGGTCTTTTGCCCGTCACATGGACCAGCCGCCGTCGATCACATGTTCGGTGCCGGTGGTGAAACCGGCCTCGTCCGAGGCCAGATAGCAAACCAGCGCCGCAATTTCGGACGCTTGCCCAAGCCGCCCCATCGCCTGCCGGGCCACAAACGCCTTCATCGCCGCGTCGTAATCGCCGGTCGCGCGCAGCCGTTCATGCAAACTGGGGCTGTCTACCGTGCCGGGGCAGATCGCGTTGCACCGGATGCCGCGCGTCACGTAATCGGCAGCGACAGCGCGGGTCAGACCGACAACCGCCGCCTTGGACGCTGAATAGACCGCGCGGTTGACCGGGCCTTTCTTCGGCCCCGCAACCGAGGACATGTTGATGATGGACCCGGCTCCCTTGGCCAGCATGCCGGGCAGAACGGCGCGGATCATCCGGAACTGCGACTTCACATTCAGATCAAAGGCGATGTCCCACTCGCCTTCGGTCGCCGAAAGGATATCGCCCGCGTGAACAACGCCCGCACAGTTGAACAGGATGTCCACCGGCCCGACCTCATCGGCCAGCGCCGTTATGGCATCCGCATTCAGCACGTTCAGCACCCGCGCCTCGATCCCCGGCACAGTCGCAAGGTCAGCGACCAACCTTTCGCTCACATCCGTCGCGAACACCCGCGCGCCCTCGGACGCCATCCGTTCTGCCGAAGCCCGCCCGATGCCTTGCCCGGCTGCGGTGATCAGGGCGGTCTTGCCGGTCAATCTGTGCATGGTCAGTCCTTCAAGCCCACTTGCAAATGGCAGGGCCGCAGCCAACAGGCTGCGGCCCCATCAGATCACTTCTGCAGTTCGGTCCAGATTGCGGTGATGTATTCCACCGATTTGGGCGAACAATTGCCCATGAACACGCCCTTGTCGGCCAATTCGGCCGGAATGACGATTTCGGGGGCATCCTTCATGTCGGCGGGCATGAACGCATCGGACCCGGCAATCCCGTTGGCATAGCGCGCAAAGGCCGAAATCATCGCGGCGTTCTCGGGGATCATGATGAAATCAAGAAACTTGTAAGCCTCTTCGACGTTGTTCGCATCGTTCAGCAGCATCACCTGATCCATCCACAGGATGAAGCCTTCCTTGGGATAGCCATACTTGATGTCGGGGTTCTGCAACCGCGCGCGGAACATCGCACCGTTCCAATACACGCTCGCCGCCACATCATTGGCCGCCATCTTTTCGGTCATGCCATAGTCCATCGACTGCCACTTGGGCTTGGCCTCCAGCAGCTTGTCGCGGACCTTCTTCAGCAGCTCGGTATCCTCTGAACAGGGCTGCCCGCCCATGTACATCGTTGCAAGCGCGATGGCGTCGTTCATCTCGGGCGTCACGTTGATCTTGCCCACCAGTTCCTCCGGCGGGTCAAGCCAGATGGCAGAGGTGTTCACGTCACCCGAATAGACCTTTTGGTTGACGGCGACACCGGTCGTGCCCCACTGCCACGGGATCGAGTATTTCCGGCCCATGTCGTAGTCCACGTTCAGCCATTCTTCGGCAATGTTGCCGCGGTTCGGCAACTTGGACAGGTCAAGTTCCTGCACAAGTTCCTTTTCCACCCAGATCGGCACATAATTGGCTGACGGCACCACCAGATCAAAGCCGTGCCCGCCTGCCTCGATCTTGGCCAGCGCCGTGTCGTTGCTGTCGTAATCGGTCACGGTGACCTTGATGCCGGTTTCGGCCTCGAACTTCGCCAGCATTTCGGGCGAAGTGTAATCGCCCCAGTTATACAGTTGCAGCACACCCTCGGCCTGCGCCATGGCGGTGCCCGCCAGCAGCAGGGCGGTTGCGGAAAGTAGTTTTTTCATTTCGTAGTCTCCCGGTTGGTTTTGTTTCTGGTTCAGCCCTTCTTGCGCGTCAGCAAGAAGAACAAGGTCAACAGCACAACGGTCAGCCCCAGAAGCACGGTCGAGATTGCATAGGTCTCGGTGGTGATCTGCCGCCGGATCTGGCCCAGCATGTAGGTGGGCAAGGTATCCTGCCCCGCCGATTTAACAAACAACGTGATCACAACATCGTCCAGCGATGTGACGAAGGCCAGCATCAACCCGGCGAGAATCCCCGGTAGCAGCAGCGGGAACGTCACGCGGCGGAACGCGTGCCACGGGCTGGCATACAAATCCGCCGCCGCCGTTTCCAGCGTCAGGTCCATCCCTTCCAGCCGGGCGCGGATCGGCAGATAGGCGAACGGGATGCAGAATGCCGAATGGGCAAGGATCAGATAGCCAAGCCCCTGATACCCGGTCGCCACCTTGACCGAGGCAAACAGGATCAGCAGCGCAACGGCTGTGACGATTTCCGGCACCATCAGGGGCTGGTTGATCATCACATAAATCATTGTCTGCCCCTTGAACGCCTTGCGCCGTGTGGTCCCAAGCGCCGCCATGGTGGCCACGAAGGTCGAAATCACCGCCGCGAACGCCGCAATTGTCAGCGACCGCAATGTGGCGTCCTTGACCTGTTCGTTCGCCCACGCCTTGGCGTACCATTGCAGCGATAGCCCCTCGAACGACGCCACCGACTTGCCCGCGTTGAACGAATAGACCACCAGCATCAGGATCGGCAGGTAAAGGCAGACAAACACCAGCACCGCCGTCGCGGTGAAGCCCGGCAGTTTCGATACGGAAAATGCGGGCTCAGCCATGTGCCGACCCCCGGTTCGATGCGCGCACATAAACCAGCAGCGCCACCGTCACGATCACCAGCAAAATGACCGACAGCGCCGCCCCCAGCGGCCAGTTGCGCCCCTGACCGAACTGCAACTCGATGAAGTTGCCGATCATCATATTCTTGCCCCCGCCAAGGATGCGCGGCGTGACATAGGCCCCCAGCGACGGCACGAAGACCAGAATGGACCCCGCCACGATGCCGGGGCGGACAATCGGCAGGATCACCTTGCGCAGCACCTGCCAGCGGCTGGCATAAAGATCATACCCCGCCTCCAGCAGTTTCATGTCGAACCGGTCGATGGCGGCGAACAGCGGCAGCACCATCAGCGGCAAAAAGACGTAAGTCATGCCCACAAACACCGCAAAATCGCTGTAAATGATCACCAAAGGCTCGGTCCGCAGCCCGGTACCCAGCAGGATGCGGTTCAGCAACCCTTCGTTGCGGATGATCTCGTTGATCGCGAAGGTGCGGATCAACAGGTTGGTCCAGAACGGAATGGTGATCAAAAACAGCCACATTGCCCGTTGACGCGGGGGCCTTGTGGCGATGAACCATGCGGTCGGAAAACCGACGATAAAGGTGAACAGCGTTGTTTGCAAAGACAGCTTCACCGACCGCCAGAGGATAGTCAGATGCGCATCGGCCAGTTGCAGCGTCCCGTCGAAGATGTCGCGCGAAAACAGCGTGCCGACCCAGCCGTCCCAGCTGAACCGCCACTCGACATTGCCATATTGCCCAGCCTCCAGAAACGAATAGATCAGAATGATCAGCAATGGCCCCGACGCCGCCACCAACAGCACGAAAAGTGCGGGGGCTGACAAAAGCCAACCCGCCCGCGCCGATGCAGCCGCCTTCCGCTCTTCATTGACGCTCATGTCAGTCCTCCAGCACTTGCGCCGCGCCCGGCGCAAACCGCACGGCAACCGCCTGACCCACCTCCAGCCCGACATCGCCGCCCGTGGGGTTCTGTATCCGCGCCACAACCTCGGCCCCGTCGGCCAAGGCCAGATGGCAATGCGTGTCGGTCCCGAAATACACCAGAGATGTCAGCGTGGCAGGGATGCCCTCCGCCCCGGCCGCCTCGATGCGAACCTGCTCTGGCCGCACGGTCAGTGTTACCGACCCCGGCTTGGCAAGCGTCACCGAACCGGGGCTTGCCCCCGCCACTTCGACAATCGCCCCACAGCCCAGTTTGACGCCGCCCGGCACCGTCTGACCCGGCAGAAAGTTCGTCTCGCCGATGAAGGACGCGACAAACCGGTTCAGCGGTCGCGTATAGATGTCGCGCGGGCTGCCCACCTGCTGCAACTTCCCCGCACTCATCACTCCGATCCGGTCGCTCATCGTCAGCGCCTCTTCCTGATCGTGCGTGACAAACACAAAGGTGATCCCGGTTTCTCTTTGCAGCCTCTTCAACTCGACCTGCATTTCCTTGCGCAACTGCAAATCCAGCGCCGACAGCGGCTCGTCCAGCAACAACACCTTCGGCTGCGGGGCCAGCGCACGGGCCAAAGCCACCCGCTGTTGCTGCCCGCCCGACAATTGCGAAACCTTGCGTCCCGCCAGCGCCTCCAGCTTGACCAGGGCGAGCATCCGGCCCACCCGTTCCGCAACCACCGCGCGCGACTGCCCCAACATCTCGAGCCCGAAGCCGATGTTCTGCGCGACGGTCAAGTGCGGAAACAGCGCATAACTTTGGAAAACCGTGTTCACCGGGCGCTTGTTGGGCGGCAGATCGGTGATGTCCGCCCCATCCAGCAAAATATGCCCGCTCGTCGGCGTCTCAAACCCCGCAATCAGCCGCAAAAGTGTGGTCTTGCCGCAGCCCGACGGCCCCAACAACGTGAAAAACTCACCCTGATTGATCCGGATCGACACATCGTCCAGCGCCCGTACCGCCAGGTCACCCTGACCAAAGGCCTTCACGGCATTTCGGGCCTCGACAGCATATTTGGACAATGGCAGGCTCCCCGGTGCGCAGTCTTTTAGCGATATTTTCCGCTATTGTCCGGTTGTGCAAGGAAATTAAGCCGCCAAAGGGGCCCTGCGTCCCGCCCAAGGCTCGGCACCCTCTATTTCTGCACATAAAGCGATCAATTCCTCGTCTTTGCCAAAAGCCGCCGCAAGGTGAACTCCCACCGGCAGCCCTTCGACCATTCCCATAGGCAGACTTGCCGCCGGCTGACCACTTGCGTTGAAAATTGCGCAGAACGGTGAATAGGAAAAAATTCCCTCCGGCCCGGTGCGGTAAGCCACATAATCCGTTGTCGCATGAGAAAACCGCCCGACCTTTGCAGGTGGTTCTGCCAGTGTGGCCGACAAAAGGATGTCTGGGCCTTCGTGGAAAAAGTCCGCCATCTGCCGCCCAAAGCTGTGGATTTCCCCCACCGCCTCCAGATACCGCAGCGGCGACAGATAGGCCGCATGATCTGCCGCCCCGCGCCCGATACCCTCGACCAGATCCCCTGTCAGCTTGCGCCCCTTCAACCCGGCTTGAATCGACAACGCCGTGCCGACCGCTACGATGTCGGTCCAGGCTCGCATCATCATCTGGACGTCGGCAGACGCAGGATAGCCCGGTTCCACATGATGCCCCAACCGCTCCAGCAGCCGCCCGGTATGCCGCACCACCTCGGCCACATGCTCGTCGATCGGGGCCCCGGTCAGTGTGGTGTCGCAGATCGCCACCCGCAACCGGCGTGGCGGGCGAGCAATGGCCTGCGCATGGCCATGTTGCAACGGCGGCGCATAGTAGGGTGCGCCAAGGTCGGCCCCCGCGCAGGCATCCAGCATCATAGCGGTGTCACGCACCGACCGTGTCAGGAACCCGTCTATCGCCATCCCGGCCCAGCCTTCCCCGGCATAAGGGCCGTCGGGCAGCCGTGCCCGTGTCGGTTTGAACCCGAACAGACCGCAGCTTGACGCAGGGATCCGCACCGACCCGCCGCCATCCGACCCATGCGCCATCGCCACAATCCCCGCAGCCACCGCAGCCCCTGATCCGCCGGACGACCCCCCCGGCGTATGGTCAAGGCTCCACGGGTTGCGCGTAGCACCTCCGTAAACCGCCGCCTCGGTCGCAGCGCCGATCCCGCCCTCGGGGCTGGTGGTCCGCCCGAATGTCACCACACCCGTCGCCCGCATCCGTTGATAGATCGCGGAATCGTGGGCATAGCGGGTGTTGGCAAACAGCCGCGATCCGTTGTGCGAGGGGAAGTCGCGCGCCTCGCAGCCCAGATCCTTGATCAGGAACGGAACGCCCCGAAACGGCCCCCGCGGCAGGCCATCCGAAATCGTGCGGCGCGCAACATCTTCCTGCATCAGGACCACCGCGTTGATCGCAGGGTTGCGCGCCGCCACCGCCTCCAGAGCCGCGTCCAGCAATTCGGTCGCCGACACGTCCCCTTTCGCCACCAGCCCTGCCAAGGCCGTTGCATCCCTTGCCCCAAGATCGCCGATCATCGCAGTCTCCTCTTTTGTCGCAGTTGGTCACTCTGCGCCCGTCAGGTCCACCCCGCAAATGCTGTCCAAGGGGCAATTTCCGCCTGATTCGCCGCCGACCGGTGCCACGAGCAAGGCAGGCGGGCTGTCTGCACAGGGGCGGCAATGGAGGTGCACAGCTGGCATTCCGTTAAAGTGCAGGGAATTCGGCGGATTGACGCGCCGAACCCCGAAAACCGGAAAAACCTGCACCCCCGTTTTGCGACCCCCTGTCAGGCCAACGCGACATGCGCAAAAAACCGCGCTTGACTCAGGGTGGCGGGGGTCTAAGCAGGACATGCCTTAGGTTCCGGGGAAGCCCGGATGAAAAGGGAACGTGGTGCGGGGAAACCCAATTCCACGGCTGACCCCGCAACTGTAAGCGGCGAGTGACGGTGGACTATGCCACTGGGAAAACCCGGGAAGGCCCGCCTGAACTACGACCCGCGAGTCAGGAGACCTGCCAGAGGTGATCACCTTTCCGGGGCGCGGGGCGCGTTCAGGAGGCGGTATTCCGCCAGCGGTGACGACTTCACCGCCGGGCGGAGGTTTTCCCTTTCCGCAGGCAAATTCGTTGCAGGCAAAGCTGATCGCTTTGCCATTGGACAGGAACAACGCCATGAAAAAGCTTCATATTTCCATTTTGGCTCTGGCGGCCGCGCTGCCGAGCATAGCCACCGCGCAAGACATCATGCTGGATGAAATCGTGGTGACGGCCAACCGCACCGAAACCCGGCGCAGCCGCACGGGCGTGTCGGCATCGGTGATTGCCAAAGCCGATCTGGGAGCCACCCAAGAGGTCGGGATCGCCGATGCGTTTACCCGGCTTGCGGGTGTTTCGGTGTCGCAGCAAGGCGCGTTCGGCAGCCCCGCCACGGTCCGCATCCGGGGGGCGGATCAACGCTATATCGCCGTTTTCATTGACGGCGTTCGGGTCACCGACCCCAGCGGCGTGCAAACCCAATTCGATTTCGGCATGCTGCCTGCCGCAGGTGTGGACCGGATCGAGGTGCTGCGTGGTTCGCAATCCGCCCTGTGGGGTGGGTCTGCCGTGGCAGGGGTGATCAACATCACCTCGTCCCGCCCGACCGAAGATGGCACAATCCAGGAAATTCAATCTGAAGCAGGGACTTACGGCACTGCCAACCTTCGCTATACCCTGACACAAAAGCAGGGCGATCTGGAAACGGCGCTGACCCTGTCACATCTGCGCACCGATGGATTCTCGGCCGCTGCCGCCGGAACCGAGGCAGATGGCGGCGAAGCCAGCCGCGCATCTGCCTCGCTGCGGTATCAGGTCAGTGATACGCTGGCGTTTGGCGGATCGATCTTTGGCCAGAATACCGAAGCCGAGTATGACGGCTTTGATGCTTTTTTCAGCCTGACCGATGCCGACAACCGCCAGACCCGCCTTGAAACCGGCGCACGGCTGTTCGCCGAACTGGCGACCGGAAACACCAATCATGTGTTTGACTTCACGGGGTTTCGCGTGTCGCGCGACTATGACCAGCAAGACGGCAGCGACGCCGACACCGCGCGCGACCTGTTCGGCTTTGATGGCAGTCGCGTGACCTTTGGCTGGCTGGCGACAACGGACGTGTCGCCCGTTCTGCAACTGGTCTACGGCCTTGATACCATGACCGAAAAAGCCAGCTACACCAACCTTCCAGCAGGCGTGGCCGACACGACGATCTCGGGGGCCTTTGCGCAGGCGATCTGGGCCGTGACGCCGGACCTCGACCTTTCTGTCACCTTGCGCGGTGACGATCATTCAACCTTTGGCCGGTTCAACACCGGGCGTCTGGCGCTGGCGTGGCGACCGACCGAAGCGACCACGATCCGCATGGCCGCGGCCACCGGCTTTCGCGCGCCCTCGATCGACGAGCTGTTCGGCAGCTATCCAGGACAAGAGTTTGTCGGCTATCCCAACCTGACACCCGAGGAAAGCGACAGCTTTGAATTGGGCATCGAACAGGCTTTCACAAATGGGGCCACGCTGTCTGCAACTGTATTCCGGCTTAACATCGACAACCTGATCAGCTATGCTCCTTGTCCGGCCAACGACCCCGCGACCTTCGACTTCGGTTGCCAGCCGGGCACGATCAACACGCTGGAAAACATGGCCGGTCAATCGGTCAGGCAGGGGATCGAGCTGGCGGGCAGCCTGCCGGTCAACGACTGGCTGAATGTCGGGCTGGCCTATACCTATACCGACGCGCGTCGACCCAGTGGCAGCCGAATCGGGCTGGCGGCCTATCACGATGTGGCGCTGTCGTTTGCGGCCGGAGTCACCCCGGACCTTACAGCGGGGCTGACAGTCAAGCATGTCGCCGGGCGTCTGGACGATTTCGCCGTTGCCGCGATGCCGGACTATACCGTGGTCAACGCGACGGTGGATTATGACCTGGGGCAGGGCCAATCGGCCTACATGCGGGTGGAAAACCTGCTGGACGAGGATTATCAGACATCAAACGGCTATGCGGCTTCGGGGCGCGCGGTTTATGTGGGGCTTCGTGCATCGTTCTGAATTCAAAGGCCATACCGTAGCATTGGCCCTTTGGGCTGCCGCTTTGGTGGGGTCTATGGTGCTGCCCGTGCAGGCCGAGATGCCCGCGCGGGTGGTGTCGATCAACCTGTGCACCGATCAGTTGGCAATGTTGCTGGCCGACCCCGGTCAATTGATCAGCGTCACGCATCTGGCCAAAGACCCGCTGATGTCGTCGATGGTGGCCGAGGCGGCGGGATACAGGATCAACCGGGGTCAGGCCGAGCAGGTGTTTTTGCTGGACCCCGATCTGGTGCTGGCCGGGACCTATACGCCCGCAGCCACGGTCGCGCTGCTGCGCGCGTTGGGGGTCGAGGTGCTGCAAATGCCACCGGTCACATCGCTGGACGAGGCAGCGGCGCAGATCCGGCAGGTCGGCGGAGCCTTGGGACAAACGGCGCGGGCCGAGGCCGTCGCGCAGCAGTTCGAGGCCGAGGTGGCCGCCTTGCAGGTCAACGGCGCAAAGGCCTCTGCCGCGTTTTATTATGCCAATGGCTATACTACTGGACAGGGCACGATGGCCGACGAGGTTCTTGACTTTACAGGGTTTTCCAACGTCGGGGCAGACGCTGGGGTGACAGGGGGTGGTATCTTGCCGCTGGAACGGCTGGTGGTGGCGGACCCACAAGTGGTTTTGACGGCCTCGCTTTATCCCGGCGCGTCGCGGTCGGAAGAGATCCTGTCGCACCCGGCGCTGCGGGCCTTGCGCGGCGATGTCGGGGCGCAAACCGACGCCGACTGGGTTTGCGGCACGCCGCATCTGTTGAGGGCGATCCGTCGGATGGTGGCGTTTCGGATGACCTTGCAGGCCGACCGATGACGCGCGCGGTGCCTGTCAACCTCACTCTTGGGGCGCTGGTCTCCGCGCTGTTTGCGGCGTCGTTGCTGGTGGGGCCTGCGGCGTTGGGCTTGGGCGAAAGCCTGCGGGCGTTGCTGACCGGGCAGGGCGATGCGGTGGTGCTGATCATGCGCGAAATCCGGCTGCCGCGTGCGGTGCTGGGTCTGCTGGTGGGCGCGGTGCTGGGGCTGTCAGGGGCGGCGATGCAGGGGTATCTGCGCAATCCGTTGGCAGAACCGGGCCTGATCGGGGTGTCGGCGACGGCGGCGCTGGGGGCGGTTCTGGCGTTGCAGACCGGGCTGGCTGCGGCCTTTGCGCTGGCCTTGCCGATTGCGGCGCTGGCGGGGGCTGCGGTTTCGGTTCTGCTGATCCTTGGGCTTGCAGGCCCGCGCGGCGGCGCGCTGGCGCTTATTCTGGCGGGAATTGCGATTTCGGCGATGGCGGGGGCGGGGACGTCTTTGGTGCTCAACCTGTCGCGCAACCCGTTTGCGGTGACCGAGATCGTCTACTGGATGATGGGGTCGCTTGCGGATCGGTCGATGCTGCATGTCTGGCTTGGTGGGCCGTTCATGCTGGCCGGGATAGCTTTGCTGCTGACGCTGGGGCGGGGCCTGGACGCTTTGACTTTGGGCGAGGATGCGGCACAGGCGATGGGGGTTCGGATGGGGCGTCTGCGTTGGGGGCTGATTTTGGGCACGGCGCTGGCGGTTGGGGCGTCGGTGTCGGTGGCGGGGGCCGTGGGGTTCGTCGGGCTGGTGGTGCCGCATGTGCTGCGGCCTTGGGTGGGAGCAATGCCGTCGCGATTGCTGCCAGCGTCGGCGCTGGGGGGGGCGGCCATGGTGTTGGCGGCAGATGTCGCCGTGCGGCTGGTGGCCCCGGATCAGGACCTGAAGTTGGGTGTTCTAACGGCACTGGTGGGCGCACCGTTCTTTTTGCACCTGATATGGCAGTTGCGGCGGGTCGAGGCATGAGTCTGATGCAACTGACAAATCTGCGGGTGCGTCGCGGTCAGCGCCCGGTGGTGGACGGGGTCAGCCTGACGGTAAACCCTGGCGAGTTCATCGGTTTGATCGGCCCGAACGGGGCAGGCAAGACGACGCTTTTGCGCGCGGCACTTGGGCTGCTGCCGCATGAGGGGCAAAGCTCGCTGGCCCTGATGCCCGCCATCAAACGGGCGCGAGCGGTTGCCTTCCTGCCGCAGGGGCGCGAAATAGCGTGGCCGGTCCGGGTCGCCGATCTGGTCGCGCTGGGGCGAGTACCGTATCTGACGCGGGGGCTATCCGGGCAGGATCGGGCGGCGGTCGAACTGGCGCTGGACAGTATGGGTCTTGCCGGGTTTCACGACCGGGCAGCTACGGCCCTGTCGGGCGGTGAACAGGCGCGGGTGCTGATCGCGCGGGCCTTGGCGCAGGACACTAACCTGCTGTTGGCGGATGAACCGGTGGCGGGGCTCGACCCCGAGGCGCAACTGCGCTGCATGCGGGTGTTTGCAGATTTTGCGGCGCAGGGGCGCGCGGTGGTCGCGGCGATTCACGATCTTGGGTTGGCGGCACGGCATTGCACCCGCCTGATTCTGCTGCACCAAGGGCGGCTCGTCGCGGATGGCCCCCCGCGCGAGGTGCTGAGCCCCACGCACTTGGCCGAGGTGTTTCATGTGCGGGGCTATCAGGCTGAAACCCCCGATGGGCTGGTGTTTCAGCCGACCGCGCTTTTGCCCTAGCCCGTTGCCGCAACCGCCGGCGGCGGCGGCGGCGTCGCGTCGCTTGGAATGGGCAGATGCGGTCGCAGCGCCTCGGCGAGTTGGTCGGGTGACAGGGGTTTGGTCACATATCCGTCCATTCCCGCCGCCAGACAGGCACGGCGGTGGTCTTCGGTTGCGTCGGCTGTCATCGCGATGACCGGTAGGTCTGCGCGGCCGTGGCTCGCCTGCCGCAGGTGTCGCAGCGTTTCAGCGCCGTCCATTCCGGGCATGTTCATGTCAAGCAGGATGGCCGAAGGGTGGACCGATTCCATCAGGCGCAAGGCAGCCTCGCCGCTGTCCGCCTCGGTCACTTGCGCCCCGAAATGGCGCAGGTAGGTGGCCGCCACCAGTCGATTGGAGGCGATATCATCGACCACAAGGATCAGGTGGCCGTGCAGGTTCACAGGCGGCCCGGATGATGGCAACACAGGGGGCTGATCGGCCGGGCCAAGCGGCAAGGTGAGACAAAACCGCGCCCCGCGGGACGACGGCATCAGCACCAGATCGCCCCCCATACGCCGCGCCAAAGATCGGCTGATGGTCAGACCGAGGCCGGTTCCCGCCTGCATCCCCGGCCCCCTGACGAACGGCTCGAAGATCGCGTCGCGCAGCGCGTCGGGCACGCCTTCACCGGTGTCTTGCACCTCGACATGCAACATGCCCCCCGCCGCCATGCGCGCCGTCAGCCGCACGCTGCCTTGCGCGGTGAATTTCAGGGCGTTCGACAAGATGTTCGACAGGCATTGGCGCAGCCTTTGGCCGTCGGCGCGCGCGGCAGTTGGCAGGTCTGCCTCCAGGGTCAGGTCAAGTTGCAACCCGGCAGCCTCGGCTTGCGGGCGAAACAGGGCAACCGACGCCGACAGGATCGCGCCCGGATTGACCGTTTCGACACGGATCGGCAAACGACCTTCCTGCACCGCTGACAGATCGAGGATGTCGTCCAGCAAGATCCCGAGCCCGGTCGCCGATTCTACCAGCAACTCCATCCTTTCGCGGCCGATCGGGTCGGCTTGCCTGGCCAGTTCTGCATGCCCCATGCCAAGGATGGCATTCAGCGGCGTGCGCAATTCGTGACTTACCAAAGCCAGAAACCGGGACTTTGCGGCATTTGCGGCCGCCGCCTCGGCCCAGCCTTCCAGAGTTTGGCGGTGAAAGCGGTTGTTCGCAATCAAGGTAGACAGAAAATAGCCAAGGCTGCCCAACGCACAAAAGGTGCTTGCCGCCAAGCCAGCCCATCTGCCATCAAGCCCCCAATAAAGCCCGTTCGTGGCAAGCGCGACCACCCAGAAGGCCAGTGCCCCGCTCAACCCGATCGGCAGGTGGATCGCGCGTACGGTCGCAACGTGCATCATGGCGCCCGCCGTTATGCCGACCGCCAGCGCTTTTGCGTACGGATCGTCAAGATGCCACAAAAGCGCCGGCGGAATGACAAAGCAGGCGACATGCAAAAATGTCAGCGCCAAGACGATCCGGCGTCGTGTCCGGCTTTCCACAAGCCTGTCGATATCGCGCAGAAACTTGTCCGAGACGATTTCGGCCAGCAGATTGACCGTTGCAAGGACCACGATCAACAACACAGGCAAATAAAACGCCGAGATTGCATAGCCCAGACCAACTGCAACGAAACGAACCGGAGCTTCTCTGACCAGAATGCTGCGCTGACGCTGGAGTTCGCGGCGCAGGACGTCTTGGGGCGGGCGAGAAGGTTGCAACGTGTCGCGCATCGGGTCCTTTGCCGGGCAAAGCAGCCGGTGTGACGAACCTGCTTTGCACCGATTAGGTGTTAACGCGACGCAGTTGGTCAAGCGGCACGTGCAGCATCAGCGTTCGGGAAAGGGGTCAACCCGGATTTCCTGCTGCATCTCGCCGTTGCGCCCGAATATCAGGATGCGGTCATCGGTCGTCACGACCGCGAACCAGCCGGTTCCGGCCGTGACGGCGGCTGCGGTGGTGCCCGGGGGCATGGTCAGCGTGTCGGGCAGCACCGGCCTTGCAGTCATGCCCTGCGGCATCCGGGTGACAATTACCGCGACCACCGTTATGACACCGCCAATCATGGTGAGGGTCAGCACGATCACCAACCATTTGAGGAACCTCAAGCCGGGCGGCAACGCCTCGGTTACCGGAGCATCGTTCATGTCCAACCCTTCCCGCGCCGAAGAGACGCTTCTGGTCACCATTGGTGACAATGCCCACACCCGTCTTGATAAGGCGCTTGCGGCGGCTGTGCCAGAGGAAGCGGCGCTGTCGCGGTCGCGCCTGATGCGAATGATCGCCGATGGGGCGGTCAGTCTGGCGGGGCAGGCGGTGACAGATCCCAAGACGCGCGTGGCCGAAGGCGAGGTGTATGCTCTGCGGCTGGACCCGGTGGTGGCCGTTGATACCCAAGCCGAAGCGATCCCGCTGTCCATCGTTTGGGAAGACAGCGACCTGATCGTGATCGACAAACCGGCCGGAATGGTCGTGCATCCGGCGCCGGGGTCACCATCCGGCACGCTGGTCAATGCGCTGCTGGCCCATTGCGGCGACACGCTGTCGGGCATCGGCGGCGAGCGGCGGCCCGGCATCGTGCACCGGATCGACAAGGATACCACAGGTTTGCTGGTGGTCGCAAAGTCCGACCGTGCGCATCACGGCCTGGCAGCCCAGTTCGAAGATCACAGCGTCAACCGCCGCTACTTGGCGGTGGTGCACGGTGTGCCAAACGCCAACGACCCCCGGTTGCGGGGCACCAAGGGTGTCAGCTTCGAGGCGGGAGGCATCCTGAAGATCGCAACCGGTCTTGCGCGCCACAAGACTGACCGACAGCGGCAGGCTGTCGTGTGGGAACAAGGCCGCCACGCGGTGACCCGTGCCCGCGTTCTGGAAGATTTTCAAGGAGTTGCCGCCCTGCTTGAATGCTGGCTGGAAACCGGGCGCACGCATCAGATCAGGGTGCATATGGCCCATGCCGGGCACGGTTTGCTGGGTGACGCCACCTATGGCGGCAAACGCAAGCTGTCGCCCAAGCTGTTCGGCGAGGCGGGGGCGGCATTCGGCAATGGCTTTGCCCGTCAGGCGCTGCATGCCGCGTCGTTGGGGTTCAAGCATCCGGTCAGCGGCGAAGCTCTCGAATTCTCTTCGCCGTTGCCGCGTGACATCTACGATCTGATTGCAGGATTGCGCGTCGGGGTGACATCCGCGTGAACGGCAAGAAACAAACCTTCCAACGCGACGGAACGATATTCATTTCCAGTTAGTTGAATATACTCCGAGTCCTGCGGAAGCCGGATTTGATGACTTGACGGCTGGGTTGAGATCGATTCAGTTATGCCCATGATCCGCCCCGGCTTTCTTTCCTTAGCAGAGCGCCTCGAGCTCGAGGCTTGCGTGCGCCGTCAGCGCGAAGACCACGGTATTGCCCGTCGGGCAAATGCGATCCTGCTGCTCGACGACGGTAAATCCTGCCAGGAGATCTCGGATTTCCTGTATCTGGACGACGACACCA
>Ga0209702_10004984_pt1 | contig 18600 bp, 19 predicted proteins | sample FRY01_FD_187210 | JGI IMG/M metagenome (GOLD analysis project Ga0209702, IMG submission 187210) | Freshwater microbial communities from Lake Fryxell liftoff mats and glacier meltwater in Antarctica - FRY-01 (SPAdes) (version 2) | ecosystem: Environmental > Aquatic > Freshwater > Ice > Glacier...
CCAAATATTCCAAGCAATCTAAATCCGTCTTGAATCTATCAGTAAACTCTAAAATGCTTTCTCCTGTAAACTTTTCCATAGCTAAAATTTTCAGTCACCAAGGTAAGTATTTATTTGTTCACCTCAAAATTTTTATATAATTTTTGCGAATTTATAATAGATTATTCGATTGAATTGCGAAAATGACTTATATTCGCACCACTAAAAAATAGTTTAAAAAAATAGTTTAAAAAATGAAAAAAATAATTTTATTTCTAGCGATGTGCCTGATGGCTTTTCCAGTAAGAGCAGACGAAGGGATGTGGTTTTTGATGTTTATTGAAAGGTTGAACCATAGTGATATGGAAAAGAATGGATTACAACTTACATCCGAAGAAATTTACAGCATCAACAATCACAGTTTGAAGGATGCTATCGTTCAATTCAACGGAGGTTGTACTGCTGAGATTGTTTCAAAAGAAGGATTAGTATTGACCAATCATCATTGTGGTTATAGTGCTATTGCAGAGCTTTCTACTGCAGAGCAAAACTATTTAAAAAACGGTTTTTGGGCCAAAGATAAAAGTGCCGAATTGAAACCAAAATCGCTTTACGTTCGTTTCTTTGTTCGCATGGATGATGTTTCAAAACGAATTCTGTCTAAAGTGAATGATACTATGTCCGAAGTGGACAGAAACAAAGTCATTCAGCAAGAAATGGCCTTGATCGAAAAAGAAAATAGTGAAGGCGGTAAATATGTCGTATCAGTACGTCCTTTCTTTCAGGGAAATGAATATTATTATTTTGTTTACCAAGATTACAAAGACGTTCGTTTAGTGGGAACTCCACCAGAGAGTGTTGGAAAATTTGGAGGAGACACGGATAACTGGGAATGGCCGCGTCATACAGGGGATTTCTCGATGTTCAGAGTTTACGCCGATAAAGACGGAAACCCTGCCGAATATTCAAAAGACAATGTGCCTTTACAACCCAAACATTATTTGCCAGTAAGTTTAAAAGGTGTTCAAGAGGACGATTTTGCAATGATATTGGGTTATCCAGGAAGAACAAACCGTTGGATGCCAGCTAACGGAATTGAGCAAAACATTAAATTTGCTTACCCAGCTTGGGTTGAGGGTGCCAAAACCGGAATGGACAAGATGAAAATCTATATGGATAAAGACGCTACCGTGCGTTTGCAATATGCTTCTAAATATGCTTCTACGGCTAATTATTGGAAAAATCGTCAAGCAATGATTGATGCATTGACCAAAGATGGAACAGTAAAAACAAAAACGAAACAAGAATCTAAATTCAATCGTTGGGCTAATAAAAAGAAAAATAAAGCTAAATATGGCAAAGTTGTAGCCTCAATTAACAATTATTATGCAAAAACAAATCTAAAATCGCGTCATGATAATTACCTAACCCAATTGATGCGAACTTCAAGTTATAGTACAGTGCCTGCTAATTTTGGGAATTTATTAATAGCTTATTACAAAGAAAATGATGCGAAAAAGGCTGAAATGCTTCCGCAAATAATGAATTCAATTGATGCCGTTTATGGTAAATTTTATGCTCCATTAGAGAAAGAAGTGTTGACTGCCCAATTAAATTTATATGCTGCAAAAGCTTCAGAATATGGACTTGCTCCGCTAGTTGCGAAAATGAAAGAAACAAACAAGGGGGATTTTACCAATGATGTAAATGAGGCTCTTGAAAAAAGTATTTTTACAAGTAAAGAAAGTATGATAGCTTTCATTAACAATCCAAAACCAGAACGGATTAGTTCAGATCCTTTATATTTGATTTCGACTGATTTGTCTGCAAAAATTAGAGCCAAATCAGAAGATCAATTGCTTATGGATAATGGTTTTGAAAAAGATTTCAGAATGATGGTTGCGGGTTTAAGAGAGTCTAAAAAGTCTAAAATTATATATCCTGACGCCAATTCTACTTTGAGGTTGACTTATGGAAAAGTTCGCGCTTTGCCTGCAGACAAAAGAAACGACGCAAAAATCAACAACTATACCACTATGGACGGAATGGTTAAAAAGTATAAAGCGGGTGACGCAGAATTCGATTTGCCTTCTCGTTTATTGGAACTAAACAAAGCAGGGGATTTCGGTAAATATGCCGATAAATCAGGTTATTTGCCAATAAATTTCTTGACTGACAATGATATTACCGGAGGAAACTCAGGTTCGCCAGTACTTAACGGAAAAGGAGAATTAATTGGGATTGCATTTGACGGTAACATCGAAGCTATGGCCGGAGATGTTATTTTTGACAAAAATTTGCAAAGAACCATTAGCCTTGATATTCGTTACGTACTTTGGATCATAGACAAATATGCTGGTGCGAAACACATTGTTGATGAAATGACAATTATGGAATAAGTCAGCATTAATTGAAGTTATAATTCGTTACCCTATTTTGAAATGCCCCCAAAAAGTGAACTACTATTTGGGGGCATTTTTTATAGAAAATAGCCCCACAAATTGAAGCGTTTTTTATACATTCGCTGAACAAAAAAAAACAATAAATGAAAAATAATAAATTGCAATCAGCATTAAAAACGGTTACAGTTATTGTGATTGGTTTTATAACTTTATCTTGGGGAATAGTTGGCCATGAGCATATCAATAAAGCTGCGGTTATGATTCTGCCAAAACCAATGCTTACTTTTTTCTACAATCATATCGATTTTATGACTCAGGAATCAACTGTGCCGGATATTCGCAAATACAGTCTAAATTATAAAGAGGAAAATCCAAGGCATTATTTTGATATGGAAAACTTTGGTCCACAAGATAGTTTACCCAAAACTTTGGCAGAAGCCAATAAAAAATACGATGCTAAATTTTTAATGAATAACGGAATTCTTCCTTGGTACATCGACGATATGATGGTTAAGTTAACCAAAGCTTTCAAAGATAAAAAAAGAGCCGAAATACTTTTTCTGGCTGCTGATTTGGGACATTATATTGGTGATGCACACATGCCATTGCATACTTCTGCTAATCATGACGGACAATTAACAGATCAAAAAGGGATTCATTCACTTTGGGAAAGTAGAATTCCAGAACTTTTTGTCGAAAAATATAAATTTACTGTAGCTCCACCACAATACATCGAAAATATAAGTCAGCATACGTGGCAGATGATTAATGATACTCATAGTTTAGTCAACCCACTTTTGGCTGCAGATAAACAATTGCGAACCACAACTCCAGAAAATAAAATTTTTGTAGTTGATGCTCAAGGCAAAGTGGAGAAGAATAAATATAATGCTGCAAAATTTTCTGATGAATATGCCACTCAATTGAATGCTTCCTTGAATGGAATGGTCGAAAGTCAAATGAAAAAAGCAGTCACCGAAACGGCTAGTTATTGGTACACTGCTTGGGTTAATGCAGGAAAGCCTGATTTAAATGACCTAGACGCACCAGAAATGACAAAACGCAATAGCAAATCATTGAAAAAAGACTTAAAATTAATTACAAAAGGAGATCTTTTTGGGTTTAAAAATCAAGAGGATTAGGTTCCGCTGATAAGCCAAGCTAGCGCGAACGAAATGTCATTAAGTTAAGGAAATGGAAAACTATTTTTTTGTTTTTTTGTCATTTCGACGAAGGAGAAATCACATAACGATAGCAACTAATGCGTTCTCCTTCGTCGAAATGACAAAATAAAATAGTAATTCTCTCCTTCAAATCATTTTAATCCCGATACGTATCAAACAAAAACTGCAAGGTTTCAGGAATAGTATTGGCTTGCATTTTTGGGTAAATTACTATTGATGTTAACCAATTTTCAATAATTAAATCAAAATCATCGCCTACTTCATAAACTACGGGAACGCCCATTTTCTTTAAGGCTGCTGCATTACATTCTTGTTCGTAATGGCTGCGAATTGGAATACTAAGTATTTTTTTTCCAAGATATAATGCTTCTGAGGGAGTTTCAAATCCACCGCCGGTAATGATGCCGTGACAAGTAATCAAGCTTTGATTGAACTGTTTTTGATCTACAGGATAATACGTAATATTGTTAACAGCGTGTTTGACTTCCACGTCATTCAAAAACCAATGGAATTCCAAATCTGAAAGTTTGTTAAATGCTTTTTCCAAACAATCTTTTTGGAAAGAAGGCAAATAAACTGTGATGTGTTTTAAATCTATAAGTTCGGCTTGAACAATTTCATCTTTGATGATTGGAGGATGAATAAAGGAATCGTATTTTTCGAAATGGAGTCCAATATGTTTGGGTGAAGGCGCATAATGTTTGAGAATCATTTCGCCCATAATGCTTCTTTTTTCAGGTCTTGGAGTAGCATCCGAAATAAAACTGGCTTGATGTCCAAACTGCACCGAATGTACTTTTTGCATTTTGCACGCCAACGAAGTAATCGAATCAAAATCGTTTATCACCACATCATAATTCTTTAATGGCAAGGATTCCGCGTCCTTAAACATTTGGCGAGGTCTAATATTTTTTACAATATCCCAATAATTTAATCCGCCACATTTGCTGTAATGCAAGCTACAACCTTCACTTCTGAATTTTATGGGCAAGTCAATATTCAAACTCGCATTGTTGCCGCTCAGGAAGAAATCTACTTCGCCAAATTTTTGTAAATAAGGATACAATTGTGCAGCTCTACTGATGTGTCCGTTGCCTGTAGCTTGTATGGCGTAAAATATTTTCATAGATTTAGTTTAATTAGAAAGTAATTTTATTAAATAATGGCATTTCTTAATTTGATAAAATTTTGGCAACAATGTCATTTACAAATTTATCTTCCTTATTTTCCTGATTTGAATAGTCTGATTTTTTATATTGGTAAATCTTCCATTTTTCTTTTTTGTATTCCAAGGCTGTAAGGTTCTCTACCCAATCGCCACTGTTCAAATACATCACTTTTCCTTGTTTGGTTTTGACCATCTTTTTTTGCGGCATGTGAATGTGACCACAAACTACATAACTGTATTTTTTTTCGATGGCAATTTCGGCAGCCGTGGTTTCAAAATTAGAAATAAAAGAAACTGCTTTCTTTACGCTGTTTTTAATGGTTTTGGAAAAACTTCTTTTTTCTCTTCCAAAAGAAACTAAAATCCAGTTGACGAAACTATTAATCAAAATCAATAAATCGTATCCTTTTCCGCCCAGTTTGGCCAGAATTTTAGCATAACCTTTTGTAGAAGAATCAAATACATCGCCGTGAAAAATCCAAGTTTTCTTTCCGTCTAATTCCAAGATGAGTTTGTCAACCAATTCCAAATTTCCTAAAATAAAATCGGAGTATTTTCGTAAGGCCTCATCGTGATTTCCTGTGATATAAACCACACGAGTTCCTGAATTAGACATTTTGATGATGTAGCGCAAGACTTCCATGTGTGCAGCTGGAAAATAGCGTTTGGTAAAACTCCACATATCAATGATGTCGCCGTTTAAAACCAAGGTTTGAGGTTGGATTGATTTGAGGTATTGTAATAATTCTTTGGCGTGACAGCCGAAAGTGCCAAGATGAACATCACTTAAAACTACTAAGGGTATTTTTCGTTTTCTTTTCATAAGAAGTTTTTACGAAAGTAAGACCATTATGTTATGTCAATGTTTCTTTTGTATTATTAATGGGGTTGTTTTTAAGCTAAAAAATCTCTCTATCCTTTTATAAAATTTCTTATTTTTGAACAATGAAAAAAATAATTATTGTCTTTTTATTATTCCCTTTATTAATTTTGGCTCAAACCAATTTTGATAAAGCCGAAAGACTATTCAAAGAAGGAAAACACGACCAAGCCCAAGCTGTTTTTGAAAGTTTTTTAAAAGAAAACCCTTCCCATTTGAAAACAATAGAATATTTGGGAGATATTGCAGGTCATAATAAATCTTGGGACAAAGCCATAGTCTATTATCGAAAATTAAAACAATTGAAACCATCTGAAGCCAATTATTATTATAAATATGGCGGCGTACTAGGGATGAAAGCCAAAGAATCTAATAAATTCAAGGCTCTTGGAATGATTGGCGAAGTGAAGGAATCATTCGAGAAAGCAATTGAATTGAATCCAAAACATATCGAAGCACGTTGGGCATTGGTTACGATATATATAAAATTACCAAGTTTTGTAGGTGGAAGCGAATCAAAAGCAATCAAATATTCGAATGAATTGCTCAAATTGTTGCCTGTAGACGGCTATTTGTCAAGAGGTCAAATCGACGAACATTTTAAAAGATATACTGCTGCCGAACAACAATATAAAAAAGCAATTGCTGCAGGAAGCACAAAAGTAGGCGGGCAAATGCTGGATAATTTGTATAAAAACAAGATGAATAAATCTGTAAAAAAGAATTGAAAATATGAGAACTCATTTTATCGCCATCGGCGGAAGTGCGATGCACAATCTGGCTTTGGCTTTACACAACAAAGGCTATCAAGTTACAGGAAGCGACGACGCTATTTTTGAACCATCAAAATCGCGGTTAGCCAAAAAAGGAATTTTACCAAAAGAATTAGGATGGTTTGCCGAAAAAATAACGGCTGATATTGAAGCTGTAATTCTTGGAATGCACGCTAAAGCCGATAATCCTGAATTGCTAAAAGCGCAGGAATTGGGGTTGAAAATTTATTCGTATCCAGAGTTTTTATACGAACAATCCAAGAATAAAACTCGCGTAGTTATTGGAGGTTCTCACGGAAAAACCACAATCACTTCGATGATTTTGCACGTGATGCACTTTCATAATATCGAGGTAGATTATATGGTTGGCGCGCAACTCGAAGGTTTCGAAACGATGGTGCATCTTACTGAGGAGAATGATTTCATCGTTCTTGAAGGCGATGAATATTTGTCTTCGCCAATTGATAGAAGGCCGAAATTTCATTTGTATCAGCCGAATATTGCCTTGATTTCAGGAATTGCTTGGGATCATATCAATGTTTTTCCAACGTATGATTTTTATGTAGAACAGTTTGAAACCTTTATTGCCAAAATTACAAACGGTGGAATTTTAGTGTATAACGAAGAAGATTCAGAGGTAAAACGAGTTGCCGAAGCAGCGACGAATCCAATTCGAAAAATTCCTTACACAACACCAAAATACGAAGTAAAAGACGGAATTACACTTCTTGAAACGCCAGAAGGAGCAATGCCAATTGAGGTTTTTGGAGCACATAATTTGAATAATTTAGCTGGAGCCAAATGGATTTGCCAAAATATGGGAGTTGATGAATCCGATTTTTATGAAGCCATTGCCAGTTTCAAAGGAGCATCAAAAAGATTGGAAAAAATCGCCGAAGGAAATGGAAAAGTAGCTTATAAAGATTTTGCACATTCACCAAGCAAAGTGGCAGCGACTACAAAAGCCGTGAAAGAGCAATATCCAAACCGAACTTTGATTGCTTGTTTGGAATTGCATACGTACAGCAGCTTGAATGCCGAATTCTTGAAAGAATACGAAGGCGCCTTAGAACCTGCGGATGTTGCCGTAGTTTTTTATTCTCCTGATGCAGTAAAAATTAAGCAACTCGAAGAAGTAACTTACGAGCAAATTGCCAAAGCCTTTAATAGAAAAGATTTGATTATTTATACCAATCCAATTGATTTTAAAGACTATCTTTTCAATCTCAATTTCGAAAATTCTGCACTATTGTTAATGAGTTCTGGGAATTATGGTGGATTGAATTTTGATGAAGTAAAGGAATTGATAGAATAATTGATTAAATGGAAGAAAATAACTTTCCCATAACGAATTGGTCTGAAGACGATAAACCACGCGAAAAACTGATGCTTAAAGGCAAAAGTGTTTTGAGTGACGCCGAATTGATTGCTATTTTGATTGGATCGGGAAGTCGCAATGAATCGGCGGTGGGATTGAGCAAAAGGATTTTGGCGAGTGTTGACAATAATTTGAATGCTTTGGGAAAATTATCTATTCAGCAGTTGATGAACTTCAAGGGAATAGGCGAGGCGAAAGCTATTTCGATTATTGCCGCATTGGAATTGGGAAGACGAAGACGGGCAGAAGAAGCGGTTGAATTGAAGAAAATTACCTCCAGCAAAATGATTTTCGAATTGATGCAGCCCATCATTGGCGAACTGCCACACGAAGAATTTTGGGTTTTGTATTTGAATAATTCGAACAAGGTACTTTCTAAATCGCAACAAGGCAAAGGCGGAATCACCGGCACAATGGTTGATGTGCGTTTGGTTTTTAAAGCGGCTCTCGAATTGGGCGCAACAGGACTGATTTTGTGTCACAATCATCCTTCGGGAACATTGATTCCTAGTGATGCCGACAAACAAATCACCCGAAAACTAAAAGCGGCAGGACAAAATATGGATATCAATGTGCTGGATCATATTATTATTGCCGAAAATGGATTTTATAGTTTTAATGACGAAGGAATTTTTTAAATGAAAACAGCGAATACAACTATTACAGACGTCTTTTTTGATTTGGATCACACACTTTGGGATTTCGAAAAAAACTCGGCATTGGCTTTTGAAACTGTTTTTAAAATGCAGGATATAGCAGTAAATATGGCTGATTTCCTTTCGTTTTATGCACCAATAAACAGAAAATATTGGGAAAGGTATCGAAAAGATGAAATTACCCAGAAAGAACTTCGCTTTGGTAGGTTGAAAGACACTTTTGACTTGTTGGAATTCGTCATTGACGATGCTTCAATTATGATTTTATCGGAACAATACATTTATTATTTACCCAAATACAATCATTTATTCGACGGAACGATTGAAATATTGGATTATTTAAAAGCCAAATATAATTTGCACATTATCACCAATGGTTTTGCCGAAATTCAAGAAAATAAATTGAACAATTCGTATATTACGCATTATTTTAAAAGCATCACCAATTCTGAAATTGCGGGAGTAAAAAAACCAAATCCTCTAATTTTTGAATTTGCATTGGATTTGGCAAACGCCAAAAAAGAGAACAGTATAATGATAGGAGATTGCATTGAAGCTGATGTTCAGGGAGCGTTAGACGCAGGATTGGACGCTATTTTATTCAACGAAAATAAGGAAACCGTGACAGAAAATATAAAACAAGTGAACCATTTATTAGAATTAAAAAAATATTTATAAATATGAAAACTAGAATCCTATTCCTGATGTTATTTGTTGCGAGCTACAGTTTTTCGCAAACAATCAATAATTACAAAGGCGTAATTATTCCTATGAAATATGATTTCCTTAGAAGCGAAAATCAATATAGATTACAGACAATTACTAAGGTAAATTTGCTAAAAGCGGGTTTTAAAGCTTTTTACGTTACCGAGTCAATGCCATTAGAATTCTACGACAGATGCGATTTATTGTATATCGACGTGAAAAAGGAGAATGCTTTCTTGATAACAAAACTTTATATCACTTTTAAAGATTGTTTTGGCACTATAATTTTCCAGTCTACCATTGGGAAAAGCAGGGAAAAAGAATATGGATTAGCCTATTCGGATGCATTAAACGAAGCTTTTTTATCTGTTTATGCTTTGCAGTATAAATACAATGGAACAACTACTAGGTCAAAATCAGCATCAGTTCCGGCAGTTTCTGAACCAGTTGCAGTTGTACCAGCAGCGGCAATGCAGCCCGTGACTGTTCCCGTTGCTAATAAAGAGGCAAACAACTTAAAAACTTCCGATAATAAAAGTACAGGTTTACTTTATGCACAACCCACATCTTTTGGATATCAGTTAATTGACAGCGAGCCAAAAGTTGTGATGAAAGTGTATAAAACTTCCAATCCTGCAAGCTATATGGCTAAAAAAGGAGAGGTTCAAGGAGTTTTGGTTTCTAAAGACAATCAGTGGTTTTTTGAATATTACCAAGGGGATAATTTAGTGTCTGAAAAAGTTGAAGTTAAGTTTTAGTGTTTAAAAAATGATTTTTATAATTAAAAATTAAATTATGAATTTAGCCACACAAAGGAACAATATTGTTCACAGGATTTTAGATATTTCGGATTTGAAATTACTAAGTCAAATAGAAGAATTGCTTGACAAAGAGGTTTTTACTTATACAACTTCGCGGAAACCACTATCTGTAAAAGAATATAAAAATCATTTAGACAAAATAATGATTGCTTCAGATTCTGGAGCTGTTGGTTACTCGACAGCAGATGCTAAAAATAAACTGAAGCGCAAATGAAATCAGTGGAATGGTCAGAAGAGTCTATTTTTTCTATGCAATCCATTTATGATTATATTTTTGTGGAAAGTCCACAAAATGCAGATTTGGTTATTGATACCTTGTTTGATTTGGGCGAAAAACTAAATATATTACCCGAAAAAAACCCAAAAGAACCACTATATAATTCTGAAAAAATTAGATTTTTCCCTAAATGGAATTATAAGATAGTGTATAGAATAGAAGAAAATAGAATATACATATTGGATATTTTTTCTACTTTACAAGATTATAGAAAATTTAGATTCTAGTTTTCAGTCACAGTATTCCTTAGACAGTCTTGTGACTGAAAACTGCGACTGAAAACTGAAATTTAATACCCATATTTACCTTTCCAACGGTGTTGCAAAAATTCACGGTTGCTGTTCTCCCTAGAATTGTTTCCTGGATTGTAAAGAACCGTTTCTTTTATAGCTTCTGGAAGAAATTCCTGTTCCGCAAAATTATTGGCATAATCGTGAGAATATTTATACTCATCGCCATAACCCAATTCTTTCATCAATTTAGTAGGTGCATTGCGCAAATGAATGGGAACGGGCAAATCACCAGTTTGTTTGACCAATTGTTGGGCAGTTCCAATTGCCAAATAAGAAGCATTGCTTTTAGGAGAAGTCGCTAAGTATATAGCGCATTGGCTCAAAATAATTCTGCTTTCAGGATAACCAATCGTTGCGACGGCTTGAAAAGTATTATTGGCCATAATAAAAGCGGTTGGATTGGCATTGCCTATATCTTCACTAGATAAAATCAGCATTCGTCTGGCAATAAATTTCACGTCTTCGCCACCTTCAATCATTCGGGCAAGCCAATAAACGGCTCCATTAGGATCGCTGCCTCGAATCGATTTTATAAATGCCGAAACAATGTCATAATGCTGTTCGCCACTTTTGTCATACAAAACTGTGTTTTGCTGCACGAGTTCAAAAACCCGGTCGTTAGTGATTGAAATTTCGTCTTCATCGGAAGCGTTTACGACCAATTCAAAAATATTTAATAGTTTTCGTCCATCGCCGCCGGAAAGTCTTAACAGCGCTTCTGTTTCGGTTAGTTTGATATTTTTTGTTGCTAAAAAAGTGTCGGTTTTCAAAGCGCGGTGCAATAATGTTTCCAAATCGTCTTTGCTAAAAGCATTCAATACATACACTTGGCAGCGAGACAATAAAGCGGGAATTACTTCAAAACTTGGATTTTCGGTTGTGGCACCAATTAGCGTTATCCAGCCTTTTTCAACAGCAGCTAATAACGAATCTTGTTGCGATTTACTGAAACGATGGATTTCGTCTATGAAGAGAATCGGGTTTTTTGTGGTGAAAAGTCCGCCACTTTGTTTGGCTTTTTCAATCACGTCACGAATGTCTTTGACACCCGAATTGATGGCGCTCAAAATATAAAATGGACGTTTTGATTCTTGAGCAATAATTTGTGCCAAAGTCGTTTTTCCAGTTCCCGGTGGTCCCCAGAAAATCAATGATGGAATAATACCTTTGGCGATTTGTTGTGTCAACGAACCGCTTGGTCCAACCAAATGGGATTGACTGATATAATCTTCTAGTTTTTGTGGTCGAATGCGTTCTGCGAGTGGTGCTTCCAAAGTGATTTTAGATTTTAGATTGAAGAGTAGAGGAGTTACAAATTTATGACATTTCTACTTTTAAATCAATAAATACCCAAATTACCGAATAAACAGTTATGACAAAATAGCACTAAATTGTTTTTGGATAAATTTTTGAGTAAATTTAGCTGTATCAATATTCTAAATTGCAAAATGAACGATAACCATTTTAAATATTCCAATTCCGTTATAGCGTTGCCACTTTTTTTTGTGTGGTTCTTGTGGTTTGTTTACTGGCTGGAAATCAAATTTGATTTTGATTTTGATGAAAACGGAATTTTACCAAGAACAATTTCAGGATTACAGGGCGTAATTTTCAGTCCTTTTATCCATTCTGGCATCAATCATTTGTACAATAATTCAATTCCATTATTGATTTTATTGGCAGCGTTACGCTTTTTTTATTCTAAGCAGTCTTTTGCGGTTATTGGTTATGGAATCTTATTTTCCGGATGTATCACTTGGATAATTGGCAGGGATAATTACCACATTGGCGCAAGCGGATTAATCTATGTTTTGGTAAGTTTTATTTTTTTTAAAGGAATTCAAACTAAGTATTATCGATTGGTAGCATTATCTCTGGCTGTGGTCGTGGTTTATGGTGGTTTGGTTTGGTATATTTTTCCAAAAGTGGATGAACAAATTTCTTGGGAAGGACATTTGGCAGGATTAATTACTGGGTTTGCACTTTCGTTATTTTACAAAACTCCAGAGTATAAAAAAATAATTAAATACGATTGGGAGCATCCTGATTTTAATCCAATGCAAGACAAATTTATGCAAAGGTTTGACGAAGATGGCAATTTTGTGAATATTCCAAAGGTTGAAATTGAAGAAGAAATGCAATTTTATTATTCATCAAATATCCCAGTAGATTACACTATTATAGAGAGCAAAAAAAATGAATCAAAACCAGAGCTTTAATTCATTTTTTCATTAATAGTTTTTATTCAACTAGTTGCTAGTTCCCCCTTTGGGGGCTAGGGGGCTTCTTTGTCTAACCGCTTCATATAAAAAAGCACCACAAGCCACGGAAACATTCAGTGAACCTATCGTTCCGAACATTGGGAGTTTTGCTTTTTCATCCACGATTTTCAGAACTGAAGGATTGATTCCTCTATCTTCTGAACCCATAATTATGGCAACAGGTTCGTTTAAAGCGATATCATAAATATTTAAATCTGTTTTTTCTGTGGCAGCGACTGTTTTTATTCCTGAACCTTGCAAATAGAAAATAGCATCTTTGATGTGTTCTACTTTACAAATAGGGACATTAAATACTGCTCCTGCAGAAGTTTTTACGGTATCGCCATTTACTGGTGCGGAACCTGCTTTTTGAACAATGATTCCATTTACACCTGTACATTCAGCAGTTCTGATGATGGCGCCAAAATTACGAGCATCCGATATTTGATCTAAAATCAAAAACAAAGGCACTTTTCCGGATTCAACAGTGGCATCGACTAAATGTTCCAAGTCAATAAAACCAATAGGAGAGATTGAAGCTACTGCTCCTTGATGGTTGTTTGGGGTTAATCTGTTTAGTTTTTCGACAGGAACATAGGAAAAATTTACGTTGGCACGTTTCATAACCTTCATCAAGTCTTTCATCAATTCGCCTGATATTTCTTTTTGTATAAATACTTTATCTACTTCCTTTCCTGCTTGAATTGCCTCAATAATGGCACGTATTCCAAATATAAGATGTTCTTTTTCCATGGGGCAAAGGTATAATAAACGTATTGTTTTTTTTGATGAAATTAAAAATTTATTCCATTTATATTGTGCCAATTTGTAACTATTGTTCCATCGCTTCTTTGTTGTTCTTGATTGCCCGAATAAATTAGTAGAGAATTATCATTATTACTTAAATTATTCCAGTATTTTAAATGTTTTAAAAAATCGGTATTAATGGTTTTACCAGATTTTATTTCGATAGGGGTTATTTTTCCATCATAGTCCACAACAACATCTATTTCACGCCCTGTTTTGTCTCTCCAATAAAATAGAGGCGGAGTAATTCCAATATTCGTGAATTTTTTAACTAATTCTATTACAATCATTGTTTCAAAAACTGACCCTTTTAAGAGGTGACTTTCTAATTGTGATGCATTTGAAATTCGTAAAAAGAACAAATTAAACCCATGCCATAAAAGTAAACTTTTGGTCGTTTTACAATTGTTCTATTGTAATTCTGATAGTATGGTTTTGATAAATATATAATAAAACTATTCTCTAAAATCTTAATCTATGATTGTATTGTTTTCAAATTGACATCCACTTCATTACTAATTGCAGTTAGATTTAATTCTTGACCAGTTCTGTCCGCTAAGACCCTCATAAATTTTTCAAATACCATTAAATCGGTTACATTTTTTATTTGTCTAACATCGCGTTCGATGTATGTTTTGATGTAATTGGGCATCCAATCTGTTGGATTAATTTTTTGAGCATAAATTGGGGGATAAAATCCTTTGAAAAGTATTTCCTCATCCGATTCGGGCAATAAATTTCTGATTTTAATTCATAGGCAGTAAAAGGTAATAAGTTTAAATAGGCCATTCTTCCAGCTAAAGTTTGTGATATGTTTTCTTGTAAAAGAAAATTATTTGAACCGGTTAAAATAAAGATTCCTTTTTCTGGGTTATCATCTAAAATTTCTTGAAGGTAAGAAAACAGTAATGGAATACGTTGCACTTCGTCAAGGATGGTATCATTTGGCATTTTTTTCAGAAAATCACGCGGATTATCATTGGCAAAGTTTCTAATATCTGGACTTTTTAGTGAAAAATACGGTTTATCAGGAAATGTAGTTTTTGCCAATGTGGTTTTTCCTGCTTGTCTTGGTAGAATGACCGCAATAGCTATAAACGTATTGCTTATATATAGTAACTTTATTCTTGCTTCTCTATTTATTATAGTGCAAATATAAAAAACTGGATAAATATGGAATCTAATTCCATATTTATCCAGTTTTTAGCATATTAAAAATTATTGATTTGCTTTTTATTCGCCTGATATTTCTTTTTGTATAGATACTTTATCTACTGCTGCGCCAGTTTTTTGCCTCAATAATGACACGTATTCCAAATATAATATGTTCTTTTTTAGGAATAAAAGGTAGTTTATATTTCGAAATTTTTTTAATCTTGATTGAAAATTTTCTCACAAAAACAATGGCTGTAAATTAGTAATAATTCATTTTTTTTAGATTTATTTATTTTATAATGGTATCTTGATTATTTATGTGTTAAATGTTTTAATTATTAATAATTATTTTATAATAATGATTTATGTTTGCAAACTAAATATTTATAAACATGAAAAGAATTTTACTAGTATTTGCTTTGATGCTCTGTTTGAACGGATTTTCCCAAACAAGCAAACAAAAGATTCAGACACGATTGAATACTGATCAAAAAAAATTGGGGTTAACAACTAAAGACGTTGCTGATTGGGTAGTAGAAAGTGAATCCACCTCTAAAACTACAAAAATTACTAACTATTACGTTATTCAAAGGCATCAAGGAATCGAGATTTTTAATGCCCAATCTAACATTTCAATGAAAGATGGTAATGTAATTAATATCAGCAGTAATTTCAAAAAGAATGTAGCTAAAAATGTAAATGCAACTATTCCTGCTTTATCTGTTTTAGAAGCTTTATCAATCGTGTATTCTCGTTTAGAAATTAAAAACCCCACTTCATTTAGAATAGTCGAAACTATAAATGACAAATCATTCAAATTGAGTGATGGAGTTCAAGAAGAATTAATTAGTGGCAAGTTAGTTTACCAATCTATGAAAGAAGACAAATTAATATTGGCTTGGGCATTCCAGTTTTATTCACCTGATGGAAAAAGTCTTTGGGATTTAAGAATTGATGCATTAAATGGAAAAATATTAGAAAAGCATAATTTGACCATTAGTTGTAATTTTGGAAAAACAAATCAAAATTCGTTTCCCTCCGACTATCCTTTTTTTTTAAAAGAAAATCTTGCTACTAACAAAGCTGAATCTGTGGTTCAAGCGAATGCAGGTTCCTATAGAGTTATTCCTTTTAATTATGAAAGCCCAAATCACAGTCCATTTCAATTAATAACTTCTCCAAGTGATGCAACAGCTTCACCTAAAGGTTGGCATAATTCCAATTCGTTAGCAGGTTCAAATCCTGCCCTAATTTATACTTATACAAGGGGAAACAATGTTAATGCTCAAGAAGATGCCAACGGAAATAATGGAACAGGAATCAGTCCCGATGGTGGAGCACAATTAAACTTTAATTTTCCTTATGGAGGACAATCGTCACAGCCCTATGATTACACATCTGCTGCAACTACAAATTTGTTTTATATGGCAAACATTATGCATGATGTTTGGTATCAATACGGTTTTAACGAAGCTAGCGGAAATTTTCAAAAAGATAACCTTGGAAAAGGAGGGGTAACATCTTTTATAGGTGATGATGTTTTAGCCGATTCTCAGGATGGTTATTCACAGGCAGTTGCTACGTTAAATAATGCTAATTTTTCTACGCCAAATGATGGAAGCAGACCAAGAATGCAAATGTATTTGTGGAATGATGGAGCACCACCTACAAATTTTATTTCAGTAAATGCTCCAAGTTCGATTGCTGGACTAAAAGAGGCAACTTCAAATGTTTTTGAAGGTACAGATAGGATTCCAGTTCCATCTTCCCCGAACGGAATTACATCTGATTTAGTTTTGTATAAAAATAACCCTACACCTCCGGGTTATAATTCAGGATGTCAAACTCCTACCAATGCGGCTGCTTTAAACGGTAAGATTGCCTTAATTAAAAGAGGAGAATGTTTCTTTAATTTAAAGGTAAAAAATGCACAAGATGCTGGGGCAAAAGCGGTAATTGTTATGGATAGCATTCCTAATAGTACAACAAGATTATCAATGAGTTCTACTGGAATTGTGGGCATTACAATTCCTGCAGTCTTTGTAAGCAAAGAAATCGGGGATTCCTTTATTGCTGAAATGGCAAATGGATCAGTAAATGTTAAATTAGAATCTCCAGCTGGGTTGTATTTATATGCAGATTCAAGCTTTGACAATGGAATTATTGCTCACGAATATGGTCATGGTATTTCGAACCGATTAACTGGAGGGCCATCCAATTCGAGTTGTTTGACTTCTCCTGAACAAATGGGAGAAGGTTGGTCAGACTGGATAGCTTTAATGATGCAATTAAAAACCGGGGATTCTGGAGAATCTCCAAAAGGGATTGGAACTTATGCCAGTAATGAAGCCACAACAGGAGGAGGAATTAGAAATTATCAGTATTCAACAAATATGACTATAAATCCATTGACTTTTAAGGACACTAACGGTAAAACCTTTATCGATCCGGATGATGGAATTGAAAAAATTAGAGTTCATACCGTTGGTGAAGTTTGGGCAGCCACACTTTGGGATTTGTCTTGGGCTTATGTTGGTAAATATGGTTTGAGTTCCAATATATATACGGGAACTGCTGGAAATAATAAAGTTATGCAATTAGTTATTGATGGAATGAAATTACAACCTTGCAATCCCTCTTTTATCCAAGCAAGGGATGCTATAATAGCTGCTGACCAAGCCACTACAGGAGGGCAGGATTATTGTTTGATATGGAAAGTATTTGCAAGGAGAGGAATGGGCATTAATGCATCTTCTGGCGATAATAGTGGGGACAGAACGAATATTGCCGCTATTAATGATCAAGTTGAAGATTTTACGGAGCCTAGTGCTGGCGCTAATTGTACATTGGCCGTAAAAGAATTTAATAGTAAAGAATGGGTTAGTGTTTATCCTAATCCTGCGCCTAAAGGGCAATTAAATGTGCGCATTAATCAATATGTTGGGAAGATTAATATTCAAATAGTGGACTTAACTGGAAGAATTGTATATAAATTGATGGATACCGATTTTAATACCGAAAAATCCATCAACTTAAACTCTTTACAAAAAGGAATGTACATTATTAAAGTAAATAATGAAACAATTAATTTCACCGAAAAAATTATCATTAAATAATTTTTAAAAGTATTATAATACATTAAGTCCTCGATGCTCGTGCTTCGGGGACTTTTTTATTAATATGAATCTAAAAATTTTCAATAGAGTTTACGTGCTATTAAAATTTGTCGTATGTTCCAGTACTTGACTTTCTTCAAACTGACAATTAGACTGATTCATTTTTAAGTTATGACGTCTTTTTCGGGAACTATTTTTTTCTTTGCGAGACATTTTAAACATTGATGTTTTAGTTGACTACACAGCTTTAAAATGATATTAGATAAGTTATTTTTAATACCAAACCTTCTTTTTAATTAATGTTACATTTAAATGGAAGGCCGCTATTTGCAATTTTAAAGTAGATATGGAGTTGTCTTTTTCCATCTTACAAAATTAGTGTTTTTAAGGGAATCTCTTTAGTTCTAGGCATTCTGTTTGCATAAATGACTAGTAGAAACTTCATCGTTTGTAGGTGTATTTTGATAAGTAATATTTTAAAAATTATATAAAAATAGTATGATATCAAAAAAAAACCATCCTGATTAAGGATGGTTTATAGTAAACAAATCATAAAAACACTTGGTTTTTAATTTGGTATTATTTTTTATTATTCAATCTTGCTTGCTGAATTGAATTGGATATTTTGTTCGATTTTCTAGCATTAGCAACAGTTGTTCCGAGACTATTTTTCAAAGTATAAACCCCATTGTTTACTATTATGGTAACAACATAATCATAAGGTTCATTATTTGCACTTTGCACA
>Ga0209702_10004985_pt1 | contig 18599 bp, 11 predicted proteins | sample FRY01_FD_187210 | JGI IMG/M metagenome (GOLD analysis project Ga0209702, IMG submission 187210) | Freshwater microbial communities from Lake Fryxell liftoff mats and glacier meltwater in Antarctica - FRY-01 (SPAdes) (version 2) | ecosystem: Environmental > Aquatic > Freshwater > Ice > Glacier...
ATAGGGACCGAACTGTCTCACGACGTTCTGAACCCAGCTCGCGTGCCACTTTAATCGGCGAACAGCCGAACCCTTGGGACCTTCTCCAGCCCCAGGATGTGACGAGCCGACATCGAGGTGCCAAACCTCCCCGTCGATGTGAGCTCTTGGGGGAGATCAGCCTGTTATCCCCGGCGTACCTTTTATCCTATGAGCGATGGCCCTTCCATGCGGAACCACCGGATCACTTTATCCGTCTTTCGACCCTGCTCGACTTGTCGGTCTCACAGTCAAGCACCCTTATGCTAATGCACTCTACGCACGGTTACCAAGCGTGCTGAGGGTACCTTTGAAAGCCTCCGTTACTCTTTTGGAGGCGACCACCCCAGTCAAACTACCCACCAAACAATGTCTCCGACTTAGTCGGATTAGACTCCAAATAAATAAAGGGTGGTATTTCAAGATTGACTCCACGATGGCTAGCGCCACCGCTTCGCAGTCTCCCACCTATCCTACACATCATTTATCCAAAGTCAATGTTAAGTTGTAGTGAAGGTGCACGGGGTCTTTCCGTCCCGTTGCGGGTAAGCGGCATCTTCACCGCTACTACAATTTCACTGAGCTCATGGCTGAGACAGTGCCCAGATCGTTACACCATTCGTGCAGGTCGGAACTTACCCGACAAGGAATTTCGCTACCTTAGGACCGTTATAGTTACGGCCGCCGTTTACTGGGGCTTCAATTCAATGCTTCTTCTTGCGAATGACATCTCCTTTTAACCTTCCAGCACCGGGCAGGTGTCAGGCCTTATACATCATCTTTCGATTTAGCAAAGCCATGTGTTTTTGTTAAACAGTCGCCTGGGCCTCTTTACTGCGGCCCCCTTGCGGGGGCACCCTTTCTCCCGAAGTTACAGGGTTAATTTGCCGAGTTCCTTAGCCATGGATCACTCAAGCACCTTAGGATTCTCTCCTCGACTACCTGTGTCGGTTTGCGGTACGGGCAGTACACAACTGAAGCTTATTGGCTTTTCTCGGAAGCTCCTTCACAATTTCGCTTCGCCCGAAGGCTAGGCTCCACGTACTAATCCGTCAGTACGTAATTGCTACGAATCTCCGTCCCCAAATCGCATTGTGCACTGGTACAGGAATATTAACCTGTTGTCCATCGACTTCGCCGTTCGGCTACGCCTTAGGACCCGACTGACCCTGATCCGATTAACGTTGATCAGGAAACCTTAGTCTTACGGTGGGCAGGTTTCTCACCTGCCTTATCGTTACTTATGCCTACATTTGCTTTTCTAGCCGCTCCAGCATGCCTTACGACACACCTTCAGCGCAACTAGAATGCTCCCCTACCCCATATAACAGTGTTATACAGCCATAGCTTCGGTACTATGCTTGATGCCCGATTATTATCCACGCCCGATCGCTCGACTAGTGAGCTGTTACGCACTCTTTAAATGAATTGCTGCTTCCAAGCAAACATCCTAGCTGTCAATGCAATCGGACCACGTTTTGTCAACTTAGCATAGATTTAGGGACCTTAGCTGATGGTCTGGGTTCTTTCCCTCTCGCCCTCGGACCTTAGCACCCAAGGGCTCACTGCCGTGTATATGTCGTCAGCATTCGGAGTTTATCTGGGTTTGGTAGGCGGTGAAGCCCCCTAGCCCAATTAGTAGCTCTACCTCTGCGACACTTAACCACGACGCTGTTCCTAAAAACATTTCGGGGAGTACGAGCTATTTCCCAGTTTGATTAGCCTTTCACCCCTACCCACAACTCATCCGAGGACTTTTCAACGTCCACCAGTTCGGACCTCCATAGCATGTTACTGCTACTTCATCCTGGTCATGGGTAGATCACTAGGTTTCGCGTCTACCCCCACTGACTATACGCCCTATTCAGACTTGCTTTCGCTGCGGCTCCACCGTTCAAACGGTTTAACCTTGCCAATGAGGAGTAACTCGTAGGCTCATTATGCAAAAGGCACGCCGTCACACTCGAAAGTGCTCCGACCGCTTGTAAGCGCATGGTTTCAGGTTCTATTTCACTCCGCTGTTCGCGGTTCTTTTCACCTTTCCTTCACAGTACTGGTTCACTATCGGTCTCTTGAGAGTATTTAGCCTTACCGGATGGTGCCGGCAGATTCCCACAAGGCGTCTCCGACCTCGCGGTACTCAGGATCCTACTATCGCTGCAATTCTTTCGTTTACGGGATTATCACCCTCTATGATGTTTCTTTCCAAAAACTTCAACTTCAAATTACAGGTCATGTTGTAGTCCTACAACCCCGCCACTGCCTTAACAGGGACGGTTTGGGCTGTTCCCTTTTCGCTCGCCACTACTTGGGGAATCACTTTTGTTTTCTTTTCCTCCAGGTACTTAGATGTTTCAGTTCCCTGGGTTTGCCCCACTATGGGTCACTAACCTTCAGTTAGTGTGGTTTTCCTATTCGGACATCTCCGGATCAAAGGTCATTTGCACCTCCCCAGAGCTTTTCGCAGCTTATCACGTCCTTCATCGCCTTCAAGAGCCAAGGCATCCTCCATGCGCCCTTAATAACTTTCTCGTTCGACATCTGAATCATCAGATGTCAAGTGTATTTTCTTTCAATATGTCAAAGAACTTGAAGATTCCAGTTCTGCCTGGAATTTTTCTTATAGAGGTGGAACCCTCTAATAGAATTGGTGGAGAATAACGGATTCGAACCGTTGACCCCCTGCGTGCAAGGCAGGTGCTCTAGCCAGCTGAGCTAATTCCCCAAGAACGAATATTTAGTAGTCCCGAGCAGATTTGAACTGCTGACCCCTACATTATCAGTGTAGTGCTCTAACCAGGCTGAGCTACGGGACTATATATATAGCTTCTTCGTAACCTCAGTCTTGCGAGGACTACCCGAACTCGTTTTGGGAATTCCTTCAAGAAGTGAAGGTGATGGAGGAAATAACAAACTGTTTAAAATCTGCTCTATAAAGGAGGTATTCCAGCCGCACCTTCCGGTACGGCTACCTTGTTACGACTTAGCCCTAGTCATCGGTTTTACCCTAGGCGACTCCTTACGGTTATCGACTTCAGGTACCCCCAACTCCCATGGCTTGACGGGCGGTGTGTACAAGGCCCGGGAACGTATTCACCGCGTCATTGCTGATACGCGATTACTAGCGAATCCAGCTTCATGAGGTCGAGTTGCAGACCTCAATCCGAACTGAGAATGAGTTTAGAGATTAGCATCACATTACTGTGTAGCTGCCCGTTGTCTCATCCATTGTAGCACGTGTGTAGCCCTGGACGTAAGGGCCGTGATGACTTGACGTCGTCCCCACCTTCCTCTCTGCTTGCGCAGGCAGTCTCATTAGAGTCCCCAGCATAACCTGATGGCAACTAATGATAGGGGTTGCGCTCGTTGCGGGACTTAACCCAACACCTCACGGCACGAGCTGACGACAGCCATGCAGCACCTAGTTTCGTGTCCTTTCGGTCTCTCGCGTTTCTGCGAGATTCACTAACTTTCAAGCCCAGGTAAGGTTCCTCGCGTATCATCGAATTAAACCACATGCTCCTCCGCTTGTGCGGGCCCCCGTCAATTCCTTTGAGTTTCAACCTTGCGGTCGTACTCCCCAGGTGGATCACTTAATGGTTTCCCTTAGACGCTGACAGTGTATCGCCAACATCGAGTGATCATAGTTTAGGGCGTGGACTACCAGGGTATCTAATCCTGTTTGCTCCCCACGCTTTCGTGCCTCAGCGTCAATAGTAGCTTAGTGAGCTGCCTTCGCAATCGGTGTTCTATGACATATCTAAGTATTTCACCACTACATGTCATATTCCGCCCACCTCAACTACATTCAAGATAAACAGTATCAATGGCAATTCTACAGTTAAGCTGCAGGCTTTCACCACTGACTTATTTATCCGCCTACGCACCCTTTAAACCCAATAAATCCGGATAACGCTTGGATCCTCCGTATTACCGCGGCTGCTGGCACGGAGTTAGCCGATCCTTATTCTGCAGGTACCATCAGCCCTCGACGCATCGAGGGGTTTTTTCCCTGCTAAAAGAAGTTTACAACCCATAGGGCCGTCATCCTTCACGCGGCATAGCTGGATCAGGCTTGCGCCCATTGTCCAATATTCCTTACTGCTGCCTCCCGTAGGAGTCTGGTCCGTGTCTCAGTACCAGTGTGGGGGATCATCCTCTCAGACCCCCTACCGATCGTCGCCTTGGTGAGCCATTACCTCACCAACTAGCTAATCGGACGCATGCTCATCTTTAACCACCAGAGTTTTGACTATAATGAGATGCCTCATCATAGTATTATGCGGTGTTAATCCTCCTTTCGGAGGGCTATTCCCCAGTTAAAGGTAGATTGCATACGCGTTACGCACCCGTGCGCCACTCTCATTCAGATATTGCTACCCGAAATCCCGTTCGACTTGCATGTATTAGGCCTGCCGCTAGCGTTAATCCTGAGCCAGGATCAAACTCTCCATTGTAAATTATTTGTTTGAATTCCAACTTTCGTCAGAATATGATTTGCTCAGATTTCTACTCATCGCAAGACTTAGCTTGCGAAGTGCTTGTTATTTCCTTCCAATCCTTCAAAGAACGTTGATTCAACGAATGTCACATTTGACACTCTTATAACTTGGTTGATTCAATCTAATATTTAGAACTATTTTCCCTTAATTGGGGGTGCAAAAGTATAAACTCTTTTTCATCCCACCAAATCTTTTCTCAACTTTTTTTAGAACTTTTAAACCGAGTCTGCAATAACCCGCAAACGGGAGGGCAAAATTACTACGACTTTTGTCTTTGTCAAATATTTATTGAACTATTTCTTACATCTTCATGTAACAGGCTGAAAATATAGGGCATAATGTTTAAATTATCTGTAAATGATTGTTTATTTCAGCCTAAAAACTCCTATCCATCCTTGAAATGAGCTTCCATTTCATCCAATTTTCGTCGAATTGCGTTGATGAGGCAAGAAAAAATCTTGAATTTATTTCTATGTGAAAGAGGAATTATATTTTAGTAGCCACAATAAAACGCTAAAATTTATGTCAAATATTCTTGAAGTAAGGAATGTCACTAAGGTTTATGAGAAGCATGTCGCCTTAGATGATGTCTCAATTACCATCGAAGAAGGTTCTGTGTTCGGACTTTTAGGTCCCAATGGTGCCGGAAAAACTTCACTGATTCGCATCATCAACCAAATTACTGCCCCCGATTCTGGTACTATTTCTTTTAATGGTGGTCCACTTAAACCAGAACATACTGCTCAAATTGGTTATTTGCCTGAGGAACGTGGCTTATATAAGAAGATGGAAGTGGGCGAGCAAGCGCTGTATCTGGCGCAATTGAAAGGATTGACCAGACCCGAAGCAATTAAAAGATTGAAGTATTGGTTCGAAAAGTTTGAAATTACGAGCTGGTGGAAGAAAAAAGTGGAAGAATTGTCGAAAGGCATGCAGCAAAAGATTCAATTTATTGTAACGGTGGTGCATGAACCCAAACTATTGATCTTAGACGAACCTTTTACCGGATTTGATCCCATCAATGCCAATCTTATTAAAGATGAACTCATCGAAATGAGAAAGAAAGGCGTGACGATAGCACTATCAACGCATCGGATGGAATCGGTAGAAGAACTGTGTACGCATATCGCACTTATTAATAAGGCAAGGAAATTAATTGAAGGTCCGGTAAAGGAAGTAAGAAAACTCTATAAGAGTAATGTGTATGCTATTGAGTATGAAGGAAACAATATTGGTTTGGCCAATAGTTTATGGGGCGATTTTGAACTAGTAGAAAATGAAATAGAAGGCGACTGGAAGAAGGCGTTGATAAAAGTGGAAGGAAACATCGATACCAATGCCTTATTACAAGGTCTTATTAATAATGTAACAATACATAGCTTTAGGGAAGTGATGCCTACCATGAATGACATCTTTATACAGAGTGTAACTAACAATGAAATCCAAACGATCCATGAATAAAATATTTTTAATTCTAAAGAGAGAGTATTTGACCCGAGTAAAAAAGAAGTCTTTTATTATTATGACTTTAATAGGTCCAATCTTAATGGCGGCAATTGCTGTTGTTCCTATTCTTATTGCCAAATATTCGGACGATAAGGTGAATAAGATCATGGTGATTGATCAAAAGCCTGAGCTCTTTACTACCGTGATTCCGAGCACTGAAACGGTGACCTTTATCAATTTCAAAATTAGTATTGATAGTGCGAAAAAGGTGTTTAATGCCGATGAATTCTATGGCATTTTATATTTGAATGAGGATATGGTCAAAAATCCGGGCGGAGCGATGCTTTTTACTGAAAAACAAGCCAATTTGAGCGTGACGAATTACATCGAATCAAGCTTAGAGAAACAAATTGAACAAGATAAATTGAAAGCGGAAGGTATTGATCAAAAAACATTGGCTTCTATTGAAACACATGTTGATTTAAAAACCTTGACTTTTAAAGGAGAAGAAAACTCAGCGGAGTTGGCTACCGCCGTTGGATTTATTTGTGGTTTTCTGATTTACATGTTCATCTTTTTATATGGAGTACAAGTAATGCGTGGTGTAATTGAAGAGAAAACGAATCGTATTGTTGAGGTAATCATTTCATCGGTAAAACCCTTTGAATTAATGATGGGAAAAATCATTGGTATCGCTCTGGTGGGACTCACTCAATTTTTGCTTTGGATAATTCTTACTCTTTCCATTACATCTGTAGCAAGTACGGTTTTGATGGATAATAAGATGGATGCAAAATCGATCTCACAAAACATGGGGGCGGGTCAACTGGATAAAAATGCACTGAAAGAATTGGGTGCTACACCTGTTGTGCAGGAAGATGCCTTGAATAAAATATTTAAGCAATTATCGAGCATCAATTTCACCTTGATCATTTTTTGTTTTTTGATCTATTTCTTAGGTGGTTATTTATTATATAGTGCCTTGTTTGCCGCTATAGGTGCCGCTGTAGACAATGAAACAGAAACGCAACAGTTTATGCTTCCTGTTACGATTCCACTCATTCTTGCATTTATTGTTGCACAGGGAATTGTGCAAAATCCGGATAGCCAAATCGGTTTTTGGTTTTCAATTATTCCTTTAACTTCACCGGTGGTGATGATGGTGCGAATTGCATTTGGCGTACCTCCATGGGAGTTAGCTTTATCTATCTCACTATTGATACTTGGATTTGTGGGTGCTACTTGGTTGGCAGGAAGAATTTACCGTACGGGAATCCTCCTGTATGGGAAAAAAGTTACCTATAAAGAGCTTGCAAAATGGTTGTTTTATAAAGGATAATGTTAAAAAAAAGAATTGCAGTTATCGATTGTGGCACGAACACATTCAATCTTCTTATCGCCGAACAATCGGGGAAGGAGATGAAATTTATTTTGCGCACAAAGAGGGTGGTAAAACTTGGTGCAGAAGGAATTAAGGATGGTATTATCGGCGAAAAAGCGCAAGAAAGAGCATTAAATGCCATGCTTGATTATAAATCTCTGACCGAAAAATATGAAGTCGAAAAGATAAAAGTGGTAGGAACGGCAGCGTTGCGAGATGCAAAAAATGGAGCTGCACTTTTAAAAAAAATCAAACAACAAACAGGCTTTACGATTCGATTAATTGATGGTAATGAAGAAGCTGAATTGATTTACAAAGGTGTACAAGCGAGCATGGTATTGGATGAACAATGCCACCTATTGATGGATATTGGAGGAGGAAGTACCGAGTTTATTTTATGCAATAAGGATAAAATATTCTGGAAAAAAAGTTTTAGGCTTGGTGCCGCTCGACTTTTGGAAGTGATACATCCCTCCGACCCTATTTCAAAAAAAGAAATCATCGATTTAAATAAAAAATTGAAAGATGAACTATCCGACTTGTTTCTAGCTTGTTCAAAATACAAGCCGCTTAAATTAGTAGGTTCGAGTGGCTCTTTTGACACTTTTGCATCTATCATCCTCAAGAAAACCGGAGAGAAATTAGGAAGGAAATCAAACTATCAATTTAAACTTTCTGAGTATGAATTAGTACATAAAGAACTCCTCCTCACTACTTATAAAGAGCGCTTACAAATTCCGGGACTCATAACCATGCGAGCGGACATGATTGTGCTCGCTACACTATTACTTACATTTGTGCTTCAATCCACAAAAATTAAATCACTTTACTTAAGCAAATATGCTTTGAAAGAAGGCGTTATGTTTAGCTCAAAATAACATCTCCATTTAAAAATACATTCATTAAAAATTGAATTATGGCCAAGATATTAGTAATAGACGACGAGAAAAGCATCAGGAATTCATTAAAGGAAATTCTTGAATACGAGAGTCACGAAGTTTATGATGCCGCAGACGGTACAGAAGGATTAGCTAAGATTGATTCGGAAAAATTTGATGTCATTTTTTGTGATATCAAAATGCCAAAGGTGGATGGTATTGAGTTTTTAGAAAAGGCGATGGAGAAAAATATCGATACGCCTGTTATTATGATTTCCGGACACGGAACGATTGAAACTGCTGTTGAAGCGATTAAGAAAGGAGCGTATGATTTTATTCCAAAGCCTCTGGATTTAAATCGAATCTTAATCACATTAAGAAATGCACTGGATCGTTCTACTCTCGTTAAGGAAACAAAAACTTTAAAGAGAAAGATCAATAAAGAAAATGAGATGATCGGTGAATCGCTGCCGATTAAAAAAATAAAAGAAATGATAAGCCGTGTGGCTCCTACCGATGCACGTGTGTTGGTTACGGGTGAAAACGGGACCGGAAAAGAATTGGTAGCACGATCGATTCATGAACAAAGCAGTAGAAATTCATCTCCATTGATTGAAGTAAATTGTGCTGCTATTCCATCTGAATTGATAGAAAGCGAATTGTTTGGTCATGAAAAAGGTGCCTTTACTTCTGCTGTTAAACAACGCATTGGAAAGTTCGAGCAAGCACATAACGGAACTTTATTTTTAGATGAAATTGGTGATATGAGTCTTTCGGCGCAAGCAAAAGTGTTGAGAGCTTTGCAGGAAAATAAAATTACTCGTGTGGGTGGAGAAAAGGAAATTACTGTGAATGTTCGTGTAATTGCGGCTACTAATAAAGACCTAAAACAAGAAATCGAAAGAAATTTGTTTCGCGAAGATTTATACCATCGGTTGAGTGTAATTTTGATTCATGTTCCTTCATTGAACGAAAGAAAAGACGATATTCCATTAATTGCCGATTACTTTTTAGGGCAAATCTGCAATGAATATAAAATGCCGAAGAAAGAGTTTTCGAAAGATGCTTATGCTGCTCTTCAGGAAATTAACTGGACCGGTAATATTCGTGAATTGAGAAATGTGGTGGAGCGATTAATTATCCTTTGCGATAAAACTATTACAGCAGAAGATATTATGAATTTTGCAGCGAAAGCGATCGTTTAGTTTATTGATTGGTTAAAAATTAACCGAGGAGAATGTGAGAATTGGTGAATGGGTGAATTATTGAATTGCTGAATTGCTGAATTGGTGAATGGGTGAATGGGTGAATTGGTGAATTTCTCTTAGCTATTTACAACTCAACGAAATTGGTCAAATCCGCTAAATCCGTGCCTGCCTGCTTGAAAGCAGGTTCTCTTTTGATTTGTAAATAAAGGGAATCAACAATGCGTAATCCTAGCTTAGGAAATATTCTAGGATACAAACTAACTGAAAACCATAGTTAACTCTCTATTTCACGCAAAGACTGATAGCTATAGGGCGCAAACATTAAGGAATTTGTAAATTAATATCAGAAGATTTTAAATCATCACATACAAATCCTACAGGTATCGAAGCAAAGTTCGCATAGATCATATTTGCAGTTATAATATTCTTTTCTTCAAAAACAGTGTTGTATTTCACGCAATGCTTTAAGAATTTATAAATGTTTTCAGAATATTTAAATGCAAAGACTCGCTTCAATCAATGCTTCATTCCGTCCACTTTACAACAAGAAGGTAATCTATCGTAGGCTTTTTTGTTGGCAGGAATGCTGTCGGCGCTGTAACCCAATTTGGCAATAGCGTTTCGAATTAATTCCGGATTGGTTTTCTCTTTATTAAAGACGACCATCAAAACTTTGTTATCTAAATTAAGTTCTACTGCTTTAACACCTTTTTCATAAGGCATTTCTTTCTCTAGCTTTTTCTTGCAGGTAGTACATTCAGCACTTGTTTGTACCATTAATGTATCTGACTGAGCGAAAGTGGCAGTAGAAACGAAGAATAAAATAATGCTTAATATTTTCTTTAGATTTTTCATTATTCTTTTTGATTAATGTTTAAACGGATTCCGGCATAGATTCTCGTTCCCATTACCGGTCCCCAAATTTGTGTGGCATCAAAATCATTTCCGAAGGGATTATCGTTTCCGAGAATGACATGATGCTGTGTGTAATTTAAAATATTTTCGCCTCCTACATATATTTCCCACTTGTTAAATATACGCGTAATTTGTCCCATGAGTTGCCAATAGTCCGGCGATTCTGAAATATCGGGATCTCCATCATTTCCATTGTGGACATGTCCTGCGGCTTGTGGTAATGGCTTTGCTCCCTCCCATTGCAGTGTTGCATCAAAGCGCCATTTTTCCTGACGATCATTGTACGCTACATTAAAGAGTGCTTTGTTTCTGGATACAAGTGGCTTGGCGAGATCTGGGTAAGTTAAATAATCGGTTTTTACTTCATTGAAACGCCAAGCAGCTTTCATGGTTAAATTTAATACCGGCTCGTAGGTTACAGTAGCTTGCAGACTACTTGCAAAGGAAGAACCTTTCAAATTATAATAATACACCGAGCTGCTGCTGGTGTACTGATCCGCAATCCATTGGTTTGTAAAATTGGTGTAATAGGCATCCATCATGAGGCTACCTTCTCGCTGCCAAAGTGTAAATCTTGACGTGACATTGATTCCGCCATTCCATGCATCTTCAATTTCAGGAGTTTCCAAAACTTCTAACTTTTTTGAGCTGACGAATATTCCCAAATTATCGGCGTAGGTATTCGGAGCACGATAGCCTCTTCCGGCGGAAACACGTAAAATAAGATCGGGACGGAAATTGTATTTCAAATGTACTCTTGGCGTGTACAACCAACCGTATAAATTATGGTAATCGACGCGGCCGCCTACGATAGCCCCAAATTTCATCTCTTCATCTCCAAATGTATATTCGAAATAGGCGCCAGGAACTGCTTCTACTCTGGTAAAATTACTGTCGTTTACGGTCTCGTTATAATTGTCATATTTAAAATCGAGTCCGGTTTTGTATTTGTGTTTTTCACTTCCCAATGTACTTACGAAGATGTTATTGTTATAAATTGATGTTTGTTTCCCATCATAATTTTGGAGTCCAAAATAGGCTAATTGCTGATGGTAGGTTCCTGATAGTTGGATTCCAATGGATGTGCCGGGCTTATCGGGAAATAAAAATCCGGTTTTCGAATAGGCTTCCAAGCGCTTCGTCTCTACTTTAAATCCGTAGAAATTTGTTGTTTGTTTGTCTCGCTTTTCATTGAATCGAACATCCCCTCCTATTCTATCTTCAACAATGGCTTTTAAACCGAATTGCCCTTCGGCTTTATTGCTGTATTGAAAATGAAAACGATTATAAACATTCAACTGACGAAACAAAGGCATGTCAATGAAATTATCATCATTATGATCGTTTTTGGTTTGCAATCCGCTGGCATGAACCATCAACATATAATTCCAATCATGTTTTAAAGGCATGGTATAGATGGAATTAATCTCTGCTCTACCAAACGCATCTCCATAAACATTGAGATGAAACATGGGTTGCTCCCACAATGGCTTTTTAAATTCCACATTAATTTGACCGGTAATTCCTTCATATCCATTGGCCACTGATCCGGCGCCTTTTGAAATTTGAATGGACTCCATCCAGGTACCTGGGATGTATAAGAGTCCGTAAGGCGTTGCGAGTCCGCGCAAAGTGGGAATGGCTTCCCCTAAAATCTGCGTATAAATTCCAGACAATCCCAGGAGTTGAATTTCTCTAGCTCCTGTTACTGCATCCGTATAATTCACATCTACAGAAGGATTTGTCTCGAAACTTTCGCTGAGATTACAACAGGCTGCTTTTAGAATTTCGCGCTCATTCAAAATCTCAATATTACGCGGCTGTAGTGTAGAAATTTCGGTACTTTGTTTACGTGCTACGATTTCTGTTTCTCGCAGTGCGTTGGAAGTAAAAAGCCGAAATTGAATTTCCTTTTCAGCGTTAGTAACAAGAATGGTATCGGAAACAAATCCGACATAAATGACGATAATTCGCAGTGGAAGAATCACATCATTCAAAATAAACTTGCCTTCGTCGTCGGCCAAAACCACAAGATTGGTATCGGAATAAAGAACGGTGGCAAGAGGTAATGATTGTCCCGATACTCCATCCAGCACTTTGCCGCGAATGGATTGTACCTGAGCATATAATTGCGTTGACATCAATAAGGTCAAGCAAATGAATAATATTTTTTTCATGAGAGTATTTTAAATTGATTTAAAAGAAGGATTTTCCTTCATCAAGAAAAAAAATCATCTCATACTCTAAATACTCCTAAATATTCCGGTGAATTTCCGGGTGGAGAGGCAGCTTTGGTATTAAAATATCGAGTAATATTTTCGAACGATTTAAATTCAAATCCCTTCACATCAAAAGAAAAATCGGATGCAATAAGTAGTTTAGTAAGTGGATTTGGAGATTCCGTTTGATTGGTTCTATAGACAGGAAAATTAAAATAAGTACTAATGGTGACACAACAATCTGCAGTTTCTGGCTTTTGTATCGATGATTCGATCACATCTGTAAAGCAAGTAGCAGAAGCTTTCATTTCTTCGGAACAGCAAGAAATTTCGTTTGCTACGTTGCAATCGTCCTGATATTTACAAAAATGACTTGAATACATCCAGGCAGCCGATCCCATCAAAAGTTGTATGGAAACGAGCATCAACAGTAATTTTTGGAGGCCCTTAGACATGCATGCGAAGTTAAGCATTCTTTTCTTGATTATTTCCACGAAAAAAAAGGAAATAGCCTGTCGATTTTATATTTTTACCCATTATTTTAAAGATATAACGCTAAAATGAGTTTAATAGTTGCCTTACAAGCCCGTGAAATCCTGGATTCACGAGGAAATCCAACCATTGAAGTTGATGCTTATTCCCAAAACGGGCTTATGGGAAGAGCAGCTGTTCCTTCGGGAGCCAGTACCGGAAAACATGAAGCTGCGGAGTTGAGAGACGAAGACAAAAACCGTTATTTAGGAAAAGGAGTTTTAAAGGCGGTTAACAATGTAAATACAGTCATTTTTGAAGAGATCAAGGGGATGTCGGTGTTTGATCAGCGTGGAATTGACGAGGCGATGATCAGCTTGGATGGAACTCCGAACAAATCATTATTGGGTGCCAATGCTATTTTAGGTGTTTCCTTAGCGATTGCGAAATGTGCGGCGGCGGAATCGGGAATGTCATTATACCGCTATATTGGAGGGGTGAATGCTTGTGTGCTTCCATTGCCCATGATGAATATTTTGAATGGCGGGGCGCATGCCGATAATAAAATCGATTTTCAGGAATTTATGGTCATGCCCACTGGAGCTGATTCATTTGCAGAATCTTTGAGGATGGGAACCGAGGTTTTTCATGCTTTGAAGGCTGTATTAAAAGGAAAGGGATTAAGTACGAACGTGGGTGATGAAGGTGGATTTGCTCCGAATTTGCAATCGAATGAAGAAGCTATTCAATGTGTAATGTTGGCGATTGAAAAGGCTGGTTACTCTCCTGGAAAAGATATGTTTATTGCGATGGATGCGGCAAGTACCGAATTTTATGATGAGGCTAGTGGCATGTACATCTTTAAGAAATCGACAGGAGATAAGCTGACTTCTTCGGAAATGATAAGTTTCTGGAGTGATTGGTGTAAAAAATATCCGATCATCTCTATTGAAGATGGATTGGCTGAAGATGATTGGAAGGGCTGGAAAGAAATGACCACTCAGTTAGGAGATAAAATTCAATTGGTGGGAGATGATTTATTTGTTACCAACTCATCTCGACTACAACAGGGAATTGATACAAAAACTGCTAATTCGATACTTGTTAAAGTAAATCAGATAGGAACGCTTACCGAGACCATTGACGCTGTTACATTGGCAAAAGAAAATTCTTATACTGCTGTGATGAGTCATCGCAGTGGAGAAACGGAAGATTCTACCATTGCCGATTTAGCCGTGGCCCTCAATACCGGACAAATAAAAACCGGATCGGCTTCTCGTTCGGACAGAATTGCAAAATACAATCAGTTGTTAAGAATTGAAGCGAATCTTGGTGACAGTGCCATTTTCAATGCGCGCAATTTTAAATTTATCAGATAATGAATTTTTAATTTTTTTTAAGAATGAATACAAAACAACTCAATGATGATGATCCATTAGATCATCAAGGAAAAAAACTTAGAAAGGAAGACGGGAGTCTCGCTGAGAACTCCGATGAATTTGAGGAGGAAGAGGAGGAAGATGACGAGGATGAATTTGAAGATGAGGATGAAGATGAAACTGAGGAAGGACATTTATTAGAAGAGCAGCATAAATCCTCCGGACATCGAAAGAAAAGAAGGATCAAAATCAGGAAACGGGTTCGCATCAAGAGAAAGAGGAGTCCGAAGAAAAAAGCTAAGAAAATGGCAGAAGTAGTGATGTGGGTACTCATTATCACCATCTTCATCATTGCTGCCATCTACTTGGTAGTAAGCTTAGACCTTAATTCTAAGCACAGAGAGAAAAAATCGGTGTCTTACAATCGCTTTACTCCTACTCAAATAGATCAAATAAAAGTACAAGATAGCTAACTAAATTTCTTGTTGTTTGTTTACATGTTCATTACCTTCGCTCACACAAAACAAAAATTGCATTATTATTTAAAATGGATCGTTTAAAAGAAAAATTCGCTGAAAAAGCACTCCCAATGGCCGCTGAAGTTAAGGCGCTCATCAAAGAACATGGTCATATTGAACTTGGTACTTTTACCATAGAGCAAGTGTACCAGGGCATGAAAGGCATGGTGGGAATGGTGACAGAAACATCTAAGTTGGATCCGGAAGACGGAATTCGATTCAGAGGATATTCTATTCCTGAACTTCGCAAATTGCTTCCACGTGGAAGTGGTGGCGAGAATTTACCGGAGGGTATTTTTTACCTTTTGTTAACAGGAGATTTACCTACTGAGGAAGATGCGCGTGAAGTGAGTAATGCATGGGCGCGTCGTAGCCATGTTCCAAAGCATGTTTTTGATATGTTGGATATGCTGCCGAAAGGAACGCATCCGATGACTCAATTCAGTTTGGCAATTTTGGCGATGCAAACAGAAAGCAATTTTGCTGCTGCGTACAGAAAAGGAATCAGCAAGAAACAATATTGGGATCCGATGTTTGAAGATGTGATGAACATCATTGCACGTTTGCCTCGTATTGCTGCTTATATCTACAGAAGAACTTACAAAAACGGAGAACATATTGAGCCGGATCCAAAACTAGACTGGGGTGCCAACTTCGCACACATGTTAGGTTTTGATGATGATGGGATGAAAGCTTTGATGCGTTTATATTTAACCATTCATGTGGATCATGAAGGTGGAAATGTAAGTGCGCATGCTACTCATCTTGTTGGTTCTGCATTGAGTGATGCTTATTATTCGCTCTCTGCAGGAATGAATGGCTTAGCAGGTCCTTTGCATGGATTAGCAAATCAGGAAGTAGTGCGTTGGATCAAAGATCTTCGTGAGTACTACAATGGCGATATGCCCAACAAGCAGCAGATTGCTGAATATGTTGAGAAGACTTTAGCGGAAGGTCGTGTGGTACCGGGTTACGGACATGCGGTTTTGCGTCAGACGGATCCACGTTACATTGCACAGATGGAATTTGCGCAAACACATTTAGCGGATGATGAATTATTCAAAATCGTGCAGATGTTGTATGAAGTAGTTCCCGAAATTTTGAAGTCGACCGGTAAAATCAAAAACCCTTGGCCGAACGTAGATGCGCACAGTGGCGTATTATTAATTCACTACGGATTAACGGAGCATGATTTCTATACTGTTTTATTCGGAGTATCGAGAGCGATTGGTGTATTAACCAGTTTGCTTTGGGATCGCGCCTTAGGCCATCCAATTGAACGTCCGGGTTCAGTAACTACCGAGTGGATGAAAGAGCAAATTGAAAAACATAAAGCCACTGCTTAATGTAGATGGGCGAAAGGTTCGAATAAAAATATTATCAATAAGAAAGAAGATCGGTCATTTAGCCGATCTTTTTTTGTGAGAAAAAAAGGTTCTCTATGCAAAATAAATTAAACATCATTCAATAATCCAGAGCAGTTTAGAAATTCGATTTCACCACGGAGAACACAAAGGATTCACAAAGGGCACAAAGAAATATAGAATATAAGAATATTTTTTTAATAATTTGAAAATCTCCGTGTGCTCTGTGCAAATCTTTGCGTGATCTGTGGTAAAAAAAAATCTATTCATGGAAATCTTACTTAAAAAGAAATCAATCTCTAAAAAATATATCATATCCATACCTTATAATAAGTGCGAATACCACCACCAGAAAAATTACTCGTATAAAGCCATTGCCGCGCTTTAAGGCTACTCTACTTCCTATGATACTTCCGATCACATTACAAATGGCCATTAACAGTGCTAATTCGATGATATAACTTCCTTGTCGAACAAAGACCATCAACGCAGAAATATTCGTGACACAATTGATGAATTTAGCATACGCAGATGCCACCACAAATTCAAATCCCAACAACACAACAAATCCCAACACCAAAAAACTCCCTGCTCCCGGACCAAAAAACCCATCGTAAAAGCCAACGAGTACACCCATGATAGATCCAAAAATCAATTGTTTTTGCAGGGACAATTCTTTCGATTGAATGGCTCCCAAATCTTTTTTGATAAAAGTGTATATCGCCATTACAATAAGAATGATTAAAATAACGGGACGCAAGGAATCACCATCCAGATGACTCACTGTTTTAGCTCCGAGGAAAGAAGCGATGAAGGAGAAAAAAGAAATCGTTATTAGTAATTTGAAATTAAATTTTATTCTTTTTGAATATTGGTAGGCGGCGACGGTGGTACCGGAGAGCCCTGCAATTTTATTGGTACCAAACAAAACAGGCAATGGTGTATTCGGTAAATTAATCAGCAAAGCAGGAAGTTGAATGAGTCCACCTCCACCCACGATGGAATCGATGAATCCGGCTAGGAAGGCGAAGAGTAAGAGCGCGAAAATTGAATACAAAGAATGATCAGCAATCAATGATGTGAAATTCATTGTATAAAATTAGCTCTTCTTAGTTATATATTTAATGATGTGAATCGATTTGAAGATGTGACAATTTGAAGACGAGTTAATTTGAAGATGTGCTATGTTAGTTAAATCAATATTTTTTTTGATGTATTTTAAATTATTGCTTCACAAAAGTCGCTCTCAAATTTCCTGCTTGAATGAGATAGAGTCCTGCAGGAAGTTTTGAAGTTTCGAGTTCAGTTGTGTTAGATGTTATAGTTTTTTCGAGAATGAGTTTTCCATAAATATCGCTGAGGCGAATTTGCGCTTTGCCGTTTTCGATTGGGATACCGGTGATGTTGATGGTGCTTTCTGTTGGATTGGGATAAACAAATAATTTTCCACGTGCTGATGATGCGGATGCGATTCCGGTAGAGAGAACAATATCCGTTTTCGCTGTATTCGTAATTACCGGTTCATTAAAATCAAAATAAATGGCAACGAAATTTGTAATGCTATCGCCAACCAACAAGTTGGTTTTCGGTTTGATTCTGTAATGGACAAAACCATGCGAGAGTGGTTCGTTGGCATTGCTATCGACGAGTAAAATATTATTGAACTTAAACTCCATGTTGCGTTGGTAATTGATCCAACTGAGATCGACAGGATGCGAAGCGTCTACAAATTCAAAAGTGGAGAGATTTAATTTATTCGTATCAATCGGATTTAAAATTTTTACAGTGAAAGCCGTATCGTTACCGGTGTTTTGAAAACGGATGAGGTATTCTAACCATGGAGCTGTTGCGAGTTGCGTTGTTGTTAAAACTTTTTTATCGACAGAAATATCATTCGGATCAAAACTACCTGTAGTGTACACTTCCCAATTGCTGTTGTTGCAACTTGGATTATCATCGGTAAGGTAAGGCTCAATATGTGCGCTGCTGTTGATGAGAGTTCCGATGGGAAGTCCGAGGTTTACAATTACAGTGACGATGATGCTACCTGTTTGAAATGGCGTCATCGCCGGTAAATTCCACACGACAGAATCAAGAGTTATGGTATTCGGAATAAGTGTTGCCGACTGAAAAGTAACGTTGTTATACGGATAAAAATAAACCGTAGGTGCAACTGTTGTGTTACCATAGTTTCCATAACTGATCATGTAAATTGCCGTGAAGCCACTTCTAAAATCTCCCATAGGCGTAATCGTTACACAAACATCTTCAAATGTTCCTTGGGGTTGAAATGCGAAATC
>Ga0209702_10004986_pt1 | contig 18593 bp, 23 predicted proteins | sample FRY01_FD_187210 | JGI IMG/M metagenome (GOLD analysis project Ga0209702, IMG submission 187210) | Freshwater microbial communities from Lake Fryxell liftoff mats and glacier meltwater in Antarctica - FRY-01 (SPAdes) (version 2) | ecosystem: Environmental > Aquatic > Freshwater > Ice > Glacier...
AAACTATGCTCTCGTTAAATAGCACGGAGTTCATTCGTCCTGGTATAAAATGCCCCGCCTGAAGCTTCTTGAACTCATACGGACGCTTACAGGTTACGCAAGCACCTATTCTACCCTCTGGCCATTGCGGCTTTGTATCTCGTGTACGAATGTACTTCGAGAACTCCGTCCATGCCTTCTTCTTCACTGTAGTAATCTTTTTTGTGTTCTTCATATATAAATCATACGCTTGCCGTTTCTTTGTGTAAAGAAAAACCGCCCCTAGGGAAGGGCGGGTTCATATGTGATCTCTCTTATAATATATCAACTAGTTTTAATTGTCAATAGCTTCCCTTACCCTTTTTAGCCTACGGCCATGAGAGTACGGTTTTGCTCCTTCCCTCTCTCTCTCCCTCTAGGCTATCTAGGATTAGAACCCCTGATAGTTTAGCCTGTCGGTCGGTCGGTCGGTCGATAGAATCTCTAGGCTTATTTTGATACCAGCCAGACGCTCTATTACGTTCCCTAGTAAAATTCATATAATCACATATGAATTAATAACAGTATATCAAAGTAAAGAGTATAATACAAGTATGAAAAAGAAGTTTTTATTTAGTGATCTTAAAGATGATGTATTCATTCAGTGGCTACAGTCATTGCCTATAGGCTTTATTGATTACTTGTATATGGCTTATGAAGTTAACGAGAGGGATAGAATCGATCACGAAGTAAAGCCCAGATTTATAAGCCCTATGTCGCACAATGAGAAGGTAGCAATCAATCAAGCTTGGGAGCATATACAAAAAAAGCCTAGCTGATGCTAGACCTTTCTTGACAGTTTTGGTAATTCGTTATACCGAACGTGATACCGCTGTAGTAATATCTTAAGTAGTCTCATCTAGTTTACTCCTTTATTAATCTAATAATCTCAATTGCTTTTGCCTCTAAAATACCCTGATAATCACCTCTTGGCATATCGTCAAGATTACCAATATTTGTTATATCTTCAAGCATTTCAGATATTTTAGCTATCAATCGTATGTTATTCATTGTTTCAGATTCCATTTAGTTTACTCCTTTATATTCTGCCCAGAATCTACCGTCTTTCTGTAGTACTTCATAGCCCTTTGATTGTACTTGATCGATCAATTGCCCGCATTCATTCTCTAGAGTACCATTGTGCAGTTCAGCATAGCTTTGCTCGCACGTTGTGACCATATTACCCACCAAAGCTTGATCGTCAAACTTACTAAGGTTTATTATTACGCTTAACGCTAGTACAGTCATTATGATGTAATTCATGTTATTTACTCCTTATTATCCAAATTACCATATTTTGTAAACTCGTATTCATTAATTTCACAAAGTTCACTAATGTACTCTTCCGAACTTGCATATTCAATTTTACTATAACCAAATTTTGCTAACTCTTGGCATATATTCACGTATACATCATTGAATTGATCATATACTTTCTGGCTAGCATCCTTACCCGTTTTAGTACTTTCTATGTTTATGTTTTTACTATTGTAATGGCTATGAAATCCCTCATGCTTAACTGTTATTGTGTAAGATTTGTAATATATTACACCTTCGAACATAGCCCCGTCGCCTTGGCAATAGTTTAGGCTATATTGTATGTTTGGCATATCCTTATAGGTTATTTTCTGGCCACGTAGCAGCTCGGTTAGGTAATCTTCCATTGAACCAAGCAAATATGACATATAATCATTTTCTGTCAACCCTGTTATGGCGTGTTCTTTTGCTTCACTTGATAGCTCATCAAAGCTATATACGGTACGTTCGATAAGATATTTTCTCATTTTATTTACTCCTTTTATTTATTAATTAGAATTCTGATATGATTAAACCACCGTCGAATTGTATTACTGTAGTTTTTTCCTGTAATTCTTCTAGTGTTTTAATATCTTGGTAGTTGTCCTGTAACTCTTTCAAGTTCTTATACTCACTGAACTCACAACACCAAGCGATTGGATCAAATTCCAGTGTATTTTCTACTTCTTCGCTGTATTCTTCTAGGTAATTAAATAGTGCTTTTGCTCCTTCGTATGTGAAATTATTATTGTAGTTATCGCTTTTTTGTGTCCATTCGTAAAAATCTCCGAACTGTACTGTTGTTGTTATCATTTTTTTACTCCTTTATTTATTATTTAATTCTTGAATTATATATCCGTCCGACTCTTATGATCTCTTCGGCATGCTCTTCTGTAGTTCCATAATATTCTGCAAAACGTGCAACTGTTAAAAAGTTATTAACCCAATCAATGTATAGCTCGTTCCATTTATCGCTTGTATAAACCGTCCAACCCTCTTGATAAATCATTTTTTTACTCCTTTTATTATTTAATAGTTACTTATAATCTAGATATATATATTGTAATCAGGGACTGCTTCAGATTATCCAGTGTGTTATTACTAGTGATAATCTAGACTATAAGTACTTATTAAGTTGTCAAGGTTCTTGGTGAGGAGCGAGAGCAATAGTTTGATCTTTTTCGGCTTGGTGTGATCGTGCGACCTATACGCTTACTATCGTGTGACTCGCTTTTGTTCTAGCTAAGACTGTTTTTGTTACTTAACTTAGTACCAGTATATATCAATAAGTTATGCAATGCAATAGTATTATAGTAGTAAAGTTATGCAATAAGCAAAAAAAGCCTTTGTTAAAGCAAAAGAAATGGCTATTCTTGGTATAATCTCGGGCAATAATCAGTAAAAACACCTCTAAAAAGTATATAATAGGAGTAACAAAAGCATCTTTATAGTATAATAAGATCATGGCGAAACTACTCACAACAAAACCCAAGCTTACTATTAAACAGCAGCGTTTCATAAACGAGTACATTAAGAGCGGCAACGGTGCGGACGCGGTAAGAAGAGCTGGCTATACCCTTACAAGTAAGAACGGTTCTAAGACTCATATACAGGCACTAGAAACGGCTAGTAGTATATCTACGGAGAACTTGCGAAACCCTGCGATAAGTAACGCTATAAGCAAAGAGCTATTAAAGCTAAAACTAACACCAGAAAATATACTTAATAGAATAGATAGAATAGCAGACGACAGCGAGGCAAAGTACTCTGATAGGTTGAAAGCACTAGAGCTACTCGGTAAGCATACTAGCTTATTCAACGAACTAACAGAGAACAAACCAACAACTATAGTATTGAACTTAGGTGTACAGGTTAATAATAAGGGTGATGATAAGGTGATACAGGTAGAGCCAGAAGAGGTAGATTAGGGGCATTTGAGCTAGCTATACAGCTACAATACTACTTAAATACACTTAATAAGCCTTAGTCGCACAATACTCTACCCGAGAGAGTGCCGTATTATACGGGGTTTACATCCAGTTATGCTATATATACCTATACTACTATATAGGCTAACAGGTGTAGCTATTGACAAACACAGTCATTGTATCGATAGTACACCAAGAGGGCACCACGTGTATATAATGATATATATAGTTATATATGATAATAAATAGATAATGATGATTATATTTATATATAGAGATAATAATTCTTTTATATAGGTGTGGGGGGTACGGGGGTACCTCGCCCAGATATTGGGTAGATATGTATGTATATATATATTTATATCTCTCACACATACACGACTACCTAAAAAAATATTAAGAACACAGAACAGAAGTTCGTAGAACAGAAGTTCTCTAGAACAGAAGTTCGTAAGGTATAATACAAAGGAACACAGTTTTACATTAAGAACTGCTTCATCAGCAGCTAAGAAAGGGCGGTATGACTACACAGAACTCCGACGAACAAGGTTCATTAGAACAAAGTTCTATAGATATAACTCTATACACACCTCATGAGAAACAAATGGAGGTTCATAACGACACACATCGCTTTAAAGTCCTTAACTGGGGAAGAAGGACTGGTAAGTCAACTCTATCGTGTAACTTAGTTCTAATGGCTGCTACGCAGGTTGTAGGGCGGTATTGGATAGTAGCCCCAACATATAAGCAGGCTAAAAATATATACTGGTTAGATATAATTCATAACCAGATACCAAAAGAGCTTATTAAAAAGAAGAACGAGCAGGAGCTTATTGTTCACCTCATAAATGGCAGTATCATAGAGCTTAAAGGTGCAGATAACGAGGATTCCTTGCGTGGGGCAGGTATTAAAGGTCTTATCTTAGATGAGTACGCTTTTATGAAGCCTACCGTATGGGATATTATTTTACGTCCTATGCTTGCAGACTCTCAGGGCTGGGCAGTATTTATTTCAACACCTGATGGCTTTAATCACTTCTACGAGCTACAGAACTACGCACGAAGAACCGATAAAGAAGACTGGTGGTACTCCCACGCCACCACCTACGATAATCCCCATATCCCCAATAAAGAGATAGAGGATATAAAATCAGACACCACAGAAGATCAGTTTGCTCAAGAGTATATGGCAGAGTTTAAAAAGATGACAGGGCTTGTTTATAAGACCTTTGAACGTAAAACTCACGTCATACCAGCAAATAAAGTACCTGATCTTAAAAGCTGTACATTAAATCTAGGAATAGACTTTGGGTACAATAACCCTACAGGGGTGGTATTTATAGCAATAGATTACGATAATAACTGGTATATATATGACGAGATCTACAAAAGTGAGATGGTTACAGAACAACTCTATAATGCTTTAAATGCTAAGATGGGTAACAACTTCTTCACCAATAAGGTGGGGGATAACCAAGCTAAACAAGAGATAGCCAATATAAATGCTCCTCCATATAATATAGGTGTAGTTCCTTGTCAGAAGGTAGGGGTAGGGGGGAAGTCCAGTATTCAGGGTGGTATCGAACTAATACAGGGTATGTTAAAAATTCAAGGTAATGGTAAACCAAAGCTCTTTATAAGTGAGAACTGTGAGAATATTATCTATGAATTCGAGACTTATCGGTATCCAGAGAAAAGAGATAACGTCAACGCTCCAGAAGATCCTATAAAAGAGAATGATCACTTATTAGATGCTCTTAGGTACTTAAAATTAAAGCTTTACTATGGCACTTCTCAGTTAAAAGTCTACAAGCCTCAAAATATGCTCAACCGTAAATATCGGTAGTGGTATAATATATTCAGAACAATAAGGAGTAATTTTGGCTACCAAACCTACAGATACAAACGATAAGAAAACAGAAGAGTCAGACGAAGTTGTTTCTAGAGTCGTAAGAGATTTTGAGACAGCATGGGAATATACAGAAAGTTCTTACCATAATACTTGGGAAGACTGCTGGAAACTCTATAATAATATTCGTACTGAAAACGGCAAAGCCTATGACGGTATTACAAATACTTTTGTACCTATGACCTTTTCTACAATTGAAACAATGGTTTCTGCTATAGCTGGCGGTAAACCTCGTTTTGGGTATAAGCCTACTAATAAAGATCAAGAACAAGATACAAAAGTTCTTACAGCCAAACTTGATTACTTCTGGGACTGTGATAAATGGTCTATTAAAACAATAAATTGGGTACGGAATGTTTTAATGTACGGTACAGGTGTTGTGTACTTATGGTGGGATATTGATCGCCCTCGTATGATAAATGTACCCCTAAGAGACTTTTTCATAGACCCTACAGCCTCAACCTTAGAAGATGCAGCTTTTGTAGGGAGACGCTTTCTAACGACCATAGACGAGCTTAAAACGTACGAAGTAGTAGACCCTGATACTGGTAAGATGATGCCAATGTATAAGAACTTAGACGATATTGAGCTAAAAGATGGGGAAGCAAGCGATAATACTGGTGATCCTACAGACAAACAAGAAAAAGATATGTGGATGGGATCAACCCTAGAAAATGCTTCAGAGTGCCAGGTAGAATGTATAGAATACTGGGATCGTAATGAGGATAGAGTATGTGTTGTTGCTAATCGTTCAGTTGAGATTCGTAATGATGAGAACCCTTACAAGGTTCAAAGCCGTTCAAAGGGCAATAAACAAGCTAAAGGACTGATTCCTTTTGTTGCACAGCGAAATTATACTGATGAAGCTCTATTTTATGGTAAAGGTGAAATTCAACCTATCATACAAGAACAAGAACTACTCAATGATTTAACTAACCAAACTACTGACTCTACTACTTACACTTTAAACCAGATGTACACCCTAGATCCTCAATATTCAGACTTCATAGAGAGTGTAGAGAATATACCAGGTGCGGTTTATCCTTTTGCAGCAGGCTCACTACAGCCAATCCCTAAAGGTATCGTACCCGCCGCAGCTTTTAGCCAGATAGCTAATGTAAAACAAGAAATAAGAGAAACAACTTCAGCTTCAGAAGTAGCTAAGGGTGCAGATCAGAGTGTTTCTAACGTAACAGCTACTCAAATTCAAGCACAACAACAGTCAGCAGGACAAAGATTCGGTATTAAGCTTACTCAATTCGAAGAGGAAGGTTTCCATGACTTAGGACGACTAGTATTCCAAATGATACAGTTATTTACTTCGGACAAACAGCAAGTACGAATGGCTGATGAGAATGGTATCTCTTGGTCTGAGTACGATCCTAAAGCATTCAAAGGTGACTATGAGCCAGAGGTAGTTCTTGCTTCTACAATAAAAGAAATAAAACAGGCAGATGACCAAAAGTCTGACGCTATATTCCAATCTATGGTTTCAAACCCCTTAATAGACCAGACTGAACTTACTAAAATGTATCTAATGAAACGATTTGATATAGATCCTGATGAAGTACAGAAACTTCTAATACAACAAGAAGGTGCAGGAACTGATATGTCAGGAGTACCAATGGGTATGGAGTCTGGTGGTCAACTAGGAGTACCAGGCGGAATGCCAGCACCAGATATGGGAGCTATGCAACCAGGTATGCCACAGGGTATGCCACAGGGTATGCCACCAGGAGTTGCACAGCCAGAGATCAAAGGTTCAGACCTTATCAAGCTCTACGACCTCACAAGTGGTCAACCAGACTTACAGGCTCAGATTGTACAGATGCTTGGTTTCGAGCCTTCACAGTACCCAGATTTACCTTACACGCAAGTTGTTATTAAAGGCGACCAAGTGATGATGGACAAAGCCCTCAAAATACAAGAAGCTGAATTAAGTCACGAACGATCTTTAGCACAGAACCCACAAGCACCAACACCAGATGGAATGATGGGTGTAGAAGCTCCAGGAGCTGGAATGAACCCAACTCAAGATCCAGCAATGATGCAACAAGCTCAGCTACCTACCCAAGCAGATGTAGCAGGAGGCATGGGCGTTGGACAATAAATTTCAAGCTTATAAAGAGTTCAGAGATTCAACTTTTGGAAAAGATCTAATAAAGTGGATGGAAGATGAGTATGCTCGATGTATAAGTGAAGCTACTAAAGAAACTTCAACAGAGGTAGCTTTTGCGTTACTCAAAAAAGCTAGTGGTATAATAGTTGTGAAAGAGCATATTGATATAATGGCAAAAAATAGCTAGTCAAACAGAGTGTAGTAGTTCCTATTCGCCCATAGGGTCTCTACTACACTCTATTGGTCGAGCAATTTAATTTAAGGAGAAATAGAATGTCAACATTGGATTCTGGTTATGATAATTCACCAGTCAAACGAGTTGCAATAGTCGGTGATGATGGACAACCATCTGCTGGGGCAAGTCAAGTAAGTTTAGGAACAAAAATAGCTGGAGAAGATTTAACTAACGATGTACTAAAAGTACGATTAAATGCAAGTTATACTAACCTAACAGCATCAGCTTTAATTAAGACAGGTGCAGGAACAGTCGGTGGCTTTTCAGTCAACTCACATACCTCTGGCACTTTGAAGCTGTGGGATAACACTTCCGCAGCAACTACTGTCTTGACAGACACCTACACCTTTCCAGCAGGTTCATCTGTAGTAAACTTCGGACAATCAGTAAACTACTCTACAGGTTTATTCGCTACTATCGCAGGAACAGCAAACATAACAATATTCTGGAACTAAGATGAATTACAAAGTCACACTCATTAACGAGGAACTAAACCACGTATCATTTAATGTACTTAATGATGACGATATTCTCTATAGTGATAAACGCTGTGACTTGACTATTGACGATGAGGTAGCAATGGATATAGAACTAACACGCTTCTCACAGATAATCATAAATGACTACAATAACCCAGTGGTGATATAAATGCCTCGTAGAAACATACTAAAGATGCTTTATACGAGTAGCATCTATATCCCCTCAACTGCTAAAATTACTGTTCCTATAGACAGAACTACGCTAGTCAGCTCAGTGACTGTTGGGTGTTGGGTTAAGAAAAGCAACAACAGCCCCAGAACTACTTTCCCTGTGGTATTTGCTCTTTGGGGTATACAGCAATTTTTCACATTAGGCTCAGCTACGAACGCCGTTAGCCTCAACGGCCAAACCAATGATATACATAACAGAACTGTAGCGACTAGTTTGGGGGTAGACACAAGGAATAGTTGGGAACATTTAGTTGCGACTTATGATGGTACGACAATCTCTCTTTACGTGAATGGGATAGTAAGACCAGGAGCTCTCGTTACATCAGGCCCTTTCAGTGGTAATAGTACTCAAGATGTTGTATTTGGGACTTATAATGGAGGGGGTAATGATTATGTAGCTAACTTCCAAGAAGCCTTTGTTGGCACATTCATGACAGCCGATGAGATAAAAAGAATATATGATCATGGTATTTTTAATACCTCTAAACTAAGGGGCCTATACCCACTCAATGAAGGCGCAGGAACTACCGCCACCGACACCTCTGGCAATGGCAACAACGGCACTATTACAAATGGTTCTTGGTCAACAGACACCCCAACAGGCGTTCGCACAGCCACAGGAACTAGAACAGCAGCAGAAGTGCGCCCTCTCGTAAACCAAAACCTAGTATATAATGGTGATTTCAGTATAGCTCCTGCCGTTAATGTACCCCAGACTACTGCTTATAGGTGGCTTGACGGAACTGCTACTGGTATAGTTTCGGCTGGTATAACAGACTTTACTGGCAAAATCTATGGTATTTATTACTGGGATAGAACTAGCGGTGCTGGCTCTATAATGATAGACACAACAGAACGAATGAACGGTAAAAATTCATTAAAAATATCCCCTAGTACAGCAGGCACCGCCAACACAGCCTCAATCGGAGCATTTTTCGTAGGACAATATATATCGGTATTGCCTAACACTAGCTATACTTTAACTGGTTGGATGAAAACAAATTACATTAGTGGCGATAGTGTTAGTGGCGCTCGTTTCTACTCTGTGCTAAAAAATGGTGCCAGGGGAGATGTCACCACCACCACCCACACCGCCATAAAAACAACTACTGATTGGACATTCTATACTAGAACATTTACAACAGGCGCAACAATAAGATTTGCCACCATACTAATGCAAATTGCGGGTAATAGTGGAGCGGCAACATTACTTATGGACGCTTGGTTTGCTGACATAGTGCTAAAGCCCACCACAGCCACGGTAAGGGCAATAGCGTAGTATAAAAAATTGTTTTTTGTTTACTAAAAAAAAGTTGGTGTATAATAATTGGATGGGCGAGCAATTTAATTTTAAGAGGAGGTTCTATGGATGAACAAACCATAACCAAATCTGTTGCTCAAGAAGCAACTGGCGAAATAAATGGAGTAGCAGTGGACGATCAGTTCAATGCGATACCAGATGTTTCACAACCAGATGCTGCAACAGAAGAGGCGGGAAGTCACACCGAAGAACTCGATTCAGGCGATGATTCGGGCGAAGTTGACAACGAAATAGCTAACGAGGAAGATTCACAACCAGAAATAGATAAAGATCTCAGTAAATGGGCTAAAGGCAAAGGGCTTGACCTAAACTCTGAATCTGAAGTAAAACTGGCGAATATGGCTCGTGAAAGCGAAAAAGCAATGCATAGTGCTAAGGGGGAAGCTAAATCTGTACTTCAAGAAGAAGCACAAAAGATGAACCCTGATCTAGACCCAAGAGACGAAAGACTCGCAAGTTTAGAAGCAAAAGTAGCGATCAATGATTTCTATAATGCCAATCCAGATGCTCGTGATTATGACGAACAAATGGGAGAAGCATTATCTAATGACCCAGCGTTACTGGATTATGTGCGATCAACTGGTAATATCAAAGCAGTCTACAGTATTGTAAAATCTGGTACTGCAGTGAGAGATACCGAATCAGCCAAAAGAGAAGGTGGTCGAGATGCCTTGACACAGTTAGCTAATAAACAGCAAGCAGTGTCACCAAAGGGATCTGCAGTATCAACTGCCCCGTCCTCTTCTGCGAAGATTACTCCCCAAAATGTTGACCAACTCATAAGTAAAAACGGACAAAAATGGTTCGAAAAGAATTATGAAGCAATCAACAAAGCTTTAGACCCAACATATTAAACTATAATTCAAGGAGGCTATTATGCCATCAGGTGCTTACGGAACATCCAACGCTGTATCAGCAACACCAGCAGCAGTATTTCGACCTAACGTATGGTCTAACGAAGTTCTCATGTTCGTCAAGAGAAACCTCGTTCTAGTACCACTAGTTCGTCATTACGATGCAGAAATTTCAAAATTTGGTCAAACCGTAGAAATTCCTAACGTTTCTACAATCGGTGCAGCTCTTAAAGTTGCCAACACAGGCGTGACCATTAACTACAACACAGAAACAAAAACAACTATCACATTAAACCAACACTACGAAAGCTCTTTCTTACTAGAAGACTTCGTTAAAATCCAGTCTAAGTATGATCTACGATCTGCTTACACAATGGCTGCAGCTTACGCTATAGCTGAAAAGATTGATGGTTTCATCTCTACTAACATGACTACCTCATTCACCTCTTATGGTGCATTTGGTACTGTTTTAGCAGATAGCCTAATCTTAATTGCTAACCGTTATCTTGACGATGCTAAAGCTCCACAGACTGATCGATCACTTGTTGTAACCCCACAAGGTAAACAAGAAATGCTAAATATCGATAAATATATTCGATACGATGCAATCGGAATCGGTGGAGACCAAAGCAGAATCTTGACAGGACAAATTGGTGAAATCTACGGAGTTAAAGTATTCATGAGTCAGAACCTTGTTCAGCTCGCTACTGCAACACCACAGAACAACCACTTGTTCTTCCATAAAGATGCTTTCGCAGTTGCTATCCAACAGCAATCTCGTACTCAGACCCAATACAAACAAGAATATCTTGCTTGGTTGGTAACAGTCGATATGCTATGGGGTGGTACTGTACTACGACCAGCATTCGGTTTCAACCTTAAGTCATAAGACTAAGACAAAAACTACAGATTAGGACTCTTCGGAGTCCTTTTTTGTTTGACATATCTCCATAAGCGGTTTATTATTTAGATATAACAACTTAAGGAGGCGAATATGTTTGATAAGAAATACAAAAGTCCACTAGAATTTGACAAAGCACTAACAAAAGAGCTCGGATTAACAGGGGAACTAAACTCAAGCCTAGATGCAAAACTCGTCTATGTTAAGTCTCAAATAGAGCAGTTTAAGCAGATGATCATTCGTTATGAGTTCGACATACTGCTCACTAATAATCTAATAAATCATGAAGTAGAAGCTTTCCAAGCTAAAGGGCGTGAGAACCAATCATCTTTTATAAGCGATGCAAGACAATCAACTGCAGCACTTAAAACTATGATTCAGTTACGAGACGAACTAGAGGCAGAAAAAGCAAAAGTAAAGAAGAAGTAGGCTAGTGTGGGTGATACATTAGCTGTAGTCCTACCAAGTAGGGGACTCTTATTTAGTGAAACTCTAGAGGAGTTACTAAATGAGTTAGAGGGCTTTAAGTACAAGATATTCTGGTCACACGCCAGATCACTACCAGACTGTTTTAATATCCCAACTGAAGAAGCACTGAAAGATCCAAGTATCTTTGCAGTGCTTTTTGCTGAAGACGATATGATCTTACCTAAAGGGGTGCTTAAGAAGATGTTTGGTATGAACTACCCAGTAGTAGCCCTAGACTATCCATTTAGAAATAATGGTGATTCAACTATGTGGCACGACCCAGAGGGATTTGTCTTATGGTCTGGTACAGGGTTCTTACTAGTAGCCAAGCAGGTATTAGAGAATATGCAGAAACCAATTTGGATAACAAACACCACATGGGATACTATGGTCAAACAAGACCGAGTGTATATATGGCCTCGTAAGCTTACTAAGGTAGCCTATGGTCTACATGATGTGAACTTTGGCATGACTCTCTACTCACAGGGATTAAGAATAAAGGACGTAGAAATGGAAGGCGGGCAACGTAAACTTCGTAAATTAGGCAGAGCTAAAGTAAACAATGGAGCTCACGATATTAAGGAACTTAACAAAATAGGTAGAGATCTTGTAATAAAAACAACTGACCCAAGAAAGATTGCTATATTCAAGCAGGCTTTAAGTAGGATTAGAAGTATTGAATTATGTGCAGAAGCACCTGACTTCATTGAGTATGTAGATGGGCAAGCTACCGTAAGAGGAGAAGAACATGAAACAGTCTGATCAATGGCTCGCAAAACAGCGTACAAAAGTTGGGGTTATACTACCAAGTCGTGGGTTGATATTCTCCCAGACAGCAGAAGAAATAGTAACAAACGTACAGGGTGTACGGCACAAGTTCTTTTTCGCTCATAAACTCCCTATACCAGAGTGCTTTGAAACACCTACTAGACGAGCTTTACAGGACAAGACAATTACCCATCTATGGTTTGTAGAAGACGATATGATTCTACCGCCAGATGTACTCAAAAGTCTTGTAGATGCAGATAAGGAGTCTATAGCTTGTAACTACCCAGTTAATAATCAGGGTAGAGATGCAATGCTTATAGATGCAGAAGGACGAGTAGTATTCTCTGGCACAGGTTGTTTGTTAGTTAAACGAGCTGTATTCGAGAGAATGAAGAAACCCTACTTCAGAACTGACATAGGCTGGCAAGGGCATAACTATGAAAACTTTATCAAGCTTATATCGTCTAAATCTCGCAAAGATAATCGCTATGGCTTGCATGATGTTACATTCGGAGTGCAACTCTACAAAGAGGGTAGACCAATTATAAAATCACCTATCTTGCTAGGTCAGAGAAAACTTGTAGCACTTGGTAAAGCAGGTACAAATGACGGTGCTCACCAGATAGAGGAGTGGACAGAAGTAAACGAGAATACAATATATAACGAGATACGATCATATCCAGCCAAACCAGTAGGATCACTAGTGACTGTAATGATAAATGGCATAGAGTCACCCATGATGGATGCAAATCACGCAGCCATGCTTATAGAGAAGAAGGGTGCAACGCCCCCACCTAAGAGAAGCGTAATCATAGACGATACTGCGGAGTTGTTATGGATCTCTTAATTGTAATCATTACCTATAACCGCCTTGAGTACACAAAACGTACAATACAAGATTTACTAGATACAATAAAGATACCTCACTATATCCTTGTAGTGGATAACGCATCTACAGATGGCACTCCTGAATACTTAGAAAAGTTACTAGATAAAAAGAAAATAAATGGGTTAGTTTTAAATGACGATAACTACTACCCTGGCAAAGCTTGCAACATTGGTTGGGAGGAGGGATTAGAAGCTTATCCACAAGCAACTCACCTTATGAGATTAGACAACGACTTTGTACTCTTAAAGGGCTGGGATACTACAGCAGAAAAATACTTTGACAAGATAGACAATCTTGGTCAACTTGGACTAGACTACGATGCTATAAAAGATAATAAAGAACATGAAAAAGAATACAACGGTATGATACTGAACCACTGGCCAGGTGTGGTTGGTGGAGTAAATATCATACCTAAAGGACTCTGGGATCTAGGCATACGTTATGAGGAAACTCGCTGGATAAAGAAATGGGAGGGTATCAGCTCACCACAAGAGGACTCAGCACTCTCTAATAATATCAAAAACTGGGGATTCTTAGTGGGGCATATGCAAGAGAAGCTTGCTTGGACGTTTGCAGATGAAACCAATTGGTCAGATTATCCAGATTATTATATTAAGACTATGAGCGAGCGTGGATACGACGACCTAGTCAGAAAGATAAAAGGTAAAAAATGAAAGTAGCAACAATACTAGGTACTCGACCTGAACTTATTAAGATGTCTGAAATTATTAAAAAACTAGACAAACATACAAACCACATACTTATCCACACTGGTCAGAATTATGACTTTGAATTAGGCGGCATATTCTATGAAGAACTTGGAGTAAGGAAGCCAGACTATGTGTGTGAATTAGTTGGGGATAACTTACACGAAAAGATAGCTTCTATAATCGCTGCAACAGGCGAGGTATTAGCAAAAGAGAAACCAAACGCAGTTGTTATACTCGGTGATACCAATAGTTCACTAGCAGCATATATGGCTAAACGATTAAAGATACCAGTGTTCCACCTAGAAGCTGGCAATAGATGCTTTGACGATAATGTACCTGAAGAAGTAAACCGTAGAATAATTGATCATATAAGTGATGTGAATATGGTGTACTCAGAAAACAGTCGACAGAACTTAATAGCTGAAGGCATAGCAAGGGATCGTATCTTTACTATGGGCTCACCAATGCAAGAGATAATCGATACCCACGCTGGTAAGATTGCAAAGAGCGATATACTACCCTACTTAGGAGTTGATGAGAATAAATACTTTGTAGCTAGTATCCACAGAGAAGAAAACGTAGATAAAACGAACAACCTTAGTGAGATAGTTAAGTCACTAAACAAAATAGCAACTCTATATAACATACCAGTCATACTATCTGCTCACCCTCGTATGCTCGACAGAATGAAAAAGAATAAGTTTGTTCTTGATGATAGGGTAATAATACATAAACCATTTGGTTTCTTTGACTACATGAAACTCCAGATGAACTCTAAATGTGTAATCAGTGATAGCGGTACAATATCTGAAGAAAGCTCTATAATGGGTTTTCCTGCAATAACCCTACGCAATACCATTGAAAGACCTGAAGTCATTGATGTGGGCGGTATGCTTATCACTAGTATCAATATGATTAACATTCTGGACTGTTTAAAGGTAGCTACAAGCGACTTTGAAGCTTCACCCACACCAACAGCCTATGACATAGATAACTGCTCTGATAGGGTACTTAAAACAGTTCTTAGCTATACTCCGTATGTGAATAGATATGTGTGGAACAAATGAAGATAGCAGTTATAGGTGGTACAGGAAGCTTCGGTAAAGCTTTTGTAAAACGCTACTACAAGAAACACAAGATAACTGTTATTAGTCGAGATGAAGCAAAACAGCACGAAATGAGATTAGAGTACCCAGATGTTGCTTACAAGATAGGTGATGTTAGGGACAGAGAGAGAATGTTTGAACTCTTAAAGGGCTTTGATTGTATCTTTCAGGCAGCAGCTCTTAAACAAGTACCCTCATGTGAGTTCTTTCCAATGGAAGCTGTTAAAACGAACATACTCGGAACGAACAATGTTATAGACGCTTCTGATGGGGCTAAGGTAGTCTGTCTATCGACTGACAAGGCAGTATACCCCATAAACGCTATGGGTATCTCAAAAGCTATGATGGAGAAAGTAGCAATCTCTAAAGGGGCTATAGTTACTCGGTACGGTAATGTAATGCGTTCACGAGGCTCAATAATACCTATATGGGAATTAGCGGCAATGTATAACCAACCAATAAACATAACCAATCCTGATATGACTAGATTTCTTATGAGCTTAGATGACTCAATAGATCTAGTAATGTTCGCTATGAGAAAAGGTAAGCCAGGTAACATATTTGTCAAGAAAGCCCCAGCTTCTACTATGCAAGACTTAGCTAAAGCTGTCGTGAATACATTGGATAATCTTATATCTGAATCCCCACCAGTCAACATAATAGGTACTCGGCATGGGGAGAAGATGCACGAAACTCTTATAAGTCAGGAAGAAATGTATAGAACTGATGATATGGGCGATTTCTATAGAGTGAACCCAGACGGCAGGGATATGAACTATGATAAGTACTTCACTAAAGGCAAACAAGAAAAACCACCTGAAGCATACACTTCAGAGAATACAGAGCAACTAAATGTATTAGATGTTGAGGATCTGCTTTATGAAGCTAAGAGGTAAGATACTTTTACTTGGTTCTACAGGTATGGCAGGGCATACAATAAAACTCTACTTGGAAAAAGTAGGCTATCAGGTGGATACATTATATATGAGAATACCAAGAGATATGAATTATCTAAGCCATGTTTATGAGTATGATGTGGTAATAAACTGTATTGGTATGCTTGTAAAAGAAAGCGAAATAGATCATGGCAAGACAGTATTCGTGAATTCTTATCTACCCCAGTATCTAGCTAAGAGAGCTAAAAAGCTTATACACCTTAGTACAGATTGCGTGTTTGACGACAATTTCTATGGGCGTAGCAAGGCTTTAGGTGAGGTAGTGAATGATAAAGACCTTACACTACGAATGTCAATTATAGGGGCTGATATGAAGCCTAAGGGTACAGGATTATTTAATTGGTTTATGCAACAAGAGGGTGAAGTAGATGGATATAGTGAAGCTCTGTGGAATGGCATTACGACCCTTGAACTGGCTAAGGTCATAGATGAGGCTATTAAGCAAGATCTAACAGGTCTATATTCACCATTACCAAAATCACCTACAAATAAATACAAATTACTCTATATGATAAGAAAAGTATTTAATAAGGATATTGGCATAAAACTAGTAGAAAAGGGAGATGATAAGGTATTGGTTGAAACTAGAAAAGACTTTGAATACGAAAACAAAAGCTATGAGAAAATGCTAACTGAAATGAAGGAGTGGATTGATGAACACGCAGAACTATACCCGCAATACCGCTAAGGAATGTGCCCTAAAGATAGAGAGAGCTGTTAAACACAGAGAGCCATTTAGACACTTAGTTATAGATAGATTATTTGCGTTCGAATGTTCTCTATAGTAGTACCAATTGATCCTAATAGGTTACGTCAGTTTGAGTACACCAAACGAGAGTACGATAAAATGCCACAAGAAAAAGAACTTATTTTGGTGACTCGTAATGAATATAATATAAAAAAATACCTAAAAAGATACCAGTTGGAAAAAGATGTAAGAGTAATACCCTATAAGTTTCTTGATGGGTTCAACTGTAGTATGGCTCTTAATATTGGAGTCAGGGAATCTAAGTACGACAATATAATAATCACATCACCAGAAGTAAAGCCAGCACCAGATGTACTGGATAAGCTCGAACAGTCTATAGGTACAAACATAATATGCCAGGTGGCAGATGAATTAGAGGGTGGTGATATTGGACAAATACTCGTATATCATGGGTTTAGAGATGAATCACCAGCGATGTATTTCTTGGCAATGTTCAAGAAAAATGATATAGCTAGAATAAACGGGTGGGACGAGGAGTTCATGAAAGGGTATGCTTATGAGGATAATGACTTCGGGGCACGTTGGGTACGAGCAGGGATTCCGTTTGAAATACGAGAAGACATTAAGGCAGTTCACCAATACCACCCTAGATATGAAACTAAACCTGGTGGAGCAGGAATAAACTACCAGCATTTTGGTGATAACAACCAGAATGTAGTTATTAGATGTGAAAATGGTCTTGACAAATTCTAGTGGTATAATTAACCAATGATTGACAACAGTAAAATCCAAAAAGTCTATGCAGATATGGCAAAAGTTGACCAATCTAAAAAAGACTCAAATAAAAAAAATGTCTCACACAATGATTTGTTATCGGGCAATGACAGAATACAAAAAGTTATTATAGCTGCTGCCAAAGCGCAAATTGAAGCAAACACTATTAACGAACCTAGAGTGGATGTAAAGAATTTTCCTAAAAGTTTTAGAACTCCTGACATTGAAAGCGTTGTTACTGAACTTAAAAAACTCAACAAAGACCTTACACCTTTAACAACGGACTTTACTCCCGTTATAAAAGCTTTACAATCTTTAGAAAATAAAATTAGCAAATTACCTACAGAGTACCCAGAGATGGAAACTGTAGAAGCTGTTACTGTTAAAAACGCAGAACCAATGCAACCTTTGTTTAAAAGCTTAGAAAAAACAATTAAAGCAATCAAGGTAGACCCTAAAATAACTTTAAATGAAAAAGAAGTTAATATAGATTTAAGTTCTATGACAGAATTGCTAGAAGACATTAAAAATGCAGTAGCTGAAAACAAAGTTTTAATACCCGAAACAGACAACACTGAGGTCATCAAAGCCCTAGACAATGTTTATTTGGCTATTGAAAATTTAAGTTTCCCTGTACCTAACTTTATTCTTCCTTTCAAAGACTCAGATGGTAAAGCTACACAAGTTAAATTAGATAATAATGGGAACGTTCCAATTTCAAACGGTTTGCATTATGCAATCAACGACAAAGAGGCGACTGCTACTTATAAGTATTTTGGGTTTCAGCGTTCTGATGCTTACTGGTATATAATGAGAAAGACAATAGCAACTAACAAATTTGAATATGTAGCTGGCTCGTCGGCTTACGCAACAGCTTGGACAAACCGAGCCAGTCAAATTTATACGGACTATGCAACAGCAT
>Ga0209702_10004991_pt1 | contig 18583 bp, 19 predicted proteins | sample FRY01_FD_187210 | JGI IMG/M metagenome (GOLD analysis project Ga0209702, IMG submission 187210) | Freshwater microbial communities from Lake Fryxell liftoff mats and glacier meltwater in Antarctica - FRY-01 (SPAdes) (version 2) | ecosystem: Environmental > Aquatic > Freshwater > Ice > Glacier...
TCTCGTTGCCCTGTTTTTTGTTATGGGGTCCACCATGCGCCTCGAAGTCGTGAAAAACTGTCCTCGCTCTCCCACTCGGCTCGCTACAATCGCTCAAGTCCGACAGGCTCCTGGTACGACGCTTGACCAAACTGAAGTTCTTTTGAAGAAAGTGCAGATTTCCCTGTCTGCTCAGGTATTTAGCCTTCGCAGGGGGTATTCGCGCCTGTCTACACTGTGATTGTCTGCAACAGATCCAGCGCGCGTTGTTGTTTCGGGTTGGCGGTGGTCACCACGTCGAACGTGGAAGCCGATTCGCCGGGTAGCATCGCGCGACAGGTGTTGCGCACGATGGCGGACAGCTCGGCCATGAGCGTTGAGAAGCTGTGGGCCGGTGTCCCATCGGGCAGCTTGCCGGTCTGCGCTTTGGCTTTTGCCGATGCGGAGCGCTTCGCCGGAGCCACCGGGTCCTGCGTGGTTTTGGCGGTCTGATCGTCGTCCGCGAACATCAACTCGCGCCAGGCTTCGCGCATGTGCCATTCGACGTAGTAGGCGAGCACACAGAGCAGGATGTGGGCGCGTACCCGGTCGGCGAGCCGGTGATGAATCGGCCGGATACGCAGATCGATACGCTTCAGCGTCCGGAACGCACGCTCCACCTGGGCCAGGGACTTGTATTTTCGTACGCACTCGGCGGCATCCATGGTCTCGGCCGGGACGGACGTGCGGATGATATAGAGTCCGTCGAGGCGGACTTCGGCTGCGATGCTGTCGGCTTGACGCTGGAAGCCGAAGCGGTCGTCGCGGATGTCGAGTACGAAGTGCTTGGCCATTTTGTACTGGTTGATCACCCGGCCAACCCGCACGCCGATCTTGTCCTGGCCCTTCAAGCGGCCCTTGGCCACAGATCCCTGGATCTTCCCAAGCTGCTTCTCGGTCGCGCACAACAGGTCTTCTCGCTTGTAGGCGCGCAGCTGTGCGAGCGCCGGATTCCGGCAGGCGACCAGACGCTCACCGGGATAGTCCGGGTGTGCGAGTTCAAACAGATTGCGCTCATCGAACCGATCCAGCTGGACATGCCCCTGGGTGACCAACGTACGGATGGAGGCGCTCTTGAGCGCCGTGATCCAGCGGACACCTTGCTCCTGCGTCAACGCCTCGATGGCCTTCTGGGAGATCATGCCGCGACCCCCGACCATCACCAGGTGCTCGACCCCGAAGTCCTGCTTCAGCCGCGCGATTTCGGGCATCAGGGTTTCCGGATCTGATGTACTGCCCTCGTAGACGGACACCGCGACCGGACAGCCCCGGCGGTCGGTGAGCAGGCCGTAGTTGACCTGCAGCATCCCCTTTTTGCCATCGCGGCTGTACCCGAGCTGCGCCAACGGGCACGTGCTGCCCTCGAAGTAGCTGGACGACAGGTCGTAGAGCACCAGGCTATCCGCGCCGAGGTGGCGCCTGGCCAGTTTCTTCTGGATCGCGCCCTGGCGTTCGAGCAACCAGTCCATGGCGGCGTAGAGTTCCGTTTCGGAGGCATCGGCGACGCCGAAGTCTTCGGCCAGCGTGGTGGTATGCCACCAGCGCGTGGTGGCGAGCTTGGTGCGGGGCGAGACAATCCGGGCCGCGAGCATCGCCAGTACCCGATCGCGTTCGCGCGAGGGCTTGGCATCGAGCAGCGGACCCAGGCGCAGTTTGGTCATGGCCAGGCGCACCGCCTGGACGTGGCCATGGGCGCGGGATCCGATGACGTTGAAGAGCATCTCGACTGGGTACAAACGTTCACCTTTGAGGACGGCACGGAAGGCGTGGATCTGCTCGTCCGTGAGAGCGGAGAGGTTCGCGATCGTTCGCTTCTTGACCGATTTACCCTCGCGAAATGTCTCGCGCAACAGATATGCGGGGCGGGAGCCGCGGTTCGGTATGACATCGATGTGCATGCACGCATTCTACGCCGAAAGCGTTATATTGCAACTATTACATGGGTACATTTACAGCGCAGATACCACGCGCAACCTTCGCAAGTCACTGATCTGCCTGGAATAACAAATCACCCAACGGGGTAAAGGCGAAAGAACTTCAGGTTAGCGCACGGACTGCTTCTGCTCCGGATGGACTGTGTGGTGTAACGGCGCGTCCTGTCAGCACTGCAACCGCGTGCAGGGCGCTGCACACGCGCCCTCGCGTTCGAGCGGTATCGTACTTACACCACTATGCGGGTGCAATTGTGAAAAGCAGGTTGGGAAGGCGGATTACTCAAACCTCACGACGAAAGAGACTGGATCGTGCCCTTGGATACGCATGCACCTGCAGATCGACCTGCGATACCAGATTGACAGTTGCGGGGCAGACTTCCTGTTCAACATCCACGCAGCCCACACACGCAATCAGGTCGTCTCTGCCGAATCGCTTCTGCTGAATCAGGCATCCAATCCAGTCGTCAACACGGATCCCTCAAGCGGCAATCGCTGCATGCGATTGCGGGCAGAGCCCGGCCAACTGCATCTGACGTACATGGCTACGGTGGAGCTGATTCACCATATCGCCGATCCTTTGTCGATTCCGGAAGTTCCGGTGAACATGTTGCCCGCGGAGGCGCTCCCGTACCTCTATCCGAGCCGCTACTGTCAGTCAGATCGATGGTTGCGTTTCGCAGCCAATACGTTCGGGAGCTTGAGCCGGGGCGACGGCCGGGTGCAGGCCATCTGTGACTGGGTGAAAGCCCACGTCACGTTGCCCTCCAGTTCGACCAATTCGAATACCTCAGCAGTCGATACTCTGGTGCAGCAGGTCGGGATGTGCCGGGACTTCGCCCATCTGATGATCGGGCTTTGCCGTGCAAACAATATCCCTGCACGTTTTGTCACCGGTACCGACTACGGGTTCGAGGCGTCCTATGGTCCTCCGGGCTTTCACGCCTATGTGGAGGCCTATCTAGGCGATCGCTGGTACCTCTTCGATCCGTCCGGCTTAACCGTTCCCATGGGCTTGATCCGGATAGCAACCGGACGCGAAGGACTGAAGGGCATCTGCCGATCGAATTAGCGTCTTCGTCCTGGGAGCGGGATTTCACTATTTCCCATTGTGCAAACCCGAAAGCGATGTCCGCGCATGGCGTGAGGGGTCCGGCTTCACCATGATGTCTGTCTCTTCCGTATTGATGTTCAGAGCACGCCGTTCACCACGTTCAGCCGAGACTGGGGAAACTCCGATGTACCGGACCTGCCTGTGTGGTGTAGCGACGCGCCAACGCTTTTCGCGCACACGCCACGAGGAAAATGTGAGGCGCGACCCGCACATAGAGGGCTCCGATCGACTGGCGAGCCTCATCAAACGTCGCTCACTCGACCCGGACAGCCCTTTTACAGTGTGAACTGCTATGATCGCGGCATGGCCCTTTGCAACGCGATCATAAGGCTGGGGCTCACCGCCCTGCTGTTATTCGCCACGGCTTCAGCCGCAGCCGCGCCACAGGTATGGCTGCTCGAGTTGGAAGGCGCAATCAGTCCTGCCACCGCCGACTACTTCATCTCGTCCCTGCACGACGCGCAGGCAGCCGACGCAACAGCGTTCGTCGTGCGACTGGACACACCCGGTGGGCTCGATAGCGCCATGCGCGCCATGATCAAGGAGATCCTGGCATCGACGATTCCCGTCATCATTTTCGTTTCACCGAATGGCGCCCGCGCAGCGAGCGCCGGCACTTATCTGATGTACGCAAGTCATGTCGCCGCCATGGCGCCCGCAACGAACATCGGCTCATCGACACCTGTGAGTCTCGGCGGCGGCAGCCCCTTCCCTTCGCCTGCCAAGCCACCCGGCGACAAGTCCGACGAGGCACCGGATAAGACCGACAGCGGCACGGCCATGGAACGAAAAGTGATCAACGACGCCGTGGCCTACATCCGCGGGCTGGCGATGTTGCGGGGACGCAACGCGGAATGGGCGGAGAAAACCGTGCGCGACGCAGCCAACCTCACGGCCAACGATGCACTGGCCGAAAACGTGATCGACCTGATCGCACCGGATCTCGACGCGCTGCTGACAACCGCCGACGGTCGCGTTGTCACGATCAACGGCCAGCCAGTGACGTTGACGCTCGCGGGAGCCGAAATCACGCGGCTCGAGCCCGGTTGGCGCTACGAACTGCTGGCATTCATCACCGATCCGAACATGGCGTATATCCTGCTCATGGTGGGCATCTACGGCATCATCCTCGAGTTCTACAACCCCGGTATGGGCGTGCCGGGAGTCACTGGGGTGATCTGTCTGCTGCTGGCCGCCTATGCGCTACAAATGTTGCCGGTGAACTATGCAGGCCTGGCTTTGATGCTGCTGGGGATCGCCCTCATGGTGACCGAAGCATTCACGCCCAGCATCGGAGTATTTGGCATCGGCGGCGCCGTTGCCTTCATCATCGGATCGATCATCCTGATGGACTCTGATCTACCCGCGTATCAAATTTCGATTCCGATCATCGCGGCGTTCGCGGCCAGTTCGATCGGCGTGTTCCTGTTCGCCGCGGGAGCTGCGGTACGCGCCCGCCAGTCGCCCGTGGTGACCGGCAAGGAATCCATGGTCGGCGCCACCGCCAGTGCGCTCGACGACTTCGACGGTCGCGGCTGGGTTCGCGCATTCGGAGAAATCTGGCAGGCCGATGCGGGCCAACCGATCCGCAAAGGCGCCAAACTGAAAGTTGCCGGGGTCGATGGGCTGGTCCTGAAAGTGCAACCTGAGGAGTAATCGTATGGAAATCTTCACCATCATCATCACCGCCATTGCCTTGGCACTGCTCGCCACCACCTTCCGTGTGCTGCGCGAGTACGAGCGTGGTGTGGTGTTCATGCTTGGCCGCTTCCAGAGAGTGAAGGGACCCGGCCTCGTTATCATCATTCCCATCATTCAGCAAATGGTGCGCGTCGATCTGCGCACCAAAGTGCTGGACATCCCCACGCAGGACCTCATCACGCGAGACAACGTCTCGGTGAAGGTGAATGCGGTGCTGTACTTCCGCGCCGTGGATCCCGAAAACGCGATCATCAATGTCGAAGACTATATGGAGGCCACCGGCCAGCTGGCGCAGACGACACTGCGATCGGTTCTCGGCCAACACGAACTCGACGAGTTGCTCGCGGAACGCGATAAACTCAACGTGGATATTCAGGGCATTCTCGACAGTCAGACCGACGTATGGGGCATCAAGGTATCCAACGTCGAAATCAAACATGTCGACATCGACGAGAGCATGATCCGGGCCATTGCCAAACAAGCCGAAGCCGAGCGGGAACGACGCGCCAAGATCATCCATGCCGAAGGGGAGTTCCAGGCTTCACAACGCTTAGTGGATGCCGCCAATACACTCGCGGGTGCTCCAGGCGCCATGCAGTTGCGCTATCTACAAACACTGTCGGGCATCGCTGGCGAGAAGAGTTCGACCATCGTGTTTCCGATGCCCATCAATGTGATGGAGATGTTCAACAAGGTTGTAGCAGCTTCCGCGGAGAACAAGCCCTAGGAGTCTGCGCGGCAGAAGGCGGCGGTACGAGGCGAGTGTCAATTCGAGGTCGATCTTTCGTTCGTTTGAGGCGCGTGAGTTAAGTGTTACGCAACGAAAACGAACGGAAAAGCGGGCCATCGTTGCGCCGCCGCTGCCTGCTGATCTTCTGTCGCCCAGACTCGTATGGGCTGGTCCAGATCAACGACCACCCTGCCTGTACGCCCTCGGCAGCACCAGTACCTCGAGTATCCACTTCATAAACCATTTTGCGTGCGGTGTCGCCGAACAGACCGGCCGAACCAGGCCGCATCACCCGGCTCTTCCGGCTTGTCAGAACCCGGCGGATACCCCGGATGATGGGACAGCTCCGCGCCCAGCGCCCTTTCGATTAGCGCCTTCTTGAACCATCGACAGGTTATTGACCGCCTCGGCCGACATAGGCCCCGTCACCAACTGCTCAATGATCTCCTTCGGATCCTCGGAAACGTAGCCGCAGCAGCCATCGCCGCCTTTGTCGCCTTTCTGCCTGGCATAGTTCCTCCTCACCGTCTTTACTATGCCTCGCATACAAAAATCAGGTCAGGCTTACGCAGACCGCGCCGACGCTCCTGTCGAGTTGCGCGCCGTCTAACCCGGATTCGGCCGTGCGGAATTGGGAGACGCGAACCCGCTGATACACGTCTCCGATGGACCTAACGGGCGCCTCCATCTGATATTTCAGCAGGATGAAATCAAAGGCCACGGGAGCGCTGGTGCTGTGCTTCACCATGCAGGCGACGCGGTACAGCGGCAACGCGTTTTTCGGCTTCTCCGGGATGGGGTATCGCCACGCTCGACCGTATCCAGCCAACACTGCTCGCGTTGCCCACGGACGCCGCGACGCTGACATCGCAGTGGCTGTCGCTGTTGCTCGTGTCCGCCATCGGCTTCGCCATGTATCCGCAGGCCATTCAACGCATCTACGCGGCCGGTTCGCTGCGCGCGCTGAAGGCCGGCCTCACCGCGATGCTGGTCGTGCCCTTCGCCCTCTGCGCGTGCACGCTGCTGATCCGGCCTGTCCGGCGCCGCGTTGCCTCCTGGCCTCACCGACAAACAGTCAGACAGCGTGGTCGCGCTGCCGCTCGTCGACGCTCTGGCCGATCACTACTGGCTGGTTGTTTTCGTGTTGTGCGGCGTGCTCGCCACGATCATGTCGACTGCGTCGTCGGTCGTGCTGTCGCTCTCGTCCATTTTCACCCGCGACCTCTATCACGCAAGCTTTCGCCCGCGCGCGGGGCGCGGGAACTGGCGCTCGCCGGTCAGATGATGGTAGCCGGCCACACCAGGTGGTGGCCGTTTCGGGCAGGTCTACAACCTCGCGGTGTGCGTAACTGTATCGGCGACGGCGCGCATGCCGGACGCGGTCGCCGAACGCGTAGAGCAAGCGCCGTTGAGGGCCGCAGAGCGCCGCGCACCGCTCGAACCCCGCCTGCCCGCATGAGGACCCTGGCGCGCCAGCAGTCTGCATAACCGTCAATCAGGGCGCTTCATCTCGAATAGGTCACGCACCACCGTGTAGTCGAAATAGCCGAGCCGCGCCACCGGCGCAAGCGCTGCGGTGTCGATGCGGCCATCGATGATGAGAGCATCGTCGATGTGAATCCCAACCACGCAGCCGATCACCAGATGGCTGCCGCGCCCGCCTGGACCCGACGGCAAGGCGACAATCTTCCACACTTCGCACTCGAGAGCGGCCAGCGCCCGCGCCACCCTGAACGGGCGAACGCTGCGCGACGGTGCGCCGATCAGTCCGGCGAGATCGAACTCGCTGGTGCCCCGAGCCACTTCCTTCGAAGTCTCGTTCATGGCACGGGCAAGCGGTTCCGAGACGATGCTGGCTGTGAACTCGCCCAACTCGCGCACGTTGGCCAGCGTGTCCTTCGCGCCACCGCCCACCTTTTCGTTTGGTGCAAACACCACCATCGGCGGGTCCGCGGATACTGCGTTGAAGTAGGAAAACGGCGCCAGATTGTGCGCCCCGGACGCCGACATGCTGGCGATCCAGCCGATCGGGCGCGGTGCCACCAGCGCGTTCAGGGGGTTGTGCGTGAGTGGCGCCGGCCGCAGGTCGTCACGCGGGTCGTAGAACATCAGCGCCTCGCGCGATTTGTCGAAAACCCTTCGTCGGTGCCGAGAATTCGCGGCGGCAGCGCCAGGTCCTCTTGCCAGAGCAAGGATTCCATGTAGATGTTGAGCGGCTGATCCTGGATGGTGAGTTCATAAACGGGTTCGCCCTCGTACGACGCATGATTATGCACCGCCCAACCCGGGGCGGACACCATCAGATCGCCTGCCTTCCACTCGTACCGCTTGCCTTCCACGCGGCTGTAGCCGGCGCCGCGAAAGTAGTAGTTGATGGCAGACGAGACGTGCCGATGGGGCTTGTCGACGATTCCGGGGGGCGAATCGTGATCGTGGCGAAGAAATTGGGTGTGGTGCCGTTGAACCGGTCGGTACGGGGGTTGAAGAGCAGATACAGGCGCCGGCCGCGATACGACTCGCCGAGTGCCGCGAGTTTGTCGAGCTGTTCCTTCACGGTGTGCCACGGCCAATGCAGGCACCGGGATGGAACTGCGGGTGGGCTGATGAGCGTTTCGTACGGCATCAGGGCGGCACCGTCCGCGCCAATGGTGAAAGTCGGCAACGCCTCGGCACCGGTTGCTTCCTCTTCTGCCGCCACGCCCGCCACCCTCGGGTCGTCCTCGACCAGCAGCACGCGCATCATTTCGAGCAGCGCCGCATTGGAGTAGGTGAGCCGCGCGTGCAGACCCTTGCTGTCGTTGATGTGCCGGTAGGTGGCGTACGACGGGTGGCTCCAGGCATCGTATTGCGCGTACGAGATCGTACGCTCCCCCACCACGGCACGACCGCTGCCGCGTATGCAGAAGTTCACCTGAGTGGCATTCTGCCGAACAGGAACGGTTTCCTCGCCCGGTTTCAGGACATCGAGTGTCACTCGCACGCCAGGCGTCAGTCCCCGCCCCACGGGCGGCGCGCTCGGATGCACGAACATCACCTGGCGCCGGCCGTTCGCGGGCCGCGGCAGATCGGCCAGCGACTCGATCTGTGCGTCGATCATCTCGCGCCTGCCGGAGATACCGAAGGAACTGATTGATCAGTTCTTGAGTGGACCGATGAATGCCGAAGCCGTGAACAGGGCGACGGTGGCATTCAAGAAGGCGTTGATCGAACGCATGCTGGCTGCAGAGTTGAGCCACCACCTCGGGTATCCAGCGGGAGCGGATAAGCCCCCACAGGCAGCAAACCATCGCAACGGCAGCAGCGAGAAGGCGGTGTTGACTGAGGATGGACCGGTACGGATTACCATTCCCCGCGACCGCGAGGGATCGTTTGAACCGATCCTGGTACCGAAGCACGAACGGCGGTTCACGGGCTTCGACAACAAGATCACGGCGATGTATGCCCGGGGTATGACGGTGCGTGAGATCCAGGCCTTTCTCGCTGAGCAGTACGGGACAGAAGTCTCGCCGGAGTTCATCAGCTGCGTGACGGATGCGGTTCTGGAAGCAGTCAGCGCCTGGCAAACACGCGCGCTGGAGCCGATGTATCCGGTGGTGTTCTTCGATGCGATGCGGGTGAAGATCCGGGAGGAAGCGGTAGTACGCAACAAGGCGATCTATCTGGCGCTCGGGGTACAGCCGGATGGCACACGGGATATTCTGGGCCTGTGGATCGAGAATACGGAAGGCGCGAAGTTCTGGCTGAAGGTCTTCAACGATTTGAAGATGCGGGGGGTGCAGGACATTCTGATTGCGGTCACGGATGGCCTGAAAGGGATCAGTGAATCGCTGAGTACGATCTTTCCGGCAACGACGCTGCAGACCTGCATCGTGCACTTGATCCGGAACAGCCTGGGACTACGCCAGCTGGAAAGACCGCAAGCTGGTCGCTGCGGCGTTGAGGCCGGTATACACCGCGCGCTCAACGCGGACACGGCTGCGCTGGCGCTGGAAGCGTTCTCTGTCGGTCCATGGGGCGAGAAGTACCCGACGATCGCGGCGAGCTGGCGACGGGTCTGGGATCGCGTGATCCCGTTTTTTGCATTTTCCAAGGAGGTTCGCCGGGTGATCTACACGACCAATGCGATCGAGAGCTTGCACGGTCGATTGCGCAAGATCATCAAAACGCGCGGTCACTTTCCGACCGATGAAGCGGCCACCAAACTGATCTGGCTGGCACTGCGCAACATCACGGCGGATTGGGGACGAGCATCAAAAGAATGGCGCAGCGCAATGAACGAATTTGCGATAGCGTACGATGACCGGTTTGCGAGACCCGTAGCGTGAATCGCGCAACCCGACTTGCCCACCGCGCCGGTCGCCCTATAGAAGGGGCGACCAGCACCGTGGACAAATCGAACAACCGCCCCGCACACAAAAATTCTAATAGTTCCGCCAAGGGCCCTATCATCTGGGGCGAACCTGGCACCAACGGCCAGCATTCGTTTTACCAGTTGATCCATCAGGGCACGCGGCTTATTCCGTGCGACTTCATCGCGTTCGGCCACGCGCTCACGCCGCTCGGCCGGCACCATGAAATCCTGCTGGCGAATGTCCTGGCGCAGGCCGAGGCGCTCGCCTTTGGCAAAACACCCAAGGAGGTCCAGGCTGAGGGCGTACCCGCCGGGCTGGTGCCGCACCGGGTATTCGAGGGCAACCGCCCGTCGAACCTGATTCTCGCCGACCGTCTCACGCCCACGATCCTCGGCGCGTTGGTGGCGCTTTATGAACACAGCGTTTTCACCCAGGGCGTAATCTGGGGCATCGGTCCGTTTGACCAATGGGGGGTTGAACTGGGCAAGGCTCTCGCCCAACGCATCATCCCGGAACTCGAAAGCCGTACCGTGCCCAAACTGGCGCATGACAGTTCAACCAACAACCTGATCCGGCGCTACCGGAAAATGCAGGAGTCAGGATTAACTACCGGCACCTGCGAGCCGTCGCAAAACACGCGGTGAATTACGTCCACAATTCGGCAACGCAATAATGAAAACAATGCAAATCGGAATGATCGGCCTGGGCCGTATGGGCTCCAATATGGTCCGCCGCCTTCTCAAGGGCGGACATCAATGCGTGGTCTTCAACCGGTCGCCGCAAAAGATCAAAGACTTGGGCGAGGAGGGAGCTGTGGGCGCGTCCTCGCTCGCGGACTTCGTCACGAAGCTGGAGCAACCACGCGCGATCTGGCTGATGGTGCCGGGTGCGGTGGTCGGGGAACTCATCGCCGATCTCCTGCCGCATCTCGCGCCCGGCGACATCCTTGTTGACGGAGGCAACTCCTACTACGTGGACGACATCCGGCGGGCGAAATCGCTCGCCGACAAGACAATCCACTACATTGATTGCGGGACCAGCGGTGGCGTGATGGGCTTGGAGCGAGGCTACTGCCTGATGATCGGCGGTCCGAAGGAACCGGTGCAACGTCTCGAGCCGGTGTTCAAAACTCTCGCTCCGGGGGTCAGCGACATCCCGCGCACGCCGGGCCGCGAGAAGGTTAAGGGCACTGCAGAAGAGGGCTATCTGCACTGCGGGCCGAGCGGCGCCGGCCATTTTGTCAAAATGGTCCACAACGGCATCGAGTATGGCCTGATGGCCGCCTACGCCGAGGGCATCAATATTCTCGCCCACGCCAATGTGGGCAAGGACCAGCAGGCCGCAGATGCCGAGACGACGCCGTTGCGCAATCCCGAGGAATTCCAATTCGATCTCAATCTCGGCGATATTGCCGAGGTTTGGCGGCGCGGCAGCGTGATCACCTCGTGGCTGCTGGATTTGACCGCATCCGCCCTGCTCAAGGATCCGATGCTCGCGCAGTTTGAAGGCCGGGTATCCGATTCGGGCGAGGGCCGGTGGACGATCAAGGCAGCCATTGACCGGGGCGTGCCGGTGCCGGTGCTCAGCACGGCGCTCTACTCGCGCTTCAGTTCACGAGGCGAGGCGGAGTTCGCCGACAAGCTGTTGTCCGCAATGCGATTTGAGTTCGGCGGGCACCACGAAAAATCAGGCGACCGATAACAGCGCGTTGACGATGACATTGGGACTCACATTGGCTTTGGCATCTCTTGCTGGTCTGTCCATACCGGTCGGGGCGCTGATTGCCTCTAATGTGTCATTGAAGAATATTCTTCTTCAGCATGAGATCGATAGCTTTGTTTCCTACTTTGGAGGTGGGGCGTTACTCGCCGCGATCGCACTGATCCTGGTGCCGCATGGCATCGCGCACAGCTCGGTGGTCCCTGCTTCGATCGCCTTTTTTGTGGGTGGCTTGGCATTCTGGCAACTCAGCGCGTGGGTAAACCGCACAGGACACAAGGCATCGCTGTTCATCGGCATGTTGCTGGACTTTATTCCGGAAGCCATCCTCCTCGGCACAGCCGCTGCAACCGGCTCGACGACCACCTACCTGTTGGCCGTTCTGATCGCTCTGCAAAACATGCCGGAAGGTTTTGCGGCGTATCACGAGATGGGTAAACGAGGAACATCGCATGGGCGGCTGTGGCTCGCTTTTCTTGCAGCGCCCCTGGCGGGACCACTCTTCGCCTGGCTCGGCTTCAGCTTCTTATCGACCAACCACGAACCGGTGGGATTGCTGATGCTCTTTTGCAGCGGTGGAATTCTTTATTTGATCTTTGAGGACCTGGCACCGCAGGCACACCTCAAACACCACGAGTTTTCCGCGATCGGAGCTGTATCGGGGTTCCTCCTGGGGTTGGCTGGAAAAATGCTCGTTCATTGAAACCTCACGCGTTCAAAAGTCTTGACCAAAGAAATGCAAACGACTGGACATAAGCCAATATGAGTCGTGGCGTTGACGATTGACGCTCTGGAGATCGCTTTGCTGATCGCATTCATTCTTGGAGTTGCCAAAAGCTGGATCTACAGGAGCGTCCTTGTTTTTCATGGGATTTCGACTCTCACTGCATACAAGCACTACGCCGCCCCCTTCGAGGGGCCCAAGCTGCTCTACTCGCGCTTCAGCTCAAGGGGCGAGTCGGAGTGCGCCAGCAAACTGCTCTCAGCGAGGCGCTTCGAGTTCGGCGGACACAACGAAAAGTCAACCAGCAAATAACCAACACGGTGGAGAAAAAAAACGAAACAACCATCTCAGTCCGATGCTCGCGGCGTCGGAAGGTGCAGCATTTGGATAGTCGCTTCGTTCTGTTTTGTGCAAGTGCTTGTCGGCGCTTGTTTTATGCAACAGCCAAAGACTGCGATGCTTCGGTCATCACCGCATGCATCTCAGACTTTTCAGAAGGAGCAGCGGTATCCCTTCGGACGGCAGGCAGAATCTGATTCTTGATCATCGCGCCGACTATCCTTTCTCTTTGGCAAGGGCGGCGGATGACGAGACTGCACGAGCACACGCAGCCGGGGTGGTGCCACCATCAACAAGGTCCTTGCAAGGCCCAGTGACAATCTCCGGGCGGTTCTCCGCAATCCATGCCTGCAACTCGCTGAAATCCGGTGGGTCGTTGCCTTCAAACCTCTCGCCGACCAACTTTCCGTCGCCCGGAACAAAACGAAACGTATCCGTCGCTTCATAACCGAGTGCCTTCCCGAAATCGTCGGATACCTTCACCCGGCACTCGACCAACTACGGCGACTTGAGTTCACACGGGTGGCGCTCTTTGACGGTGTAATGGGTTGCGTCGGCCCAGCGTTGGTAATCCAACATCGTGATACAGGTATTACTTGCCTTCTTCCCCAGCGAGTTCATCTGGTACCGGATGCATCGGGCTGAACATCGCTGGCCGATCCTGTGGCGGTTATCGAGTCACGGGGCGCATCACGCGTTCAAGAAACTGAACGCCATAAATTCCGGCGCCAATCGTCCACTGGAAAGGTTCTGAATTGTGTTACCTCTCATTCTGGTTGAACTCATCATCGGGGCGGGGATAGCAAGCGCAGGTGCCGCGATCCTGCTGGTGACACAGGCTTCCATGGCGCACGCAAATATTCGGCTCAACTCCCGAGGCTTTGGTTGGTTGTTCCCCACCAACACCTATCACGTCCGCCACCACTCCGCCAATTTCGCCGAGAGCAACACCGATTACAGGTGTGCTGCCATGGTGGGGGATCGGGTATTCCGCAGGTTTATGGATACTGGAATACTTGCGGCCGGCATCGGTCCGGTGGAACCATCCACGTAGGAGAAACTCCTGATCGTGGTACGAGAACCTGCCCGTAGCGTGATTTCAACGGTGGCGCCGAATGTTGCGAGCAGAACATGAAGACGTCATTCGCTGGAGTACCGTGGTCAAATCCAACGTCGAACGCGCGCGCGATAATCCCGATACGCTTCAGGCTTGTGGTGCTCAAGATAGATTTCCTCGCTGCGAATCTGCACCTCAAGCGCAATATAGGTGGCGACCAGCAGGCTCATCGTCACAGCGTTTGGGGACCACAGTGTCATGCCAAAGACGAAGATCAGCTTGCCCAGGAAAATCGGGTTCCGCGAAATCGCAAAGGGCCCGCTTGTGCGTAGCATGGGTGCTTCGCCCTGGGGTATACCGATCCGCCACGAATTGCCCATGTAGAACTGTGCATAACCGGTCCAGATTGTTGCCAGCAGCATCAGTGTGGCACTCGCATATCGAGTCGCCGTGTTGATCGCCCAGTCCAGCGGGCCGGTGAGATTTGCGAAGGATGGCCAGATTGCGCTCGCTCCAAAGTACAGAAACAATCCGGCAATGACCGCGACGAATACCTGAGCCACATACCTGTGCAGCGGATCATCGTGATCAATCACGTATGGATCAGTCCCGTCCACCCGCCACAACCAATAGCTGCGCGCGATGGTTACCGCAACATACCCGGCACCGAACAGTAGCGGAGTCAAGGCTGAGTTCACTGAATCAATGTTCATGTTGTACCTTCTGGTTGGTCACGTCAGGTTGCTGGACCTGGCTGGGCACATGACAAAAGTTCGCGCCGTGCGCTGCGGATCACGTCCCACGAGGCGGCGAACGCAAGCGACGAAATGATCGCCGCCACCGCAATATCCGGCCACGCTGTTCCGGTGCCAAAGACACCAATTGCAGCGCAGATCACTGCGATGTTCCCGATCACGTCGTTGCGCGTACAGAGCCATACGGAACGCATGTTGGCGTCACCGTCGCGATAGCGATACAACATCGCCGCAACTGCCACGTTACCCACCAGAACCAACAGACTGGTCGCGGCCATGATGGATGCGCTGGGTACTGCACCCCAGATTGCGTTGTAAGTGGAGGCACCCATCACCCAAAGACCGAACAAACCCATGCTGACGCCTTTCATCAACGCTGCACGGGCTCGCCACGCGAGGGTCATGGACAGTACCGACAGGCTCAACGCGTAGTTCATGGCGTCACCGAACAGATCGAGCGCGTCAGCCTGAAGTGCCACCGAACCCGCAGCGACGCCCGCCACAACTTCGACCAGAAACATCGAAGCGTTGACGCCAAGCGCGATCCACAGGACGCGCCGATAGGCCTCCGAAACCGAAGCAGACAGGTCCGGCGCGCAACAAGAGTCCATACCGTTCTCCTGATTGGGTGATGGGTGCCTTCACCGACAGGGAACACTCTACATGCTACAGTGACTATAGCTTCAAGCGGGAATGCAGGAAAATGCTCAGTATCGGTGTGCTGGCAAAACGCGCTGCGACAAACGTACAAACCATCCGATTTTACGAGTTGGAAGGGCTGATGCCGGCCCCCGAGCGCAGCGAAGGAGGCCAGCGCCGCTATACCCATGCGCATGCCGACCGCCTGGCGTTCATACGTCACGCGCGCGAACTTGGGTTTCCGCTTGACGCTATTCGCGAACTGCTGAATCTCGCTGACCATCCTGATCAATCTTGCGCGCAGGTTGATCGCGTGACGCGCGATGTGCTCGCCGATGTCGAGGCCAAAATCGCCCGGCTCGAATCGCTACGTGTCGAATTACGGCGAATGGTCCGACAATGCCGGCGAGGGCGTGTCGCGGACTGTCGGGTCATCCACGTCCTGAAAGATCACTCCCACAGCTGTTGCCTGTCGCGTGAGCACACTTGAGCCTGGTGTCTACCCAAAGGTAAAAGCGATCCACTCACCGCCGTCACTGGAGGCGCGCCACTACGGTGGATCCGGCGGGCGGACCGTGTGACAACCAATGACGGCCAGCGAACCGAACATCGATCCCTCCCGGACACCATCGCCGCAGAATAATTGACACTGATTCTGCGCCCCCACATAGTCTCGACGTTATCCGGCCGCAGAGCCGGGGGACGGGAAAAAAGCAATTCAAGCGGAGGAAACATGGCGCCCAAGCCAACCAAGTACGCACATCTGCAAATCGATGGCGAAACCCGGACAATCGATCTGCCAATCTATCAGGGATCCGAAGGCACGCCGGTCATCGACATCGCCAAGCTGGGCGCTGCCGGCTACTTCACCTATGACCCGGGGTTTGTCTCAACCGCCGCCTGCAACTCGGATATCACCTACATCGACGGTGACAAAGGCATTCTTCTGCATCGCGGTTACCCCATTGAAGAACTGGCCCAAAGCAGCAACTACCTGGAAGTGTGTTACCTGCTGCTGAACGGCGAACTGCCTGACCAGCTGCAGAACGCAGACTTTGTCAGGATCATCAAGCGCCACACAATGGTGCACGAACAACTGGCATTTTTCTTCCGCGGCTTCCGGCGTGACGCGCATCCGATGGCAATCATGTGTGGCGTGGTGGGTGCCCTTTCGGCGTTTTATCACGACAGTCTGGACATCGAAAACCCGGACCATCGCCGCATCACTGCGCATCGGTTGATCGCGAAGATGCCCACCATCGCCGCGATGTGCCACAAGTACACACAGGGTCAACCATTCATTTACCCACGCAACGATCTCGACTACGGCGCGAACTTCCTGCACATGATGTTTGCCACTCCCTGTGAGGACTACAAAGGCAGCCCGACGCTCGCGCGTGCGATGGACAAGATCTTCCTGCTGCACGCCGACCACGAGCAGAACGCCTCCACCTCGACGGTGCGCCTGGCCGGCTCAACCGGTGCCAATCCGTTTGCCTGCATCGCAGCGGGTATTGCGGCACTCTGGGGCCCTGCACATGGCGGCGCCAACGAAGCCGTGCTCAAGATGCTCGACGAGATTGGTGATGAAAGTAACATCGATGAGTTTGTCCGCAAGGTGAAGGACAAGGACAGTGGGGTCCGTCTCATGGGTTTTGGCCATCGGGTTTACAAGAACTACGACCCGCGTGCCAAGGTCATGCAGCAGACCTGCAAGGAAGTGCTGGAGGAACTGGGTGTCGACAACGATCCGCAGCTGAAACTGGCACAACGCCTTGAACGTATTGCTCTGGAAGATCCGTATTTCGTCGAACGCAAGTTGTATCCGAACGTCGACTTCTACTCCGGCATCATCCTGAAGGCCATTGGCATCCCGATGGAGATGTTTACCGTGATTTTCGCCACGGGCCGCACCCCCGGCTGGATCTCGCAGTGGAATGAGATGATCAGCGAGTCGTACAAGATCGGCCGACCTCGTCAGTTGTATCAGGGCGAGAAGCCACGCAAGTACGTACCCATCGGCAAACGATAGCGCTCACCAGGTGGTAGCCGACCCTGTGGTCGGCTACTCCCCTTCTGCCTTGCGTGCCTCGCTGCGCACGTATTCGAATACCGCCTGCACCTCGGTTTCTGACAAGTCATCAAACACCGGCATGCTCTTGTGGAGAAGCGCGCCTTCCGCTACCACCGCCCGAAACGCCGGGTAGCTTGCGAGCATCGCTGATTCACGCAGATCAGGGCCTGCTGCTCCCGTCGATACCACATGGCCACCATGACAGGTCGCGCACGACGCCTGGTGATACAACTCAAACCCGCGGGCGGCTTTGGCCTCATCAATCACTGCTTCACCGAGATCGACCGGATTGAATCGTCCGCGAGGTCCGATCGGTGCAGGCAGCGTTGCCTTGCCATCCAGCGCAAACGCCAGCATGCGGACATCTTCCTTGTAGCGCCAGCCATGCTGAAACGCCTTGAGTCCGAAGCTTGCCATACCACCCCAACCAACCGGCAGGGCGATGAACTGCCTGCCGTCGATAGCATAGGACATCGGCGCCGCATCCACGCCTCGCTGCGCGTCAAACTGCCAGAGTCTTTCTCCAGTACCTGCGTGGTAGGCATTGAACCTACCCAGCGCCGTAGCTTGAAAGACAAGATTGCCGGCGGTGGCGAGGGTGCCGCTGTTCCACAATGAATCGTACTGAATCCGCCAGCGGGCCGACTGCGTTACCGGGTCCCAGGCCACCAGTCCTCCGGTGCCATCATCAGGTGAGTCGTTGACATATTCGGTGACGATGGGAATCGTGAAAAAGTTGTCACGAAACCTGAAGTCCATGTTGCGGGAATACACTGCCCCAAGCCGGATCGTCGGAATGTAAACAAGCCCGGTCCCGGGGTGCATCGACGTTGCCTGCCAATTGTGTGCACCAAACGGGCTCGGATAGATGAGGGTCTTCTCGCCCGGTTTCATCCGTACACCTGGCGCCTCGACCGGCCGACCGGTAGTCAGGTCGATGCGATCGGCCCAGGTGACTTTTTCGTATTTTTCGGCGCTGAGCAGTTCTCCGGTCACACGATCGAGCACATAGAAAAATCCATTGGTCGGCGCCTGCATCAGTACCTTGCGCGGCGTGCCCTGATGATTGATCTCGGCAAGGATCATGTCTGCGGTAGCCTTGTAGTCCCACTGTTCGCCAGGGTTAAGCTGGTAGTGCCAGACGTACTCACCGGTGTTTGCCTTCAGTGCAACGATGCTGCAGAGAAAGAGATTGTCACCCTTCCCTTCGCTGCGCAGCTGATGATCCCAGGGATCTCCATTGCCGACCCCGATGTAGAGCAGTTCAAGTGCCGGGTCATAAGCCATGCCATGCCAGACCGTGCCACCACCAAAACGTTTCCACCAGTCGCCGTGCCAGGTCTTCGCCGCCATGGCCATGGCACTATTCTCGAACCCATCGGCCGGATTACCCGGTACGGTATGGAAACGCCACAACAAGTCGCCAGACA
>Ga0209702_10004992_pt1 | contig 18583 bp, 22 predicted proteins | sample FRY01_FD_187210 | JGI IMG/M metagenome (GOLD analysis project Ga0209702, IMG submission 187210) | Freshwater microbial communities from Lake Fryxell liftoff mats and glacier meltwater in Antarctica - FRY-01 (SPAdes) (version 2) | ecosystem: Environmental > Aquatic > Freshwater > Ice > Glacier...
ACGTAACGGGTTAGCAGGTAAGTCTACAGGAAAAAGTGAATCAGCAAAATACTTTGCTTCAAACCCTGCAGCAAAGAAAAAAAAGGATGCTTACAATAAAGCATACCATGCTACACCAGAAAGAAAATCTTACAGGTCAGATTTAAACAAAGCAAATAGAAAGTCAGGAACCTACGGAAATGGAGATGGTAAAGATAAATCTCATACATTAAAAGGAAAGCTAGTTAATGAAAAAGAATCTACCAATAGAGCCAGGAATGGTAAAGGAGGAACAAGAAAATTAAAGTAACTACTACTTGTTTAATTCATAAAATAAAAAAGCCTCCGTAACAGGAGGCTTTTTTATTTTAACTAATTTTTGTTTAAATAATATTTTTGTTATATTTGTATTATTAAACAAAAATTAGTTATGTCTAAAGAAGAAACAAAACCTCAAGAAGTAAAGCTTACTCCAGAACAAATAGCTGAAATTAAAAAAAAACAACTTGCTTTTTTTCAAGACCAGTTGCCCTTATTACAAAAGCAATTAGAGTTTGAACAATGCAAAAGCAATATTGAATTGGCTAGGTTTCAGGGACTTGAAGCTAAAGTGAAATTTATTCAGCTTTCAGCAAGTTTGAAAAAAAGTTCATTAGATTATGAAGACACAAAATAAAAATAGGTATGTCAAAAGCACTGGTTATAAATAAAAATGTAGGATTAGAGTTAGTTGAAATTATTAAGTTTCAAATTAACATGCACTGCTTTATTAATAAAATAAGGTTAAGTCCTGCACAACAAGACTGCTTGGCTTTACTTGGAATGTATGGTGATATAAACATGTCTGATTTTTGTGAACAGGTTGTTACAGAGTCTATTTTTGGGAACGTTCAAACTACAAGAAATTTTATTACAAAATCAGTAAAAGATTCTTTAGTAACAAGAAGTGGTATGGGGAACAAAGTAATTTCGTTAAGTAATGAGTTAAACGTAATTACCAAAGGAACTATTTTATTAAACTTAAAAATCTACCATCATGCGACCAACTAAAGCAAAAACGCTAATTAACAAAACAGCAGTTGACTTAAACCTTTCTCCTATTTTGGTACAAGATGTAGTTGATTTTTATTATTCCACGGTTAGAAAAAAAATGGAAAGTTTAGAGCACCCCACCTTGTTTCTTCATAATTTAGGAACTCTTAGGTTAAGCGCAAACAAATTAAAAAACAATATACAAGGGTTGACTCTAATGCTTAACAGCAACAACCAAGAAGATTTTAAAAGAGTAGTTAAGTATAATTTTACACAAGCTCTTTTAGATAAAAAAGAAAAAGCATTATCTTTATGTACTGCACACTACAAAACATTATATGAAAAACGCAATAAAAATCTGGAAGGAAAAAGGAAAGATCTTAGAGGGGATAAAGAACAACCTCTTTAAGACTGAACACGTTGAATTGATTGCTGAAGAAAGACTTACTGTTTGTAAAAAATGTGATTTATTTGATCAGAAAGGTACTGCGTGTGTAGTTCCTGGAACAGGTCCTTGCTGTGGAGATTGTGGCTGCACTTTGAAATTAAAAATAAGGTCTTTGTCATCAGAATGTCCTAACGGTTTCTGGTTGTCAGAATTGACTTTTGAAGAAGAATATATTCTCAATAAGAAACTACAAGATGAAAATAAAATTGACTGATAGAACTTTACGGATATATACAGGAGTTATTGGGCTAAAAGAAATTAACAAGAGTTTTTCATTTATTTATTTAAAGGAACAGCTAAAAGCTTTAAGGGACATAGGTAGTATTACTAAAAAAGAACAATCAAATCTTTTAAAGATGATAAGTTCTGATGACAATGAGATGGTTTTATTAGCAACTAAGATAATATATAACAAACTATAATTATGGCAATTAAATTTTACGCAGATACACACAAATACATAAGCGCAGATTCTTCTGAAAAAATAGACTGGATAAGTGTTACTAGATTAATTCATTATTTCAAAGAAGCATTTGATGAAATGAAAATGTCACATCTTTGTTCTGTAGGAAAGAACCCAAAATACTTTGGTAAGTCTCCAGAAGAAATTAGAAAGATTTGGAAGGATGAAAACTTAAGAGCAGTTACTCTTGGTTCTTGGTATCATGATGAAAGAGAAAAAGCAATAATTAACTGTGATACCATTACCAGAAACAATGTAGAGTTGCGTATAATAAATCCTTTATACGATAACAACGTTAAGCTTGCTCCAGATCAATCGCTATCAGAAGGAATATATCCAGAGCATTTAGTTTATTTAAAATCATTTGGTATTTGTGGACAAGGTGACAGAATTGAAGTTATTGGTAGTTTTATTAACTTGTATGATTACAAAACAAACAAGGAAATAAAAACTGAAGGTTTCAAAGGAAAAGACGGCAGAACTAAAAGAATGCTGCCCCCATTGTCTCACTTAGATGATTGCAACTTTAATGATTATGCTTTACAATTAAGCATCTATATGTTTATTATGTTAAAGCATAACCCTAACTTAAATACAGGTGTTATGCAAATTGAGCATATTGAATTTGAAGTGGAAAAAAGAAATTCTTTTGGGTATCCTGTGTCTAAGTTAGACAGTTTAGGGAATCCAATTGTTAAGAAAGTTACTCCTTACCAAGTGCCTTACCTTAGAAAAGAAGTATTGTCAATGTTTAAGTATTTAGAAAATAACCGTGAAAAAATATTAGGTCATGTCCATTAAATTATTTGAACTAAAAGGCAGTGTAGTTGTTGCTACAGAGCATTGCTATACAATTGGGTTTCTAAAAGAGATAATTGAAAGTTATCCAGATTCCCATCCTACCGTCCTCGCTTACTTGTTTTACATGTCTTGTCGTAGTCAGGAGAATCCCTATTTTAACCGTCCTCAAGATGGATTAGATGATGAAATACTAAGAGATATTAAAGCGGAGTTTGATCCAGAAGACCCAAAAATAATCCTGGCTTTAAGAAGGACTAAGGAGTTATATGAAACCCCTACTGTTAGAGCTTACAACGGTATATCTAACATGTTAGAGAAGCTTGCTTTTTACATGGAAACCCAAGATATTACAGATGGAAGAGACGGTAACATCACATCTATTGTTAATGCGGCAAAAAACTTTGACCACATTAGAAAGTCATTTAAAGGAGTAGCTAAAGATTTAGAAGAGGAGCAATCTTCAAGAGCAAGAGGCGGTACTAAATTAGGATACGATGATTAAGGATCCATTTGGAGAAATTTACAAGGACATACCCTGTTATGATAATGGGGTATGGACGACTGTAGATTATGACACACGAGAAGATTTTAAAAAAGATCTTGAAGATAATTACTTTAAGGAACCTGGTGAATACGATCTGGATGAAACAGTTAAGCTGTGGCAAGAACCGGGTTTGTTTTATAGAAAAAACGGATATTACACACCTGCTCCAGATGGCTCTCGTGATTTTATAACTTACTGGGATGATCAAAAAAAGAAATCAAGGAAGGGTTGTTTTTTCAAAGTAGGTAAAAAAGCTTGGTATCTTCCAAGAGACTATTACTTTTGGATTAACTTTCTTCACATTGCAGACAAGCTTAAAAAGAAATCTGAATTTACTGATATTTGGGATACTCAGTTGCACATGACCCTCTATGAAATAATTGGAGAGTTAAATTACGAGCACGGAGTTATACTTAAAAAAAGACAGTTTGGTTCATCTTTGTACCATGCGGCAAAACTAATAAATCTTCTTTGGTTTGAGTATGGTCCGGTATTAAAAATTGGAGCATCTTTGAGTGATTACATCACAGGGATAAACGGTACGTGGAAAATACTAAATGATTACAAGGCATTTCTTAATGAAAATACAGCTTGGTACCGACCATTAAACCCAAGTGGTGTAGGAGAATGGCAACAAAAAATTGAATACATTGATAAAGGTAGGAAAACAGATAGAGGAAGAAAGGGTACTTTAAAAGCCACTTCTTTTGAACAGTCTGATACAAATGGAGTAGGTGGTTTGTGTACCTTGTTTTTTTACGAGGAAGCAGGAATTGCTAAATCAATGGATAAGACTTACGAGTTTATGCGACCAGCATTAGAGGCTGGTGACATAACAACTGGTTACTTTATTGCGGCAGGTTCCGTAGGTGATTTAAAACAGTGTGAGCCGTTACGTGAGTTCATGTATAAACCAAAAGGAAATGGTTTCTACGGAGTTAAAAACAAATGGTTAGACGATAAAGGAACAGTAGGAATAACCGGACTGTTCATTCCTGAACAATACTCAATGCCTCCACATATTGATGAATTTGGTAATTCATTAGTAGAAAATGCACTTGCTTCTATTGCAGCTAAGCGTATTGAATGGAAGAAAGATTTAAGTCCAGAAAGGTATCAAATAAGATGTTCTCAGCATCCTACTAATTTAGAAGAAGCATTTGCTTTTAGAGGAGAAACAATTTTTCCAGTAGAATTAGTAAAATCAAATAAACGAGATATTGAAGAAGGAAACTATCCTTGGTCTGCTTACAAGTTAGAATTTAATACTTCTGGTCTTGTAGTTGCTAAGCCTACAAACAAATCACCAATTACAGAATTTCCTGTATCTAAAACTGCACAGGATAAAACAGGAGCAATTCAAGTTTGGGAAGAACCTGATGAAGACAAGGTTTTTTGTGGAACTTACTTTGCATCAATTGACCCTGTTGGTGTTGGAAAAACAGTTACCTCAGAATCATTGTGTTCCATTTATGTTTATAAGAATCCAGTACATGTTCAAAGAATTAAGCAGAATGGAGAAGTAGAGCATTTTGTTGAAGGAGATAAAATTGTTGCTGCTTGGTGTGGAAGATATGACGACATCAATAAAACACATGAAGTTCTTGAGTTAATAATTGAGTGGTATCAAGCTTGGACAATTATTGAAAACAACGTACCTTTGTTTATACAACACATGCAGTTTAAGAGAAAAACTAAGTACTTGGTTCCTTCTGCACAAATGGTATTATCTAAAGACATACAACCTGCCAAAACGCAGTTTTCTACTTATGGCTGGAGAAATGTATCTACCATATTTAAAAACGTAATGCTTCCTTATTTAATTGCTTACATCAGAGAAGAATTAGATACTGAAGAAACGGATGACGGAAGAATTGTAAAAACGTATTACGGTATTTCCAGAATACCTGATATAATGGCAATGATTGAAATGGAACAGTACCAACCTGGAATAAACGTAGATAGAATAATATCTTTGGCTGCTCTTATTACCTTTGTTAAAATACAGGAATCCAATAGAGGAGCTAAGAAAAGAGTTGAATATGATAACGAGGAACATTTGGATAATTCAGAAAATTTGTATAAATTAACTAAGAGTGCTTTTAAAAATATTGGGACATCTGGAGTACCTGGAAAATACCAAAGAACAAGAAGTGCTTTTAAAAATTTAAGGAGATGAAAATTTTAAACGCAATAGATATTAAGAAAGGAAAAAAAACCAAGAAAGACAAACTTGGTATATTTACTCAACCTATTCAATTTTTACCTTTAGAAGAAAAGGATGAGGATTGGGCGCATCATAACATTGACTGGATTGAATGGCAAGGGCTTAAACAAATTAAACTTAAAGCTACCAGAATCATGAAAAACTATAAGCTTGCAAAAGGTACTATAGATAAAAGTGATTACATTCCTGCAGTTGATAATGATTATTCAGAAATGCTTGACAACCTTATAGATGAAGGGCATGATGATACAGCTATGGATTTGCAATTTTATCCAATCATTCCTAACGTGATTAACACTCTTGTAACAGAGTTTGCAAAAAGAAACACCAAGGTTGATTACCGTGCAGTTGATGAGTATTCCTTTAATGAAATAATGGAAAAAAAGTCAGAAGCAATCAGCAAGGTTTTAATTGAACATGCTCAGCAAAAGCTAGTATCTGCAATGTTAGAACAAGGAATGGATCCAAATTCTGAAGAAGCTCAACAACAATTAAGTCCAGAGTCATTAAAACAACTTCCAGAGATAGAAGATTTTTACTCCAAAAAGTATGTGACGGTAGGAGAACAGTGGGCTACTAAACAGCATAAGATTGATGTCAATCGTTTTAGAATGGACGAGTTGGAAGAGATTGGATTTAGAGACTCGTTAGTTACAGACAGTGAATTTTGGCACTTTAGAATGCTTGAAGATGACTATGACGTTGAATTACTAAATCCTGCATTAACTTTTTATCACAAGTCTCCTTCCGTATTATATACGTCAAGCGGGAACTATGGAGGATTTTTTGAGATGTTGACCTTATCAGATGTAATTGATAAGCTTGGATACTTGATGACGGATGTTCAGTTGGAAACATTAGAAGAGTTACACCCAACTACTTCTGCTAGACACATGATGTCAGGAATATTAGATGATTCTAAATATGACACTACCAGCAGTTATGAAGAAAACATGGAGCATGGAATGGACATGAAAAGACATCTTAGTTTCATGGAGGATATTGAAAGCTCTAATGATGCAGTATCTTGGATAATTGGAGAAAGCAATAGCCAGGAAGGTTCTTTTGGAAATCAATTATTTAGAGTTTCTACAAACTACTGGAAAACCCAAAGAAAAATTGGACATCTTACAAAAATTGATCAAGACGGTTCTGTTGTTACGGAACTAATTGATGAAAACTATGTAGTAAGAGATGCTGCTATTTACAACACAACTTTTACAGAAGTTAAAAATTCAGATAATTTAATTTTTGGTGATCACATTGACTGGGTTTACATAAACCAAGTTTGGGGAGGAGTTAAGATTGGAACTAATCGTTCTCATTTTACATCTGATGAAAATGGACAATTTGACCCAATATATTTAGGTATAGGTAGACCAACAGTTGGTCCTTTGCGTTTTCAGTTTAAAGGGGATAAATCTCTTTATGGTTCAAAGCTTCCAATAGAGGGTAGAGTTTTTTCTGATAGAAATACAAAATCAACTTCTTTAGTTGACGCAATGAAGCCAGGTCAAATTGGATTTAACATGTGCAACAATCAAATTAAGGATATTCTTATTGATGAAATCGGAACAGTTGTAGTACTGGATCAAAATGCATTACCTCAGCATTCTATGGGTGAAGATTGGGGTAAAGGTAACTTAGCTAAAGCGTATGTAGCAATGAAAGATTTTTCTATGCTTCCGTTGGATCCGAGTTTATCTAATACAGAAAGTGCTAGTAATTTTCAACATTATCAGACATTAAACATGGAACAAACCAATCGTTTAATGTCAAGAATCCAATTAGCTAATTACTTTAAGCAACAAGTAATGGAAGTAGTTGGGGTTAATCCACAAAGAATGGGTCAACAGCTTGGACAAATTGATACAGCTAAAGGAGTAGAACAAGCAGTCAGTGGTTCTTATGCTCAAACGGAAGTTTACTTTTCTCAACACAGTGATCACTTGATGCCAAGGGTTCACCAAATGAGAACTGATTTAGCTCAATTTTATCATTCTACAAAACCGTCTCTAAGACTTCAAGGAATGATTTCTCCTGAAGAAAGAACCAACTTTGAGATTAATGGAACTGACTTGATGTTAATTGATTTAAATTGTTTCTGTAATACAAACGTAGAAAACAGAAACATGTTAGAACAATTAAAAAGTTTGTTTGTTTCTAATAATACTGCTGGTGCTTCTATTTATGAATTAGGACAATTAATGCAAGCAAACTCTATTGGAACAATGAACAACTCTCTTAAACAAATAGAAGAGAAAGCTCAAGCAAGAAGACAAGAGGAGGCACAACAAGCACAACAAGCACAACAAGCTGAAATTGAAGCAAATGCTCAAGAGAAAAAATTATTGCTTGACCATGAGTCCAGAGAGAAAGAAAAAGACAGACGTAATAAATTACTTGAAGCAGAGATTAAGTCTTCTGGATATGCAGCTCAACAAGACATTAACCAAAATGAAGAATCTGATTATGTTGATGCAATGAAAGAAATTAAATCTTCCGAGCAATACCAAGATACTATGAACTTTAACCGAGAAAAAGAAGGAACTAAAGTTAATCTTGCTCAACAGAAAATGGATCTGGAAAAAGAAAAAATGAGAAATGATGTTATCAATAAACAAACAGAGCTTCAAATTGCTCGTGAGAACAAAAACAAGTTTGATAAAAAACCTACTAAATGAATAATTTGGTAGGTTTTAAACATATAATGCTCTGTTTATTTTTTGTGCATTAAAAATAGTTAAATAATATTTATTTAAAAATGAATATTTTTAACTATATTATAAATAAGTCAGTAATTAAACCAACATGTTATGACAGAAGAAGAAAAAGCAGCTGCAGCGGCAGCAACAGATTCAGCGCAAGCTGAAGAAGTAGATTTTGACAATTTAGATGAGCTATTAGGGCTTACGGTAATTGGCTCAGATGAACCAATTAAAAAAACAGTTTTCAGTTCAGGAGCACTTGATGATTCTTTTTTAGATGACGATGACGACAACGATGACGTAGTTGATCCTAAAAAAAACAAAGTAACTGCTTCAGAAATTGCATTAGTAGCTGATAACCAAGATGAAGAAGAAGATTCTTTGGATTCAACACAAACTAATAAAGGAGGTAGACCTTCAGCATTAGTTTCTGCAGCAAAGTCAATGATTGAAAAAGGTATTTTGCAACCGTTTGATGATGATAAACCTATTGAGCAATATACAGCTGAAGACTTTGAGGAGTTAATTCAAGCAAACATTGAAAACAAAGTTTCTGATACTGCAGAAAATGCTCCAGTAGAATTGTTTAAGCAATTACCTGAAGACGTACAAGCAGTTGTTCATTATGCTTTAAATGGTGGTACAGATACTAAAGCAGTATTTGCACAATTAGCTAAAGCTCAAGAAACATTTGACTTAAATGTTGAAGATGAAAACGATCAGGAGTTAATCATTAGACAGTGGTTGAATACATTGGGAACAGATACAGCTGATGAAATTCAAGATGAGATTGATGTTTTAAAAGACAGAGGTGATCTTGAAAAGTACGCATTGAAGTACAAGCCTAAGCTAGATGCAAAACAGGCAGAGTTAATTCAAACAAGGTTGAATAATCAGGCTGAAGCAGAAAAAAGAAAAGTAGAACAAAGTAAAAAATATCAAGAAACTATCTACAAGACTTTGAACGTGACAGAGCTAAACGGAGTTCCGTTGCCTCCTACCGTCCAAAATATGTTGTACTACGGATTAATAGACAAAACAAAATATCAAGACTTAAAAGGTAATAACACCAACGCGTTAGGTTATTTGCTTGAACAACACCAGTTTGGTGAAAAGTCAAATCCGTCTTTAGTAGCTGAAGCGTTATGGCTTTTAGCTGATCCAGATGAATACAGAAAGTCTGTTAAACAAATGGGTAATAAAGAGGCAAACACAAAAGCAATGAGGCTTTTAAAAAGTGAAGAAGCAAGTAGAACGGCATCAGCTTCACAAACAAACAGTAGAACAACTACGGCTCCGGTAGCAAGAAAAGCTCCTATAAAAAAGCCAGGAAGAGGTTTGTTCTCAAGATAAATAGTAAACAATTAAATAACAAATAAATGGCAACACCAGTTTTAAACAATGGGATTTTTCTTAGAGATAACCATTACAAAGCAGGATCACATGTAGATAGTTATCACATGATGAACCTTATGAAAGATGCAAAACCTGATGATTTAGGTCCGGTAGAATTGTGGGCTCAAGTGAAAAAAGCAGAAATGCCTCTTTACCAAATGTCTTCTTTTGGAGGAAAAAATGTAATTGAAGTTGAACACCCAAGAGGTGAATATAAGTGGTCAACTCCTGTTTCTGAGGAAATGCCATTTATGATGGAAGACTTAGATCCTTCAAATACAGCAAAAGGTTTAGATGGTACTCCATTTAAAGTAAAAATGAACAAGCGTGTTTTTGGTCATGGTGATATTATTACCTATGATAAATTTAATGGAAAAGAACTTTTCATTACTGAAGAAGATATTCTTGACATGGGAGATGGTACTATTTATACAGTAGCATTAGTTAACTTTGATTCAGATGGTGTATTTGACAATCAGTTTTTAACAGATCAAACTCCTTTCTTCAGAGTTGGTTCTGCTAAAGGTGAATACGGTGAAAAGTATTCTGACATGACAACTTCTCATACAACTCGTGAATTTTACAACTTTGTTGGAAATTCTGAGGCTCACGTTCATTACTCAATCTCTTCAAGAGTTGCGTTGATGGCAAAGGGCGGTATGAATGCTGACGGTGCGGTTCCTGTTACAGAAATCTGGAAAGATTTAACAGTTACAAACAATGACCCAGCTATTAATTCATTAGAAGGATTAGTAAAAGCAAAAGGGTTAGATTATGTAAAAGAAGGTAAAGCTAATGGAAACATTGTTAAATCTTTTATTACAAAATTAGAAGCAGCTCACCTTTCTAAAATTGCTTACGATATTGAAACTTACCTTATGTGGGGTAAAGGTGGTAGAATCAAGCAAGATGGACCGGATGACCTTAGATTGTCTGTTGGACTTTGGAAACAATTAGATTTGTCTTTCAAACACGTTTACAACAAATCTGATTTCAGATTAGACATCTTCCGTTCTGAGTTATTCAACTTCTACAATGGTAAAGTTGATTTCCAAGGACCAGATTCTAAACGTCAGTTGGTTGTTCAAACAGGAATGGGTGGAATGAGAATCATCAATGAGGCTATCAAGAGAGAAGCTTTCTCTTCTGGTCTTACTATGAATGCTAAAGACTTGGATGCAGTTACTGGTTCAGGATTGGATTTAGGATTTGGATTCTCTTTCACAGAGTACCATATTCCTTTCTTAGCAAACATCAAGTTTGTATTGAATCCTGCATTTGATAATTTACAAAACAATGATATTGAAAACCCTATCATTGATGGACATAGATTGTCTTCTTACTCATTCATTGTTTTTGACATTACTGAGTCAGGTAACGATAACATCAAGTTATTGAAATGCAAATGGGACAAAGATCTTAAATGGAGATACATTAACGGAAACATGGATTACTTAGGTAATACAAGTGGATTCGCTTCTTCAGGTAACTTCAATGGATACCAAATCTACATGACGCAAGCTATGCCTGCAATCAAAGTAGAAGACCCTACTAAAGTATTGAAAATTGTTATGAGAAACCCAATCACGGGTGGATCGTTATAATATTAACTAAAAAGGAGTCAGCTAGGTAACCCCCTAGTTGCTCCTTTTTTAATTTAAACTAAAATGGCATTACAAAAATATAAAACAAACAGTCCAAACGACTTGTTAGCTAAAGCACCTTACAATGAGTTTGTATTTGCAAGAATTGCTCATGTAAATGATTTAGTTGAAAAACTAAATACAAAAACAACATCTCTTCCTGCAGCAATAGGTGCTACTGCAGACTTAACAGGTACTAATACTACTGATTTAAAAGCTTCCGTAGAAGCAAGGCTTGATGTTATTGAAGCTAAGATTGACGCATTAATTGCAGCATTAAAAGCATAAACTAAAACAGCTTCTTTATGAAGCTGTTTTTTTATTACATTTGTCAGACAATAATAAACCAACATTATGAGTGATCAAACATTTAAAGGAAAAATAAGCATTAAGCCTTATTGTGACCCATTAACATCAAATATGGGATTGGAAAAATACAACTATGTTGTGTTCCCAAATACCCACCAAGTAGAACCTCTTGCTGCAGTTGAGCAAAACGGAAAACTTAGATATTTAACAGGACTTAATGAATTTGCTCCAGAAGTAAAGTTAATTACAGATCCTGAAAAGAAAGCAGCCGTGATTAAAGACATTAGAGAAACAATTGCTGTTCTTGAAAGAGATAGAGCCTTTAATGACATTAAAGCTGATGACGTTGATTTTTGGAGCAAAGTAGAATTATTTAAACCAGACAATTCAGAGATTTGGTCAAAAATAAATTTGAAGTTAGGAAACAATGAAATCGTATTAAATCCTGTTAAAAACTTAGATCATTTAATTATCATTAAAGCAATTGACAATGGTGGGTTTAGTTTAGTTTCTCCAAGCTTTGAAGATTGTAAACTATCAAAGAAAAAATGGTATTTGGATAGACAAATAGATACAATTGCATCTAAAACGTCTGTTACCAAATTGAGAAACAAAGCTCTTTCTTTATTGGATTCAATTTCACAAGAAAACCCAAGAAAGTTATTTTACATAGCTAAAAATATTGACAACACTGGAGTTCAGTACAACAACAGAACATTGTCTGATGTGATTTATGATAACTTAGATAAGTACATAAACGGTTTAGGAAAAGATGAAGATAAGAAAAGAACTGCACGTTTGTTTATTGAATCAACTGAGTTAGAAAACGAAGTTATAAAAATAAAAGCAGTTATTAAAGATGCTCTTTTTTATAAATACATCATCCAAAAATCAGATGGTTCTTTATATGAACAAACACAAAACACATTGCTTGGAAGAAATATGTCTGAGGTTTTAGAGTATTTAAGAAACCCAATTAACGATGACATACTTGACTTTATTCTTGATAAAGTTGAATCTTTGTGGGCTCAATAATTGATCAAATAAATAAATAAATAAATAAATAAATACCATGAAAAAATCAGGAGGTCCAGATGACATTAAAAAAGGAGCTGAGCAAGTTAAAGCTGGAGCTAAAACAATGGCTAAAGGTGCTGTTAAAAAAGTTAAGTCTACAGCTAAAGCTTTTATTAAATCTACTCCAGAATACAAAGCTTATAAAAAAGTAGGTTCTGTAGCTAAAAAAGTAGATGACCAGTTAGAAAAAAGATACCCTAACTACACAGGTAAAAACAGTGTTTACTCTGGTGTAAAAGAAGGTGTTAAGTCTGTTATGGGTTATAGCAAAGGAGGCTCAACTAGAAAGGTTAAAGCAAAAAAATAATAAACTAATCCCAGGCTTTTAAATAAGTCTGGGTATTGTTTTAATTATTAAAGAGTTAATTATGACGAATGCAACTATTAAATTAAAAGTTAAGTTAAGGCTTAACAAGTTAGCAAGTAATGATTATGACAATCTTCATGACTGGCAAATTGTAGAAGCATTTAACAAAGCCACGGTTTCTTGGTGCAGACGACAACTGGCAGGAACTAATCTTTCTAAAACAGGGGATGAATCTACTAAAAGAAGAATAGATGACTTACAACCTTTACTTAAAGATGTAAATGTAACGGTTCATGATAAGAAGGATTTTTATCAAGTAAACTCTTTTCCTAAAGACTACTTTGAGTGGAAGCGTATTTCAGCATCTGCTGTTAAGGGATGTTGTGATGAACCACGAAGATTAGTTATTTATTTAGCTGAAGAAGCAGACTTAGATGTATTACTCAGAGACAATAACAGAATGCCAAGCTTTGAATGGGCGGAAACTTTTTGTACAATAAGTACAAATCAAATTAAAATTCATACAGACAACAAGTTTGATGTAGTTGATGCAAAACTTATGTATTACTCTCAGCCTATTAAAATTCAAATTAAAGGAACTACCAATCCAGATACTTCTGAACTATCGTTAATAGATGTAGATTCTCAATTTAAAGATGATGTAGTAGATGTATTAATTGATGAGTGTGTTAAAATAATAGCAGGAGACATTGAAAGTATGAACGCACAGCAATTAGCAGATAACAGAGTAGAATCTAATAATTAATAAATAAGTTATGTTACAAACAAAAAAGAAAGTTTCATTAAAAAAAGAAAGTGCTGTTAAGAAATCAACAAAACCTTTAATGAAAAAAGGAGGATCAGTCAATAAAAAAATGTGCTAGAATATCTACAACTGACTGGACAAGAAAGTAAGGTAAGAAGTCAATAGTTTCAATAAGTAATAAACTTAAAAAAATATAATTATGACAAATATATCAGACAAAAAAGACAAACTAGCAAGATTGCAAAAAAGAGAAAGTAATCTTGTATATAAAGGAAAAAAAGCTGTTGATGAAGGCAGAGAAAAAAAAGCAGATAGACTTTTAGGGAGAGCAGCTAACGTTGAAAACCGTATAATTAAAATATCTGAAAAAATGAAATTAGGAGGTTCAGTAAAAACAAAGAAAAAAAATAGTAATGTCAAAAACACCGGCATGGACAAGAAAAGAAGGTAAAAACCCTAAAGGTGGATTAAATGCTAAAGGTAGAGCTTCAGCAAAAGCAGAAGGTTCTAATTTAAAAGCTCCTGTTAAAACAGGTACTAATCCAAGAAGAGTTTCTTTTGCCGCAAGATTTGGTGGAATGGCTGGACCAGAAAAGAAACCTAATGGTGAACCTACTCGATTAAAGCTAGCATTAAAAGCATGGGGATTTGGAAGCAAAGAGAGTGCTCGTTCTTTTGCAAGAACCCATAAGAAAAAATAGAGTGTAGTATAAATAATGTTAATGTAAGCTTATGGCAGCAAAAGAAAAGTGGACTCCACCATGGATGAAAAAGGATGTAAAAAAAGAAGCACCAAAGGCTGGAGCTAAAAAGAAACCCGTTGCTAAAAAGAAAAAGTAGCAAAAATGACAATAATATAAAACATTTTGTTATATTATTGTAAGTATTAATTTTTAAATTTTAAAAAATGAGTTATTTTAATCATGCGTTTAGAAAGTCTTTTGTTGGTACAAAAGCAACACAACCAGCAGATGCAAACAAAAAAGCAGTAGATAATGGTTTCTTGATGACTCCTGGAGTTCACTCACGTTATTTATCAAGCGTAGCATCTCCTTACACTTTAGGTGTGGGTACGTTTGGATTTTTTGATCCAACAAGTTACTTGTCAGTAGTTGTTGGTGCAGCAAACGTAATTGCAGGAGCACCTTTAGTTCTTGCAGCATCGGCTTTAATGCCAAATGATAAAATTGGTCCTTTTCACGGAGGATACAATGAGTCAAACAAATCAAAGTTAATTAATCCAAGATTGATTAACAAGTTCTATAAGATGACAGCTGCTGAGCCAGAACAGTCAATCTTACACGTTGGTAACACAAACTTGAACAAACCAACTGCAGTCATTACTGTTGCAGGGGCAGTTTTAACAAACGGAACATACACTGCTATTGCAACTACTTCAGGTGGTGCAGGAATAGGACTTACGGTAAAGGTTACAGTATTAGGAGGTGTTGTAACAAGTGCTAAAGTTAACAAAACAGGTACAGGTTATATTACAGGGGACGTAGTTACTACAGTTGCTATTCCAAGTGCAGGTGCAGGTACAATTCAAGCACAACTTACTTTAACAGTATTGCCTCGTTGTTCTTTTGAATTTATGTGTGCGGAAACTTACAACTTAGGGATTACTTTAAAAGGTTCTCCAGTTTTAAGATTGTTAAATCACGAAGCTTACAGAACATTAGCTGCTTACACAGGATGTTGTTCAGGTGCAGCTCCAGTTAATGTTGATTCAACATTGGTTATGATTGATTGGGCTAAACAAATCAAAGCAGATGTTTACTTGAAAGATTTCATTAATCCTGTTGTTTATACTGAAGAGGGAAATGCTTTATTTGCTACAGATACTGAAGCATTAGCTGCTGGATACTTAGCAACTGACATTTGGACTACTTACGTATCTCCAGGACACGTTGCAGGTAAAGTTGCAGGTTTGCGTTTAATTGGAGCTTATGTTTCAACTGAATTTGGAAACTGTTCTTTTGAAAAAACAGATTTCTTTGAAAAAGAAGTTGTTCAAATCAAAGCATCTTTAACTGATTTAACAGGTGATGTTTGTTCTTTCACTGGATTATGTGTTAATCAAGAAGCTGCTGGATTTTCAGGTCAAGGTTACGGAGAAACTATCTTGAGAGATATTATCTTAGATGAGTCTTACTTGCAAAATGTATTTCATTCAGACCAACGTTTGAGAGAAATCAATCAAGGAACTTCAATGCTTTCAGCAATTCCTAGAAATGCTAAGTACACAAGATACGTGATTCAACACGTTGTTCCAAGATACTATAACAACTCAAGTGTTAATGACAATGATCAGTATGCTTTGAACATTTATGTTCCTGCGGTTACTGCTACTGCGTTTGAAGCATTCATGGTTGTATGGTTAGGTGGTGCGGATCAAGGGATTTCTTTAGAGACTTTTGGACACACTATTTATACACCAAAGAGCATCTAAAAAAGTTGTATATTTACTCTCTGAATGGAGAATGGAGTTATTCTCTGTTCTCCATTTTTTTTAAATAATAGTTATGGCAACAAATAAATTACTCTTAAACATTCCTGATATATTAACTGACTGTGTTCTTAGAATTGAAGACACCAGTGTTTATGCAGCTTTAATGCCTTATGTTTGTCCAACAGTTCAAGTGACTGTTCCTGGATTTAAAGATTGTGTTACATTTAACAATACAACAACTCCTTTAATTGGAAAAGGGTTTATTTTAAACTTAACTGCCTGTGATTTAGAGTTACAGCAAGAAAGCTGTGGGACAAAGTATAATGTACTTCCTGATGGTATTTATACAGTCAGATACTCAATGTCTCCTAACGACAGGCTCTATGTTGAATATGACCATTTAAGAGTTAGTGTTATAAAGCACAAACTAAAAGGAGAATGGAATAAATTAAAACTAGGTGCTTGTGAACCAAGAGCAGATATTGAAAATAAGTTTAAAGAACTTATGATTATTACTAGCTACATTGATGCAGCTAAAGCAAATGCAGATTATTGTTTAGACCGTAATAAATCAATGGCTCTTTACAATTATGCAAAAAAGAAATTAAACGAATTTTCATGTAAAATATTTTAATTATGTCATCACAAACTTGCCCAAATTGTGGGACTTGTACATGTACAGGATCCTATTTAGTAACTGCAAATAACGGAACAATTTGTTGTTCTAGGTGTGTAGTGATTTATAACCAAAATAATAAATAACAACTATGGCTGACGGGGAAGAAGTTTTTTATGCACCTTTAAATTCAGGTGACAATTCAGAGTATTATCAACTTACCCAATGTTGTAACAATCTTCCTGTGGAAATGGATGGTTTGCCTGTAAGGTTTAAATTTGTTGGTGAAATGAGTAATTCAATTCACCCAGATGATTTGTTTGGGAAAGTGCTTTCTAAAATTACGGATGTAAATCAAAATGAATATACAGGTTGTTTTACATTGACAGATGCAACATGTGTAGCTGAGTATAAAACTATTGATTGGGAAGAGTTTTTTTTTAAAGTAGATACTGTAAAAACTTGTCTTGAATGTTTACCTGTTGATACTACGGTTGTTCTTCAAACAAACACTACTGTAATTTATGCAGAACCTGATTACAACGGATTAGATCCGGATGTAGTTGAAAACACCATGTGTTCTTTTGGAGACATTATGTATAAAGAGATGATGACTAAAAGAAACGGAATTGTGTATTGCTGTATGGATAACAAGTTAGATGTAATGATTGACCATCAAATTCTTAAAATGGACTTGGTAGATAATTCTGAAATTTGTTGTCCTGTAACTTAAATAATTAAATTAAAATCATTATATTATTATTATGGGGAATCCAAAAAATAGAGAATCAGAAGGTTGCGTTGCTACATCAAGCAATTGTGTGATCTGGCAAGGACCGGACATATCCTTCCTAAAGTTATGTACGGGCGATAGTATTTCCATTGTGATGAAAAAAATGGCGGATAAAATTTGTTCGTTAATTAAAACTACATCTCCTGGGTCTTATGATTTAAGCTGTATTAGTGAATCTAATTGTGGACCTAAAGACTTTGTTGAGTTAATTCAATTGCTCATTGATACCGTGTGTGTTTTAAAACAAGCAAGTACTTCTTTAAATGAAAACTCACCTAATACTTTAGAAACAGAGTTAGCGGTTGCAACCTGTTTTCAAGAAGCAGGAGCAGTTCAACCATTAGATGATTATGTTAGCGCAATTGGAGTAAAGCTTTGTAATTTAATTACTTTAGTAAATAGTCAACAGGGGCAAATTGCTTCATTGAACAGTACTGTATCTAATCTTCAGGATCAAATTACGGCCATTACTTAATTAACTTAATACTTTAAAAATGAACACTACAGAATGTTGTAAAGAAACCGTTGCTAAAGGATTGCCTACACCTTGTGTTAATCCTTTAGTCTATTTGCTTAAACTGATTTTTGCAAAAAACGAAGCAGCTGGGGGAACATTAGAAGACGCAACTGATTATGTATTACTCCAGGGAGTTAATGTTACTGGTTCAAGTTTCTTCTGCTGTCCTGATTGTTCAGGTGAAGGAAAATTTTATTATCTTGGTGGACCTGAACGTTTTTTTGATTTAGCTGACTTATTAGGATTTGACTCCGTTGGAGACAATGCTAACACCAGTTATAAGTACGGTTGTTGTTTAAATAAAAGCTTAACTAAAGATTGGGTTACGTCTTTTAATACAAATTTTGCTCTTAATAAAACACCTCCTTGCTGTGCTAACGATTTTGGTTCAATTATTCAAAGACTAACTAACGAAACGACGGTATCTGATAACATTCTTACTCAATTATTAGAAGGATCTAGTTTAAATGGGAAAAGCGGAATAATCGCAATGTTGGATTATTTAA
>Ga0209702_10004998_pt1 | contig 18573 bp, 15 predicted proteins | sample FRY01_FD_187210 | JGI IMG/M metagenome (GOLD analysis project Ga0209702, IMG submission 187210) | Freshwater microbial communities from Lake Fryxell liftoff mats and glacier meltwater in Antarctica - FRY-01 (SPAdes) (version 2) | ecosystem: Environmental > Aquatic > Freshwater > Ice > Glacier...
AGCGATGGGTATGACCGAAACATTTGGCAAAGGCCACCACCTGCATTTGATTGACGGGTCAGCTTATATCTTCCGCGCCTATCACGCGTTGCCGCCCCTCACCCGCAAATCCGATGGCTTGCCGGTGGGGGCCGTGGCGGGGTTTTGTAATATCTTGTTTCGCTATCTGGAAGGCAATAAAACTGGCGATGCGCCGACCCATGTGGCTGTTATCTTTGACCACTCATCGAAAACCTTCCGCAATGACATCTACCCCCAATACAAGGCCAACCGTCCCGAGTTGCCCGAGGACCTCCGCCCGCAATTCCCCCTAACCCGCGACGCCACCCGCGCCTTCAACATCGCCTGCATCGAAACCGAAGGGTTTGAGGCGGATGACATCATCGCCACCCTGTCGTGTCGCGCGCGCGATGCGGGGGGGCAGGTGACGATCATTTCCTCCGACAAGGACCTGATGCAATTGGTGGGGGACGGCGTGGGCATGCTGGACCCGATGAAGAACAAGCTGATCGGACCCGATGAAGTGTTCGAGAAGTTTGGCGTGGCCCCCAACCGCGTGGTCGATGTGCAATCATTGGCGGGCGATTCTGTGGATAACGTGCCGGGCGCGCCGGGGATCGGGATCAAGACGGCCGCTTTGCTCATTCAAGAATATGGCGACTTGGAAACCCTGTTGGCGCGGGCGGGCGAGATTACGCAACCAAAACGGCGCGAATCCCTGCAAGACAATGCGGAGTTGATCCGCATCTCCAAACGCCTTGTGCAGCTTGATTGCGACACACCGCTGGATTTCACGCTGGAAAGCCTTGAGGTGCGCCTGCCCGATGCCGAACCCCTGCTGGCCTTTTTGAACGGCATGGAGTTTCGCACACTGACCAAACGCGTGGCCGACAGCCTGAAGGTGGCGGCCCCGGTGGCGGTTGAAGCGGCGGCAACGGTTGCGGATGACGCGCCCGCCCTGCCGTTTGATCATTCCAGATATGAAAACGTCTCAACCGAGGCCGCGCTTCAGGCGTGGATAGACCTTGCCTATGCGCGCGGCTATGTGGCTGTGGATACCGAAACCACCAGTCTGGACGAGATGCGCGCCGACTTGGTGGGAATTTCGCTGTGCGTGGAGGCGGGGCGGGCCTGCTACATTCCGCTGGCGCACAAGCAGGGCGGCGGGGATCTGTTCGGCTCGGTCGATTTGATCGAGGGGCAACTGCCGAAAGCCCGCGTTTTGGCGATGCTGCGCCCGATGCTGGAGGATGGCAGCATTCTGAAAATTGGCCAGAACATGAAATATGATGCCAAGATTTTTGCACTGGAAGGCGTGAATGTCGCCCCGATTGATGACACGATGCTGATGAGTTCTGCACTGAATGCGGGCCTGCACAATCACGGAATGGACACGCTGGCGGATCGTTATCTGGGGCACAGCCCAATTCCGATCAAGCAGCTTTTGGGCGCTGGCAAGGCACAGATTACCTTCGATCTGGTCCCGGTGGAGGAGGCGGTAAAATACGCCGCCGAAGATGCCGATATCACCTTGCGCCTGTGGAAGCTGTTCAAACCGCAACTGCACCGCAAAGCCGTGACCACTGTTTATGAGACACTGGAGCGCCCCTTGGTGCCGGTGCTGGCGCAAATGGAAATGGCAGGGATTTTGGTGGACCGCGACACGCTGTCACGCATGTCCAACGCCTTTGCACAGAAAATGGCTGCGCTGGAGGATGAGATACAGACGCTGGCGGGGCGGCCGTTCAACGTAGGCTCCCCCAAGCAGTTGGGTGAGATTTTGTTTGATGAGATGGGGTTACAAGGCGGTGTGAAGGGCAAAACCGGGGCCTATGCCACGGGGGCCGATGTGCTGGAGGATTTGGCGACCGAACACGAGCTTCCCGGGCGCGTGTTGGATTGGCGGCAGCTTGCGAAATTGAAGTCCACCTATACGGACGCGCTGCAAGACCATATCAACCCGGGTACGGGCCGTGTCCACACTTCCTATTCGCTGGTGGGGGCGGTCACGGGGCGCTTGTCTTCGACCGATCCGAACCTGCAAAACATTCCCGTTCGGTCCGATGAAGGCCGCCGCATCCGTGAGGCGTTCATCGCCCCCAAAGGCCGGGTGATTGTCAGTTTGGACTACTCTCAGATCGAGCTGCGCATTCTGGCCCATGTCGCCGACATTCCAGCGCTGAAACAAGCGTTCAAAGACGGGATCGACATTCACGCCATGACCGCAGCCGAAATGTTCGGCGTGCCGGTGGAGGGGATGGACCCCATGATCCGCCGACAGGCCAAGGCGATCAATTTCGGGGTGATTTACGGCATTTCCGGCTTTGGCCTTGCCCGCAACCTGCGCATCCCAAGGGCCGAGGCGCAGGGGTTCATTGACCGCTACTTTGAACGCTTCCCCGGTATCCGCGAATATATGGATGCGACGATCCAATTCGCAAAGGACAAGGGCTACGTCCAAACCCTGTTCGGCCGCCGCATCCACACGCCTGAGATCAACGCCAAAGGCCCCGCCGCAGGTTTCGCCAAACGCGCCGCCATCAACGCGCCAATCCAAGGCACGGCGGCCGATATCATCCGCCGCGCCATGGTACGGATGCCAGATGCCATCCGCGACATTGATGCCAAAATGCTGCTGCAAGTGCATGATGAACTGCTGTTCGAGGTGCATGAGGATGCGGTGGACGCGCTGATTGCCGCCGCCCGCGCCATCATGGAAGGCGCAGCGCTGCCCGCCGTGCATCTGTCAGTGCCGATCACGGTGGACGCAGGGCAAGGGGCAAATTGGGCGTTGGCGCATTAAGCCCATCGAACTGAGCCGCTAAGCCCTTATGATTTTAACCTGAAAGCAGTTATTGCTGGCAGAGCGGACATGCGCATACGCCACGCGACGGTCAGACAGCAACGCGCTGGCCTTTCCGGGAATGTCTGAAGTTGGCACCACTGACCCCGTCCCATAAATGATCCGATGATCCGCGCCATAGCCGCGCAGAATATAAGCGGGGGAGTTTAGAATCGCTGGCAGGCTTGGGCCACCGCCTGCGGCACAATCCAGCGCACAAAGGAAAATCGGGCCGATTTCGGCGTAAGGCTGGGGGCTGGAAAACGGGCAGTGGGCCAAAACCAACATTGCTGTGCCCTTGGGGATCATATCAAGGCAATGGCGGCAAGGGTTGCCAGAGCCGTCGGCCATATGACGCTCGGGCGGTTGGCCGTTGGCATCTAGGCCGCCTGCGCGGTAGGTCCGGACAGTATCGGTGGGGATGGGGGTGAAATGCAGGGTCAGGAGGGCCTCCTTTGCGGTTAGGTCCTCTCTGCCCTGCCGCAGCCTCTACACGCGACCCGATTCCTGCGCAATCTTTCGTCAGGCCTGCGCGAGCATCCGCCCCAAAGGCCGCCCGCCAAGGATATGCAGATGGTAATGGGGCACCTCTTGCAAGCCATGCGCGCCGGCATTGGTGATTGCGCGGAACCCTTGGCCTGTGTCCGGACACAGGCCCATCTTGGCGCAAACCTGTGCGACGGTACGGTAAAAATCCAACAATTCCGCATCAGTGGCCTGCGCGCAGAAATGGTCAAAAGTGACATAGGCCCCTTTGGGAATGACCAGAACATGCACCGGGGCGGCGGGCGTGATATCATGAAACGCCAGCGTATGCGCGGTTTCCATCACAGTTTTGTTCGGAATCTCCCCCCGCAAGATTTTGGCGAAAATATTCTGGTCGTCATAGGTATAGGCCATGGGTCAATCCACAAACAGATGGTTGGTTTCCGCGATCTCGCGCGCTTTATCAGGCGTAATATCAAGAAATTCCGTCAAGACCACGGCATTCTCCGCAGGGGATGCTGCCTCACGGATGCGCATCAGCTTGCTGAAATCGGCATCCCGGATCTTGTCACTTTCAAACCGCACATCATAGCGGATTGTGGGCAGCAATCGGTCAATCACCTCTTGCGGGGTCCGCTCACCCGCAAGGCCCACGCGGCGGGCGTGGCCGATCAGATAGTCATCGCTGAATTCGCAATCCACCTCCAGCAAGCGCACGGTGGATTTATCGGCAGCGAAATCCTGCATCAGGTCCACATTGGCCGGATCAATGCACACGATCAGCGTGTCGGTGGACCAGTAATCAAACAGCATCCGCATCAGGGCCCGCCTGTGGCGCGTGCGTTTTTCCAGCGTGGATTGAATACCGCCAAGATCTGGCAGCTGGGTTGAAGCCTCATTGAACAGGTAATCCACCGCCGGAATGCCGGTTACAGTGCGGATCCGTTCGACCAAGCGCTTTGCCACATGCCATTTCTTGCAGATTATCATCAGCAAGGTCCGCTCGCGCCCCAGACTGCTTTCGGTTTCCCAAAAGCGCGGCGCAAAGCGGCGGCCAATCCGGCCTCGCCCGGTCAGGAACTGAAACAGGCTGCGCCCCTCGTTGGAAATGGGGAAGCTGACCCCTTTTGCTGCATAAAGCTCGCCCAGCCGTTCCTTCAGCTCCACCGCCTCGGCCGAGATTTTGCGCGCAAACAGATAATCCTGGCTTAGCAGTAGGTCGTAGTTGTCGTTGTAAAACGTCACCGGCATGCCGTAATCGGTGAACATCAAAAAGGTAAGCGTGCGGGTTCGTATCTCATGCTCGGGCACCAGATGGCGCACAAGGGTCTGAAAAAACGTCTCATCCGGGATCCAGGTGGTCTTGAAAAACCGCATCACATCGCGGCGGGCATCGCAGAACTCCAGCAACGCCTCGACCGTTCTGCGGCGCAGGCACCACCATTGACTGCCAATCTGGATTTGCAAATCAGCAGGCACCTTGCGCGCAAGCCCCAAACGATCTTGAACCTGCATCGACGCATAGAACAGCCGCTTATGGGTGCGCTCATTGAACCAGTGGCGATAGATCAGGCGTTCATCCTTGATTCCGGTCTTGATCCAGTCGGATTTGAAGAAATCAAAACTTTCGACATAATCAACTTCCTCCCTGTCCAGCAGCGCATGGGCATATTCGGCCGATTTGATCGGCATGCAATCGCCCGACAGCATGTAGAAATGCGTGGCGCGCGGAAAGCTGTCCACTGCCGCGCGTACGGCAAGCAAGGTCGCGGCCACAAGGCTCCACCCGCCCCAGCCGCATTTCAACCGCTTGCGCGCGAATGTGACCGAAGAATTATCGCCCAGCCGCGCACGAATGCGGTCGAAATCGTTTGACCGCGCACGAGCATCAAAATGGATGGCGACATAGTCCCCCCCATTCGTCAACCGCTCTGCCTGCGCAATTATCCCGTCCGGGTCTTTGTGGCACAGCAAAATATAGGCTATTCTTGCCATATTCGAAACTCTAAGCCCTGTTTTGGGTCATTGTTTCCCTAAATAGCTTTATCGGTCATTGAAAAGACAGAGTTTCTTTGCTTTTTAGAAATGAAATTTTTCCAAACTCCCGTTAAACGGGGTGCAGGGCTATGGAGGAAAGGGTTTATGGGTTTTCCGGGAACTTGGATGACAGAAAGCGAAAGCGTCATTTACCGCGTTGTGCCGAAATGTGCATGCTCGACCATCGGGCAAATCATGTTCAACTCCGATCATGGCCGTTTTTTTGATGGCGACATCCACGATTCGACCAGTGGCCTGCACAAATGGGCGCAAGAAGGCAGCCAGGCGCTGATCGAGCGGAACGTGAAGGCGCAGCGCACCTATGCCTTCACTTGTGTGCGCAATCCCTACACCCGAATACTTTCGTCGTTTTTCGACAAGATCTGCGGCATCCAGCGCAATGGCAAGCGCTATCGCGGCAATCTGGTGCCGCTTTTGGTTCAGAAATACGGGATCGAGGTAGGCGGTGACGATGGCAAGGCCGATTTTGACCAGATCAAAAGCTTCCGCCGTTTCTTGCTGTTCGCCCGCGACACCATCCGCTGGCGCAAACCAATGGACCCCGATATCCATTGGTCGGCCATGTCCGGCCATGTCTCCACCTATATCGCCAACGGCGGGCGCTATGACAAAATCTTCTTCACAGAAAAGTTCAATGAGGGCATGGCCGACGTGCTGGCTGCGATCAAAACACCCGTAAAGGTTGATCTGAAAACCATCCCCAAATTCAACGAGAGCGAAGGCCACGGCCCCAAACGCGCGCATCCCGTCGAGGATTACTTCGACGATCTGTCGAAGCATCTGATCTGGGAAATCTACAAACGCGATTTTCAGTTGTTCAAATATGACTTTGACAACCCCGGCAATAAGATGCCCATTGGCGAGATTGATCTGAACGAGGTCCACGCCAAACTCGGGGACTGAGGCCGAGCGGGGGGCCTGCGCGGCCCCCCTTCGCCTTGAGGCGAATTCACCCCCTGCGAGATACTTTAACCAAGATGAAAACCATGCAGGTTTTCACAAAGGTGATGCGCGGCGCGGGCTGGACGGATGGCAAGATATTGGAAATCAATCATGTTTCAGCCTATTTCGACTATGCAAACCGCACGGTTTTGGGGTTGGGACGTTCGACCGAAGGCGATATCCTTGGACTGTCGCCAAGCAACTCCCACAACCCGAAGGATAGGAACCACGTATGACCGATGCCCCCAAAGTCGCCCAACCAAGCCCCTTTGCCATGGACGTGGAGGAAGGCAAATCCTATTTCTGGTGTTCCTGCGGGCAATCGTCCAAGCAACCTTTTTGCGATGGGTCTCACAAGGGATCACCCTTCGCGCCGATCAAATACACTGCCGGGACCAGCAAAAAGGTGTTCTTTTGCGGCTGCAAACATTCGGCCAACGCGCCGTTGTGTGACGGGGCGCACAAGGCACTTTAGGCCGCGATGGCTTTGCGCCCCCCTTGGCGGGGTGCAGGCCAGCGCGATACCCGGGGGGCGTTACGCCTTTGCGCCCGATGCCCCGGCGAAAAAGGCAAAGCCATTCGGCCCCAGCGTAAGGTCTGTCTGCGTGAGCACGCTGTTTTGTTGCGGGCCTTGCAGCGTGGCGGGGCCTTGAACCCGCAAGGCCACAGGGGCGGGTGACAGGTTGTATAGGCACAACAGGTCGTCGCGGAAAAACCCGAGGATCGGCTCTGGCAATGGCAAAAACCGGATGTCGCCATGCCGCAAGGCCGGGCTGTTGCGACGAAAGGCCAACACTTCGCGGTAAGCCTCCAGCACCGAACCCGCATCTTGCCCCGCGACATTCCGCGCGCTTTGCGCAGGTTTGATGGGCAGCCAAGGCGTGCCCGTGGTGAACCCCGCCTGATTGCTGCCATCCCAGACCATCGGGGTGCGGCACCCATCGCGGCCCTTGTAATCGGGCCAGAATTTGAAGCCCGGCGGGTCCGTCAACTCCTCGTATAGAATATCCGTTTCAATCTGCCCCAACTCCTCGGCCTGATACAGGCAAAGTGAGCCTTGAAAACCTGCCAGCATCGCAATCGCCTGTTTTGCCAAGGCATCCGGCGCGCCATGATCGGCCCAGCGCGTGACATGGCGGATTACATCATGGTTGGAAAAGCTCCAGCATGGGCAGCCATTCGGGGCGGCGGCGTAAAAGCCTTCGATCTTTTGGCGGAAATGTTCGGCGCTGAATTCGGGGCCAAGCATATCGAACGAATAGGCCATGTGCAGCCGGCTGTTGCCGGCGGTATATTCGGCCATGATCTGCCCCGCACGGCGGGATTCGCCAACCTCGCCCACCATGGTGCGGGCCTCAAATTCGTCGGTCAGCGCGCGCAGGCGTTCAAGGAAGGGCAGGTTTTCCGGGCGGCTTTTGGAATAAAGATGGTCCTGCATATCGTAGGGGTTCACCTTTGGCATATCGGTGTTGCGCGGATCGGGCGGGTTGGGGCGCAGCTTTTGGTCGTGGAAATAGAAGTTGACCGTATCCAGCCGAAAGCCATCCACGCCGCGTTCCAGCCAAAAACGCATGTTGGACAGGTGCCAATCCTGCACATTCGTGTTGTGGAAATTGAAATCGGGCTGGGCGGCAAGGAAGTTATGCAGGTAATACTGCCTGCGCCGCGCGTCCCATTCCCAGGCAGAGCCGCCAAAAACCGAAACCCAATTGTTGGGCGGCGAGCCGTCGGGGTTCGGATCCACCCAAACAAACCAATCCGCGCGCGGGTTGTCGCGGCTGGCACGGCTTTGGGTGAATGCGGGGTGCTGGTCTGAACAATGGCTGAGGACCTGATCGACGATCACCTTCAGCCCAAGGTCATGCGCGCGGGCAATCAGCGCATCAAAATCCTCCAAGGTTCCGAACAGCGGATCAATGCCCGTGTAATCCGAAACATCATAGCCCATGTCCGCCATAGGCGAGGTGCACACCGGCGACAGCCAGATCGCATCCACCCCAAGGCTGGCCACATGGCCCAGCCGTGCGGTGACGCCTGAAATATCCCCAATCCCGTTGCCCGTGCTGTCCTGAAACGACCGAGGATATATTTGATAGGTTACCGAATTGCGCCACCAGTCGTTCATATCGCCCCCTTCAGTTCTGGAGCCAAGACGACCCCAAAGCCGCACGCCGCGCAAGGCCCATTCTCACGCAAGCGGCATCCCCCCTAACAGGGGTGTCGGAAAACGGTTCCGCCACCAGCTGATTATCGTCGTCATAAACAACAGTGCCAACCCGCTCACTGCGAAGGGGGTCAATCGGATACCCGTGTTGCGGCAACACATTGGTAAGCGCCTTAAACCGCCCGATCACGTCCCTGACACTGTCCTTGAACCAACTCCGCCCGGCCGGGCATTCTTGGCGCCACGCCCCCGTGGCACTGGAGCGGCTGAAATGGGCCGGAATGGTCAAATTGGCGCGAAACCACGCCAGATGGCCTTCCGCTTCGGCGTAGATATCGTCGTCCAGCGTGGCATTCCCGCCAAGATCATAGACTGCGCAAAAAACCCTTCTCGCGCGCCAAGATACTCAACCTTGTTGGGCCTTAGAAATCGCAGACATCTTATCGCGTGATACCCCTTCAAGCAAAGATCCAGACGCATTATTATGATAACTTGGCGTCATGATGCCGCGGCGCGCAGGCCCCCGCTTCATCTTGGCTTAAATACCTGCTGCCTTTCAGCCGCCCCGCACTGCATCAATCATGCGCGAAACATTGTCTGGGTCGGCATCGGGCGTAATCCCGTGCCCAAGGTTGAAGATGTGCGGGCCGTGCGAGAATGCCTTCACCACCCGCCGTGTCTCCTCCACCAGCGCCTGGCCGCCCGTCACCATGTGATGCGACGCAAGGTTGCCCTGCACGCAGCCATCGACCTGCACATGTTCTGCCGCCCATTCCGGCGTCACGGAATTGTCCACCGCCACGCAATCGGCCCCGGTCGCCTTGGCAAAGCCGACATATCCCTGCCCGCCTTCGCGCGGGAAGGCGATGATCGGCAAATCGGGGTGGCGCGCTTTCAGCTCCGCGATGATCCGCATGGCGGGCTGCAGTGCAAAATCGTGGAAATCATGCCCTTTCAGGCTGCCGGCCCAACTGTCAAACAGCTTCACCACTTCCGCACCCGCGCGCACTTGCGCGTCCAGATATTCGATGGTGCCATCCGTGATCCGATCAATCAGCGCCACAAACGCCGCGCGGTCGGTGTCTTTCAGCTTATGCGCGGGGGCTTGGTCGGGCGTGCCGCGACCGGCGACCATATAGGTGGCCACGGTCCAAGGCGCGCCTGCAAAACCGATCAATGTGGTTTCCTTCGGCAATTCGCGCACCAGAATTTTCACGGTTTCATAGATGGGCGACAGGGTTTCGTGAATTTCCGCAGTGGGGCGCAGCGCATCCACCCCTGCCATATCAGTGATGGTAGACAGGCGTGGGCCTTCGCCAGTGACAAACCACAGATCCGCCCCCATCGCCTGGGGCAACAGCAAGATATCGGCAAACAAAATCGCCGCGTCAAATCCGTAACGGCGAATGGGTTGCAGCGTCACCTCGGCAGCAAGTTCGGGGTTGTAGCACAGCTTCAGAAAATCGCCCGCTTGTGCGCGGGTTGCGCGGTATTCCGGCAAATAGCGCCCGGCTTGACGCATCATCCAGATCGGAGGCGTGGGCAAAACCTCGCCCTTCAACGCGCGCAGGATGGTCTTATCGGTCATCGGGCTCTCCATTTCAACTGGCCCCTTGGTTCCCAAGATAGGCGGCACTTGTCAATATAAGACGTAAAGGACAGTTGAAAGCGCAAAGCCGGGACGCTAGGGGTGGTGCCATGAAAAACGCACTCCCCTCCTCCGACCGGCCTTTGCGCATCGGTACCCGTGGTTCCCCCCTCGCGCTGTGGCAGGCGCATGAGGTGCGGCGCTGTCTGATGGCCGCCTATGATCTGGAGGAAGCCGCGTTTGAAGTGGTGGTGATCAAGGTCACTGGTGACATGATCCAGGACCGCGCCTTGAAAGAGATTGGCGGCAAGGGTCTGTTCACCCGCGAAATTGAGGAGGCCTTGATCGACGGCTCCATCGACATTGCGGTGCATTCGATGAAAGACATGCCCACGCAGCAACCCCCGGGGCTGGTGCTGGATTGTTACTTGCCGCGCGAAGATGTGCGCGATGCGTTTGTGTCCCATGCCATCGGGGCCTTGGCGGATTTGCCGCAAGGGGCTGTTGTCGGGTCAAGCAGTTTGCGCCGCCGCTCACAACTGGCGCTGAAGCGCCCGGATTTGCAGCTGGTGGAGTTTCGCGGCAACGTGCAAACCCGCATGAAAAAGCTGGAAGATGGCGTGGCGGTGGCGACATTTCTTGCAATGGCAGGGCTGAACCGGCTTGGCATGGCTCATGTCGCCAAATCCGCGATTGAACCCGAGGAGATGCTGCCCGCCGTAGCCCAAGGGGCCATCGGGATTGAGCGGCGCGATGGGGACGCAGCGGTGATTGACTTGCTTTCGGCCATTCATTGCACGCCCACCGGGCAGCGCATTTCTGCCGAACGCGCGTTTTTGGCGCAGCTTGACGGGTCTTGCGAAACGCCTATCGCAGCCCTTGCGCTGCTGGAAGGGTCCGATCTTTGGCTGCGCGGCGAGGTGTTGCGGCCGGATGGGACAGAATCCATCGCCGATGATATTCGCGGACCGATTGCCGATGGGCCTGCGATGGGTCGCGTTCTTGCAGTCCGCCTGAAGGCCCGCGCGCCGAAGGGGTTCTTTGACTGGCATTGATGCCCCGTTGGAGGCCGCTGTTCAGGCGGCGCTGGCGGGGCCTTACGCCCGCGTCACAGCGCTGCCCTTGCGCGATGGCCGCAAGGTTTGGCTGAAACAGGCGGAACGGCTTTCAGGCCGGATGCGGCTGCAAAAGGGCAGCGGGAACAAGGGTTTTGCGCGCGAATTGGCAGGGTTGAATTTGCTTGGCGGCTTGGGGCTGCCTGTAGCCCCCGTGCTGTGCGAAGGCCAGGATTGGTTCGTGACCCCCGATCTTGGCCCAACATTGCGCGCGCTGATGTGGGCTGGGGCCGCAGACCTGACGCCGGTTTTCACCGCAGCAGGCACCGCCCTTGCGCGGCTGCATCTGGCCAGCTACCGCCATGGTCGCCCCGCGATCCGGGATTTCTGCTGGGATGGGTCGGCCATTCATTTCATTGATCTGGAGCGGTTTTCCACCGTAAAATCCGATCCACGCGGGCTTGCGCTGGATGTGCTGACCTTTGCCCACAGCCTTGTTGCAGATGGGCTGAACACGCCCCAAAGCCGCGCTCCCGCTTTGGAAACTGCGGCCTTCACCGCATACCGCGCCCTTGCACCCGGCATCTGGGCGCAGGCGCAAACCACCGCGCGCTGGCTGCGCTGGTTGCCACCCTTGGCGCGGGTTAACCCCACATCGCGCGATTGGCGGGCTTTGGGGCCAACCTTGGCAATTTTCACTGAAGGTCAGGGATAATCTTGCCTGGATTCATCCGGTTGTAAGGGTCCAGTGCCGCCTTCACCGACCGCATTACCGCCAGCGCCACTGGGTCTTTGCGCCGCGCCATGGAGGTGCGTTTGGACAGGCCCACACCGTGTTCGGCGGAAAAACTGCCGCGCAAAGCCTGCACCTCATCCTCCACCGCCTCCACCACCTGGTCATGAAGCACCGGGTCATCGCGGCTGGGAAACACGGTGTAATGCACATTGCCGTCGCCCAGATGGGCCACACACAAATCCTCGGCGCCCGGGTCTAGCGCTGGCAGGCGCGCGGCGATGCGGGTCAGGAAGGTTTCCACCTTGTCCAGCGGCAAGGCGATATCGGTATCAATCGCGGGTTTGCGGGCAAAGGTAATTTCGGCCGCCAATTCGCGGCGCTCCCACATGGCGCGGCGCTGGCCTTCGGACTGCGCAATTTCGGCGTGCAGCACCATGCCCGCCTCCATCATCGTCGCCAGCACCTCTTGCAAGAGGGCCGTCACTGGAATTTCGCCTGCTGCATCTGGCTGCGCATCGCGGGGTGCTGTGGCCCCGATTTCGACCAGAATGTTCACGGATTGACGCGGGGTGAAGGGTTGGCGGATATCGGGCCGCGCCTCGGCCAGTCTGCGCATATAGCTTTCGGGCATGTATTCAAAGGCTTCGACCGCGCCCCCTGTCGCCTCGCGTAGCCGGTTCAACAACACCAATGCATCGGGCAGTGACCGGGCGGCCAGCGTGGCCGTGGCATAGGCGCGGGGGCGTGGGACCAGCTTCATCACGGCCGCCGTGATAATACCCAGCGTGCCTTCGGCCCCGATGAACAGATCGCGCAAGTCATAGCCGGAATTGTCCTTGTGGAGTTCCGACATCAGGTTCAGCACCTGCCCATCCGCCAAAACCACCTCCAGCCCCAAGCACAAAGCGCGGGTGGAGCCGTAGCGCAGCACATTGGATCCGCCCGCATTGGTTGATAAAACACCCCCGATCATGGCCGATCCCCGCGCGCCAAACCACAGCGGGAAATACAGCCCCTCCGCCTCCGCCGCCGCGTGCAGCCGGTCCAGAACCACCCCCGCCTCCACCACGGCGATCCGGGCATCGGGGCGCAGGTCTCGAATGCGGTTCAACCGTTCCACGCTGATCATCAAGCCACCTTGCGTCATCGTGCCACCCACAAGCCCCGTACGCCCTGAGATTGGCACCACCGCCACGCCATGCCCGGCCGCAATTCGCACACAGCCTGCAACTTGCGCTGTATCCGCCGGGCGCACCACGGCGACCGGATCGGCGGTGTACTTGCCCGTCCAATCACTGGTATAGGCGGCGCGCGCCCCCCCTGTCAGCACATGGGCCGCGCCCAAAAGGTCGGTCAGGTCTGCAATCAGGGTCATGCGCTTACGCTATCCTTTAACTTCCGCCAGCAATTCCAGCACCTTCGGCCCCATCGCCTCCACAATCCGCACCACACCTGTCGCATTGGGATGGATGCCATCTGCCTGCATGAAGGCAGGGTCAATCCCGCCATCCGGCAAGGCGATCGGGGCAAAATACGCGGGCAGCAGAAGCACGCCGAATTCCGCCGAAAGATCGGGGTAAATCGCGTCGAACTGGGCCTTGTAATCGGCCCCGTAATTGCCCGGCGCAATCATGCCCACCAGCAAAACCGGCAATCCTTCCGCCTGTGCTGCGTGTAAAATCTGCGTCAAATTGTTGCGTGCAACCAATGGATCCAGCCCGCGCAGCATGTCATTGCCGCCCAGATTGACAATCAACGCCTCCGCCCCGCCCGACAGTGACCAGTCCAGCCGAGATGCGCCCCCCGCCGTGGTATCGCCCGACACGCCTGCATTTATCACCTCGGCCTGCGCCCCTTGCGCGGTCAGCCACGCTTGCAACTGCGGAACGAACCCCTCCGCCTGCGGCAAGCCATAGCCTGCCGTCAAACTGTCCCCCAGCACCAAAACTTTCGGCACTTCTGCTGCAAAGGCAACACCTGCGACGGAAAACCCGAAAATGAGCGTAAAAACAATGTTGCGCAATCCGTGCGCGGCCCCATATCCAAGGGCAAGAGCAGACCGAAGGGCAGATTTCATGACGACACCTATTCTGGGGCTAACCGATGTCGGCCTGACGTTGGCCGGGAACGCAGGCCCCGTGACCATATTGCGCAATATCTCGCTGGAGGTAAAGCGCGGCGAAAGTCTGGGGCTGATTGGGCCAAGTGGGTCGGGCAAGTCGTCTCTCCTGATGATCATGGGCGGGCTGGAGCGCGCCACCTCCGGGTCGGTGCGCGCCCTGAACCATGACCTGACGGGCATGGACGAAGATCAGCTTGCGCGCTTTCGTAGGGATAATATGGGGGTAGTGTTCCAATCTTTCCACCTGATCCCCACGATGACCGCGCTGGAAAACGTAGCGTTACCCTTGGAACTTGGCGGGGTACAAGATGCCTTTGGCCGCGCCGAGGCGGAACTCAACACCGTGGGTTTGGGCAGCCGGATGGACCATTACCCCAGCCAGATGTCAGGAGGCGAGCAGCAGCGCGTGGCCCTCGCCCGCGCCGCAGCTCCCCGCCCCGCGATCTTGCTGGCGGATGAACCCACAGGCAACCTTGATGGCAAGAACGGCGAGGCGATCATGGATCTGCTCTTTGGACTTCGCGACCGTCATGATGCCACCTTGATCATGGTCACACATGCGCCCGAACTTGCGGCGCGCTGTTCGCGCATCATCCGCCTGAAAGATGGCCGGATTGATGGTGAAGGCCTCGAGGCCGCAGCATGAGCCCCAGACAGAACTGGGTGCTGGCGTTTTGCTTGGCCAAGCGCGAATTGCGCGGCGGTTTGCGCGGGTTTCGCGTGTTTCTGGCCTGCCTGACGCTGGGCGTGGCCGCGATTGCCGCCGTGGGCATGGTGCGCGCCGCGATTGAAGGCGGCTTGTCCGATCAAGGTGCAGCGCTTTTGGGCGGCGATGCGCAGATGGAATTTACCTATCGCATGGCCACGCCGGAAGAACGCGCCTTTATGGACAACATGGCCATCGCCACATCCGAGGTGGTGGATTTCCGCTCCATGGCTGTGGTGGGGGATGATCGCGCGCTGACCCAAGTGAAGGCCGTGGACGCAGCCTATCCCTTGATAGGCGACGTGGTTCTGGACCCGGTGATCCCGCTTTCGCAAGCGCTGGCGGGGGCAAATGGCCTTCCGGGGGCCGTGATGGACCGGGTTTTGGTGGATCGTTTGGGCCTTGCGATTGGCGATAGTTTCGCGATGGGAACGCAAAGCTACCATCTTTCCGCCGTGCTGGTCACCGAACCCGACAGTGCTACGGGCGGCTTTGGCCTTGGCCCGCGCACCATGGTGCTGACCACGGGGCTTGAAGGCTCTGGCCTGATTGGCCCCGGCAGTCTGTTCGAGTCTGAATACCGCCTGATGTTGCCCCCCGGCACCGATTTTGATGTGGCCAAGGCACAAGCCGAAGAAGCGTTCCGCGACACCGGCCTGCGCTGGTCCGACAGCCGCCGCGCCACGCCGGGGGTTGCGCAGTTCGTGGAACGGATCGGGTCGTTTCTGGTGCTGGTGGGGCTTGCTGGCCTTGCCGTGGGCGGGGTGGGCGTATCGGCCGCCGTGCGCGCCTATCTGGAAGGCAAGATCACCACCATTGCCACGCTTAAAACTCTTGGCGCATCGGGGGCGATGATTTTTCAGACCTATCTGATGCAGATCGGGGTGCTAACAGCTTTGGGTGTGACCATGGGGCTGATTTTGGGCGCAGGTGTGCCGCTGGCGCTGTCGCCCCTTATCGCGGCGTCCCTGCCGTTTCCCGTGGCCTTTACCCTGTATCCGGCACCGCTTGCCGAGGCTGCGTTTTACGGCGTGGTGACAGCGCTTTTGTTCACGCTTTGGCCGCTGGCCCGGGTGCAGAATGTGCGGGTGGCGGTGCTGTACCGAGGGGGCGAAGGCAAGGTTTCAGCCCCATCCTGGCCTTTGTGGGCCGCGATGGGCACTTTGGTGGTTTTGCTGATTGGCGGGGCGGCGGTGCTGTCGGGGCTGGCGCTGCTCGCACTTTGGGCGGCGGCAGGGGTGGTGGCAGCGCTTGGCATGCTTTGGGCGGCGGCTTATGGCTTGCGCCACGCCGCACGCGCGCTTGCACGTTCAAAACTTGCCCGTGGGCGGGTTGGCCTTCGCGCCGCCCTGGCCGCAATTGGCGGACCCCGGGATGAGGCGGCGGCGGTGGTCCTGTCGCTTGGTCTTGGGCTTACGGTGCTGGCCGCCGTGGGGCAGATCGATGCCAACCTGCGCGCGGCAATTGAACGGGATTTGCCCGCTGTGGCTCCGTCTTACTTCTTTGTCGATATCCAGAATGACCAGATCGACGGCTTTTTGACCCGCACCCGCAATGATCCGGAGGTGAGCAAGGTCGAAAGCTCTCCGATGCTGCGCGGGGTTGTGACGCGGATCAACGGGAGCGATGCGCGTGAAGTGGCGGGGGAGCATTGGGTGGTGCGCGGCGACCGGGGCGTGACCTATGCAGCAAGCCTGCCCAGCGGCACCAAGCTTACCGCTGGCACCTTCTGGGCCGAGGATTACACCGGCCCGCCGCAGCTTTCCTTTGCGCAAGAGGAAGCGGATGAGATTGGGTTGAAACTGGGCGATACCATGACCGTCAACATCCTTGGCCGCGATATCACCGCCGAAATCACCAGTTTTCGCGAGGTGGATTTTTCCACCGGCGGTATGGGGTTTGTGATGATGCTGAGCCCCTCGGCCGTGGCGGGCGCGCCCCATACCCATATCGCCACCGTCTATTCCACACCGCAGGCCGAGGCGCGGTTGCTGCGCGATGTGGCGGGGGCCTATCCCAATATCACCGCCGTTCGGGTGCGCGATGCAATCAACCGGGTGTCAGATGCGCTTTCGGCCATTGCCACGGCCACGGCCTGGGCGGCGGGGACCACCTTGCTGACAGGCTTTGTGGTCCTGATCGGGGCTGCAGCGGCGGGGGAACGCGCGCGGATTTATGAAGCGGCGGTGCTTAAAACCCTTGGCGCGAGCCGCGCGCAGATCATGGGAAGCTTTGCGTTGCGCGCAGCCCTGACCGGGGCTGCGGCGGGCGCCGTTGCCATTGCGGCGGGGGGGCTTGCCGCCTGGGCCGTGACGCAGTTCGTCATGGACACCAGCTTTGTGTTCGAGCCTGTCTCGGCCTTTGCCATCGTCGGCGGTGGGGTGCTTGCGACCTTGCTGGCCGGTTTGGCCTTTGTCTGGCGGCCCCTCAATGCGCGCCCCGCACAGGTGTTGCGTAGCCAGGAGTGACTGCTTTGGGGGATGCCAAGCGCGCCGCCTTGCGGTAGGAAAGGGTCGAACGCTGCGGAGTTGACCATGGACATGCGCACCATCCTAGAGCGGTTGATCGGGTTTGAAACCGTCAGCCATATGACCAATGTGCCCTTGATACGCTGGGTTGAAGGCGTGTTGGCGGACGCGGGGATTAACTCGACCCTGATCTTTGATGCATCCGGCCAGAAAGCCAATCTGTGGGCACGGGTTGGCCCTGATGATGTGCCCGGCGTCATCCTTTCGGGCCATGTCGATGTGGTCCCGGTGGAAGGACAGACCTGGACTCGCCCCCCGTTTGCGCTGACCCAAGAGGGGGGCCGCCTTTACGGGCGTGGCACCACCGATATGAAAGGGTTTGATGCCTGCGCGATTGCCCTGATGCTTGAGGCCGCCAAGCGGGACTTGAAAGTTCCGCTGATTTTGGCGTTGAGCCATGATGAGGAGGTGGGCTGCCGGGGTGTGGGGTCGATGATTGACGCCATGGCCGCTTGGCCCGTACCACCCCGCTTTTGCATTGTGGGGGAACCCACGGGCATGGAGGCGGCGATTGGCCATAAGGGCAAGGTGGCGCTGCGGGTCAGTTGCACAGGCCGCGCGGGGCATTCTTCGGCAGCGCCCCATGCGCTGAACGCGATCCATCTGGCGATGGATTTCGGCGCGGCGGTGCGGGGCCTTCAGGCCGAGATTGCCAGTGCCGGCCCGTTCGATGCGGAGTATGATGTGCCTTATTCAACCCTGCATATCGGCAAGATCCATGGCGGAGTGCAGGTCAATGTCGTGGCCAATGTCTGCGTAATGGATATGGAAATCCGCGCGCTTGCCGGCGACGATCCAGCACGGCAAATCGCGCGGCTGGAGGCTGCGGCAGAGGCGATCGTGGCACCCTTGCGCGGTCGTTTCCCCGAGGCTGCGATTGAAGTTGAAAGGCTGTGGGACTACCCGGGCCTTGGCACGGCACCTGGTGCCGATGTTGTCGTCTTTGTCAAAGGCTTGACTGGAGGCAATGCGCATCTGAAAGTGGCTTACGGCACCGAAGGCGGCATGTTTGCCCAGCGCCTTGGCCTGCCCACCGTGATCTGTGGCCCCGGTGCAATGGCGCAGGGCCATATGCCGGATGAATATGTGGAATTGGCGCAGTTGGCGCGCTGCGAGGCAATGCTGGCGGCCTTGATGGCGCGGTGTGAGGCAGGCTTCTGACGGCATGTGCGGCAAGGACAGATAGGTATTTTTGCCAAGATGAAATCAAGGGTTTGTTGTAACTCCCAAGCACCCCAGGGGCCAACGGGTTTTTTGTCATTTTTGATGTGAGTCCCGTTGGCTATTTGGCACATGAATTTTCTGTTGTGGTCTGAATTTCGTGGCGCTGTGATGATTTCTCTGAA
>Ga0209702_10005000_pt1 | contig 18560 bp, 17 predicted proteins | sample FRY01_FD_187210 | JGI IMG/M metagenome (GOLD analysis project Ga0209702, IMG submission 187210) | Freshwater microbial communities from Lake Fryxell liftoff mats and glacier meltwater in Antarctica - FRY-01 (SPAdes) (version 2) | ecosystem: Environmental > Aquatic > Freshwater > Ice > Glacier...
TCGTTTGCCTCTAGATCGACGACCGGTAACGTCTTGCGAAGCGAAAAACCACCCAAATAAGACGTAAAAACCTGTCTCGAGGTATCGCATTTTACGGGTATACCCAAGAAAGACACACAGCAAACCATACGACACGGAAAAACCGATCAGAGCAGTCACGATTCCGATCAAACACGCCCAAAAACAGCAAGAATGCTGTCGACGCTATCCTTACCTAGGTTTTCTGTTCCGCTGCTACTCAGACCCCACAACTCTACCGGTCTTTCAGACCAAGCCCTGCAGCGACGAAGTCAGTCATCTCGCGCACGACAAGGTCGATGTCCAGGTCGTCGGGCGATGGCAGGTCAAGCATGAACTGAACCTCGCTTTGCCGTAGGGCATAGTGCTCGGTCATGGCCCAGATGTGGAATTGCAGCAGAACCGGGTCGACGCGCCGGATCAGGCCTGCATCGGCCCAGCCGCTGATCAACATCGAGGCTTTCTGCATTGTCTCTCGCGACCTTGCAAAACGGCCAAGCAGCATCGGGGCGCCGCGCATCACTTCTTTGGCAAACAGCCGGACCACATCGGGGTTCTTCAGACAGAAGCGCAGCTTGCGGTCGATGTAAGAGGCCATGAACGCACGCGGGTCTTCGGTCGACTTGATCCCGTCAAAGACTTCGACCCATGCTTTGGTGACATGCTCCAAAGCATCTTCATACAATTCTTCCTTGCTGGAGATGTAATAGTGCAGACGCGTCTTGGTGATCCCGGCCCGGTCTGCGATCCGCTGGGTTGATGCGCCGATCAGGCCATTGGCCGCAAACTCGCCAATCGCGGCGTCCCGGATCAGATCCCGGATTTCCTCGCGCCGCCCAGCAAGATTGGTTCGCCCTAATGCCATCAGTTTGCCTGTGTTTACGTTGGGTTGTCGGTGCCCTTTGCAACAAGAGCGACTGTCACTGCAGGTCCTACACGCTGGCGGGCCAGGTTTCCAACCTTTCGCAACGCTGGTCGCCGACCTGGATGACCGCCAAGCAGGTCGCGCTGCATCTTAACCCAGCCGCAGCCCGGACTCTGCGTCGAACAGATGCGCCTGTCCAAGATCGAGCGACAGGGTCACGGCGTCGCCCGGGGCCAAGTCGGCGCGACCACGCAGGATGGCCATGACGTCGCCATGATCCGTGGCAACGATCAGATGGGTGTCGATGCCGGTGGATTCGACCAGTGCCACCGTGCCGCCAAAGGTGCCAAGGCCAGAAATGTCCCCCGCCACGCGCCCGACGCTCACATGTTCGGGCCGGAACCCCAAAAGGCAGGCCGCGCCCTCGGCCAATCCCTGCGCAGCCGGGGGTAGATCGCCGAGGCCAATCCGCATGCCTTGGGCATTCTGCAGCAGGCGCTGGCTACCACTTCCGCGGATTTCGCCCCGGATCAGCGACATCGGTGGCGAGCCAATAAAGGTGGCGACAAAGGCATTGGCGGGATGGTCGTACAGGTCCAGCGGGGTGCCGACCTGCTCGATCCGTCCGGCCCGCATGACGACCACCAGATCGGCCATTGTCATCGCTTCGACCTGATCGTGTGTCACAAAGATCACCGTCGCCCCCAGCGTCCGGTGCAGGCGCTTGATCTCGGCCCGCATTTGCAGGCGCAACTGTGCGTCGAGGTTCGACAACGGCTCGTCAAACAGGAACACATCCGGGTCGCGCACGATGGCGCGGCCCATGGCGACCCGTTGCCGCTGGCCGCCTGAAAGCTGACGCGGATAGCGGTCCAGCAGCTCCTGCAGCCCAAGGATCCGGGCGGCTTCTGCGATGCGCTTTGCCGCGTCCTGCCGGCCCGCCTTTGCCATCCGCAGCGAGAAACCCAGATTTTCGCGCACAGTCATGTGAGGGTAAAGCGCGTAGTTCTGGAACACCATCGCCACGCCCCGGTTCTTGGGGGCGGTATCGTTGATGACACGGTCACCGATACTGATCTGGCCAAAGTCGATATGTTCAAGGCCCGCCACCATCCGCAGCAGCGTGGACTTGCCGCAGCCAGACGGGCCGATCAGCGCCACAAACGCGCCATCTGGCACCGTCAGATCGATATCGCGCAAGGTCGCCGTGGCGCCGTAATCCTTGCCCACGGCGCGAAAATCCACCTTCACGCCATTGCTCCGATACAGACGCTGGCCGGGCCATGCCACAGGTCAGGGTCCAGCGCGTCAAGGGGTGCGGTGCCCGGGGGCACGATCCCCGCCCGAATGTAGGCCGCAACATTGCTGGCCCAGCGTTCGGGGTCGATCACCCCAAGGCCCCGCGCCCGGTCAACCGCTTCGCCGCGCACCAACTGGCCCACGCGGGCCAGCGCCTGTTGTTCGCGGGCGGCATCGGCCATCGGCATGCCGACCGCGCGGATCGCGGCGGCGGCACCGGCCGGGTCGCGGATCGCCGCATCCCAGCCTTGATAGGTGGCGGCCAGCATGGTCCGGTACAACTCCCGCGCTGCCGCAAAGGCCCCATCGGCGGCAAAGATGACCTGCGCATAGGGATGTAAGGCCGGACTGCGCAGCGTCAGCGTATCAACCGTCACCCCCCGCATGGCAAGTTCCAGCGGTTCCGACACGGCATAGCCCTGCACGGCATCCCAGCGGCCCGATGTCAGGTTGCCCAGATCATGCGTGACCTCGCCAATCTCCAGTGCGTCCCGGCTGATCCCGTCCGCCTCCAGCAAGGATTCAAGGATCCGGATCCCGTCGCAGTACATCGCCACGCGTTTGCCGCGCAGATCAGCCAGGGTCGCAATCCGGGACTCGGGCAGGCTCATAACCACCAGTGGCGTGGTCAGGAACATGGCGGCAAGGCCGCGCACCGCAGCCTCGCCGCGTGCCCGCGCGCCGATGACCAGATTGTCCTCGGACGATCCAGCGGCGGGCACCTCGCGCGCCAGCGTCTTTTCAACGATGGTGCGGCCATCCTCAGTCCAGGGAACCAGTCGCAGATCAATGCCCGCGTCGCGATACATTCCATTCGCCAGCGCCCAGCAGGGCCCGACAAACTGCACGTTGGGCACCCAGTCGAGCACAAGGTCAAAGCGCTGCATGTCGGTCTCCGCCAAGTAGGGGGCAGGCAAAATGGTCGGGGTCGACCGAGTCTATATAGCTGACCGGAAGTTCGGGGAGCTGTGCGGTCATCCAGTCGCAACAAGCCTCCATACCGGGGGTTTCCGTGGCGCAATGCCCCCCGGTGATCAGGGCCAGCCCGCTGTCGCGCGCATATTCCACGTCACGCCATTCCAAGCATTCGCCGGTCAGTGCGGCCTGACAGCCGTTGCGTTGCGCGCGCGCGACGATGTCGATGGCGCCGGGGCCGCCCCAGTCAAGGGATATGCGCTGCACTTCAAGATCGGGGTCTCCGATATAGCGGATGCCGGTCTTGCCCAGCTTGGCCGCGATCTCGGCCGCCAGCAGTTTCAGCGGCTTGGGATCGGTCCCGTAGATGTATTCCGGTGCCAGCTTGCGGTCCTCCCATCGCAGACGGCGGGCCAGGGCGTGACCCATGCCATAATGGGGAAACTGGTCCCAGCCATCGTGCAACCGGTAGACGACAAGGCCATATTCGTCGATCAGCCGTTGTTTGGCCTGCGCGGCAGGTGTCGCCTGCTTTTGCGGCAGGTCGAGCGCGGCGTAATGACGGTCATCGCCATAGGGGTAGAAATAGGGGTGAAAGTAAAACACCGGCTCGTGAGCGACGATGAAGTTCAGGCCCGCCTCTGCGGCCTTTTTCAGCACATGCAGGTTTGGCAGCCAGGTCACCGCGATGCCCTTGATCACCGTGTCGGGATCGCCCACCATGATGCCGTCCACCTCGTCCTGCGGGGTGTGTGGCGGTGCCTCGCGGGCAATCCATTCGTGAAATTCCGATGCGCGCATGTCAGTCTCCAGTTTGGGGGTTTCAGTCATAGCCGCCTGCGGCAAAGCCCTTGACCAGGTAATTTTGCAGGAAGAGGAAGATGAACAGGATCGGCACCGTCGCCACGGTGCTGGCCGCCATCAGAAGTCCGAACTTGATGTTCTGGCCACCCCCCGACAGGGTTTCCAGCGTAACTGTAACGGTGCGCAGGTGATCTGCGCTGACAAGGATGGTGGGGTATAGATATTCGCTCCAGCACAGGATGAAGACAAAGATTGCGGTTGACGCGACGCTGGGCAGCGCCTGTGGCAAGGCGATCAGGGCAAAGGCCTGAAACCGCGACGCGCCATCCACGATTGCGGCCTCTTCCATCGATTTCGGGATGGCCTCGAAACTGGCGCGCATCATCCAGACGCCCAAAGGCAGGGTAAAGCTGAGATAGCTGAGCACCAACCCGGTCCGCGTATTGATCAGCCCGGCCTGTTGCAGTCCCAGGTAGAACGGAATTATCAGGACGATGGACGGCACCATATAGGCGAACAGGCTGAGCCTTGCGATCCATTCGCCGGTTCTGGTGACAAAACGCGTCATTGCGTATCCGGCAAGCGCAGCGATCGCCACAGTCAGCAGCGTGGTCAGGACCGACACCAGCAATGTATTGGCAGCGTGGCCGACGATATTGGTCTGTTGAAACAGGGCGGTATAGTTTTCGAACGACACCGCGCGCGGCACAAGTGTCCTGTCGATCGAAATCTCGCGATAGTTTTTGACCGAAGTCGTGACCATCCAGTAGAACGGAAACCCTACCAGAATGACAAGCAAGCCCGCGCTGGCATAGAGCCCCGCCGTGCCAAGTCTGCCCCGGCGCAGCGGGTTGCGCTTTTGGTCCGGGCGTGCCGCTGGCAGCGGCGGGGCGGCTGGGACAAGCGCGTTCATGTGCCATGCATCGCACGACGAATGCGCGCGCCGACCCGAAAGTAAAGCAGCGCCAGCAGCGTCACGAACAGCATCAGCGTCACCGCAATCGCAGACGCATGGCCCATGCGGAACGACCCGAATGCCTCGCGATAGGCCAGGATCGGCAGAACCTCGGTCGCGCCAATCGGACCGCCGCCGGTCAACAGCCAAATCACCTCGAAGTTGCGAAACGCCCAGATCGCCCGGATCAGGATGATGATCAGAAATGCAGGCGCCAAGAGCGGCAGCGTCAGATTCCAGAACCGGGAAAAGGCGCTGGCACCATCAAGGGTGGCCGCTTCATACACAGAATCAGGCATGTTCTGCAGCGCCGCAAGCAATGTGATGGCGACAAAGGGAAACCACGCCCAGGCCGACACAAGTATGACGACAAGCATCGCGTAATTGTCATCACCAAGCCACGGCACGCCCGACCCGGTCACGCCGATCTGGCGCAACAGGTCGTTCACGATGCCGCGGCTGGAGAACATGAACTTCCAGACAAAGACCACGATGATGGTCGGAACGATATAGGGAAAGATCACCAGCGCTCGCACCAGACCTCGACCCTTGAACGGCCGGTCCAGCAGCAGCGCCACGATCAGGCCGACCAGCCCGGCAACCAGCGTGGTGCCCAGCGTGTAGACTAGACCATTCCAGAAGGCGCGCCAGAACGCGGGGTCGGCCATGATCTCGGTGAAATTGCCAAGCCCGGCAAAGGTCCAGTTGCGCCGTAGGGTGTTTTGTTCAAAGAACGACAAACCAAAGGTATAAGCCACGGGCACAAACACCAGCACGCTAACCAGCACGGCCGCAGGGGCCAGCGACAGGGTGACAAAGGCAAGATCGCCCTGTTGCCAGCGCGGTTTCCGGCGTGTCGGCGCGGACCGGATCGATCCGGCCGCCGGCAGGCCAGCAGCGTCAACCGCTGTGTGCTGAGAGGAGTGATCTGTCATCTTGTCCTTCCCGGGAATGATCGCAGCGGTTGGCGGGGCCACGCAAGCGTGGCCCCGCAAAGCCCCTACTTTGCGGACTGAGCGTCAAACTCGGCCTGAAGTTTCAGGATCTCGGCCATGGCCCAAGCCGTTGCCGCCTCGGGCGTTTCGTCATTCAGCAGCACACGTTGAACCATCTGCGGCAGGATGTTGGACGCATTCAGCGCACCGGCATAGTTGTTGGGCGGATGATTGGGCGACTCCCAACCCAGCGACCGGCCATATTCCACGGCATCATAAACGATCTGCATATCCTCGGGATGCAGCTGGATCAGCGGGTCATCCATGTAAAGCGGGCTGGTGCGGTACGACACGAAAGGCGGGGTCAGGTGCACCGGCACGGTGCGCAGGAACGGCAGCAGATTTTCTGGCTGCATCAGGTATTCGATGAACGCCTGCGCCAGATCCAGTTCCGGCGAATTCGCCATGATCGCATGCGATTTCCGGCTGAGAGGCCCGGCGCGCATCACGCCCATCGGCTGATCGAGAACCCGCGTGAACTCGGCCAGCGGGGGATTGTCGCGCGCGGTGTGAACCAGCAGCCGCCCGCCATACATCGACAGTGCCACCTGCTCGGCCGAGAAGGCGTCGATGCTGTCCCACCATTCCCAGGTCACACTTTCGGGCGGCGAGTACTGGTACAGCTCTTTCAGAAAGTTCAGCGCCTCGATCGATTCCGGGCTGTCGACCGTTGGCCGCAGTTCGGTATCAAATACAAAGCCGCCGTTCTGCCAAAGGAACACCTCGTAGTGCCAGGCGGTCCATTCACCCGGGCCGGCGGGAATGGCGATGCCATAGAACCGGTTGTCGGGATCGTTGAAGGCGGCGGCAGCAGTCAGGAATTCGGCCCAGGTCTGCGGCGGCGCGATGCCTTTTGCGGTGAACAGATCCTCGCGGTACCACCACATTTCTGAGGTAAGCGCATAAGGAATGTCCCAATAGACGCCCTTGTAGGGGATCGAGGCCAGGGGCACCACGTCAGCGCCATATTTGTCAAACCACCAGGTTGCAGGCTCCAGCAGGCCCAGGTCGGCATAGGTCAGAAGCCGCTCCAGCTGCATGCTGGCGATATCGGGCGGGTTACCGGCCGCCACGCGGACCGCCAGCGCCTCGTCCATGTTGCCCTGGAAGTCGATTTCGATGGTCACGCCGGGTTTCGCGGCCTCAAAGGCATCTGCCGCCAACTGATAGAAGGCCTGACTTTCTGGCGAGATTTCTTCAGTCATGATTTGGAGTGTGCGCACATCCTGTGCCGCGACTGGAAAGCTAAGGGTAAGACCAAGCGCCACCGAGAGGGCGAAAGGCCTGAACGGGTGATTATGTTTCATGGTTGTTTCCCTGTGTTGTCGAATTTGGTCCGGTGAGCCGTTCGCGAGATTTCGGGTTTCCCTGGGCACCTCCGTGTCTTGTTCATGTTCCGGATGGTCTGCCACCCTTGTTTTATCCTAATAGCGGGCTAAGCAAGTAGTCAAACCATTTGCTTAGTTTTCTTGGGTGGGCGCCTTGGTTGGGCTGATCCATGTGTTTCACTTGAACGTTTCGGGGCAATCCTGCTCAAGCCTTGGGCGGCTCACGAAGTCGGTGGTTTCAAAAAAACCGGCCGCACCATGACTCTCCAAACGGCAGCATTCGTCGCGCCAGAATGATCTTCATTGACCGATGCCCAGCCATGATTGTGTTGACGATACCAAGCGCGAGCAGACTGAAACGCATGACATTGGAGACGGAGGAAAGGGATAGTCATCCGTGCACAGCGTTTTCGGTGACCGGGTTGAACGCCCCGGATCCAGCATTCGCTACCACCGGAATACCCTCGCAAGCACCCTGACAAGTCTGCGGTCGATCGTGCGCAGGGTGTCAGGATCATCTCTTTCCTTCCTGTCACGCTGACCAAGTCGGAACGATACTCGCACAGTGCGCGTTCCGGCTCATGACCAACGTTGGCCTGCCAACCTCGCTGCGGCTGGCCTGAACGACCCGTCTGGAGAAGCCCTGCTGCAGCATGCAGCTCAAGCTAACTGTCCGCAAAGGGCCGGTAGCGGCCGCAGCCCCCCCGGAAATTCCCTCAGTCTGATGTAGAGTCTGCCCAACCCTGAAGGAGCTGACGAATGAGAAAGAGCCGTTTCACCGAAGTGCAGATCACCATATCGACCAGCGGCTTCTGAAAACGCCACACGAAAAGGCCTTACAGAGGACCGCACTCGATCACACGCCAAAAGGGTTAGAAACCTCTTGCACAACGGGCGGCAACCACAAAGATATTACCGCGCCTTCCCCGACACCATCTGGCGAAGGTCTACTGGCCCGATACCGGCCAACATCCGCGCCTGGGCGACATGATCACCACGATGTAGGTTCCGATCAGGGTCTGAGGCCGCGCAAAACCAGTTCAGTCACCTCGTCGGCGATACGCTCTGCGTCATGTGTGACGTCGTCGGGCAGGGCCAGCATGAACCGGACCTCGGTCAGGTGCAGGGCATAATGCTGGGTCAGACCCCAGATGTTGAACTGCAACAGCACCGGATCGACGCGGCGGATCAGGCCGGCGTCGATCCAGCCCTCAATCACCCGGGCCGCGCAGCGGGTTGCGTCCTGCGACGGGTCCCACCAAGCGCGCAAAAGCGGCGCGCCGCGCATCACCTCGCCGGTGAACATCCGGGCGACTTCGGGGTGGTCCAGCGCGTGGTGGATCTTGCGGCCGATGTAGCCGCGGAAAAATGCTTCTGGCCCCTGCGACATGTCGATGGCGTGAAAGAGGTCGGCCCAGACCCCGACGATGTGGCGCAGAACCTCGATATAAAAATCTTCCTTGCTGCTGATGTAATAATGCAGCCGGGTTTTCGGGATGCCCGCACGGTCGGCAATCGCCTGCGTCGAGGCCCCGTGCAGCCCGTTGGCGGCAAATTCCGTCATCGCCGCCTGCCGGATGGACAGCACCGTCTCTTCGCGTTTTTGCGCCATATAGGCACGCTGCTTGGCCGGGCGGCTCGCGGCGGCAGGGGTGGTGGCGGCGCGGGTCATGCGCGCGGGCCCAGCCAGGCCGTCGCCTCGACCTCGATCAGGATATCGGCCGAGGGCATCATCGCTCTGACCTCGACCACGGTCGAGACCGGGGCGATGCCGGGAAAGAACATCCGACGGACGGTATTGTAGCGGGGGAAATGATCGAGGTTTCGGAAATACTGCACCAGCTTGAACACATCGCCCATGGAGCCGCCCGCCTCTTCGATCGTGGCGCGGATGCGGTCGAGCACATGCCAGCTTTGTGCGATGATCGGGCCGTCCTTGGCATCGACGCTGAATTCGCCGGTGCGCCCGATCCGGTCGGCCACGTCGCAGGGAAGGTCGTCATAGCCCCGGATCACGCCGCCCGCGCCCGGATCGACGGCGATCACGCCGGACAGGAACACGAAGTCTCCCCGCCGGGTCCAGGCGGAATAGCGGGCCAAGGGTAGCGCGGTGCCGGTCATGGGGCCCCCTTAGAGTGCGTTCAGCATCTTGTCCACGCGGGTCAGAAAGGCTGCGCGGTCGGCGTCAGTGCGATGGTTCATGCCATAAAGCTGGCGCCAATGATACCGGCACCGGGGATGAAAAATCGGGCGGAACCCGCGTGTCCACAGGCTGCGGCCCGGGTCGCGGATCATCTTGATCCACCACCAGGGCGAGCCCGAGGTGGTGATGCCGACAAAAGCGCGGATGTTGGTCAGTTTTCCCGTCGGGCGGCTGGATGCGTTGCGCGGAATATCAAAGGACACGCCCGGCAGCCAGACCCGTTCCAGCCAGCCCTTGAGCATGGCGGGCGCGCCGTAATACCAGGTCGGATAGATCACGATCAGCCCCTCGCACCAGTTCAGATCGGTGATGTGGTCGGTGTGCAAGGCGATGTTCGCCTGCGGATCGGACAGATAGCGGTCCCATTCGACGCGGCTGAACACCGGGTCGAACCCTTCGCCATAAAGATCGCGCAGCCGGATTTCGTGTCCGGCTGCGCGCAGGGTGTCCAGAGTTCTGGTCAGGATCGCCGCGCCGAAGCTGTCCGGGCTGGGATGGCAAAAGATGGTCAGCAGACGCATGGCGCGGTTTTCCTATCAGGGTCAGTTCGGACGCAGTTCGATCTCGACGCGGCGGTTCACGAAGCGGTCGGTTGCGGCGAGGTTCAGATCGACCGTTCCGGCCGCAATGATCCCGGATTCTTCGGCCAGTCGCAGAAAGTCGGCAATCCGCGCCATGCTCATCGCACCGATCCCGTATTCCAGTGCCCGGCCGCTGTCGATGATTTCAAGTTCCATCAGATGCGCCACCTCGCGTTCGAGTTGTTCGATGGTGGCGTCGGGATTGGCCTCCATGATCAGCGCGAAAGCCCCGCTGCGGTCGCCATAAAGATAGTTGTTCCAGCCGATGATCGAGGCATCCATGAAGCGTTGCACAAGATCTGGGTTGTTTTCCACTAGTTCTGTCCGGGTCTCGATGGTTGTGAAATAGGTCGACCAGCCGTAGTCGGCCATGATGAACACGTCCGCATCAAAGCCCTGCGCGGCGAGTCGCATCGGTTCCGAGGTCGCGTAGCCCTGTTGCACGATCGTTTCATCGCTCAGGAACTCTTGCAGGCTGAACCCGTAGGGGCGCAGTTGCTCGTCCTTGAACCCCTGCGTCGCGGTCAGCCACTGCCAAAAGCTGAACTGCCCGTCCCAGCTGATCAGCACGGTCGGGGCATTGGTCAGATCCTCCCAGCCGGAATACTGCCCAGCATGGGCAATCAGCACCTGCGGATCGCGCTGGAACATGGCCCCGACGACCATGGTGGGGATTTCGTTGCGGGTATTGTCGAACGACAGCAAGAGGTTCCCCGCCATCAGGAAATCCAGCCGCCCGGCAGCCAGTAGCGGGCGGTTGTTCACCTGCGGGCCACCCAAGACAATTTCGACTCCAGCCCGTGGGCGGCATAGGTGCCATCGGCTATGGCCTGATAAAAGCCGCCATGCCCGGATTGCGCCATCCAGTTGGTGCCAAAGCGCACCTTATCCTGCGCCGCCGCACCGGCTGCGGTCAGTGTAACGGCCATGGCCGCCAGAAGGGTCTTTTTCATTGTAGTCATCCTTTCCTGTTGCTGGAGTCTTGTTGATTTTGGGGTCATTCGGCCGGGACGGGACGCGCCATGTCGGCGGTCCAGCCCCGGGTCTTGCCGGGGTTCATCAGGCCATAAGGGTCGGCTTGGCGCTTGAAGGCGATCTGACTGCCATCAATGTCCTTCATCCCGCCGTCCTCGATGGTGACGACATGCGGGTCGTAAACGGTGCAGCCGTCCAGCCGCTCCATCTCGTCGATGATCTGGTAGATCCGTTCGGGCGTGGACCAGCGCAACAGGGGCAGGGCAAAGATCTGGATGTCGCCGCGCATCCGCGCCATTTCGTGGTGCATGTAGACCTCGTCGCCATAGCGCGCCATCTGCGCCATCACGAGGGCCGGATCAAAGGGGCGGGGATAGGCGACCTGCAGATAGGTCCAGACGCCGGGTTCGTGTTTGAGCGCCTGCAAGGTAGTGTGGTTCCAGCCGCATTCCCAGGCGGGGGGCAGGTTTTCAGCCTCGATCACCGCCAGGGATTTCGCCAGACTGATGCTGCCGCCGAATTCGGCCACAAGGGCCGCGAGATCATCCATCGCAGCGGGGGCGATCATGGCGAAGACCCCGTCGCGGTCGGGGGGAAACACATCGGTCAGCCGCTTGTAGAACTGCGCGATGCGCCGTTCGACAACGGTCAGCAGATAGGCATCAAGGCCCCTGGTCTGCGCGGCCTGCGCAAAGCGCAGCGCCACATCATAGCCAGGAAAAAGCGCGATCGTGTGTTGCCAGTCGGTCAGCGGGCTCAGGGCATAATCCAGCCGCGTGATGATCCCGTTGGTACCATAGGCATGCTGCACCTTCTGGATGTCGGACCCGCGGAGTTCGATGATCTGCGGCTGCGGTTCCACGGTGACGACGCGGATGTAGGATAAGTTGCCATTGTCGCGCAGCATTCCGTGGCGCAGGCTGCCGATGCCACCAGAGCCCCCGGCGATGAAACCACCCATCGTGGCGTGGCGCTTGGTCGAGGGGAACATGGTCAGCATCTGCCCGGTTGCCGCCGCCGCGTCTTCGACCTGGGCGATGCGGGCACCGGCCTCGCAGACCACCCGGCCGGGTGCCACGTCGAGCACCCGGTTCAGGCGCGTGATGTCCAGTATCGCGCCGCCGTCCATCGGCACGCATTGGCCATAATTACCCGTGCCACCGCCACGCACAGTCAGCGGCACGCCGTGGCGGGCGGCGGCGGCGGCGATGGTCATCACTTCGGCCTCGGTCTCGGGCATGACCAGAAGCTGCCCGATCTTGCCGTCCAGCTGCGCCGAAAGGATCGGTGAATACCAGTAGTAATCCTTTGACCGCGCCTCCAGCTGCTTGGCGTCGTCATGGGCGCGGATCGTGCCCAGATCAGCACGAAACGCGGTCAGGGTTTCGGGGGAAACAGTCATGCGGCAACCTCATGTGTGGACAGGATCTCGACCCCGGCGCGAAACATGCGGCGCGGGGTGGAGGGACGGCGAAGGGCATCGTGCAGGTCAGCGCCGGGGATCAACAGGAAATCGGCAGGCGCGCCCGTGGCCAGCGGCGCGGCAGGCAGGCCCAACCATTGTGCGGGGGTGATCGTGATCGCATCCATCCAGTCGCCCGGGTCCAGATGTGCGGCGGTACAAGCAAGGCGAAGGGTCTCGACCGGGTCATAGCAGCCGAATGGATAGAACGGATCGGCCACGTTGTCGGCGCCGAACATCACCTGAACCCCAGCCGCGCGGGCCTCATGCAGCGGCGCGAGGCCACGAAGCCGGGGAGTACGGCCGGAGGCGCCATCCTGGATCCACAGGTTTGTTGCGGGCAGGACGCACAGGCCCACTCCGGCGGCGGCGGCGGCGTCCAGCGCCCGTCGAACCTGATCGGCAGGGCGGATCGACAGCGAGCAGGCGTGCCCGCACAGAACCCGGCCACTCATGCCATGCGCGGCCGCCAGACGCACGATCTCGTCAAACCCCTGTGCCTCGGCCTCTAGCCCTTCATCGACGTGGAAATCCAGTCGCAGACCGTGGTCCTGTGCAAGGCGGAAGACACGTGCCAGTTTTGCCGGGAAATCGGCATGACGATAAACAAAGCTGCCCAGCACCCCGTCGCCCGTGTTCGCGACATGGGCGGCGATGGGAGGGCCCAGGTCGGCATCGCCCAGAAGGTCGATGGACACCAGCGGCGCGCGCTGCAGCGCGACGCGTCCGCGCCAACTGGCTGCAACCTCGGCCAACACATCCCAGGCCAGCGGTACGCCGGGTTCGACCCAGTCGACATGGCTGCGCAGGGCGCGGGTGCCTGCGGCGAACGCCTCGTCCAGCGCGCAGGTCGCGCGGGCGCGGATGTCATCCTCGGTCCAGCGGGCGCGGTCGGCCAGCGCGGCCTCGATGGCGGGGAACAGACCCGGCGCGGCAGGCTTGGCGCGGGGCCAGAGAAAGGTCTTGTCCAGATGCAGATGCGGGTCCACCGGAAGCGGCAAAGCCTGCCAACTGGCCAGGCCGGGTGTGGGGTCGACCCGGGCGATGCACCCGTTGGCCAGCGTCATCGCGACGGTGGCACCTTGCAGGGCGACGCTCTCAAGTTTCACGCTTGATCTCGCTTTCGTGCCAGCGACCCAGAACCAGCTTTGACGCCAGCGAGGTCATCAGGAAAATAGCCACACCCAGCAGCGACACCAGCACCGGCGCCGCGAACATGCGCGGGATCTCATTGCGGAAGCTGGACTCGATGATGCGCGAAGCAAGGCCGGTGTTCGTCCCCGTCGCCCCTGCCAGCGCGGTGGATTTGCCGCAGCCCGAGGGGTCGAGAAAGCTGATGAAATCGCCGCGGTCGATGGTCAGGGTCATATCCGCAACCGCCAGAATCTGGCGGCCGAATTCCCTACGCACGCGGTCGAGGCGGATCAGGGGCGCCGTCACGGTGCTGCCCCTGGATCGGCGGGATTGTCCAGAATCGACAGGGGCAGGGCGGCGACCTCTTGCAGCAGCGTGACCAGTTCGCGTGCGGCGTGATCGACAAAGGCGTGGCCCTTGGTCGGGGTGGCGGCGGCCGCGTTGCCCATTGCGCCCGCCGGGTGCAGGTCTTGTGCCTGCCAGCCCAGACGGCCCGCGGGGCTCAGGCCCAGATGGCGGTTTTCGGCGGCGAGCCGCGCATTCAGGGGTCGAAAATCGCGCGCGCGCGTCATCTCTACCAGATCGGGGCGCAGCGCCAGCATCATGCTGGTTTCCATGTCGCCCGCATGGACGCCGTGGCGCGCCTCGTCCTCGGTCAAAAGCCCGGCGGGCTGGCCCATGGCAAACCAGCTTGCGGCAACCGCGATCATCCCGTGGCGGATGCGCAGGTCGCGCACGACGATGTCCATCGGCGCAATCTGGCCGCCGTGGCTATTCAGCAGGACCAATCGGCGCACCCCGGCCGCAGCCACGCAATCTGCGATGTCGGACCACATCGCCATCAGGGTTGCGGCCGACAGGGTCAGCGTGCCGGGATAGCGCGTATGCTCGTTGCTTTTGCCGACGGCGCAGGTGGGAAGAAAGAGGGCCGGGCAATCGTCATGGATCAGCGGCAGGGCTGCGGCGATGATCCCGTCCAGAATGTCGCGGTCCACCGACAGCGGCAAATGCGGCCCGTGCTGTTCGATGGCACCCACTGGCAGCACGGCGACAAGGCTGCCCCGGTCGAGGGCCGCAAAATCCTGCGACGTGTAATCCGCCCAGAAGCGATGCCTGATCGCGGTCATCCTGGTCTTTTCTTTTCAACCCTCGCGCGCTTGGGGAAGCGTCGAATCCTTGCCAATACCCGAAAGATACGAGGTGCGTGTCCCTTTGTCAAACCAAATGGTCAAACCAAATGGTCAGTCCAACTGGTCAGACTGTTTGCAACTGCCTCGGATTTGGGCAATCATTGTTCCGTGCCAGCAGGCCAGCCGTGCCTGCAAGCCTTCTAGCCTCGACGTTCCTCACGCCCCGCCGCAGGTTCAGTCCCTTGTTGCAAGCGCCCCTTGCGTCTTCCTGCAGAGACGCGTGTGACGCGACAGCCAGCCCGGTTTTTCGTTGGAAGCTTTGACAGCCTTGGGTATGAGAGCCAAAGCTTCTATGTGCTGGCCTACAACCTGGCAACCTTCCTGTGCTGCGTCGACCTTGCCCGTCGTGATGGCCGACTGGTCGCTGACCAGCCTGCAACTGAAACTGATCAAGATCGGTGCCCGCGTCGTGCGTCACGCACGTGCCATCACCTTCCAGCTGGCCGAGGTAGCGGTCACAGGCCCCATGATCAGGGCCATCCTAACTGCGATCCACCGCCTTCGAGCGCCCCCGTCTTGTGCGTGACAGCGATCCTGACAGAAACTGAACGAAAGCGACAAGGATGGGTCTGCCTGCCGCACTGAAAAACGTCGCTGCCGAGCCCGGATGATGCGGCTTCGCGGCCCTATCCACCCACAGTCGGGCGTTCCGGCGACCGCAGACGACGCTTGGAGAGGAAAATTCTTGATCTGTCGTGAAAATTGGGCGATTTTGCCATCAAGCGGCACGCCACTTGGGGAATGTAGGTCAAGGGTGGCTATGTTCATCAGGATTCTCCCAATTGCTGCTGATAATAGCCAATGTGCTGCCAGGAAAGCCATGGAAAAGGTGAAGATGGCGGTCAGTCGTGGGGTATCGTTCCCGAAACCCAGCTCATACTTCCGCTTTTGAAGGTTCCGACATGAATTCCGCAGACGACGATCACCTCAAGACCCTCGAAGCCCGGCTGTTGTGGCTGTCGCACTGGATGATCCATCACGCCAACCACATCCGGCCGAAAGAGGATGGAATCAAGGTTGGTGGCCACCAGGCCAGTTCGGCGTCGATGGTGTCGATCATGACGGCGCTCTACTTTTCGGCCCTGCGGCCCGAAGACAGGGTCGCGGTCAAGCCGCATGCCTCGCCGATCTTTCATGCGATGCAATATTTGATGGGCAACCAGACGCTGGAGAAGATGAAGAACTTCCGCGGCTTTGGGGGCGCGCAAAGCTATCCAAGCCGCACCAAGGATGTCGATGACGTGGATTACTCGACCGGATCGGTCGGGCTGGGCGTCGCGATCACCGCGTTCGGGTCGATCGTTCAGGATTACATCGGCGCAAAGGATTGGGGCCGCGATATCACCCCCGGCCGCCACGTCGCGCTTGTTGGCGATGCCGAGCTGGACGAAGGCAATGTCTACGAGGCGCTTCAGGAGGGCTCGAAGAACGATCTGCGCAACTGCTGGTGGATCATCGACTACAACCGCCAATCGCTTGACGGCGTGGTCCGCGAAGGTTTGTTCGGCAGGATCGAGAGGATCTTCGAGGCGTTCGGCTGGACCGTCATCCGCGTGAAATACGGTGCCCTTCAGCGCGCCGCGTTCGAGGAAGAGGGCGGTTCGGCCCTGCGCGACTGGATCGACGCCTGTCCGAACCAGCTTTACTCCGCGCTGACATATCAGGGCGGGGCCGTCTGGCGAAACAGGCTGACGGACGATCTGGGCGATCAGGGCCCAGTTTCAGCGCTGATCGAGCGGCGGACGGATGCGGAACTGGCCGCATTGATGGAGAACCTCGGTGGCAACTGCGTGACCACGATTGCGTACGTCTTCGCCAGCGTCACCGATGACCGCCCGACCTGCTTTCTGGCCTACACGATCAAGGGATGGGGCACGCCCATCGCCGGGCACAAGGACAATCACGGCGGGCTGATGACCAAGTCGCAGATGGCGGACTGGCAGGCGCATATGGGGATCCCCGACGGCCAGGAATGGGAAAGGTTTGCGAGGGTCGACGACCCGGCGGCGTTGCAGACGTTCCTCGACCGCGTGCCGTTCTTCGCGAAGGGCAGACGCCGCTATTCCGACGCCGTGCTGCCTGTTCCGACCATCGCGCTTTCATCCGACCGCGAAATCTCAACCCAGATGGCGTTCGGAAAGATCCTCGACGACTTGTCGAAGGGTGACAGCGACATTGCTGCCCGGATCGTGACGACCTCGCCGGACGTGACCGGAACGACCAACCTCGGCCCTTGGGTGAATCGGCGAAAGCTGTTTGCGCGCAAGGCGCAGGCCGATGCGTTCATCGAACACCGCATCCCCTCGACCGCGAAATGGGAGTTCACGCCCGACGGCCAGCATATCGAGCTTGGCATCGCCGAGATGAACCTGTTTCTCCTCCTGGGGGCTGCGGGTCTTTCGCATTCGCTGTTCGGCAAGCGGCTGATCCCGATCGGCACGCTCTATGACCCCTTCGTGATGCGCGGCCTTGATGCGTTGAACTACGCCTGCTACCAGGACGCGCGTTTCATGGTGGTCGGCACACCGTCGGGCGTGACGCTCGCCCCCGAAGGCGGGGCGCACCAATCCATCGGAACACCCCTGATCGGGATAAGCCAGGACGGCCTTGCCGCCTTCGAGCCTGCCTTTGCCGATGAACTGGCGATCATCATGGGCTGGGCCTTCGACTATCTCCAGCGCGACGGATCGGGCGATCCCGATGAACGCACCTGGCTGCGCGATGAAACCGGCGGTTCTGTCTATCTTCGGCTGTCGACCAACCCCGTCGAACAGCCGGGACAGCGCCCCGATACCGAATGGCGGCAGGGTGCGATCGACGGCGCCTATTGGTTGCGCAGGCCGGGACCCAACTGCGAGGTGGTGATCGCCTATCAGGGCGCAATAGCCCCCGAGGCGATCCGCGCCGCAGGTGCGCTGGCCGAACACCGGCGCGATGTGGGGGTGCTCGCCGTGACATCGGCCGACCGGCTCAACGCCGGCTGGACGGCCGCGCAACGGGCGCGTGCGCGGGGACAAGGCACTGCCGCAAGCCATGCCGAACGGCTCATGCAGGGCTTACCGCCGCATTGCCGCCTGGTGACGGTCATCGACGGACATCCCGCGACGCTATCGTGGTTGGGGTCGGTCGCCGGCCATCGCACGATCCCGCTGGGGGTCGAGCATTTCGGCCAGACCGGAACCATCGGCGATCTCTATCGGCATTTCGGCATCGACGCCGAAAGCATTCTCAACAAGGTCAGCCAAATGACCACCGGGCGCAGAATCGCTGCGGCATGACCCGAAAGACACGAAGGATCCAATGACCAAGGTCATTTTTGATACCTTTCCCGCCGTCTGTTCAGTAAGCGTTCGATTGGCACGGCAGCTTAAGCGGCGCGTTCCTGCGAGTCGACTACGGTCCGGTTCCACGGCAGCAGTTCGTCGAGCCGGTTGATCTTGTGATCGTGGATGCGGTCGAGGAAGTCGGCGAATTAGGCGGCCTGCGAGTCGAGGTCGTTCATCTTCGCGCTCTCGGTGAGGGTCATGGCGAGGGCGAGGATCTCACCGCCGGTATGGGTAGCATCGGCGGCTGCCCGATCGGCAGAAACACCGGCCGATCATCGGGGCGCATCTCGGGCGCATCAAAACCCGCGAATGTCGGCGAATGCCCGCGAGTGCGGTCGAATGCCGTTTTTTAGGCGTGGTGTTGATGTGGCGTTGTTGTAAAACGGGTCTGATGCCGGAGGGGGCAAAATAGTACGCTAAGGCTTCTTTGATGCTGTTTTGGGCCACCTGTATTCGCCGGTGAGAATTATATGCGCCCACCCGAGCGGCGAGATGTGTGCCAGAAGGTCG
>Ga0209702_10005001_pt1 | contig 18560 bp, 15 predicted proteins | sample FRY01_FD_187210 | JGI IMG/M metagenome (GOLD analysis project Ga0209702, IMG submission 187210) | Freshwater microbial communities from Lake Fryxell liftoff mats and glacier meltwater in Antarctica - FRY-01 (SPAdes) (version 2) | ecosystem: Environmental > Aquatic > Freshwater > Ice > Glacier...
ATCAGTGCCATATAGAGGTGAATACGAGGCAGGAACCACAAAGGAACTACAAAGCGCCGCATCCTTAGCAAAGCCGGAACTAAACCAATCAACCGGAACAAACATCTCGGAATCGCAAGTGTCCCAAGTGATCACTTGAGCGCGATACGAGGCAACATCACCTGGCACAGGCGCAGTCTCAGAAACTGATTGGCCATTGAATCCCCGGGTAAGGCCAACAACCAAGCTAAGCAAAAAAATGATTGAGGCACCTATCAAAACCCGTCGCCCCGTTAAGCCACTATTCCTACGCGGTTCGAGCTGCTCAGACATTGACGCTCCCGTTGTTGGTCTTAGTGTTGCTTATTAGAGCAAAACCATTCACGCGCGAATAACTTACAACCCTGATCATGCTACGTCGCTCTGTTTGTCAGACTCACTGCAATGTAGTCGTTTAGAGATAAGCACCCCCTGAAAAAGATTCTTAACTTGTCTACAATTAGGAGTTCTTATTTTTATATTTTTGAGCCTGCTCTGGAGAAACCATGTGCTTATAAGAGGGTTGTCGTAATTAGTCACTTAGCTCGTAACCCCCGGCGGCTTGGCATCGCTGCTTGAAGTGTTCGGAGAGTTCTAAATCATTTTCTAGTTCGAAAATCAGGGACAGGTATTCAGATGCCAAAGCCTCACGGTATCTATCTTGTCTATCCAGCGCGGCTTCAAATTTTTGCTTCGCCTCAGAGAGGCTTCCATTCTCAAATTTGATGATTCCCCAGATTGCAAGTGCGGTGGTGCTCTCGTTGGGCACATCTAGTCTTACTGCTGCGTCGAGTAGGTGGTCACAAAGCCATTCAAGATCCTCATTATTTTGAAGATGATTTAACACGAACGTATTGATCCCACGCGCGGCCGGCAAACCCACACCGTCAAATGCCAATTTCTGGGCCAAAAATCCGTCATCACTTGTCTGAACCTTGGCAAGAAGCTCAACAGAGTAGTTGTAGACGGCGCCAGCAAAAGTGGCGGGCAGCCAACTTGAGTATCCCAGGTGTGATTCACCCTCGACATATTCGGCGGTAAAAATACATGCAGAAAACGTGGCAAAATCCCAAGGAAAACTACTTTCTGAATCAACATGATTCAGGAAGCCATCTTCCAAATAAGTGGAGATTCTCACAAGCCCGTTTGTGACATTGTTCAAAATCACAAGAATGTCATCTGGTGAAGTGCAGTTAAACTCCCAACCGAAATCAATCACTACCGGGAAATTTGATCTAGCAACCCTAGAATCCCCAGATTCTAAAATTGCCATTCCCGACACGAGTTCATTTCTACGGATTCTCAGCCTTGGGATTGGCAATTTTTGGATGTCTAAACCTGAAAACGCTAAGTGTCTAGACAACGACACCGGAGTTGACGGAAATGGTGTTTCGGCCAGATAGAAAAGTGACTGAGCAAGGATTGGCACATAAAGTTGAGTCGACCATTCGCCAAATGTTAAGTCTAAATTATCTGATTCAGGGTCCCCACTCAGTGCTACAGAAGGGTCTGATCCATCCCCATCACCAAATAGCTCCAAGCGGTAAATATGCTCGAATGCGCGAGTTGCAATTAGTTGCGGCGCGGACCAGTAGCAAAACTCTTCACCATTTCGAGAAAAGATCTCAAAAGACTGATTCACCAGCAAGCCAAAAGCACTGAGCCAAGTAGCCACCGCTTTCGTTTCATTCAGAATCGCCGTAGGACTTTCGATATCGCCTTCATAGCTCCATGTCATTCCAGCCTTTTCCAAAGCCAGTATTGTCTGCTTTCCTAGGTGCGTGTCCTTGATTACGAGTGGCTCGCCGAATTCACTCTGCTCACGAATAATTCCAGGGATTACTTTGTTAACGTTTTCATCAGTTGGAACTTCATTGTTGCTAAATGGAGTAATAATCTGAAACAAACCTTCATTCACCGTTCGTGGCTCTATCGCTCTCAAAACTGATACGGGCTCAAGATCCGAAAACCAGTCCAATGCCAGCTGATCGGTCATTTCTCGAGTTAAGGTATCCCAGCGGAGAGCATTTTCACTCATGCCCTCTTCATTGGTGAACTTTGCCTCGATCCTAAACTTCGAAGCCAGTTGAGTCTTACCTCGTGAAAAAACCCATTTTTACTTGTCTCCTTTTTTTGGTTTCCCACAGTGGGATCTTTACTGGCACTTTTAAATCACTTATAGACTTAAATCTATTAATGTTGTTGCGAGCCTACAACAATAATCTGACAGTTACCCAGCTTGACAGTACAGCGACTAGTAAGTCTCCTAGTCCAGGTCTAAAAGATTCAGCATCGTCTGACCACAGGCTGCGCACTTCGGCAAATAAACCGTTGACATCGGGACATTCTTGCAGTCGTAGTTTGCTAAATTTCTACTCTAAGTTTCGACTAAAGGCCGCTGTGTGCGCAAGGAGTGGTGTTTCCAGGCCTTAAGGTTTCGCAGTTTTTGCGACCACAACTCTTGCATGTTAAATCTTGTGCTGGACTTGAGTTTGCCCCTTCCTCATTGGCATTCTGGATTCCATTAGAAGCCCTGCCCCAAAGTTTCAAAGTTTCTGGGTCTAAAGGTCCTACTGAATCTACTCTGACTACCAAATCTAGAGGTAGCCGAGCCTTATCTTCGTATGAGTTTATTTTTACTCTGTTGGCGTCAAAGTTTTGTACAAGTGTGCGTAATCGGTCCGGCATTTGAATACTTACTAGAGGATTGCCGTGACAATTTTCAGTTATTGCATGGTCGGTGAACGAAAATGGTGAAATAGGAATTATTGGATCACTTTCTGCTCCAACAATCTCAAGTAAAAATCCATCCCATGACTTCTCTTCTTGGACCTCACCTAGCATGTCAAGATCTTCTGCAATAGCTCTCAATTCATCTACGTAATCATTCTTTACTGGTGGCTTGGATTCTAAAAGTCCAACCGTTTGGACTTCAGTACTTAGTTCACTTAGATATGACCGTGCTACCGATACTTGCACTGCCTCATCGCGAAAATTTTCCATGAAGAACTTGCGCGTACCATTTGGTATCGAAGGAGAGTCCTTATCCAGGACCTCATAATCTAACTTCCCAGGCTTAATGCCGTGGTGCTTTGCAAGAGCAACTATTTGCCGAATAAATACCTGTTCTCTCCAGCCTGGACGAATAAGTCTCGCGGTTGCGGTTGTTTCCAGCGCAACCATTGCACCCAAGGAGCCTTCGATAGTTTGAGCCACTGTTACGGAATTTGGTAATTTTTCATCACTTAAAATTGAACCTTTAGATGACTCCCATTTAGGGTCTATCTGCCAAGGATAGAACAGGCTTAGTGCAATTAACTGAGTCCACTGGTCAGCGTGAGCATAAAGTTTTGTCAATTTCGATTTGGCATCCTGTGAGCTCTTTAGAGAATCTCTCACCCAAACTAGTTTCACTTCAGCCAACTGAAGACTTCGCTCATAGTTCGACCAAGACCTGTAGTACCAGATGAGGATACCAATGAAATAAACAGCCCAAGATTGCAAAACCTGAAAATAAAATAGGTCTCGTGGGTAATCATCAATGTATTGGGCAATCCCAGACTCATTGTCCGAAAGGAAGTATTGAACTGCAATAAATATAGCTATGACTATAAGCGCAATAAAAATTGAAGTCCAGAATCTGCGCAAAAACATCTGCTTCAAGCGCACAAGTAAACCAAGTTCTGTGACATCAATAGACTCAGCAACTGAAACTACCGATGCGATATCGCCATCGACCAATCCAAGATTTTGCGTGAACTTGACCTTTAGTCGCCAAGCCAGAGTGGCTTCCGCGCTGGCAACAAAATCAGCAAATTCTTTCACCGTTGTCTCAGCAGCTGTTGCATCACGACGCGCAACTACGATTTCGCCTTCAAGTCGCTCTTGACCTAACAATAAGACAGTTAATTCTGATTGAATTTCCTCTGCTGGGCGAACCTCAACTAGCTCTTCCTTGGAATCGCTCTCCTCGGATGTCGCGTCTGGAAATTTCTTGCTGAATCTGATTAGTTTGCCAAACCTCTTGCCTCCGGTGCTGGGAGCGTAGATGACAGGCACTTGCTCCTGGATCTCTGCATCAACTATTTCATCAGTACTGTCAGCCTGTTTAATCTCATAATTCATTTCTGAATCGTCATTTAACTCGGAAAGTTCTACCCCAGATTCCTCTGACTCCAGCTCTTCGTAAACCTCGCCTTCGTCTTCGGACTCGTCAACCAATTCAATGGCTTCGAGATCATCTGCAGACTCTGCTTTGATATTTTTCTTTGACTTAAAGTCAGCCTCCGCAATGCCATTATCTCCATCATCAATTACTGTGTCGTCATCCTGAATCGAAACGACTTCTATTTCTGCAGGGATTGGATCAATATCAGGAGAGAGCACTTCATTCTGGCTTAATTCATCCTGCTCAATGGCAGTCCCGTTTGGTGGCGACATATTTTGAAACTCTGCTGATTGAAATTTCTTATCACGCTTGGTCATTTAACGTACCTGACTTTGTGAAATTTCTAGTTCCTTGGTCTTAATTTTGATTTCTGTTTTTGTTTTCATTAATTCAGTATTTAATCGCAGGAGGTTCGCCTTTGCATTCTTCACGGTTTCGTTTAGTTCCTTATGGGCATTAGCCACTTCTTGTGGTTCAGAGATTGAAACGCGCGTCACATCTGTGTCTGCTGGATTTATTTTCGCCTCCCAGACATGTTCTGGGTCAAAGACTAAATCACTCACGCGTTCGAATACCAACTTCTCATTTTCGAACAAAGGTATCCCTACTTTTGGCGGTAATTCCGAGCCATCGAGCATGCCAAAAAACAGTCTGCGCATTCCAGACCAAAGCGCAGGACTTGACTCTGCGGATACCTTTTCAAGTGCCACCAAACTAGGTTCAAGATCAAGCTGAACTAGTTGCTCTTGGATCCTGTTTAGACGTCCCATCAGCGCTCGATCTCGGGCGTCTGGGTCTGTATCTATTTCGATTCCTACTGTTGCTAGTCCATCATCACCCTGCAGGCTTCTAGTTAATTTGCGACCAAGGGCGGCCCTGATCACCTGCCAGGTCCATTTTGGTATTTGACTGACCTTATTTCCAGAAAACTTAAAAAAGTGCGCCAACTGGTTCAATTCCAAAATTTTTACTTTCGAAATACTTGGAACTGGGGCGATGCCTGCGTACTGCAACCGCCCGTCATCAAGTTGAAAAATATTTTCAATTACCCAATTTTGATATTCATACACTTGATTTTCTGGAATGGCACGCGTTCCTGGAATGGAAATTGATAGGTTTCCTGCGCGAGTTGACATCCCGGCGTCAGCGAATTCGCTCAAAACCTTGGTGCTAACGCGTCTGGCTAAACCATCGCTGGATACTGCTCGGACGAAGAGTCGGGGAACGATGATTTTACCAGACTGCCCCTCTCCTGTGGCCACTTCGTCATATGCGCCACGGGGTAAGCCATTCCAAAGTCCTGCTGCAGTTGCGATGTGGGCTAATGCAAAAGCATCTAGCTGATCTCCCTCTCGAACAAATGCATCTGAAGTCCAAGGGCTTCTACGGTCTTCCGGTGAAACAATTAGGTTTGCCTCCCAGGATCCTTCAAGCACTTGCTCCTGCTGAAGCCCTGTTAGTTGCGTGGGCTGCACTACAACATTGAGTCTGATGTAGCGAGTTTTGGCTTCTTTTTTTCCCGTTTGATTCACGGGTAGTGGTAGCGAGCGTTCCAAATAATATCCAACATCTCTTACCAAATCGTTTTGTCGAACATGCGTGGATTTATCCTCGGTTAAATATCTCAAGGCCACCATTCGAACGATGCTCAATTCGTGCTGGGCAAGTTGTCCAAACAAATCAACTTCTATTTCATGGAGTTCGCGATCTGGCGCCAAGCCCAAAACTTTTACGGGAACAATAGGGGGGGCGTTACCTGCCAGTGTGACATGGTCCAAATCCAGCCACATTGCAGGACGAAGCAAACCTGTTTGCGTCCACTCCTTAGCTAGTGCAAATATGCGCTCACCCTTAGCACTACTTGGGAGTAAGACAATACTGGCCGATCCCTCCGACCAGATTCCATTCCTGTTCATCAGACGCCCTTGGAGTCTTCGCGGACCTTAGATACTCCACTTTGCAAGTGGCCCAATTCGCGAAGGACCATTTCTCGAATTTCCCAGGTAACTGGGTAGTCCCTGATATTCCCGTAGGCATCCATGGTCATATCCGTGTTGAACTCTTCCTTTTGGAGCCCCAAGTAAGCAAGTACTGCATCGCGACGATCTGCAACAGAATCCATACTGCTTCCGGCTCGATCAGACTTTGGTTCAGGGCCATTTGGGGTTGTCGTTCCATTTTGAATCCAAATAGTAAGGTCTGAACCCGCGTCAGCAGCTGTGCCACCGAGATCCATCAGGCGATGATAAGCAAACAATGGAGCCAATGTCTGTAATCCATTGCACTGGGCCAAAGCAATGGTTAGTGACTGAAGAACAATTCCCAGCAAGTCAAACGGTTTCGCTTGGCCGCGATCAAGTAACGGATGCGGAAAATTAACAATTCCATTTTCTGGTCCACCATAGATAGAGAGTCTAGGTCCACGATTCGTATCAGACAGATCGCTATCCAATTGCCCAAGTGTCTTAGCTACATACCACCCTCGAATCATGGACTCTACTACCGATCTAGCAGCAGGAATTGACTCACCCAGTGGCCTCGCCCGACGCCACTTCCAAAAAGTGTCTCGAGTATCTAAATTGTTTGAACTTGATGCCCACTGCTTTGCAATTGGCTGCATGATTGATGAAAAAACAATCGGTTGATAAGGGTGTTTTTGCATCGAGAAAATGTCTATGCTTCGAACTTTTGCAGTCGTATCTTTGAACCATTTTGGGGAATTATTTGCATCCCATACTTTGTAAGTTGAAAGTACATTTTTGATGATGTCCCCAACGGGGCTACCCAGCGAAAATGGAATAGTACTCACTATGCTGTCCTTCTCACCAAGTGCTTTCCCGTGGATATTCATCAACAACGTTGCATCGACATCAACCAATGGGTCACTCGCTGCCACGGCAGCCGTAAATTCCTCCTGGAACTTCGACTGACGTTGTGCCAGCGCCCCACGATCAATTGATTCATCGGTTAAGTAGGCGCCCAGGTCTTCATCTATATAACGTGAGAATGCCACACCCGGGCGACGTAGCCAGTGTCGTGCACGCAGCACGTAGTCCTCCGGATTGACACTGATTGAAACTTTGATCGGTTGATTGGACATCGATTGATCTTTTCGACCAGCACGTTCCGACGGAATCCATGGCTGATCTATTGAAATTAATTCCCATGGATCCAGCTCTGCTTCCATGTCAAGAATGTGTCCTCCAAGGCCAACTTGTGTTACTACCTCAACAATTGGATCATCTACTTTTTCATCGCTAACCGAGCGCTTAACCAGATTCCTAAATTCAGCTGGGTACTCACTTGGGGAAATTAAAAGTCTTTCATTTTGACCAGGGTTAAAGCGCTTTGGAACTTGCCCGTCTAACGTTGGCCAGGTGTTGTAGGCATTTTCTCTGCCATCTGGAAGATTTTGATTCCTTACAGATGCCTGCATAGCGCCCCAGGCGCCTGACATCTCTCCCTTCAATGGCTTCAAGACATTGGACTTCAAGTCATTTAACAATGATGCGGCCATTTCGCGAAGCTCCGCTTCGGCTTGCCAGCCAAAAGCATTCTTAACTTGTTCAATAGCACCAATAACACTTTGATGATCAGGGCGAATTGAATCCTGATTTGCAACAGCAGTGAATTGCTGCGAAACATACGAGTTCACGTCGAATGCGTACTGATGGAATTGCTGTGACTCTCTACTTAAGTCTTCGATCGCGCCCTGAACTTCACTTTCAAGTCGCGCAAGTAGTTCAGCCACAACCGGTAATCCATTCTGAACTGCGGTTTTAGCACTTATCTGCAACAGTTGTGGAACAATTTGTCCCACCCAGTCTCTTACTAAATGATTTCTCTCATCGCGCTCATCATCCAAATACTGATTCAGACTTTGGGTATAGAAATGCATAATTCGCTCTTGCCAAGTATTGGCATTAAGTCCACCATTTTTGTCTAGTCCTTGAGATGCTGCATTGCGAATTTCCGCTATAAACCGAGCATAGTTTTCATCTCGTTTTTTAGGGCGTAATGCATTAATGACATCATCGCGTTCACTTCGCTCATTAAGCCCTGAGTCTTCCAAGAATCCAATCCAGGCATTGGTCGCCTTTGCAACGGTCCACTCTTGTTCATTCTTTTGACTCAAACTTGGATCTTCAGAGGTGTGTTGATTCAACATCCGATAAACGACTGTCCGACCAAGAACTTCAGCACTGTACTTTGTGAATCTATCTCGGCCCAGGGTTACTCGACCAAAACCAATAGATGAAAACGGTGGCGCCTGCGCGCCGCTTATCTTTAACCTAGTTTCGTCAGGAATCATTGGTGCTTGAGCCATAAAGTTTGCTACTGCATAAGCACCAATAGTGTCCGACACTTCATCGTCAATCATCCATGTCATGAGGCTTGAAGCAACGGATGCAAAAACGTCATCTGCAGTCGGGAACGCCACATTGCCATTTTGGCGGCCAATCAAAAACGAGAATTTAGGACCCAAAACATATTGAGCATTGTTTACAGCTGGCTGTATACCCTGGCTTGCGTACAGCTCAATCGTGTCCCTTTTTAAACTTGGAAGTGCATCAGTGCCAGCTATCCATTGTCCTGCCATGCCTTCAGCCATTGCAGCTAGTGCGTTCGGCGCAACCCCACTCTTTCCACCGATATTGTCAAATACATCTGGTGCATACACGATTCCGAATGAATTTAACGGCCACGCCTTACCAGCCTCTGCAGATTTCACGGCCTCAATCACATCAAGATACGCTCCCGCACCCGAGCCACCCGCTAGGGATGAAATTAAAATAAGCGCGGGTTCTGGAGTACCGCCCTGCGCATTAGCGCCAAACAATTCAGTTCCGATTCGTTGAAGTTGCCCAAGAGCGACTGCGTCAGACATGTTATTTATGGCTCGCTTCGCTGCGGTCTGTATTCCAGACATTCGTGAAAGTGCTAGTGCTCGACCAACGGCCCGGAATTGGCCAGCGCCTAATTGAACTGGTATCGCTACCTCATTTGGTGAAGGTAGCGGCTTTAATATGTCTGCAACAACTTCCTTTGGCAATCTTCCACCTTGTGATATTGAGTCAAAAACGGCCTGATAAGTGCCGCCAGCTGATACTAGGCTGAAGTAGCAGTCATCATCAAGGAACGGGTAAGGAAATGAAGCACCATCCTGAATTGTTGGGCTGTCAACATGCAGCATCTGCCAAGCCTTTGGCCAACCACCGGTCCAGCCCTCCTGCTCTAGTCGCATGCTTAACATTTCACGCAGGGCGCGCAGCGTTTTACCGCCTGATCCACCGACGCCAACTAAAAGAAATGGCTTTAACATATGCGTTTCCTATCTATCTATTTTTAAACCGGAGGTGGGGGTGGCACTGAACCACCAGAACTGCCCGGTGGGGGTGGTGGACTTGATGTTGGTGAACCAGTACCAGGCGTTGGTGGTGGCGTTGGAACTGAACCACCGTTAGAGCCTGCGCTACCCGGAGGCGGAGGGGGCGATGGGTTTGATCCGGCGATTCCACTGGGCGTCTCGAGTGGAGTACTTGAACCCTGGAGTAAAGATGGCGCAGCAACAGATGATGCAACTACTGAATCAGTGGACTTGGATTTAGTTTTCTTGTCAGATTTATCTTTCTTACCGCTAGTCCCAACCGAATCTGATTCAGCCAAGAACTTGGCTTTTAATGCAGAAACGCGATCCCAAGTGCCAGGCATCATTAAAACATCGTTTAATCGACTCGCATCATTAGTGCCAAGTCGCGAGTAGAGAACTAAATTGGCTTTCACGAAATCACTGTTATTGCCTGCCACAAGGTCTGATTCATTGATGCTGAAGTAAGAGTGCTTGCCCACATCCAGCCCAATGGCAACTGTTTTTCCGGATTCGAAGTCAACGGCCTTCGATCTTGGCGCTGCAACAAATGAAACTAAACGAGTGCCATTTTTTGCTGCCACCTCAAACCATGGAGCTGGAAATACTAGTTTCGAAACACGAGCATTCATGGTCGCCAGGCCAGATGAATCGCTAAAGGTGCGCGTATCGTCCATTGGCGCCACTGGCATAAATTTCACATCAGCGCCTTCCTCTCGAACACGCACCCCGCCTGAAGAAATATCAACTGGAATTTGTTTACGAATCAAATCCGTCCCACCAGAGAATTTCGTCGTAAAGAATGTTAGACCGTATAGCAGCGCCAATGGAATAACAACTCCGAGAACTGTTAGTAGAACTTCTGCAAACAGCCTGTCTTCGCTAGATCCTGCTCGCAGAGATTCAAATTCGATCGGCTCATTTATCTTTCTGCTGCCTAGGGCAGGATCACCAGGTTTCAAAGTCATTGGAATTTCACCAGTCACAAATGATTCCGCTGACTGGCTGTGTTGCATCGAAACCTCTACGGTTTTGGACTCACCTTGAGCAAGTTGCACGCATGAAACCCCAGCGTTTGAAATGGCAGGTTGGCTAACGGCCCAAGTACTGGAGTCACCATCGAGCTTCCAAGCACGATTGACATCCGTGTCCCTCACCTGGGGAATACCAATACAAACCTGGCCGCTACCCGATTCGGGGCCACGAAGCTCGATTATGCCAACTGATGGCTTAGATCCAAGAAGTTGCGACATTACAATGGGACCAATAACAGTTGGGTAGTCCTTGCGAAGCGTAATTTTAATTACTTTTCCGAAAGATACTGGAGCGAGTTCGATTCCACTTTGCGTTTTTAAGTTCAACTGCAAGCGCATATCCACAACTTCACGATCAGCTGGATAATCGATCTCAGCTAACTCGAATGTTCCATCCGAATCAATTGGAAATGAGAAAGGAGAAAGTAATTCACCACTCGAATTGACAAGACTCAAACTCATCTTGTTCGCATCAGAATAAACTCCTAGGTCAACTGGCTTTCCATCTAGTTCTCTTAGTACAGTTCCTGAAATACTTCCTTTTTCTCCCGAAAAGAAATCGGTCGCATAAAGCGAGATTCCAAGTCCGCTGAACAGATATACTTCCCGCTTATTGTCGGCGATGTTAGGAATAAATATTTCCCACTCACCTAAATCAGCTTCAGAGACCGCCCTTGAAATCTGGATAGCTCCAGAACTTTCAGTTACCTGGAAGCCAGAATTCCTGGCACTATCAGCGTTGTACTTGGTGTCATCTGGCGCCGTTAATTCCCAATTCGGATCAGTTGTCACTGCCTTGAAACTTGCAACGCCCGCATCAATTGAAAATTTAGCTGGATTAGCTCCCTCCTCAAGAACTGAGGCTCCGCCATTTGCCTGCTGACCGATTGCTTGAAATTGAAAGGCTAAATCAAAGGGATTTTTTGCAATTAATAGCGCTCCTGGGCGCGAAGTAGGAGGAATTGGAACTTCACCACAGGTGTAACTGGCGTAAGTTCCAGTCGCACCCTCACCTTCGACAATCGATCTCATCAATGATGCGTAGTCAATCTGAACTTGATCCCAATTTTTATCTTGCAATAAAATGCCCAAAATCGTCACACCAGAAGCCCGCATTTCACTAACAGTGGCTCCGTTTCGGGCAATAAAATCCTCTTGTAGCACATGGTCGACTCCACAGAGATCACCCATGGCTTTCCGGTCGCTTAAATTGTCATACTCGGGATCATTGTTCACATTTAGGGAACCATCAGTGAACCAAACAAGCGCTTGGCATCGATCAGTTGGATTGGATGAGCTTCTGGCCAACTGATCTTGTGAGAAGCTAAGCGCCGCTTCCCAGTTAGTTGCGTTGCCTTGATCAAGGTTCGGAATCTCGCTTCGCATCCAATCTGCCAGATCTGGCGTTGTTTGCTCGTCTAACTCAACCCATGGTCTTTGCTCACGCGCGTTTACAGCAAATGTCGCCACTCCAACATTGACTTTTAATCCTGGTCTTAGTCCATATAGGCTTTCAATACTCGACGCTAGGATAGTGGCTCGATCGTCATTGGGATCAGATCCCGGAGCACCAGCAGTGGGCCCACTGCTCAAACTACTGGACTCATCAATCATGTAGTAAACATCTAAAACATCATTGCTGTTTAAGCAACGACTGAGTTCGCTAAAGCCGCTTTGCCCTATCGGAGATACCTCACTCGCTGTGGCGACATTAGCCCCACTGACACTTCCAGGGATAAATGTGGTCACTATTAATAAAGCGACAATCAATTTTAAGTTTTTCATGTTATGAAGCGAGTTTTTCTGCAAAAGCTTTAGCCAACGGCTCTACATGGAACCACGCAACTATAAAGGAAGTAACAGTTAGCACTCGAAGTATTTTTGTATATCTATCTCTCGGGAAAAAATTGATGTCGTGCATTCCCTTACGCTGACTGACCATATCCCAAGCAAGACATAATACAACCGCCAAAGGCGTTAGAACATATCCAACGATATGTAGCAAGCTCTCTTTGTCATCAGATTCAAGCAACGCGTTTGTCGTCGTATACACAATGAGCAATACGCTAAGAAGAACAAGAATAACAGCAGTGATCATGGGGAACGGTGACGCGTTACGTGTCGAGCTTTCCATTACTTTTGAACTCTTAGAGAAGGATTTCTCCACTAGAGAACCTGATAGTTGCGGTGGGCGCGGTGGAGTAGGAACCGACATTCACAAACCTTTCACAACACAATCGCAACAACAGTTGATAAAAACTAGCAAAGATCGACTCGCGTGTCATTAATTTGCAACAAATAAGAGTGCCAGAGGCATGAAAGTTGCTAAGACGAGAGTAAAGAAATGCGGAATAATCGACAATTTGACTAGTGACTTTATGTAAATTCTTTGAATTAGTGGCTTTTAATCTACAAACCATGGAATACTCTCACTAAAGTCGTGCGAGACCAACCAAAGGAGAACTTAAATGTCTAATCTGACACCACCGCCAAGCCTGGACCCAAGCTCAAATTTTGTCCAAGTTTCTGGCATAGCAGCTGATAATTCATTCGCTCCAATTGCAGTCGATTTCCAGACTGCATTCACACGCGCATTTGGCAAGTATGCAACATTCAAGGGGCGTGCGAGTCTTTCTGAGTATTGGAAGTTTATTCTCATAACCACAGAGCTGGGTATTGCACTCTTAATCGGATCAATTGCTGGAACCGACTCTGAAACTGGCGAATTATCTGCCTTTGGCTCACTTTCTTCTGTTGCCTATCTTGTCTGGGTTTTCGCGGCATTTTTGCCCACTTTGTCGGTGCTAGTGAGAAGGCTTCACGACACTGATCATTCTGGTTGGTTTTATTGGATTGCCCTAATACCGATTGTTGGCTTCATTATCCTCTTGGTCACTTTGGCTAAAAAGAGCGATGTCGTCCCAAATAGATATGGCCCGGCGTCCTAAGAAGTCAGTTGATTCCCCCTGCCCCGAGCCTCTCAACGACACAGTCTCTAATCCAGACCAGCAGCGGTGAAACATGTGGCGAGACTTTAGAATGTGGGTAACTAATACTTTAGTTATAAGCCCAAGCATGAAACTTTCCTTAAATCACACCGCCAAACTCAGTAAGTACTGAGTTTAACCAGTCTCGATACCAACCCGGGGCAGATTTCTCCAACTCCGCCACTAGCGTGGCTCGAATATCGTTCCTCAAGGCCTTAGGTAACGTAGTTAAGTCGTTTTTCCACAAAGTTCCATCACGAACCCTCATCATTTTTGAGTAGAAAGTGCATTCATTATGATTCATGTTTAGATTTCGGTCCCACAGCACTCTTGCCTCTTCTACGGGTGACCCAGTAGCGAGCAAATGTAGGGCATGGTTACTGTCGCAATTTGCAAGCTCCCAACCAAGATTGTTATTAGCACATGAGTTAAGTGACATCCGAGTTTCGTTATACAAACCGATCGCGTCAGCATGTCGACCCAGGTTCAAGCACTGCCAGGTGTAGCTGGCCAAAGAACTCGCATGGCCTTTTCGGGCTAGCTGGGCTAGCAAGGCTAGCTTATCTTCCACGTTTAAACCTGAGGCCTGTGTATAGGAATTATTTAACTCACTCGCATAGTTTGAAGTACTCTCGTCGTCATAACTACTCTCGTCGTCATCAAATGCCAATGCGGTCCGAACCGCTAGAAAGATCCACCAAATAAGCAACACTGCCGGAATTCCAAGAATCGTCTCCACGAAAAAAACTATAGCGATAATTTAATCTAATTCTGGCGTTACAGCTGGATTTAAATTTCCGGCTTTCTCTTATCAAAATAAAATTTAGGTGCTATCACTGCGGCTGATTCACCCTCCCCACATGTGTTATGTGGTACGCAATTGAGGGCAATTCGGGATCTACGCCCGCCTGCATAATAAATGAAAGTTCCAGAACTACTGCACCTTTTTTTCTAGCTAAAACCAATATTATGCTTTTTCTGATCTAGTGTTGGAACGTCACAATAGTCAGACTCAACTACTTCATGTAACTCATTTTTCCACCTAGGGCTGCCAGCTGGGAAAGATTTAAGAACATTTTTTCAAATAAGTTCCTGATTAATCGAGCATTACCTAATTCACCTGTCGGTTTTATCAAATCCAGATACCCAACTACTGCTTCAAAGGCTTCTGGCGAGGTAGTTACTTTATATTCCTTACAAAGATTGTTGAAGATTGAAACTAATTCATTTGTTTTGTAGTTCTGATTGGATCATGTGGCAATGAAAAGCAACATAGCTGTAATTTTTCAAGTGTTCACAAACATGTGATCGGTTCTGTGCGCTACTGTAATTATCCAAGGAGGTCAAAATGGGCTTGGTAGGAAAGGCTGTAGGCGTAGGAGCAGTTTTGATAATTGCTGCGGTCTACTCCTCTGTAACTTCGGCCCATCGAGACACCGGTGGGGAAATTGTCGATGGTGGCACGTTGAGTGTCTTTGAAATCCAGATAGGTGACTGCATTTCAGATTCAATCACTGGGACCCTGACTGAAGCCTCGGCGGTTCCTTGTAGTGAGGCGCATATTTATGAGGCATATTTTAATTCTGAGCTTCCCCAAAACGGCAGCTTTTCTGATGTAAATGAATTCACAGATGAAGCCTGCTATTCAAATTTCGAAGCATACGTCGGTGTGTCTCCGGAAAATACAGACCTAACCTTTGTCTCTCTCATCCCAACCGTAGGATCTTGGGATTCTGGAGATCGTAAAATAACTTGCCTACTTTCAAACCTTGACGAGTCCGAAATTGTCGGCTCGTACTACCAATATCAGTGAGGTACCAATGAATGAAGCCGCTGAGGCTTTAGCTGTTGCAGATAAATCTATTCGGTGGGGTTGGATTTGGTTTGCAGGTGGATCCATAATTACTCTGGTTGGCTACTCGGATGCAAGTGCAGGTGGAACTTACTCTTTTTTTTGGGGACCAATGGTTTTTGGCATTTATAAAATCTACAAAGGTATGCAGTTAAAGCATTCCATAATGCAAATTGGCGCACCGCCAACAGAGAACGATGACAGATAAATCCTTTTACCAGAAAAAACTCACGTGGGTGGGTCTCACTTTTTTATTTTGGTATGTAAACATACAAACATTTAATTACCTTCGTGGGGAATCGCTCGCGATCATACTGGAGCTTGCACTTTCCGTAATTGTCTTTCAGACTATCCAATGGGCTGATGCGTATGAACCAGAACCGTTAGCAGCATTGTTTTGGGTCGCTCTATTTGGCGCCTCAGCCAGTATTTTCATCACAGACACTATTTACCAATTAATTAGACCTGACATCGTCGGGAATGTATTTGTTGGATTTGTGGAGGAATCATCTAAAGCAATCGTTCTACTATTTGTTGTCAGAGCAAAGTTGATTCATTCATGGGTTGATGGTTTTGTATACGGCTCATTAGTTGGCTTAGGGTTTTCGATAACCGAAGATCTATATTATGCAACAACAGATCTGGATCCAGAGGGCATGATTCTATTTCGGGGATTAAATTCAATTTTTGCCCATTCGATATTTACTGGAATTATTGGTGCCTCAATTGCTTATGCCTACTTGACTAAGAAAAAGATTGGCTATGGAATAGCCAGCCTAGGAGTACTAGCGCACGCAGGTTGGAATTCATTTGTTATTTTTCTGATTGCAAACAACGCTGCTTTGGTTGCTTTTGTGACTCCCCTCGTCTTCATTCTCTTGGCACTACGGCTTCGTAACTACGAGAAAAGTGGAATTGAATCTCGCTGCAGATCTCTGCAAAACCAAGGACTAATAACGCCAAACGAATTTTTGTTCTTGACTAATTTGCCTTATCGGAAAATTCATCGAAAAACTTATGTCAGTCGGGAAGCGAAGAAGGCCTTTGATCAAAAAATAAATTGCATGATTCGAAGCCAGGTGTAGGTACCCGAATAGGAACAAATGACAAACTCAAGTGCCCACCACGGCAAGAGGATTGATCCCTTGGACCAATTAATCGCGAGGTAATTTATCTAAATCATTAACTTCCACATGGGGGTTGCCAATTCAATTTCACCGTCAAGACGGGTCTACAGCGCAGACACCCCAAAGACCCACTTTTGCAGTCTTCGCTCGGTTCTGTGCAGCTAAAAACTCTTCTTGGTGTACAGATGCCCTTTGATAAGTTTTTTCTCTGCCGAATCCTGAAGCAATTGCCGCCTTGGCGTACAAAGTTTTATCGGCAGTCCAGACATGTGCAAGAACGCGTCCAAACTGATCCAACTCGCCCTGACTTGGATCATATTCCAAGTAAACCGAAGTGCCGTTAAATTTAGAGTTTGCATAATCTGACGACTCTGGGCCATAACATTCGATCGGTGATCCTGACTTAACAATTTCTGGAGTATCAATTCCTATGATTCGAACCCTTATTTCAACACCATCTCGAATCACACGAATGGTATCTCCATCGGTCACCTTAGAAACAGTTAAAGGTCCCTCAAGTGTAGGCGCTGAATTACGTTTCTCCGCAGGGTCAGTTGCCCCTACGCAACCTGAGAGTAACAAGGAAAGCAACATTACAGGCACGAATTTTTTATCTCTACCGACTCTAGGCATTTTCCCTCTCCCCAATTGGAAGAAACCATACACCGTGAAATGAATAACCGATCCATAAACTGCTTGTTGCTTAAGAGCAAAAGTTGCTGGGGCAGAGTATTTATGAGAAGGCATGACCAGAAACTAAAGTGGCCCATCTAAATTGCGATGAGATCCATCTCATGATCATCCCCGAAGGTATGCGATTATTCAGAGCGAGCGGGCGAGGTTGGGTATTAACGTTGGGACCGCAACGCAAGCAGCTTTATCCCAGCCCACCTAGTTACCGATTCATCAGATACCTAACCACGCAATCCCAGTCTGGAAACGCAGCAGTTCCAAAGTGAATGTGTTCCCCTTTGAAATTATCTGCGCCATTAGCCGTTCGGTCATCGATCAAGTAATCCCCCATGTTGAGATTTTTATGATGCGAAAGAATTAATCGCTTATGAACACTCTGGCTGTCCTCAACTCCCAGATACTTGTGGATCCATTGGATCTTGTCTGACCAAGCACTTGGGTTTAACCAAGGCGCAGTCGACAGAACGTAGGTATCAAAATTCTCAGAGAGAACGTTAAATGCCTCAATCGCCCCTGGCATTGGATCCATCAGCGAGAAGATTCCCGGCACTTCATCGAGCCGGCCAGCAAATAGCTCGACAGTTTGAGAGTCCAATCGGTCTATCCCAGATTGAAAATCAACTAGTACATTGTCCATATCTATGTACAAAATCTTCATTTATTTGCTCTCTTTCTTTATAACTGGCTCAGTTGGATTTAATTTTTTATGCAGATCTAGTCGATCTACGATCACCTCATACAAGCAATTCGTATACGCCATAATCGATTCTTCACTTTCCCAATCAACGTCCTCAAACTTGAGCTTGAGATAGATCCGATCAACGGACTTTAATTTCTTGGCAGGTTTAGCCACTAGTCACTCCTTACTCGCTTTCCTACGAGAACTTCTCGCAAGCAGCTCTTGCCTCCGGGGCCACCGTTACATCGAGCTGGCGGTTGGCAGATAGTCAGCCGGAGGGCTATCGACTATCTTCTTGAGCACTTTCAGTATTGCACTGGGGTCTGACAAAAACTTTAACGTTGTCTATGTTTACTGTCAGATAAGCACGCAATAATCGATACATGCCGATACTGGTTCCAGAGAATCCAGCGTTTATAAATGACGCGGAAAAGCAAGTCTGGGTAGCACTTGAGCGAAGCCTGCCAGTGGAATGTTGGCTACTACATGGCGTCCGAATCACTAACCACTTGGGTGATCGTGAAGGCGATGTAATCGTGATGTGGCCAGGTAAAGGAATCGCATTCATCGAAATCAAGGGTGGCTACATCACCCCTAAAACAAATGGAAAATTCCTGCAAGGCTCTGGAACCAA
>Ga0209702_10005009_pt1 | contig 18527 bp, 15 predicted proteins | sample FRY01_FD_187210 | JGI IMG/M metagenome (GOLD analysis project Ga0209702, IMG submission 187210) | Freshwater microbial communities from Lake Fryxell liftoff mats and glacier meltwater in Antarctica - FRY-01 (SPAdes) (version 2) | ecosystem: Environmental > Aquatic > Freshwater > Ice > Glacier...
CGGATGACCGAGATTTCAGTTCCGCTAAGCCAGAATTTCCTTCACGAGTTTTCCGTGGACGTCGGTGAGGCGGAAGTCTCTTCCCTGGAAGCGGTAGGTGAGTTGTTCGTGGTCGAAGCCGAGGAGGAGGTGGAGGTGGAGGTGGAGGTGGAGGAGGGTGGCGTGGAGGTCGTGGACTTTACTGCTATTACTACGGGATTTTCTCCGGATTTTCTCCCGGGATTTTCTCGCTAAGGCCTTGTCCAAATCCGCCTTGCCGTCGCCACTGGTGTCCTTTGCAAGAATCAGGTTCGGCACCTGCGCCACGAAAGCGCCGCCGCCATCGGCGAGCTCGAAACCATGGATCAGCTTCATCTTGTCGAGGAACACCGAGTGTTTGTCGGCGACACCATCGAGATCCTTGTCCTCGAGGATCACGAGCGAGTCCATCGGTTGCTTCCCCGGCAACGAATGGGGCCAGGTCGGCGAGTCCCCGACCCACAAGCGCCCCTTCGTATCGAAACGGATCGCAAACGGAATCGGCGAGACCAACACGATGCGCGGCGCGGATTCTCCGTTGAACTTTCGTCCCTGCAGCTCTTTCAGCGCGTGCAACATCGGTTGAGTCAGTTTACGCTCATTGAGGGCGAGCGAAACCTGATCTCGGCCCATGATCAGCGTTTCGCCTGGAAGGTATACAATCTCAAAAACCCGATCATTTTTTGGCCTTAGGGTTTACGTAGGTCGGCTCTTTGAATCCATCGGATTTTGACCCTTCCTTGATCCACTGTTTGAGCGTCGCCTGCTGTTCCGTGGTCAAGGGATCGCCAGTGGACGGCATGATGTCGTCGTGATCTGGATCCAATGCGGTGCTGGTGTAGAGGGTGCTCTCCTCCGGTTTGCCCGGAACCACGACATCGACTTGTTTATCATCTGATTCGTATCCCGTCAGAATCAGTGCGTGTGTATCCAAGCGCAGGTCGCCCTTCGGTTTCTTGGTCCGTCCGGAACGTGCGTCAACGTAAGTCGAGGCATGACACTTGAGACAATTGTCTTTCAGAATCGGATAGACATCCTTCCCGAAGTCAACTTTGTCAGCTGCCTGCGCCGGGTTGGTGATCAGGAATGTCAAGACAACGAAGGTTGTTACGTAGACCGCTCGCCGAGCGAATTCAATGAGGTAAGGAGATGTCACGATGAGTTATTTCTTTTTGGTGGGGAGGTTGAGAACAGCGTCCTTTGTTGAACCGGCGACGACCATTACTTCAGCGATCAGTTCCGGGTTGATCTTCAATTCCTTGAGGGTGGTCTGGAGGTGCCCGGCGATAACGTTGAAATCCTCCTCAGTCAAATCCAGGTGTGCATGTGCTTTGCGCATGTCTTTCCCTTTCCAGGCCACCGGGCCACCGAAGGCTGCGCTTAGAAACGCTTTCTGGCGTTCGATCTGTCGTTTCATATTCACGTCTTCGAAGAAGTGATTGACCCGCTTGTCGGCCAAAACCTTCTTGTAGAAGAGATCCACGGCGGCATCCATCGCGGGTTGGCCACCGAGGCGAGCGTAAATGCTCTTGGAATCCACCTTGGATTTGGCTTCCTCTGCCGCGTTGGCGTTGATGTTGATACTCAGTGCGCAAGCGCAGAGTGTGAGAATGATTAAGATTTTTTTCATAGTTTTCATAGTTTTGATAGTAAGCGTTGAGGGTGTGATGCCCACAACAGTCGCCAAAGGAGTATTTTAAATACCTCTATTGTCAAGGAGATGTTTTTATTTCTTTTTGGTGGGGCGGTTGAGGGCACCACCCGCGAAGTGACGTGGTAGCAAGCGGGCTTGCCGTTGCCGGGGGGCTGTGGTCGAGGGGAGACCAAAAGCGGGAGCTTTTGGCGACGCTTTTTTACCGGGTTTTGGAGCGGTTGAGGAAGGGGCGGGATTGGATGACTCCGAGAACGATGTCCTGCATGTTGTAGCCGTTTTGTTCGGCGTGGGAGACGATTTTGGCGACTTCGGCTTCGTCGTAGTATTCGAGGGCGCGGCCGGTGGAGTAGGCGAGGAGTTTGCGGGTGAGGTTGCGGGCGAATTTTTCCTTGCCTCTCATGAGGAGGCTTTTGAGTTCTTGAGGGGTGGAGAACTGGATGTCGCCGGGGAGGACGGCGGAGCTGTCGATGGGTTTTCCGTTGGCGTCTTTGTCACGCCAGCGGCCGATGGCGTCGAAGTTTTCGAGGCTGAAGCCGAGGGGGTCGATGCGGGCGTGGCAGCTCGCGCATTCGGTTCTTTCGCGATGCTTGGCGAGTTGTTCGCGGAGGGTGAGGCCGTCGGCCTTGGTGTCATCGGCAGGGAGGTCGCCGGCGTCGGGTGGCGGGGGCGGGGCGGGGTCGCCGATGAGGACGTCGAGAATCCAGACGCCGCGCAGGACGGGGCTGGTGCGGAGAGGGTGGGAGGTGGCGGCGAGGATGCTGCCCATGCCGAGGACGCCGCCGCGGTTCTTGTCGTTGAGGGTGACCTTTTCCATGCGGGAGCTGGAGGGGGGATTGTTGAGTCCGTAGTGTTTGGCGAGGCGGGCGTTGGCGAAGGTGTAGTCGCTGTCGATGAGGTCGGTGAGGGGTTGGTTGTCACGGAGGAGGTGGTTGAAGAATTCCAGGCTCTCGTGATACATCGCTTTGCGAAGCTCGTGGTCGAACTGGGGGAAGCGTTTTGGATCGGGCTGGATTTTGTCGATCATGGCGTCGAAGCCGAGCCATTGTCCGGCGAAGTGTCTTGAGAGGGCGGTGGACTTGGGGCTGGCGATCATGCGGAGGACCTGCTGTTTGAGAACGGCGGGGTCGCGGAGCTTTCCGGAGTCGGCGATGCGGAAGAGTTCGTTGTCGGGCATGGAGGACCAGAGGAAGTAGGAGAGGCGGGTAGCGATTTCGAAGTCGCTGAGGGGCCATTCGTCTTTGTCTGCTTCATCGTGCTCGGCGCGGAAGAGGAAGCGGGGGTTGACGAGGAGGGCGGTGAGGGGGGCTCGGAGGGCGTCTTCGTAGCTTTTCTCGGCCTTGGTGGCTCGGTCGAAAGCGGTGAGGAGAGGGGCCATGTCCTCTGCGTTGACGCGGCGACGGTAGGCGAGGGTGGCGTGGAAGGTGAGGACTTCTTCGGCGAGGGCGCGGGCTTGGTCGGGTGAGTCGGGCGTTTGGAAGATGACGGTGCTTTTGAGCTTGGAGTCGTTGTAAACAGCGGAAATGACCTTATTTGCGGCGAGGAGGTATTTTTCGAGGAGGTTCGGGGTGGAGAAGAGGGCGTCGGCCATGTTGTCGAAGCCTTCGCCGCCGGCCCCATCGGCTGGGAAGTCCTTGGAGGGGTTGAAGTTGACGCCGAAGAGATCGCGGACGGTGTAGTGGTATTCGTTGCGGTTGAGTCGGCGCAGGGTGGTGCGACCGGCTTTGCGGGGAACGTCTCCGGATTCGATGCGGTCGCGGACCTTGGTCAGAACGTCAATGAGTTGTTGGCGCTCGGCGTCGGTTGGGAGGACGTCTTCGTCATCGGGCGGCATGTCACCGTGCTTGACTTGATCGATGACGTTCTCGAGGAGTTTGTGCTTTTTGAAAGCGTCATCGATACTGTTGAGGTCGTGGAGGGTGATCCCGCCTTTTTGTTTTTTTTCGCCGTGGCACGCGATGCAGTGCTTTTCGAGGATGGGCTTGGTTTTGGCCGCGAAATCATCGGCCCTTGCGAGAAGGGCGAGAGAAAGCAGGGAAGCAAGCTGGAGAAGCAGGCGCAGGCGCATTGTCATGGGATACGTTGATCTTTCGTCGCTATTTCATTAAGCGGAACGTTCCTGTCATTCTTGATTGCCAAATGGAGGAGGTAGAATTTGGAGCTTTTCAAGATGATTGAGGAATCGTTTCTTTGATGATCATCCATCGATTGCCGATCATGTTCATGAAAGTCCGCTGCCTCTCAATTTTGTTTTTCTTTCCGGGCGCGCTTTGCGGCCAGGAAAATGCTGCCAAGCCCAAGCCCAATATCGTCTTTTTTTTCACCGATGATCAGACGGTGAGGACCATCGGTTGTTACGGGAATCCGGTCGTGAAGACGCCCAATATTGACCGCTTGGCCCGTCGGGGAACCCGTTTTCAGCAGGCCTTTGTGAGTCATCCGATTTGTTGGGCGAGCCGTGCCTCCATCCTTTCAGGCCTGTCGGCCCGGAGTTACCGGACACCGGGGAATGAGGAAACGGCCCGTCCTGATGCGGTGGAGACTCTCTATACCGACCTTCTGCATCAGGCGAATTACCGCACTGGGCATTACGGGAAGTGGCATGCCAAGACGCCCAAGGGCTGGAAGAACTCCGATCACTTTGACGAGTTTGAAGCGATTGATCGCAATCCGTTTTACAAGAAGATGCCGGACGGGACGTTGCGGCATGAGACGGAGTTGGTGGTGGACCGGGGAATTGAGTTCATCAAATCGCAGCCCAAGGATCAACCCTTTGCTCTGAATCTCTGGTTCAATGCCTGTCATGCCGAGGATGGCGATCACCGTCCCGGGATTGGGCATTTCGCTTGGCCCCGTGCGGTGGACGGGATGTATGAGGATACTTACATCGGGCCTCCGCGTTTGAGCGATCCCAAGATTTTCGAGGAACTCCCTGAGTTTCTCCAAACGAGTATTACTCGCGAGCGCTACTTTTGGCGTTGGAACACGCAGGAGAAATACGAGACGAATATGCGGGCGTATTACCGCATGGTGAGTGGAATTGACGGTGCGATTGGGCGGTTTATGAAGGCGCTTGAGGAGGCCGGCCTGGCGGAGAACACCATTGTCGTTTACTCAGCAGACAATGGTTACCACATGGCGAACCGTGGGTTGGCTGGCAAGTGGTCGCACTATGAGGAGTCGATCCAGGTTCCTCTCATCATCGCCGATCCGCGTGTCATCCCAGCGAAGCGCGGTGTCGTGAGTGATGCCATGGCCTTGAATCTCGATCTCCCGGCCACCTTCCTCGACTGGGCTGGGGTTGAAGTGCCGGCGCGCTATGATGGGCGGAGCTTGAAGCCCATCGTGAGTGGTGGTCTTCCTTCGGATTGGCGGAAGGAGACTTTCCATGAGCACTTCGCGGTGAGGAATCGGATTCCGGCTTACGAGGGAGTTCGCGATGAGAAGTATAAATATGTTCGCTACGTGGATGTTGACTACGAATTCCTTCACGATCTGAAGAATGATCCTGATGAGCTCGTCAATCTGGCCAAGGACCCCAAGTTTGCGGACGTGTTGAAGGAGAGGCGGAAGCGGACCGACGATCTGGTGGCAAAGCAGGGTGGTCCCTTGGAGCCGCTCAAGGGGAAGTTTGTTGCCTCGACGGTGCCCCACCCCGAGGCGGCGGCGGCGGTTTCTTCTCGTCCGGGGGCGGATGGCTTCGCGAGGCTTTTTAATGGGAACAATCTCAATGGCTGGACCGGTGACTCAAAATACTGGTCGGTCAAGGAGGGTGCCATCACCGGAGTGACTGATGGTTCGCTCAAGATGAACCGCTTTATTACCTGGAACGGTTCAACGGTTCAGAATTTCGATCTCCATCTCAAGGTTAAGGTGAGTGAGAAGGGGAACAGTGGAATTCAGTATCGGGGGAAGATCCTTCCAGAGGTCGATCTGGATATCGTGTCTGGGTATCAATGCGACATCATGCCAAAGCCCGCGAATCAAAACGGGATGCTTTATGAAGAGCGGGGCCGTCGTATTCTCGCGCACACTGGCGAGAAGGTCACGGTGGCTGAAAATGGCCAGCCCTGGGTCGTTGGGGAAATGCCGATCAAGGAATTCCCGCACGACGAATGGTTGGATTACCGGGTGTTGGTTGCAGGGAATCATCATCAGCATTGGATCAATGGGCATCAGACCTGCGATCTCCTCGACCTAGATCCGAAGGGGCGCTCGCTGGAGGGTGTTCTCGGATTTCAGGTACATGTTGGACCTGCGATGCAAATTCAGTTTAAAGACATCCGTATCAAGCACCTTCCCGACAATCTTCCTCTCCAAACTCTGAAGGATCGCCCGATCCCGGCCAAGGCCTATGGCGTCCGGCCACAAGGGCAATCGCCCAAGGGATGGCAGCCACCGGTTTACGAAAAACAATAAGACTCCACTTTGATGAACGCACCGACTACTACTAACGAACTGACCACTTTATCTTCGAACATCCGCGCGGTTGCCGAGGCGCACCTTGAGGCGACCGGCGGACTTCTCCGGCTTTCGCCCACCTGGGTGCCCCGCTCGTTTTTGCAGCCCGGGCTACGGCTCAAGCTGCATCCGGATGACACTTATGCCTACGGCTTGAGTCGTGGAGGGATTGATGAGCGTTGGTTTGGATCAACGACGGTGACGGCGAACGAAGGCCGTGCGGAGGACGAGGGGCTTTCGTATGTCGTGGTTGGAAATGAGCGGTTCACGTTGCGAGATCTCATTGGGGAATGTGGCGCAGACATTATTGGGGCCACGATTTGGGACAAGTATGGCAAGTGGCCGGTGTATTCGAAATTCTTCGACAACATGGGTCCGATTCCGCATCACATGCACCAGAATGCGGAGCAGGCGGCGCTGGTCGGCCAGGAAGGAAAGCCCGAGTCCTATTACTTCCCGCCCCAGCACAACAACGTGGGTAACAATTTCCCCTATACCTTCATGGGGCTGGAGCCTGGGACGACCCGCCAGCAGGTTTACGATTGCATCGCGAACTGGCAAAAAGGTGACAACAAGCTTCTTGAGTTGTCCAAGGCCTACAAGCTTCAGCCCGGAACCGGTTGGTTGATCGACCCCTGCATCCTGCATGCACCGGGATCGCTCTGCACCTATGAGCCGCAGTGGGGTTCGGATGTTTTTGGAATGTATCAAAACCTCGTCGAAGGTCGTGAAGTGCCCTGGTCGCTCCTGGTCAAGGACATGCCGGAGGAGAAGCATCAGGACATTGACTTCATTATCGACCAGCTCGATTGGGAGAAAAACCTCGATCCCAACTTTAAGGACAACCACTACCTTGAGCCTGTGACCGCTGAGAAAGGCGAGGGATACCACGATCGCTGGATCGTTTACGGTAAGGTCGACGGCTTCCAGTATTTCACGGCCAAGGAGTTGACGGTGGAGCCCGGCGGCGAGGCCACGATCAAGGATAACGGTGCCTACTCTGCGATTGTGGTGCAGGGAGAGGGCGGTGCCAACAAGCTGCGCCTCAGCTGCCCCAAGCTTCTTCGTTTCAACGAACTTTCCGAAGACGAGTTTTTTGCGACCGCGAAGGCCGCGCAAGAGGGCATTGTCTTCAAAAATTCCAGTACGACAGAGCCCTTGGTGCTTCTCCGTTACTTCGGCCCGGAGGTGAATCCGGAAGCTCCGGCAATGGGGGCTTACCGATAGGGCGGTTTTCTTCTTCATTTCCCGAAGCTTGCTTACTGGAGTCCCCGTGCCGTGAGCAGGATCAGGGAATGGCGGTTTTTCGGAAGAAGGGATTTGAGATGGTCAGCGGGCGCGATTTCTAAATTGCGGGTCCCGTTCCTGTGCGAGTCCGTTGGGACCGATATATTGGCCGGGAGTCCCACCGGGGAGGGTGCGGTTGCTGTTTCCTGAGGTTCCGTCGTTGTAGACTTCGTTATCTTCCCAGAGGGTGCCGACGCCAAGGGCGTGCCCGATTTTATGACGAATGGTGGAGGCTTGGAGAGATCTCGCAGCCGCGTTGGTGTTGAAGGAAGCCAGTCCGGAGGTTGCAAGAAGGAAACGATAGTCAATGATGATGTCGTCCCAAAAGTCGAGGGCGGACTGAAACATCACTTGTTCGGCAGCGCTGAGGTCAAACTGAGCTTGAGGTGTAAAGGTCAGCACTCCTTGTGAGGGAACAATGGCTGAGAGGGAGAAGAGCCCAATGAGAATTGAATTCTTTCAGAAAGGGAGCTTGGTGAAAGGTGGTCGAGGGATTGATGTCGGGGCGGGTTGAGTGGGTTACGGGTGGTGGTGGGGTCTCTGTCGTGTTCGTGCGTGTTTTTACGGAATGAGGAAAAGAAATTGCAATTCCCCCTGAGTCGTTTACATTTGGAGGTTGGAAAAGGGACTGATTCCTTTTCCAAAAACTAAAAAAAACAATGAAAACTACATTCACGATGATTGCTGCCTTTGCAGCTTTCACTGCAGGTGCCATCGCGGTTCCTGCTGTGACCACTGCTCCTGAAAAGGTCGGTGCTGTTGCTGCTGAGTCAAAGACCGTCACTCTCGAGGTGACGGGCCTCCGGTGAGCCTCTGGTTGTCCACCAAAAGTGCAGGCTGCACTTAAAAGCGTCAAAGGAGTCTCCAAGGTTGTAGTCGGTGCAAAGGCCGGCTCGAGTGCCACCACAACTGTTACCGCCGATAAAACTGTCAAAGTCGCCGATCTGATCGCTGCTTTGAAAGCCAAAGGCTTCGGTGCGACCGAGAAAGTGGAAGTGAAAGTGAAAGCGTAAGGGGATCCTTTCGAATTTCCCTGAAACCCATGTCCGTCATTGCGACGGCGTGGGTTTTTATTTTGGCCACTGAAGTTCAAGTAAATGCGGGCGATTGTTTTGATTTTGACCCAGTCTGTCCGGGATTTTAGTAAAGGTGAAATTGGAGAGGCCGTGGATCAACCGCCGATGGGGCTTTTCAGGGATCAGGCTTTGGGGCCGCCGCTGATGATTTCGGTGCTGGTGCCTTCTTGGTATTTTTTGAAGTTGTGCAGGAAGAGGTCGGCGAGTTTGCGGGAGCTGGTGTCGTAGGCGGCGGGGTCGCTCCAGGCGGAGCGGGGGACCATTGCTTCCGAGGGGACACCGGGGCATTCGGTGACGATTTCGAAGCCGAAGATGGGATCGCTTTGAGTCGGGGCCTGGGCGAGGGCGCCGTTGTAGATCGCTTCCATGATGGCACGGGAATACTTGAGTTTGATGCGGTTGCCCACTCCGTAACCGCCGCCGGTCCAGCCGGTGTTGACGAGCCAGACATTGACTTTGTGGTTCTTCATCTTCTCGGCGAGAAGCTCGGCGTAGCGTGAAGGGTGCATGACGAGGAAGGGGGCTCCGAAGCAGGCGGAGAAGGTGGCGGAGGGCTCGGTGACGCCCATCTCGGTGCCTGCGACTTTCGCGGTGTAGCCGGAGATGAAGTGATACATGGCCTGTTCTTCGCTCAGTTTGGAAACGGGAGGAAGGACCCCGAAGGCATCGCAGGTGAGGAAGATGATGTCGCTGGGATGGTCCGCGATGCAGGGAATTTGCGCGTTCTGAATGAACTCGATGGGATAGGCTCCGCGGGTGTTTTGGGTGAGCGAGGTGTTGTGGAAGTCGACGACGTATTGGTCATCGTGGACGACGTTTTCGAGAACCGCTCCGTAGTGAAGGGCGTGATAAATGTCGGGCTCATTTTCTTCCGAGAGGTCGATGGCCTTGGCGTAACAGCCGCCTTCGATGTTGAAGATGCCGGTGTTGGTCCAGACGTGTTCATCGTCTCCGATGAGCATGCGGGAGGGGTCGGCGGAGAGGGTGGTTTTACCGGTGCCGGAGAGACCGAAGAGAATGGCGGAGCGGTTGGTCTTGGGATCGGCGGTGGCGGAGCAGTGCATGGAAAGGTGTCCCTTCAGCGGCATGAGGTAGTGCATCAGGGTGAAGACGCCTTTCTTCATTTCACCGGCGTATTCGGTGCCGAGGATGACCATTTCCTTGCTCTCGAAACAGACGTCGATGGAGGTCTTGGAGGTCATGCCCGAGGTGAGGCGGTTGGCGGGAAATTGCCCGGCGTTGTAGATCGTGAAATCGGGTGCGCCAAAGTCTGCGAGCTCTTCCTTGGTGGGGGTGATGAGCATGATGCGCATGAAGAGGGCGTGGTAGGCGCGGGTGCAGATGACGCGAACTTTGATGCGCTCGGCGGGGTCCCAACCGGCGAAGGCATCGACGACGTAGAGTTGCTCGCGGGTGTTGAGGTAGTCCTTGGCGCGCTCGCGGTTGATCCCGAAGGTGTGCTCGTCGATGGGGATGTTGATGTCGCCCCACCAGACGTGGTCTTTCGAGGCGGCGTTTTCGGTGATGCGTTTGTCACCGGGAGAGCGCCCGGTTTTTTCGCCGGAGTAGGCGATGAGGGCACCTTCGGCCGAGAGGCTGGTCGAGCGTTCTAACCGAATGGCTTCCATATAGAGTTGGGAAACCGGCGCGTTATGTAGAACATTTTTTGAGTCGATGCCGTGCGCTGAAAGATCAAGAAGCATGACTGAGGGCTACCATTTTTGAGTCTCAGAGTAAACCTTGAGGCAATGAATGCTTCCAAAAAGGCAATGAATGCGGACCTAAAAAAGCCCGCTCGCCTGAAAGACGAACGGGCTTTGGAAATTCAGATCCGGGGATGACTTACTCAAGTCCCGCGATGAGGCGGGCGTCACCGGTTTCGGCTTTAGCATCATTTTTGGCGACGGGCGCTGCGTCCGCTTTGGCGGCAGGAGCGTCGAGGGCGACGTTGAAGGTCTTGCCCTTTTTTCATAGACTCGAATAATACCATTGGAATTGTAGGGATCCAGTCTTAATGATCCCGATTGAAAGCTAGGGCGATTAAGGGAGAAATGGGCGCGCCGAGGCTTGCCATACTGGCGATGAGCGGTTGGCTGTGAATTCCTAGGCGAGGATAGGTTTGATGCCGGTGCCCCCGACGTCGGTGAGGCGGAAGCGGCGACCATTGTAGGTGTAGGTGAGTTTTTCGTGATCGAAGCCGAGTTGGTGGAGGATGGTGGCGTGGATGTCGTTGACGTGGATGTCGTTGACGTGGGCCTTGTCGACGGCGGCGTGGTGGGGCCAATTTCGTCGGACTCGCCGTAGCTCGAGATATACGTGCCAAAGTGCTGGAAGCTCTCATGATCCTCCCAGATCAAGCCGCCTCCGAAGTTCAGCCTAATGAAAGATGGATTTGACCAAAAAGGACCAATTACCAAGCTGATTGCCTAAGGTGAAGTGAGTGGTTCAGTTTTCCTACCTCGATCACCCTCGAGTTCCGCTCGCAAATTTTACCGTGCGTGACTCATCGTAGTATCGTAATCTCAAGGCATGCCCGCGTTAGTCTCACTCCCCTCCGACAATCTCTCCTTCGCATGGGATCGGACCGAGAGCGCGGAGACCCTGCGGGCCAAGCTCGACGATCTCACCTCTCCCACCTGGGTTCGCACTGCGGCTTGGCTGATGCGGGAAGCCCAAATCCGGGAAGTCTGGCAATTTCTCACACTGGAGCAGATAGATACTCAATTTAAAAACCTCCGGCCCCTTCTCGGAAAACGACAACAACTTTGGGATTACCTCCTCCACACCGCTCGTGAATTGGGAAAACTCTAAGGCCGCAACGCCCATCAAACGGGATTTCCTCAGGGCATGGTTCCAGGAAGATCAGCGGTTTTTTCTAACCGGAGGAAGCGCTCTGGGAATCTTTTATCTCCATCATCGCTACTCATACGATCTAGACCTTTTTACGGACCAGGACGTTAGCACCATGGAGATCAGGAACCTCATCCTCAGGACAGCGACAAAGATCGAAGCTCATTGCGAAACGCTTCAAACTTCACCAGACTTCCATCGATTTCAACTCCAACGCGGCGATGAACGGGAGATCATCGACATTGTCATTGATCGCGCTCCGCAGTTGGAACCAGTGAAAAACCTGATCGACGGGATTCGCGTCGACACGATCCGCGAAATCATTGCCAACAAGCTGACTACACTCGTCAGTCGCTCGGAAATTAAGGATCTGGTGGACCTCTATTACCTCGAAAAAGAAGGTTATGACCTGCTCGCAGCTATTCCTGATGCCAGGGCCAAAGACGGCGGCTGGGAGCCGGCGATCGTCTCGATGCTTCTCAATGGAATCGAAATCACAACACTCCCCGAATGGTTGATCCGTGATCTTGAACTCCAAGATTTGCAAGACTTCCTACAACGACTTCGCCTTGCCACTGCCGAGTTGGCTCTCCCTGAATAGCCACATTACACGAGAGAAATTGAGTGGAAAGTTTCGGGCTGAAGCCATTGCCAAAAATCGCTTCGGCGTGACTCATGAGTTGGGTCTGAATTGCTTTGATGTCACTGGCAGGGAGGACGGAGAGGAGCTTTTTGGTAAGGCGTTTGCGCTGAGCGGCATTTGAATTTCCACATTTCGTCTTCTTGAGGAGAATGGTCCAGGCGATCGGAATGGAAACATTCCCAACGACGATGGCGAGGACGAGGAAGTTGAGGTGGCGGCGCCCGAACTGCCAGTTGGTCCGATCCCTCGCTAACTCATCTCATAGCCGTGACCGTCCCCTATCCGAGTGGCATTCGAGTTAGAGGGGGGCGTCAGGTTATGCGAGGATAGGCTGGATGACTTTCCCCCCGACGTCGGTGAGACGGAAGCGTCTCCCGTTGTAGGTGTAGGTGAGTTTTTCGTGATCGAAGCCCAGCTGATGAAGAATGGTGGCGTGGATGTCGTTGACGTGGGCCTTGTCGACGGCGGCGTGGTGGCCGATTTCGTCGGACTCGCCGTAGCTCACTCCGCCTTTGATGCCGCCGCCAGCCATCCAGGTCGTGAAGCAATGCGGGTTGTGATCGCGGCCCGGCTTTGAGGATTTCTGCGAAAGGGGAAGGCGTCCGAATTCGCCGCCCCAGATAATGAGGGTGTCCTGGAGGAGCCCGCGTTGTTCGAGGTCGGTGAGTAGTCCGGCGATGGGGGTGTCGGTCTCGCCCGCGAATTGGCTGTGGTTCCCTTGGATGTCATTATGACCATCCCAACTCCGTTGATTTTCCATGCCGCCGGAGTAGATTTGGACGAAGCGAACCCCGCGCTCGACCATGCGGCGGGCGGTGAGGCATTGGCGGGCGAAGTGGTCGCAGTGTTTTTCGCCCACGCCGTAGAGTTTCTTGATGTGCTCGGGTTCGCGATTGATATCGAAGGCTTCAGGTGCGGCATTCTGCATGCGGTAAGCGAGCTCGAAGCTTTTGATGCGGGCCTCGAGTTCGGCATCGCCGGGGCGCTCCGTAACGTGATCGCCATTGAGTGTTTTCAACAAGGCGAGCTGGCGTAATTGCTGGGCGTCGTTCATGTGGGCGGGGCGATGAAGATTGTCGATGGGGTCGCCTTTGGGTTTGAGCCAGGTGCCTTGATAGACGCTAGGGAGGAAGCCTGCGCCCCAGTTGGCCGAGGCGCCTTTGGGGAGGCCACGGTCGAGAGGGTCGGACATCACGACGAAGGCGGGGAGCTCGCGGCTTTCGCTTCCGAGCCCGTAGGTGGCCCATGACCCGAGGCAGGGCATGCCCATGCGGGGTTGGCCGGAGTTCATCATGAAGAGAGCCGGGCTGTGATTGTTCGACTCGGTATAACCGGAGTGGATGAAGGCCATTTTGTCGACGTGTTCTCCGAGTTTAGGAAAGATGGACGAGACCATTTTTCCACATTCACCGCGCGGGGTGAATTCGAAGGGTGACTTCATGAGTGGACCGACGGCGTCGGCGAAGAAGCCGGTGTTCTTGTCGAAGCCGGCGAGTTCCTTGCCATCCATTTTTTCGAGCTCGGGTTTGTAGTCCCAGGTGTCGACTTGGCTCGGTCCTCCGTTAATGAAGAGCCAGATGACGGACTTGGCCTTGCCATTGAAGTGACCTTTCTTGGGCGCGAGGGGATCATCGCCGCTGGAAACGAGGAGCCCTTCGTCGGCCAGCAGGCTGGCGAGCCCGAGACCGCCGAGGCCCGCGCCGGATTTTTGAAGCCAATGACGGCGGGTGTAGAGCGAGGGATGGTTCATGGCAGGTAGATGAATTCGTTGAGGCTGAAGATGATCTGGGCGAGGTCAGCGAGGGCGAGCTCGTGGCAGTTTTTGACGCCTTGGTAGGAAGCGGTTTGGGCGTCGATGAAGGCGCGGTTTTTGCTCAGTTCAGCAGGTGTGGGCGCGCGGCTGAGGGTGCGTAAATAGAGTTCACGAATGGCGTCGTCGGGATCGCTCGTGGTGATGCTGCTGGCGAGAGCGGCGGACCAACTGACAAGCTGGGGATTGTTCATGAAGAGGAGGGCCTGGGGCGCGATGGTGGTGCTGGGGCGACTGCCCTGGCTGGCGAGGGGCTCCGGTTGATCAAAGATTTGCATCATGGGAATGAGGTGGCTGCGCTTGATCATGAAGTAGATGCTGCGTCGGCGTTGGTTCTCGTCGAGGGTGCCGGGGCCGAACATTTGGGGATCGAGTTGACCGGCGGCGGCGAGGATGGAATCGCGAACGATTTCGGCTTCGAGTCGGCGCGGGGTGAAGCGCCAGAGGAATTGGTTGTCGGGATCGAGGGTTGATTTTTCGACGGACGGGGTGCTACTTTGCAACCAGGTTGAGCTGGCCATGATGTCGCGATGGAGTGACTTGAGGTTCCAGCCGTTCGTGATGAAGCGCTGTGCGAGGTGGTCGAGGAGTTCGGGGTGGGATGGGAGTGAGCCTTGGAGGCCGAAGTCGTTGGGGGTGGACACGATGCCGCGTCCGAAGTGGTGGTGCCAAGTGCGGTTGACGACGACGCGGGCGAGAAGGTGGCCGGCGCCATGGTCGACATCAGTCATCCAATTGGAGAGTCCGGTGCGGCGATAGCTGGTGCGGGTCCAATCCTTGGGCGCAGACTTCTCCCAATCCTCCGTGGTCTTGCCATCGCGCATGAGGACTTGTAGGAATCCGGGTTCGGCGACGCCTTTCTTTTGGTTGGGATCACCGCGACTGAGGAAGTGGGTTTCCGGATAGAAGTGAGGGAAGCCGCGACCGTCGGCGTGGTGTTTGGTCGGTGGGAAGCCTTCACTGGTGACCTGGACTTTGGTGACGGCTGGTTTTGGTTTGGCCGCGAGAGTTGCCTGCACGTTGGCGTCTCGCTTCACCCAGTTTTCATCATTTTTAATGAAGTGGGAGAAGAGGGTTTCCTGGTGCTTGGGCGTGAGGCGTTCGGTTTGGAGGGCGGTTAAGGCACTTTGGAGTGCTCCGTCGCGAACGCCGCCGACCATGACGGGCGGCGAGGTGAGAGCGCTGGTGGAAATGCGAAATCGCCCGAGGCTGTGTTGATCGTTGACGGCGAATCTAAGTTCGATCTCGAGGATGGTATCCGGTCCCGACTTGAGGGGTTTGGCCAACTGGAAGACGGCGGCTTGATCGCGACCAATGCCGCCGGAGTCGACGGCCCAACCGGTGGCCTCGGTGTTCTGATCGATGGAGGAGGCGACGGAGAGGTTGTCGGTATTTTGTTGGTGGGTGGCCTGAGGTGAGGTGAGTTCGCTCTCTTCTTTGTGTCCGCCGGGGGCGATTGCGGTGATCTTGAGATTGCTGAGGGCGAAGTTTCCGTTTCCGGCGCGGCCGGGTCCGCTTTGAGGTATCGAACTGTGGGTGAGGGCTTCGAGGCGGATGAAGCGAATCTCACCAAGTTCGGGAGTGAGTTGGACGGTGTAGCTTTCTTTTGTGGGCGTTTTTCCGGATGCCAAAATGGAGCCGTCCTCTTGCGGGGTCAGAGTGGTCGCCTTCTCGTTTGAGCTTGCGTTGATGAGGGCAGGAACATGCCACTCGCTTGCGGAGATTACGGAGTGAGCATCTTTTTGAAGCCATTTTTGAAAAGCTTCTGCGACTTCGGGTTGGGCTTCGTAGTCTGATCGGGCTTTGAGTGATTTCTGATGATCCCGTTGCCATTTTTTGAGCGCCGCTTGATAGGATTCGGAGTTGAGTTCGATGTCGATTTCGCTGCGAATGGTGGTCGAGAAGATGGAGACGAAGCGGTAGTAATCTTTGACGGGAATAGGATCAAATTTGTGATCATGGCAACGGGCGCATCCGATGGTGAGGCCGAGCATGGCGGTTCCGGTGGTGGCGACCATGTCATCGAGTTCGTCATAGCGGGCGCTTTCAAATTCCTTCTCGGTGAGTTGGGTGGGGAAGACCCCTGCTCCGAGAAAGCCGGTCGCCATCATGGCGAGGGGGTCATTGGGTGCAATTTCATCGCCGGCGATTTGCCAGCGGATGAATTGGTCCCAGGGCATGTTCGCGTTGAGGGCCTTGATGACGAAGTCGCGGTAGTGGTAGGCGAAGTTACGGTCGTAGTCCTGTTCGAAGCCGTGGCTTTCGGCGAAGCGGGCGGCATCGAGCCAATGGCGGCCCCACCGCTCTCCGTAGTGAGGGCTGGTGAGTAAGGTGTCGATGAGCTCGAGATGCGACATGGTGAGAGCCGCCGCCAGTTGCTCGATGGTGGGGGGAAGTCCGATGAGTTCGAGATAAGCCCTCCGGATGCGGTCCCGATTTGAGGCGGGTGGGTTGGGGGTGAGTTTGTTTTCTTTGAGCTTGGCGAAAATGAATTGATCGATGTCGGTGGTGGCCCAACCATCTTCTGACTTCGGTGGGGTGGGATTGGCGAGGGGTTTGAACGACCAAAATTCGCGGTCGCTCTCGGTCACTCGCATCTCGAGAGATCGGGCGCCTTTCTTCTCGAGAAGGGGCTTGTCGTAGGGGGCCCCGAGGGCGATCCATTGTTCAAAATCGGCAATGAGAGCGTCGGGGAGCTTGGCCTTCTTGGAAGGCATCTCAAGGTCGTCCTCCTCATGTTTGATCAGGGTGAGGAGGTAGCTCTCGGCGGGGTTTTCAAGGTTGATGGCATCATCGCTGTCTCCGCCTTCGAGGAGAAGTTCGCGGGTCGAGAGATCGAGGCCCGAGCGGACTTTTTCATCGCCGTGGCATTTGAGACAATGGTCGATGAGGGCGGGCCTGATCGTTTGTTGGAAAAGGGCCATGCCCGACTTCATCCGTATGGCATGCTCTGCGGATAACTGCTCGGCCCTGACCGGAGCGATCAGGAGAAGGAGGGCGATTTTTGGGAGCAATTTTCGCAGGAGGCGATGACTGGGTCTGGATGGGAGAGAAATGATCACGAGGTTTGATTTGCGCGTGATGTTTTCAAAGGAGAGAGGCGATGTCGAGAAGGTCCGGCGCAACCTTGAAAACAACAACGATTGAGGAGCGAGCGGCGTTCCTGTTTTTCCTTTGTTTTTTGAGGAGGCGCTTAAATCCCAAGACGATCAATACCTCCAAGTTTTCCTGTAACCCTTTGATTTCAAGGGTTTTAAGCGAGCAGGCCCACCGGGAATCGAACCCAGATCTATGGTACCGGAAACCAAGTGCAGTGCTTTTAAATAGGGTGTGTGTGTAGAGTGTAACGACGTTGTAACTCTTTATTCTTGCGTAACGAAAATCAATGCGGCGAAATAAGGCGCATGAGGAAAACGTCCACTCGAAAAGGGAAGCCTGAAAACTTGGCAGCAGGTGTCAGGGTTTCGCCTGTGGAGCATCCACGTTACTCTTGGCGACTCAGTTACACAACTGGAGAAAGTGAATCCAAGCGCCGACATCAACGCTATTTCCTCTCCAAAGCAGAAGCCCTCGAAGTCGGTCGGGAGAAAGCTCATGAGCTTACCCAAGTGGGAAGGTTACACAGCGAGATCACTGATGCCGAGCGTAGGGCCGTCCTGGACTTCCGGGAGATGGTTGACAAGCTTCCTAAGTCAGTAGCGCGCCCGTCGTTGGCGGACGCGGTAAGTTGTTTGAAGGATTCTCTCCGACTGCGAAACAAATCCCAGACTGTTCAACTCACCGTTGACGACTACTTGAAGGGGTTGCAACGGAAGCAGGTGAGCCCAGAGTATATCACCACGATTGCAGCACGCCTTGACCGGTTTATAGGGGACTATGGTGACTGGCTTGCTTGCGATGTCTCAACCGATATCGTCGCTGATTGGTTGGATGACTTGGAGCTATCCGCGACGAGCATCAATCACTTCAGAGCAGCTCTGATCCAGCTCTACAACCACGCCCTGCAGCGTGACGTCGTTGAGAAGAATCCAGTTTCTTCGATTCCCAAAAGGAAGTCGCAAGGTGTCGAGGTTGGAATCCTTACCGTCGAGCAGGCTCGCAAGTTACTCAAGAATGCCTCTCCCGAAATCCTCCCGGGGATCGCTCTAGGGCTCTTCGCTGGCATCCGGCGAGCTGAACTTAATCGTTTGGACTGGAACGAGATCGATATGGAGCAGGGCTATGTTGAAATTAAAGCGCGCAAGTCTAAGACCGCAGCAAGGCGTCTGATTCCGATAAGGGCTAATCTTAAGGCATGGCTTATTCCGCTAGCCCAAGAATCCGGCAGTGTCATGCCGACCGAGATGATTTGGAGGAACAGGTTGTCTGATGCGATGGGTAAAGCTTTGATTAAGGATTGGCCACACAACGCTCTTCGGCATTCTTTCGCGTCCTATCATCTAGCGCACTTTAAGGATGCTGGTGCCCTTGCTCTTGAGATGGGCCACGGTTCCACCAAGATGATTTTTGAGCACTACCGGGCACTGGTGCCGGCAGTGACGGCAAAGAGATACTGGGAGACCACGCCAGATGTGAGTGATAGCTAGTAACTACTCAGGTCTTTAAGAAAGCTTAACCACTTGGTCCGCGTAGAATCATGGTGCAACGACCGATCCGTGACGAACTCATCGCCTTGGCAAAGGCCGATCCCGAGGCCATCGCGGACTTGGTTCTGATGCTTTGGGATCGTGT
>Ga0209702_10005011_pt1 | contig 18523 bp, 17 predicted proteins | sample FRY01_FD_187210 | JGI IMG/M metagenome (GOLD analysis project Ga0209702, IMG submission 187210) | Freshwater microbial communities from Lake Fryxell liftoff mats and glacier meltwater in Antarctica - FRY-01 (SPAdes) (version 2) | ecosystem: Environmental > Aquatic > Freshwater > Ice > Glacier...
CAACTGCAATGCAAAATTGTTGGAGTAAAAATAATGAAGGTTCAATTTATGCTACTACTGGAGGCACAACTCCAATGAATGGTAATAGATTATATATGTTTGCTACAAACCCAGCTATTGCAATGGCAAATTTACCTCCAGTAAGTAATTTATCTGCCGATACACATAGATTAAGATTTTTAGCGTATGCAACCGCGATAGATAGAAACTTACAAGTTGGTTATTTTGACCCGAATGATTTATCATCATTTATAGCTATAGAAACAATTGTTGGTTTGCCAAGTACTGCAGCAACAGCTGTTCAATATATAATTACTCCGTCTGCAATTCCTGCTGGAGTAACTCAATTGGTATTTAGAAATAAACCAGCGGCTGGTTTATCTGCAGCTATATATATAGACAATGTAATTTGGGAGGCAATACCAACGTGTATTGAACCTACAGATGTTGTGATGAGCAATGTTTTAGATACAACTGCAACAGTTGCTTGGGTAGCTTCGGTTACTCCACCAGCAAATGGTTACGAGTATTTTTATTCTATTACAAATACTAATCCTACGGCTTTAACTACTCCTTCTGGAACTGTTGCTGCGGGATTATTAACTGCAAACATTACAGGATTAACACCTGCAACTCAATATTATGTTTGGGTAAGAGCTGCTTGTAGTGTTTCAGATAAAAGTGCTTGGACATTATCGTTAGCATTTGTTACACCATGTGCTACTTTTGTACCAACTTTTACAGAAAGTTTTGCAACTTTTCCACCAGCATGTTGGTCAAGAGCTGGAGCTGGCATTCCACCGGCTGGTCCATCTGGAGCTTTAACTGGTAGTTGGTTTGCTGATGGGTTTTTAAATGTTGGCACTACAGGAGCAATTAAAATTAATTTATGGACAACTAATGTAATTGGATGGATTATTTCTCCAATTATAGACATGTCTGCCGGAAATTACAGAGTTAAATTTGATTATGGAGTAACGGATTTTGGCAATACTGATGCTTCTGCAATGGGATCTGATGATGTTGTTAAACTAATGGCAACTCAAGATAACGGCGTTACATGGGTAGAATTACATACTTTTAATGCTGCGTCTAATGTTAGCAATACTACTAATACATTTACATTAGAATTACCAACATATACAAGTGCTACAACAAAATTTGCAATTTTTGGAACATCTGGTATAGTAGATGATATACCAGATTACGATTTTTTTATAGATAACTTTATTGTAGATGCCATACCAGCTTCTGCACCAAGTTGTGCTACTAATTTAGTAGCTACACCAGATGCAAGTTGTGGTAATTTTGCAAACGTTTTAACTTGGACTGCTGCAGCTGGAGCTAATGGTTATAAATTAACTATTGGTACAACTACAGGTGGTAATAATATTTTAGACAACTTTATTGTAAGTGCTTTAACGTATAGTTTTATTGGCACAATTAATACTACTTATTATTATAAATTAGTTCCATTTAACGGAATTGGTGATGCAACAGGTTGTGTTGAGCAATCGTTTGTTACAGTTGCTACAGGATGTTATTGTCCATCAGTGCCAACAAGTAATGATAGTAATGGCATAACAAATGTTTTGATTGGAGCAACAAATTTCCCTACAGGAGATGTTATGTATTTTGATCATACAGCTACTACAGTTAATTTAGGTCAAGGCAATACCGCAAATGTTCAAATTTCATTTGCTACTGGTTATACTTATAATACTAATATTTGGATAGATTTTAACAATAACTTTACTTTCGAAGTATCAGAGTTAGTTTATACAGGCGAGTCTTTAAGTACAAATCCTACTACATTAAACGCATCATTTGCAATGCCAGCTGCTGCTGCATTAGGCGTTCATAGAATGAGAATTGGTACTACAGATAGTATTCAAACACCAGCAAATCCTTGTTATTCTGGATCATGGGGTGTTACATTAGATTTTAATGTAAACATCGAAGTAGTTGCTTGTTTAGCACCAAGTGCATTAACAGCAACAGCAATTACTACAACAGCAGCAACTTTGGGTTGGACTGCAAATGGTACAGCAACAGCTTGGAATGTAGAATATGGTGTAACTGGATTTACACAAGGTATGGGCACTTTAGTTTCAGTTACTGCTAATTCACATGTTTTATCAGGTTTAACTCCTGCTACAACGTATCAGTTTTATGTACAATCTAATTGTGCACCTGTATTAAGCACTTGGGTTGGACCATTTAGTTTTACAACTTTATGTGATGCGGTTAACATTCCTTTTTCTCAAGATTTTGAGTCTGCTACGGTGCCAAATTTACCATTATGTTCTACATTAGTAAACGCAGGAACAGGTAATAATTGGGTAACAGCTAGTAATCCAGGATCTGGTTTTACAACTAAAACATTAAGATATTCATATCATGCTACAAATGCTGCTAATGTTTGGTATTTTACAAGAGGTGTCAATTTAACAGCTGGTACAACGTATAATATTAAATATAAATACGGAAATAATTCAACTACATTTATTGAAAAATTAAAAGTGTCTTATGGAGCTAGTGCAACAGCAGTTGCTATGACAAATTTAATTCAAGATCATCCAACTGTTGCAGGAGCTACATTGCAAAATGCAAGTTTTGATTTTGTTGCTGCAACTACGGGTGTTTATTATTTTGGTTTCCATGCTTATTCTATTGCAGATCAATTTAATTTATTTGTAGATGATATTTTAATAGATTTAGCTTTAAGTTCTAGCGATTTTGATTCTGCTAATTTTATAGCGTATCCAAACCCTGTTAATGATGTATTAAATTTATCTTTCACTTCTAATATTTCTAAAGTAAGTGTAACAAATTTATTAGGTCAACAAGTTCTTTCTAGAGAGGTTAATGCAACAACAAGTCAAATAGATATGTCAAGTTTACCAACTGGTACATATTTAGTAAAAGTTGTTTCTGAAGAAAATCAAGAAAAGACTATTAAAATTATTAAAAATTAAAGTTTTTTAGATTAGTGTTAAATGCCTCGCAATTGCGAGGCATTTTTTTTTAATAAAGAGTATCTTTGTTAAAATTTAAAATGTATGTATTTTTCTTTAATAATTCCGGTTTATAATAGACCAGATGAGATATTAGAGTTGCTAGAAAGTTTAACTAAGCAAGACTATAAAAATAATTTTGAAGTTGTAGTTATAGAAGATGGCTCTATATTAAAATGCGAAGATGTTATAACTGGTTTTAAAGAAAAATTAGACATATCTTATTATTTTAAAGAAAATTCTGGTCCTGGAGATTCTAGAAACTATGGAATGAAACTAGCAAAAGGAGACTATTTTATTATTTTTGATTCAGATTGTATCATTCCAAATAATTATTTAACAACAGTTTCAATTTCGTTAAATGCTGAGTTTGTAGATTGTTTTGGAGGTTCAGATAGAGCATTAGAATCTTTTTCAGCCATTCAAAAAGCAATTAACTTTACCATGACTTCTTTTGTAACAACTGGCGGAATTAGAGGAGGTTCAGAAAAAATTCAAAAGTTTCAACCTCGAAGCTTTAACATGGGCATTTCTAAAGAAGCATTTATAGCTTCTAAAGGTTTTGGAAACATTCATCCAGGCGAAGACCCAGATTTAGCTATTAGACTTTGGAAATTAGGTTATAAAACAAAACTAATTTCTGCCGCATATGTTTATCATAAAAGAAGAATAGATTGGAGAAAGTTTTATACACAAGTAAATAAATTTGGCAAAGCTAGACCAATATTAAATTCTTGGTATCCAGAACATGCAAAACTTACTTTTGTATTTCCGTCGGCATTTATTATACTATTAGATATTGCTTTGATACTTGCACTATTTAAAGTTTACTTTGCAATACTGCTATTTGGAGTTTATTTTATTTCAATTTTTACTATAGCTTCACTTGCAAATAAAAGCTTAAAAATTGGGTTTTTATCTTTAATAGCAACATGTTATCAATTTTATGGTTATGGATTGGGTTTTATAAATTCATTTTATAAAATACATATTTTAAAGATGGACCCTAAAGTTGCTTTTCCTGAATTATTTTTTAAAGAAGTAAAAAATGACTAAAATAATTGGATTAACAGGCGGAATTGGAAGTGGAAAAACTACAGTTTCAAAACTTTTTAAAAAAAACAATATTCCAGTATATAATTCTGATTTAGAGGCAAAAAAAATAATGTCTTTAAAAAGAGTAATTAAAAAAATTAAAGAAAAATTTGGAGATGCTATTTTAGCAGATAATCAAATTAATAGAGTAGCACTTGCTAAAATTGTATTTAACGATTCTAATAAACTAAAACAGTTAAATAATATTGTGCATCCAGAGGTTAAAAAGCATTTTTTAAAATGGGTAGAAAAAAACAAAGCTTCTAAATTTGTTATAAAAGAAGCGGCTGTTTTATTTGAATCTGAGAGTTATAAAAATTGCGATATAATTATAACAGTTACAGCACCAATAGAAACTAGAATTAATAGAGTAATGCTTAGAGATAATGTTTCTAAAGAGTCTGTTTTAGAGAGAATTAACAACCAATGGAGTGATCAAGATAAAATTAAATTGAGTAACTTTGTCATAGAAAACCTCGATTTAAAAGAGACTAAGAATCAAATAGAAAGAATTCTTATTCTTTTAAATAATTAATAAGAAAAATAAGCGTTGTTAATATTAGGTTAATGTATTGCCACGTTAAATGTTAAAATGTTAATTTTGTTTTAAATGAATAAAGTGTTGTTTAGATTACTCGTGGTTTTAATGAGTATTTCTTTAATAGGAATTATTTTTGTTCAAATTTATTGGTTTAATATTTCTATAGAAAATAATCAAGAACAATTTAAATTTCATGTTAAACAGGTTATAGGTAACGTTGCAGAAAAGTTAAAGCAACAAGAAATAATGTCTTTTGTTGAAAAAATAAATCAATATAAAGACAGTACAGGTAGCGATAAAGTTAATGCAGATTTTTTAGAGTTTGGATATTATCAACGAAACTCTCAAACAAACGAAACAATAATTTATTCTAACAGTATAGTTTCAGAAGATTATGCAATATCACCAACGTTCTTTGATAAAAAAGATGATAGTATTAAAGTTAAAAGTTTTAGTTCTAGAAGAAAAACAGAGGTTTATAATAACGGAATAGATAAAAATAATTTACAATTATCGTCTACACCAGATTTAACTGTAGAAAAAACAGGAAAATTAAATATATTAGAAAAGTTACAATACGAAATTTCATTATCAGATATTGCTTCGGCTTACCCTATTCAAAGAAGAATATCTAAACAAGAATTAGAAGATTTACTTAAAAAAGAACTAAACGATTATGGAGTAATAACCACTTTTGAGTTTGGCATTTACAGTAATGGTTTAGCTACCAAAGTAAAATCAGAAAATTTTAAATTTAATAAAAAAGATACCTATAATATTCCGATTTTTTCAGATAACGAAGGAGTTAGTATATATCAATTATTAGTAAGTTTTCCAGAAAAGAAAAAATTTATTTTTTCTGACTTAATTGGTATTGCAACACTATCTTTAGTTTTTACGTTAGTAATTATTATAGCTTATTTCAATGCATTAAATCAATGGATTAAGCAACGTCATATATCTCAAATAAAAACCGATTTTATTAATAATATGACGCATGAGTTTAAAACACCTATTGCAACTATAAACCTTGCTGTAGATGCTATTAAAAATCCGAAAATCATAAACGATAAAGAAAAAGTTTTTCGATATCTACAAATGATAAAAGATGAAAATAAAAGAATGCATGCTCAAGTTGAAAATGTTTTAAGAATTTCTAAATTAGAAAAAAAAGAACTAGAAATTACCAAAGAAACACTAGATGTTAGTAATATTTTAAACGATGCAATTGAGCATGTTGGTTTAATTATAGAAGATAGAAATGGTATAATAAATAAACATTTTGATGCCAAAAGAACATCGGCATTAATTAACGATGTACACTTTACAAATGTTTTTGTAAATATTTTAGATAATGCAATTAAATATTCTACAGAAACACCAATTATAGATGTTTACACAGAGAATGTTAAAGATTTTTTAATAATTAAAATAAAAGATAAAGGAGATGGTATAACAAAAGTTGCTCAAAAAAGAGTTTTCGAAAAATTTTATAGAGAACATACCGGCGATATACATAATGTAAAAGGACATGGGCTAGGTTTGGCGTATGTTAAAAGAATTGTAGAAGAACACAACGGGCAAGTTTATGTAGAAAGCGAAAAAGGTAAAGGCAGTACCTTTATAATCAAACTGCCTTTAATTAATTAAATACCACATAAAAAAGATAATATTATGGAACTAGAAAACAAAAAAATTCTACTTGTAGAAGACGACCCAAATTTTGGAGCAATTTTAAAAGACTATTTAATGTTAAACGACTTTGATGTTGTATTAGCAAAAAATGGAATGGAAGGCTTTGAAAAATTTAAAAAAGACGACTACGATTTATGCATTTTAGATGTAATGATGCCTTATAAAGATGGCTATACATTAGCTAAAGAAATTAGAGAAAAAAATAAAGACATTCCGTTGATTTTTTTAACAGCAAAATCAATGAAAGAGGACATTTTAAAAGGGTATAGAGTTGGAGCAGATGATTATTTAAATAAGCCATTTGATTCTGAAGTATTATTAATGAAAATTAGAGCTATAATACAAAGAAAAGCTACCGATACTAAAATGGACAATAACAGATTTGAGTTTGAAATAGGCAAGTTTTATTTAAATTCTAAGTTGCGTTTTTTAACGTATGAAGAAGAAGAACCAATAAAATTATCTCCTAAAGAAAACGAATTGTTAAAAATGTTTGCATTATACGAAGACGATTTAATGCCACGTGAATTAGCTTTAACTAAAATTTGGAGAGACGACAACTATTTTACATCAAGAAGTATGGATGTTTACATTGCTAAATTAAGAAAATACCTTAGAGTAGACGAAAATGTAGAAATACTAAACATTCACGGAGAAGGATTTAGATTGGTTATAAAAAATAAACCAACAACAGTTTAACAAAAAAAGCTTCAAATAAATTTTGAAGCTTTTTTTTTATTTGTATTCTAACTTTAATGCAAAGCAGTTTTTACCTTGTTTTTTTACAAAATATGAGTTTGGTATTTCTTCTAGAGAACTTTCTATTGTAATATTATCGTTAAAATGTAATTCTCTTAAAAAATTCATATCAAAAGATTTAATTTTCTGACGCAGAATTTCTTTGTAGTTTAAACTATCTAAACACCATTCTAAATATTTTACATTATTAGCATGATTAACAATATCTAAATCTGATAATACAATAGTTCTATTAGAAACAGTTTTTAACTCTTGATTTAAGTCTCTTTTTTCAAAAGATTTTAAAGTAGAAATATTATCTGGGTAAGTTATAAAATGCCCATGAGGCAATACTAGGTTTTCTGCCTTTCTAAGTTTTGTGTTTAACACAACCCAATGCGTTAAAGCACCAACAATTTTTATATCGTTTTTATATATTTCTAAAGCTCTTACAGATCTAGAACCTTGCATATCTACTATCCAGGTTTTTACAGTAATTATATCTTTCCATTTTGGCAACTCTGTAATTTCTACACGCATTCTACTTAAAACCCAAGCTTGATTATGCAATTGCATGTCGCTATAACTTAGATTTCCTAACTCCGAATGTGAGGCAGCTGTTAATTGTAAAATATTGCACAAATCGGTGTATTTTAAAAAACCGTTAGGATAACAATTTAAAAAATTAACTTCTATTTCTTTTATAAATATTGCAGTAAAATCTTTAGATAATGGCATTTATATGTTTTTAATTTTATCTTTTATTGCTTTTATAATTAAGTCTGATGGTTCAAGATAATCAAACCATAAAGTATTTTCTAATCTTTTAAACCAAGTTAACTGTCTTTTTGCAAATCTGCGTGTATTTTTCTTAATTTCTTCTATTGCAAAATCTAAAGTTGTTTTACCGTCTAAATAATCAAACAATTCTCTGTAACCAACGGTTTGCAATGCATTTAATTCTTTATATGGATAAATAGATTTTACTTCATCGAGTAACCCTTCAAAAATCATATTATCAACCCTTAAATTAATTCTGTCGTACATAACTTGTCTTTCTGCCTGTAAACCAATTAGTATTGGAATAAAGTTTTTGGTGTTTTTATCTTTATTTAAAAACGACGAATAAGGCTTGTTAGAACCTATACAAACTTCTACAAAACGCATCATTCTTTGCGGATTTTGTAATGTTTGCGGATTTTTAATTGATATAGAATCGAAAAAATAGGGGTCTAATTCTTTTAATTTTTTTTGAAGAAAAATAATTCCGTTTATAGAGTAATTGTTTTTAATTTCTTCTCTAATAGAAGTATCAATTTCCGGAAAAGTATCAAAGCCGTTTAAAACAGCATCAACATAAAGACCAGAACCACCAACCATAATTTGAATGTTATTTTCTTTAAAAAGCTCTTCAAGTTTTAAAGCAGCATCTCTTTCAAATTCTCCAACATTATAATTTTTGTGGATAGATTTATTTTGAATAAAATGATGTTTTGCAGCTTTTAATTCATCTAGATTTGGAACAGCAGTGCCAATTTTAATTTCTTTAAAAAATTGTCTACTATCGCAAGAAACAATATCGCAGTTAAAATGTTGAGCAAGTTTTATACTTAAAGCAGTTTTGCCAATTGCAGTTGGTCCAATTATAGTAATAAGATAATTTTTCATTATAATAATTCGCCACAGTTGTAGCAATAATTAGCTTTAGAATCATGTTTTACAGAAAAACATTTTTTACATTTAGTATCATTATTGTTTTTTAAAGTAGATTTAGCTATTTCTGCCGACACGAGACCAGTTGGAACAGCAATGATTCCGTAACCTAAAATCATAACAAAAGAAGCTAAAAATTGCCCCAATGGTGTTATAGGAGAAATGTCGCCATAACCTACAGTAGTTAAGGTTACAATTGTCCAATAAATACTCATTGGTATGCTTGTAAAACCACTTTCTTTACCTTCTATAACATACATTAAAGTACCAATTATTATCGAACTTATTAAAACAAAATATATAAATATCAAAATTTTGCCTCTACTTTCTATTAATGCATTTTTTAAATGATTAGATTGTTTAGAAAATTTAGGATGATTTAAAATTTTAAATAAACGCAATAATCTTAAAGCCCTTGCAATAGATAATATACCAGCACCTGTAAAGATAAAAGACAAATACATTGGTAAGGTTGCAACTAAATCTATAATACCATAAAAACTAAATATATATTTAAAGGGTTTATCTATAGATATTATTCTTAAAATGTATTCTAGTGTAAAAAATATGGTAATTATCCACTCTAGAATAATTCTTTCGTCGTGATACCTTGTTTCAAAACCAGAAACAGTTTCTAACATTGTTAAAAAAACACTAAGTAATATTATAGCTAGTAAAACTAAATCAAATGTTTTTCCAGCAATAGTATTGGTGCCATATATTATTACATGTGTTTTTTGACGAAATTTTTGATAATTAGATTTAATTTCTTCCATTTTGTTATCTAAGTTATTCAAATATAAAGAATTTAAAAGTTTATTATCTTGTTTACTCTGTGTTTACTAATATATCCCATAACAATATTTCGTGCATCACAATTATCGTTCATTGGTATTATGATGTTTTTTAATATTTCGATAGTGCTAATCGGAAAGTTTAAATTATAAAAACAATAACCTATAAAAATTCCGTTTTCTATTAAAATAGCACTACGTTCGTCTAAGGTTCTACCTTTATCTATAATTGCAATATTATTTTTTTCGAAAGAATTGTTTTCTATAAAATGAAGTACTCTTTTGTTATAATCTTTTTTATCTTCTAAGTTTATACAAGCACCAAAACAATGCTTTGTATCAAATTGAAAGCAACTTTTTTTAGTTTCGAATAATCCGTTTATTTTTTGGCATAGATTATTTTCTTCTGTAATTTTAAATAAAGCATTCCTACCTTCTAGAAGGCTTGTAAACGAGGTAATTTCTTTTCTGCGTTTATCTATTTTACTAACTTTTAAGGCAATATAACCTTGCTCTGTTTTATTTGTATATAATGCCCATTGAAAAAGTGTTTTTCTTTGAAACCTGTTTAAAATTGGTTTATTAATTTTAATTTCTTCGTTTTCTTTTAAAAGGGCAATTAGTTCACTTCCAGTAATTTCGAAAGTTACCGTATATACTTCTAGCTGAATTTTTTTACTTTTTTTTGTAACTCCAGTAAAGTGTTGGTTTATGCATTTTTTAATGTTTTTACTTTTGCCAATATATATAATTTCGCCTTTTTCGTTATGGATGTAATAAATGCCTGTTTTGCTTGGTAAACTTTCTAATATATCCAGAAGTTTAGGAGGTATTCCAGATTTTATTTCAATTTTAATCAAACTTTTTACAATAGTTTTTTCAATATCTTTAGATAAAATCATTTTAAACAACTCAACAGTTGCAAGAGCATCTCCAGAAGCTCTGTGTCTATCAGAAATTACAATACCTAAAGCTCTAACTAGTTTTCCTAAACTATAAGATTGTTGGTCTGGAATTAAATTTTTAGCTAATTCAACCGTACAAAGAGTTTCTTTTTTAAAATCATACCCTAGTCGTTTGTATTCGGTTTTTAGAATTCTGTAATCAAAAGAAGCATTATGAGCTACAACAATGCAGCCTTCTGTAATTTCTATAATTCTTTTTGCAACTTCGTGAAACTTTGGAGCAGAACGAAGCATTGCATTATTTATACCAGTTAATTTTACAACAAACGGCTGAATTGGTTTTTCTGGATTTACAAGGCTTATAAATTGATCTACAATTTCATGCCCGTCAAATTTATAGATGGCAATTTCTGTTATGCCTTCTTCGTTAAATTGTCCTCCAGTGGTTTCTATGTCGAGTATGCAATAAATAGTTTAATAGTTTAAGGTTAAAAATCAAATTCAAAAATCAAATTCAAAAATCAATATCAAAAATCAATATCAAAAGTCAATATCAAAAGTCAATTTCAAAAGTCAATTTCAAAAATCAATTTCAAAAATCAATTTCAAAAATCAATTTCAAAAGTCAATATCAAAAATCAATATCAAAAAGCAAATTCAAAAGTCAATATCAAAAATCAAATTCAAAAGTCAAATTCAAAAATCAATTGTAAGTAGATGAAAATTATTTTTTGTTAATTATCATTTTTGAAGAAATAGCAACTAGTTCTTCTACTTCTGTTAAAAGTGAAATTCTAAATTCTTCGTTTCCTTCTTTAATATAGGTCAATATTTTAAGTGAATTTCTTGATTCTTTTAATTCTTTTACTACTAATGCAAGTTTAAAAATGAGGTCTTTATCAGTAATTGTTCCTTGAGCTTCGCCAAAATTTAAAGATGAGCTTCCAGAAGAACGAATTAATTGATTTTTGTAATATTCATTTTCAAAAGATTTATTCAAATTTCTTGTAAAGAAAATACATTCTCCAGCAAAACGAACTAATCTATCTTCAAAACTGAAAATTTTGTCACTAAAAACATTTTTATCACTCATTATTTATTGAATTTTACTTTTGAATTTGATTTTTGAAATTGAATTTGATTTTTGACATTGAATTTATCTGTTTCCAAATATACTACTTCCAATTCGAACCATGTTGCTTCCGCAAGAAATTGCTAGGTTATAATCGCTAGACATTCCCATGGAGATTATTGATAATGGAATATCTTTATTTCTTGGATTGTGTTTTGTGTCATCAAATATGGTTTTCAAATGCTGAAATTCTTTTTTGATTTGTGCTTGATTATCTGTAAAAGATGCCATTCCCATTAAACCAACTATTCTTATGTTTTTTAATTCTTTCAATTCTTTAAAAAATAATATTCCATTCAATTCCATTTGAATTAACCCAAATTTAGATTCTTCTTCTGCAATAAAAACCTGAAGTAAACAATTTATAATTCTATTGTTTTTTGCTGCTTGTTTGTTTATTTCTTGTAACAATTTTAAGCTATCAACACCATGAATTAAATCTACAAAAGGTGCCATATATTTAACTTTATTTGTTTGGACATGGCCAATCATGTGCCACTCGATGTCTTTGGGCATTTGTTCATGCTTTTCAACCATTTCTTGTATTTTGTTTTCTCCAAAAATACGTTGACCAGCATTGTATGCTTCCATTAAATCTGTAACTGGCTTGGTTTTGGAAACCGCAACTAATGTAACACTTGCAGCAAGTGTAGCTTTTATGTTGTTAAGATTATTTGCTATTGACATTTAAAAAGTTTTAAGGATAAATATTTACAATTCATAAATTACAAGACCGCTTCTAAATTTAGGTTCGATATAAGTGCTTTTTGGAGGCATAATTAAATTATTATCTGCAAAAGATTTAATTTCGTTTATGTTTGATGGATAAAGCATAAAACCGACTTCAAATTCTCCTTCGTCTACAACTTCTTTAATTGCTGTAATAGATAATTTCCCAGAAATATAATCTATTCTTTCGTCGTTTCTTAAATCTCCAATACCTAATATTGGGTTTAATACTTTGTTATATAAAATTTGAGCATCTAAATTATCTAATATAGATTTTTGAGCAGAAGGTTGTTTGTAAAAAAGCGCATAAAAGAGACCATCTAAATACATGCCAAATTCAAATTTATTTTGAGGTTTCCAAAGCTCTTGGTCTTTACAAATAATTATAAAATTTGCTTCCAATTTGCTTAAAAACTCTTCTTTAGTGTTGTTGTTTAAATCTCGAATAATTCGGTTGTATTCATAAATCTTAACATTACTTTCGGCAATTAAAAAACTCATAAAATAATTTAAGTTCTCATTATTTGAGTCTTTATTTTGTTCTAGTAAGAGTTCTGCAGAAGCAGATCTATGATGTCCATCTGCGATATATAGATTCGGAATTTCTTTAAAATGATCTTGAAGCCAATCTAAATCGCTTTGTGTATCAATTTTCCAAAGTGTATGTTTTTCTTTATTGGGTGTAGAAAATTCATAAACTGCCCTGTTCTTCTTTTTCAATAAAATCCACGTGTTTATTTCAACACTGTCGGGATAAGTAATTAAAACAGGCTCCGTATTAAAACGCGTTTGATGCAAATAATCTTTAAACATTTCAACACGATATTGTAAAGTGTCTTCGTGTTTTTTAATTATATCATTTTTATAATCTTCAACCGATACAGCAGCAACAATACCAGTAAAAACATTCGTTTTTGTTTTTATTTCATATAAATAGAAGGCCGAAACTTCATCTTCAATAAAAACTTCATTATTTTTAAAGTCTTGAAATTTATTAGCAACTCCTTTAAAACGTTTGTCTAAACTTATATTATGTACATTTTGATAAGCAGGATTTATTATATGTAAAAACGAATACGGATTAAAGTTTAACCAAGCAGCAAGCTCAGCAGCACTATAATCTTCATAGTTTCTACAGGTTACAAGCGCTACTTTATCTGGAGTAGGACGAACCGCTTTAAAAGGAATTATTTTGCTCATTTTAGGAATTTGGCATTATGCATTAGGCAAAAGAGTAGAACTATTGGCTAATGGTTTTTGCCTTTTTACTTTTTAAATTGTTTCGAAACTTTTTCTGCTTTTTTGCTTTCAGAATAATCATAAAAACCTTCGCCAGATTTTGCACCTAATTTTCCGGCCATTACCATATTAGCTAATAAAGGACAAGGAGCATATTTAGGGTTTTTAAAACCATCGTACATTACGTTTAAAATAGAAAGACAAACGTCTAATCCGATAAAATCTGCTAATTGCAATGGTCCCATTGGATGAGCCATTCCTAATTTCATTACTGTATCTATTTCGTTAACACCAGCAACACCGTTATATAAAGTTTCTATGGCTTCGTTAATCATTGGCATTAAAATTCTGTTTGCTACAAATCCTGGATAATCGTTTACTTCGGTTGGTGTTTTACCCAATTTAACAGATAAATCCATGATGATTTTGGTCACTTCGTTAGAAGTGGAATAGCCACGAATAATTTCTACCAATTTCATAATTGGCACAGGATTCATAAAATGCATGCCAATTACTCTTTCTGGATGAACAACTTGTGCTGCAATTTGAGTAATAGAAATAGACGATGTATTTGTAGATAATATTACGTTATGATTGCAAATATCGCTTAATTGTTTAAAGATGCTTAATTTTAAGTTTACGTTTTCTGTAGCGGCTTCTACAACCAAATCGCAACCAACAACACCATCTTTTATATCTGTATAAGTAATAATGTTACTAATTGTTTTGTGTTTATCATCTTCCGAAATTACACCTTTAGTTACCATTCTATCAAGATTATTAGCAATTGTTGCCATACCTTTTTCGAGTGATTTTTCGGAAACATCAATAAGTTTTACGGTAAAACCGCTTTGAGCAAAAGTGTGGGCAATTCCGTTGCCCATTGTTCCTGCACCAATTACAGCTATTTGTTTCATTGTGTTAGTTTTGTTTGTATTTGTTTGAAGTTTTGGTAAGCTAAACATTAATCTAAAAATTTAACCTAATTTATTACTTTTCATTCATCGAATTAATAATCATATACGCTACTCTTAACGCTTCCGTTCCGTCTTCTAACGTTACTATTGGAGTAGTATTATTATTTATTGCATCTGCAAAAGTTTCTAATTCGTCTAGAATTGCGTTATTTGGACTTACCTCTGGATTTTCAAAATAAATTTGTTTTTTAACACCTTCGGCATTTTGCAAAATCATATCAAAATCGCCAGGAATTTCTGGAGCATCTTGCATTTTTACAACTTCGCAAACTTTATCTAAATAATCTACAGAAATGTATGCGTCTTTTTGAAAAAATCTTGATTTACGCATATTCTTCATAGAAATTCTACTAGATGTAATGTTTGCAACACAACCGTTTTCGAATTCTATTCTAGCATTTGCAATATCTGGAGAATCGCTAATTACAGAAACGCCACTAGCATTTACACTTTTTACTTTAGATTTTACAACACTTAAAATGGCATCGATATCATGTATCATTAAATCTAAAACAACAGGAACATCTGTACCTCTTGGGTTAAACTCTGCAAGTCTATGCGTTTCTATAAACATTGGGTTTTTTATCTGATGTTTAACAGCTATAAATGCAGGATTAAATCGTTCTACATGACCAACTTGTCCTTTTACATTATATTCTTTAGAAAGAGCTATAATTTCTTCGGCTTCTTCTACAGTATTAGATATTGGTTTTTCTATAAAAACATGTTTGCCAGATTTTATTGCAACTTTTGCACATTTATAATGAGATAGAGTAGGTGTTACAATATCTATAACATCTACAGCATGTATTAATGTTGCAATGGTTTTGAAATGTTTGTAACCAAATTCTTTAGAAATTTTTTCTGCATTTTCTTGATTCTCATCATAAAACCCAACTAATTCATATTTGTTAGATTGATTAAGTAATCTTAAATGTATTTTACCAAGATGACCAGCACCTAAAACACCAACTTTTAGCATAAATATGTATTTTTAACAAAAATAAGATTATTTGTATCAAGTTTCAAATTTAGGGTTTAAAGATTTTAATATTATAAAATCAAATTTAATATTACCAATTACTTTCTTATTTTTACCATCTAAATTATTACAATTACATTGAAAAACACCTCAAAACACGAAGGACTTAGAAATCAATTAGTTAAACAGTTAAAAGAAAAAGGAATTTCTAATAATGCTGTTTTAGAAGCAATTGGTATAATACCGAGACATTTATTTTTAGATTCTAGCTTTGAAGATTATGCTTATATAGATAAGGCTTTTCCTATTGCAGCCGGACAAACTATTTCTCAACCCTATACAGTTGCATTTCAAAGTGAATTATTAGATGTAAAAAAAGGTCATAAAATTCTAGAAATTGGAACAGGTTCTGGTTATCAAACTGCTGTACTTTGTTTACTTGGAGCAAAAGTTTATACAATAGAAAGACAAAGAGAGTTGTTTAAAGTTACGTCTTTACTGTTGCCAAAATTAGAAATTAGACCAAAATATATGTCTTTTGGAGATGGTTATAAAGGTTTACCAAATTATGCCCCTTTTGATGGTATTATTGTAACTGCAGGAGCTCCGTTTATACCACAACCTTTAATGTCTCAATTAAAAATAGGAGGGAAGTTAGTTATTCCGGTTGGCGAAAAAGAGCAAATAATGACTTTGTTAACTAGGATAAGTGAAACACAGTTTGAAAAACAAGAATTTGGAGAATTTAGATTTGTACCACTTTTAGAAAAAAGAAACTAACTATTTTAATTGTTGTAATTTATCTTTAAGTTTTTCCATTTCTTCTAAAATAGAATCAATTTTAGGTTCGTTAGAATTAGAAACAAAAAAATTATTATCTTTTAATATTTCTGTAAATGCGTTAAGTGCGGTTTTATCTACACCAAAATTGGCTACTATTTTATTTTTTAACCATTTACTTAAAAGTTCTTCTTTATTTATATCTAAAGCTATAGCCAGTTTTAAAATTTGATCTTTGGTTGGAATTCTTGACCCATTTTCGAATTTACTTATTAAAGCCTGATCTATAAGTACAGTTTTTGCAAGTTCACGAGTAGTAAACCCTTTATTTTCACGACCATTTTTAAGTAAATTTTTCAAATTTAGTAATAAGTATTGTTTAAGCTTTAAATTCTTTTTTTATTCTGTCAATATCTCTTTTAGCGTCTTGTTCTTTTAAAGATTCTCTTTTATCGTAGGTTTTTTTACCTTTTGCAAGAGCTATTTCTAATTTTGCTAAGCCTTTTTCGTTAATAAATAATCTAATAGGAATTATAGTAAGTCCTTTGCTTTGAACATTTTTTTCAAGATTTTTTAATTCTCTTTTGTTTAACAGAAGTTTTCTTTCGCTTTTTGCTTTATGGTTATAGCGTGTTCCGTTAAAATATTCATCTATTTGAGAATTTATTACAAAAAGTTCACCATTACTAAATTCGCAAAAACTTTCTGCAATAGAAGCCTTACCTAATCTAATAGATTTTATTTCGGTTCCAGAAAGTACAATACCCGCAACATATTTATCTATAAATTCAAAATTAAATTTAGCTTTTCGGTTTAATATATTTATGGTTTTTTGCATATAGCTACAAAGGTAAACCAAATTTTATATTATCTAATTTGATTATTTTATAACTATTGAATTAAATTATTTAAAACAATGATTTTTATCATTTATTGAGCATTTTGTTGTTGCTAATTTTGTACTATAATTTTAAAACAAAAACAAAATGAAAAATTTTTTATTAGCAGCAGGAATAGTACTAATGTCATTCACTGCTCAAGCACAAGAAAAAAGTCAAGGTCTAAAAGGTGCATGGTTTGCTACATCACAATTTGGGTATACTCAAACTAAAAACGGAGATTCAAAAGCAACCAACTTAACAATTTTACCTATAGTTGGTACATTTGTAACTCCATCTGTAGCTGTTGGTGTTGGTATCGGAACAATTAATGTTAAAAATGAGGATGCAACTGGAACTAATGCAAATACTAATTTATTTGTTGCTCAACCTTTAATTAGAAAATATTGGAATGTTGCTGGTAGTTTTTATTTCTTTGGACAAGTTGCAGCTCCAATTATTACTGGAAAAGAAAAAGAAAGTAATTTAAAAATTAGTCAATATGGGCTTGCAGCTTCTGGCGGATTTGATTTTTTTGTAACTAAAAACTTTTCTGTTGAATTCTCTTATAATTTGGCTAACTTTAGTTCTACAACTTTAAAACCAAATTCTGGAGATAAAATAACTATAATAGATTTTTCTTTAGCTCACGTAGCAAATGTTGATTCTGTTTATAACGATGCTTTGGCAGGAAGTAATCCTACATTAACAACGCCTTTGTCTTTTGGATTTAAGTTTGTTTTTTAAAATAAAACTACAACAAATAAAAAAAGTCCAAATAGTGTCTAACTTTTTGGCCTTTTTTTATTTGTTGTAGTTTTCTAATTTATGAGACATTTTATCATCTCTAATTTCTATAGTGTAAAGATTGCCAAATTCATCTTCATCTATTTGTTGGTAGATCTCTTCCTTTAAAAAAACATTTATTTGAGAAGGAATAGAGTTACTATGACCAACAATAAAAATTGTTTTTCCTAAATTATTTTCTACAATTTCTTTTAAAGTATTTACTCTAATATCATATAAAACAACTTCTTTATTTTTAGATTTTGCAATTGGTTTGCAAGTATTTTGTGTTCTTATTGTATTTGTAGAATAAAACACATCGATTGGCGTTTTTTTAAATTTTTTAATCCAACTTTTAACTCTTTTTTGCCCCTGTAAAGAAAGTTCTGGATCTTTAGATTTATCTAGTTTTTCTGCATGTCTAATTAAGTAAACAGTTGTTCTGTTGTTTTGTGAGATACAAATTGTTGTTAACAAAAGACAAAGTACTAAAATACGTGTTTGCATGATTTCTTTAATTTT
>Ga0209702_10005016_pt1 | contig 18508 bp, 18 predicted proteins | sample FRY01_FD_187210 | JGI IMG/M metagenome (GOLD analysis project Ga0209702, IMG submission 187210) | Freshwater microbial communities from Lake Fryxell liftoff mats and glacier meltwater in Antarctica - FRY-01 (SPAdes) (version 2) | ecosystem: Environmental > Aquatic > Freshwater > Ice > Glacier...
AAGTCACATCCTACGCTTAACATATAATGGTTCGGGAAAATACTTTCCCAACCCACTCGGAAAAGACCCGTTTGAACGGGTCATCTATAGTATATATATAAATATATACGGAGTCGCTCCGTTTAGACTCCGCTCCTCCTATATATATAAATTTTAAATTTTTCATAGTACAATTGGGACAGTTATACCGTTTTGCACAACCGTTAATACACCGTTTTTAGATAGGGACAACTATGGGACGAAAAGCGGGAAAACAGAATTATACCAAGGAAGATGCTAAGTCTAAAGTCCTACTTCTTCTTGAGCAAGGTGCTACAGTCACCTCTGCTATGGCAGCCGTAGACCGTCAGGACACCGCCTTCCGCCAATGGTCAATGCAAGATGCTGATTTCAAAGAGGCTGCTGATAAAGCCCGCCTTGTAGGTAAAGGTATTAAAGCCGACTTAGCCGATTTAAAGCAATTACCTTTCCACGAGTTTTCAGAGCAGTTCCTAGATTCTAGACTTTTTCCACATCAACTCAACTGGATTGATTTGATGGAAGGTAAGAGTCCAAGATGGTTACCTTCTGGTATGACCTACGAAATGGGCGACCCTAACCGTGTTTTAATTAACGTGCCACCTGAGCACGCCAAGTCAACTACCATAACTATCAACTATGTAACTTATCAAATTGTGACCAACCCTAATACGCGAGTAATTATCGTTTCTAAAACACAGGGTATGGCTCGCAAGTTCCTCGGCGCAATCAAAACGCGTCTCTCCCACCCAGGATATATGAAACTACAGACGGCCTTTGGCCCTAATGGTGGGTACAAGGCAGATGCAACACAATGGTCTGCCGATATGATTTATCTAGGTACAGGGCGCGACTCTGGTGAAAAGGACCCGACAGTCCAAGCATTGGGCTTTGGTTCACAAATTTACGGAGCGCGTGCAGATTTAATTATCCTAGATGACGTGGTGATGGGTTCTAACGCTCATGAGTGGGAAAAACAAATTGAGTGGTTGCAAAAAGAAGTTATAACTCGTTTGGGACGACACGGTAAACTTATTATTGTAGGTACTCGTGTGTCATCTGTAGACCTATACAAGATGATTAGAGATGGCGGACAATGGACTGGTGGCAAGACCCCGTTCACATATTGTGCAATGCCAGCCGTATTACAATTTGATGAAAAGCCTGTGAACTGGCAGACCTTATGGCCTGCTACAGACCAACAAGAAAATGATTTGGACGACGTACTTGAAAATGGATTATACCCCAAATGGGATGGACCCTCGCTCTTTAAGCGTCGCTCTGAGGTCGCTCCGTCGGTATGGGCTATGGTCTACCAACAAGAAGATGTCCAACAAGATTCAATTTTCTCCCCAACCTGCATTGCAGGAAGCGTTAACGGAATGCGAAAGCGCGGACCGTTAAAGCCAGGAAACCCAGGACACCCTCAGCATGTTGAAGGTTATACGGTTATGGGACTTGACCCTGCTATGGCAGGTGCTACAGGTGCTGTGATTTGTACGTACAACAGAGCAGATGGGCGCATCTATGTTCTAGATGCTGTCAATATGACAGAGCCTAGTCCAAAAAAGATTCAAGATTTGATAGAAGACTGGGTTGAGCGATATAGCCCACAAGAACTACGTATTGAAATTAACGCACATCAGAAGGCTTACGCCTTAGATGATAACCTGCGTAACTATCTTGCATCTTATGGATGTAGATTAGATTCACACTTTACAGGTAAGAACAAGTGGGACACATCCTTTGGTGTGGCATCTATGGCTATGCTCTTTGGTAACACTAGAGATGGTCGGTTCCAAGATAACAACCTAATTGAACTACCCAGTAATGAAGGCTCAGAAGGTCTAAAGACCCTTGTACAAGAACTTATAACTTGGAAGCCTGATACAAAGAACCCTACCGACGTTGTTATGGCGCTATGGTTCACAATCATTCGCATCAGAGAAATGATGCAACGTTCAAGTCAGGCAACACGATACACAAGCAATAGATGGGCTACTCGCGCTCAGGTTGAGCGAAGAATGGCAATTAATCTAGACGACGAATTTGCTGGCCAATGGTCACAATAATACAGTTAGGACTATAATGGCATTATCAATGGAGCAGGTTGTAGCACGCGTTGACGCATTACGCTACCGTAACTCCGAGCGAGATGCTCGCAATCAAGATGTTCTTGCTGTACGTAAAGGAAAGATTGCCTCAGTTTACCCTGACTTCTTTCCAGATGGTGTAGATGCCAACGTAGTTGCTAACTTTATCGATGTAGTAGCCCGTGACTTATCCGAGGTTATGGCTCCACTTCCAGCGGTTAACTGTTCTGCAGCCAACTCTGTAAATGATAAAGCACGTCAGTTTGCTGACAAGCGTACTCGTATTGCATCTAACTACCTCTCACACTCTGACCTAGCAGTACAGATGTACTCAGGTGCAGACTGGTATATAACATACGGTTTCGTTCCTTTCATAATTGAATTGGACGAAGAATCAAAGATGCCACGCATTCGCGTAGAAAATCCAATTGGGGCTTACCCAGAATTTGACCGCTACGGACGTTGTGTTGCCTTTGCTAAACGCTATCTAATGACTTTGGGAGAATTGGTTTCTCAGTTTCCAGAGTATGAACGTGAACTACTTGGTGGTTCAGGGTATAAGCAAGACCTATATACCCAGGTTGAAATGGTTCGGTATTACGACAAAGACCAGTCACTTATCTACTTACCAACAAAGCAAAATTTAATTTTATCTTATGTAGCGAATCCGTTAAATAAGATGATGGTTGTCGTAGCCCGTAAGCCATCTATCGATGGCGAACTGCGTGGACAATTCGACGACGTATTAGGTATTCAACTTCTCCGCAACCGTTTCGCCTTACTGGCAATGGAAGCAGCAGAGAAAAGTGTTCAAGCACCAATCGTATTACCTCAAGACGTACAAGAACTCCAGTTGGGTGGCGATGCGGTTATTCGTACCGCTAACCCTGCTGGCGTTCGACGTGTCGAATTAAACCTTCCACAAGGCGCATTCCAAGAGTCAGCACTTCTTAATCAAGAACTTCGTGCGGGTACTCGCTATCCAGAAGGACGCTCTGGCAATATTGATGCTAGTGTTGTTACTGGACAAGGCGTGCAGGCTCTTATGGGTGCATTCGATACCCAAGTCAAATCAGCACAGGCAATCTTTGCATCCGCTTTGCGTGATGTAATTAGCATCTGCTTTGAAGTTGACGAAACAATTTATCCAGAAGAAAAGACCATTCGTGGTGTTGACTCTGGTTCCCCTTATGAGATTACCTACAAGCCGTCTAAGGACCTTAAAGGCGATTACTCTGCTGATGTACGTTATGGAATGCTCGCAGGTCTAAACCCCGCTCAAGGGCTTATATTCATGCTACAGGCTTTAGGTGGCGGTCTTATATCTAAAGATATGGCTATGCGTGAACTACCATTTACCGTAAACGTTACACAAGAACTTGAAAAAATTGAAATTGAAAATATGCGTACATCACTTCTTGGTGGCATTACTGCTATGGCTCAAGCCATTCCAGCAATGGCAACATCGGGTGGAAACCCATCAGATATAGTAACTAAAATTGCTGGAGTAATTGCCGCACGTCAAAAGGGCAAGTCCCTTGAAGATGCTGTTACAGATGTATTTGCTCCACAGCAACAAGTTCCTCCTGCTGGGGCTGCACCTTCCCCTGTTGAACAGCCGTCCCCTGTTCCAGGAGCGGCTCCAGCAGAAGGTCAACCACAAGGTTTAGCACCACAAGCACCACCACCAGACTTACAAACAATCTTATCTACCTTAAGTGGTAGCGGCAAGGCTTCGGGACGAGTAACAACTAGGGGATAACTTATGACAACGCTGGTAGCGATTCAGGGTGACGGATGGTCGGTACTAGGGTGTGATTCTCGCCTTAGTGATGAGAATGGACGCTTTCAAGTAAGCAAGACTCCAAAGATTGTAGAAAACAATGGAGTATTGATTGCTGGTTGTGGTTCATCTCGCGCAAGTAATGTGCTACATTATGGTTACCTACAGCCTAAACCAACACTAAAAGAAAATTTAAATAACTACATGGCACAGAAGTTTATTCCGCAGATGCGTAAAAACTTTGTTGATGCTGGTATTGATATGAAAGAGGACGGCGATGTTGCGCAGAACGAAGGCGGATTTATTGTCTCAATCAAAGGCCAAGTCTTTGCGGTCTCAGATGACTATTCTTGGGATACCGATGTTCGTAATGTATACGTTATGGGCAGTGGCGGAGATATTGCCCTCGGTGCGTTGGCAGCGTTGGGTGTGGAAAAAGTAAAAACTGCTGCGCAAGCAGAAACTATAATTCGTAAGGCTATTGCATATGCTATTGAATATGATTGCTTCTGCTCAGAACCAATCCATACATTTAAACAATTTAAGTAGGAGATGATAATGGCAGAAAATCGTGGCGGTATGCGCCCAACGGCTCCTCAGAACAATCCAGCCAATGTATCAGGCTCAGGTGGAGCAGGTACAAATGGGGATTACTCAGGTTTTGGATATGGACAAAATCTGGAGTTAAATCAAAATCGTATTGCAGGTAACGCTGCAGTTAGTTCCGTAAACGCAGCAAGCCCAGAATCAAGTGCTCCTTATGGCGGTGCCAACTTTCCTCAACTTGGTACATTTATGGACCCATCTAATGACCCATCAGAACCAATTACTGCTGGTGTAGACTTTGGTCCTGGACCAGGCTCAGATTCACTACCAAAAAACTTTCAGAACAATACACGACCAGACGAAAATTTAAAAATTCTTTCAGACTATCTACCAGACTTAACATTTGCTGCTCGCTCTAAAGATGCTCCAGATTCATTTAAGCGTTTTGTTAACTATCTTGTACAAAATAGTCAAGGAGCCGTTCCAAATGGCTGATTCTATATGGCTACCTGGCGGTCTTTTTGATAACATTGATAAGTTTGCAAATTCGTTTGGGTACCAGAACGCAGCAATTGCTATGGAACTCGCAATGATATCCTGGAAATCTCCAGAAGACAGAGATGCTTTTATTCAAAGTATCACTGGCGAAGATGTCAAGGGTGGAACAGAAAAAAATTATATTAAACAAAAATTCTAGGGGGTATCTATGTCTTGGTGGAGTTCATTCACATCTACGTTTGGCGCCCCACTAAAGACTATTACGGGTGGCGGTAAATTTCTTAATGATGAAGAAAAACAAAAGCAAGAACAATTTAATGCAACTTTAAAATCTGCAATTAGTAATATCGACAAAGAAATAGAATCTACATCTATTGGCAAGATTGCTAAGATAGCAACTAAATCAACAGCAGACTTTCTTTTAAAGGGTGCAGTAAAGTTAAACAATAATATTATTTCTCCTTACATTACACGTCCAGCCTCAACACTTGCTCTTGTAACAGATGAAGAATCACCTCTTTACAAAAAAGGTCAATACGAAGAAGGCTTTCAATTTTCTGATATTAAAGCAGCCTACAATCGTAGCGCTAAAGTATCGGTATTTCAGGCTCTAACTAAATCAGAGTTAACCCCAATTAGTTCTATTGCTTCATTAGTGCTACCTTCGGGTGGTATAGATATGAACAAAGTAGACCTTTGGAACGACGAAAGTATTAAAGAAAACTTTAATGACAATGCAGTTGGTCGTTGGTTTACTGGTATCGGTGACTTTGTTGTAGGTAATGCTCTGCTCCTTGGTGCTGGTAAAGCCGTATCCTTAGGAGCCAAGGCTACAATATTAAAGCCAATGGGTCTTTACACTAAAGAAAAGACAATTAAGAATTTAGCAGCAGACATGGAACAGGGCATTTCTTATGCTAAGTCTAATGGTACTATTGGAGCACAGACTGTCTCTGGAAGCCACATGCTTGCCCTTGCAGAAAGCAAGGACTGGGGATTAATTACAGATTTAGTTTCCAAGTACAGCACCAACGAAAGACTTATTCCACTAATTCACAATACATCAGACGCTAATGTTGTTAAAGACTTAATTCTTGCGGATAGCCTAGATATTCCTGCTCTTGAGCGCCTAGTGGCTAAAGATAGTTCTCAACTATTTGATATTGCTGACGTAAAAGGTCAGTTACGAAAGAAGTACATACAAACTGGTAAAGTTTATTTACCCGAAGGCGCAGCAGTGCCCCGTATTCAAAAAGTATTAGACGACGCAATTAATTTAAATCCTCAATTTATGAAGATTAAAAATGCATTCTTTGATGATAACTATAGTTTCCTAGGTCGTGGCAAAGACTATATGCCAATTGAGCCTAAGTTTGGTGCTAGCGCCCTAATTAAAGGTCAAGAAACTCTTCGCAGCGCCAAAAGCGCTATGCGAAATCGTGAATATAAAAAATTCTCAGGTTTTGCAGAGGCTTTACTTGGCGAAACTATTGGTGGTCTTGCAATTCGCGGTGTTCGTTTTGTTGGTAGAGGAACCGAATCAATGCCAACTGGTTTTGTATCATTCTCTGGTTTACGACCATTGCAGGCACGCACAGAACTTAATGGTTTCCTAGATAATATCAAGATGTTTAGAGATGGTACTTCTAAAATTGAAACATCTCCTGGCGTTTTTGAAAAAGTTCTTGATGTTCGTAGAAAAATTGAAGACCAGTACATGGTTACCCTTGGGGCAGGTTCGGTAGACCAACTTACTGCATTAAAAAACATTGATACCCAAGTTGGGGCTATGCTTTCTTACAGATATGGTCTATACGACCAAGAAGTAATCTTACAATATGTAAAAGAATTTCAAAATAATACGACTAAGGGTATTCAATCCATTAAAAACAATGGATTTGGTTTTGACCTTTCAGGTGACATTATTAAAACAGACGCACAGACAATTCGTCAACTAGCAGAGTCGTATCGATTTACCCCTTGGGATGATATTGAAACCCAAATGCAAATCAACTACGCCAAAAGCAGGGGGGGCAGAACGCGCACAAGCGCCTCTAGAGCAGCCAACGAAATCTTTGCTCAGTTAAACCGTGTCTGGACATTTGACGTGCTTGCGCGCCCATCCTATGCCTTTAAACAGTCCCTATTTGAGCCAATCATTAGTGCTGGTGTTTCTCAGGGAATTGGTTTTGTATTAAATAATATTATTAAAGACCAGGGAACTTTTTTCCTAACGAATTTTGGAAATATTACTCTGGGTAAGTTGGCAACTATTACCAATAGAGCACAATACAAGGCTGTAAACAATGCAGTCAAAGTTAAGAGCGAATCCCTTCAAAGAGCCATTGGCATAAAAGAAACTGCACAAGCCAATGTTGAATCATTGTTAAAAGAGGCATCCCCTGCTACCAAGAAACAGAATTTGCCTACTGCTCAAAAAGAATTAAAGGCAGCATCTGCACTACTTGACGAAATTGAACTAGACCTACGTGAAGCAATTAATCCTTTTGGTAAAGTAGAAACAATTCCAAGTATCGCAACACTAGAACGTCGAGTTGCATATCTAGAGTCTAAGCCTGGTATAACAACTAAGACTGCAGAAATTGCGGAAGCAAGAGCAGCAATTACAAATTCTAGAAATGTAATTTCTAAGTTAGCAACCAATAAGAAAGTAATTATTGATGCTGATAACCTAGTTGCAGCGGCATACGCAAAGATTGATAACGCTCTCAAAGAACTTGGTGAAGCCCGCGTAACCCAAGCCGATACATTTGGTAAAAGTGCTGAATTCAAAAAACGCTATTATAGCAAAGAAGTAAGTTACCGCATGATTGGTGATGATTATGTGGGTCTTAACAGCCTTATACAGGAATCTACAACTGGTGGTGGTAATCCTTTTACTGCTGCTTATCGTCAAGAAACTAAGAATGCTGGCACAACTCAGTTAACATTTCTTAATGAATTAGCAGTGGGACAGACAAATTCTTTAATTAAAAATAAAAGACCACAAAGCGTTATTAAAGTTGCTGATGAAACTTACTTTGAGGAACTAGCACATATAGCCAATCGTCAATATCGTGGCGACCCTCTTATGGATTTAATCTTCTCGGAGACCTCAATTGATGACATACAACGTTGGGCTGCAACCGATACGGGTGCTTCTTACCTACGTAACTTTGGCGTTTATAACGTAAAAGAAGTACCATCTTATATTGCAGATAAAGTGGCTCTTGTGCAAAGAATGTTTCCTTCTTACGAGGCTCGCGCAGCCATAGTAAAGGGTGAAGTTACATCACAGCAACTAGGTAAATCCCTTGCCCCATACACAGATGAACTATATGACATTACCCCGTCTAACCATAACTATGCAGGTTCAAACTTTGGTATGGGTGTTACTGCTAGATTCTCTAACAACCTTAACCAATTTGCTGCAAGGCAATTTACGCGTTTAGCAAGTGTTGAAAACCCAATTCGCGCCGCTATCTTTGATAAGGTAGCACTAGATAGAATAGCCTCAAAAGCAACCAGATTGAAAGCACAAGGCGTTGATATGACAACTGGTCGCCTTAATGCTCTTGTACAGGCCGCGGGCCGTGAGGCTCTTCAGGAGATGGAAAAGACTCTTTATACTATTAACAACCCTAACCGATTGTTAAGTTCGCTAAGATTAATTTCAGCATTTCCAGCAGCAAACGTTAACGCAATTATGCGCTATGGAAGAATGGCTGCAAGAAACCCTGTTCGAGCAACAGGTTTTATGTTTAACTATGGCAGAGCCTTTCAGTCATTTGGTGTTGACGAGAATGGCAATCCAACGGATGACATTGATGAGATAACCCATCTTATTGTTCCAGGTTCAAAAGAATTCGGGTCTGGACCAAGTGGAGGTGGCGTTAAACTTAGCGCTCAATCACTAGGTTTCTTACTTAACCGTCCAAGTCCTTCATTCGTTGCATCACTTTCACTTGGTACTATAATGACTCAGAATGAAGATTTTGAAAAAACTATTCAAGATGCTTTGACTATTGGTGGCACCGATTACTACAAGATTATTTTTCCATACGGTCCAGCAACTGCTGTTAGAGAAGTGTACACACCACCTTGGTCTAAGGGATTAGTTAACTCCATTGTTGGTCCAAATGCACCAGCATGGCAAACTAATTTAGTTGATTTAATTATGGGACCTAAGGCAAGAAAAGATTTATTAGGTTCATACAGGTCTATCTATAACCACCATGCTATGTTGGTTGAGATGGGTATTGAAGAAGACATGCCATCAGACAAAGAGATTGAAAAAGAAGTTAAAGCGTTGCAATTTACTAAATTTCATTCTTCCTTTAGTTCCCCTTTTGCTGGTATTCCTTTTAAGGTAGAGACCTCGCCTATGGCTCTTACAAACAATCTTTACTACAAACTTCAAGAGAAGTATGTTAATCAAGGCTTACCTAACCAAGCAGCGCGTGATGCTGCTGGTGAAGAGATGCTTTCACTGCTAGGACCTAAATTTATGCTTGACCGCGTAACATTTACTGGTTCATCAAAGAATGTTAATATGCCAGCAACCATTGATGCATACAAGCGTGTCTTTAGAGATAATGATGATTTGGTTGGTAGACTTGCCCAAATAGAACCAGGTGAAATTGGTTTAGTTGGCCTATTAACTGCTGACTTAAGTTATGACCCTAAACAGCAATCTGCTAACATCTTAAATATACTTTCAAATCCAGATACGGTCCTTCCTGGAACAAGTTCAAAATTAAATGAACTCAAGATGACTCCACAAGAAATTGAAGTACAACGCCTAAAGCAGCGTACTTGGAGTCAATACACAGCAATCAAGGAAGCACTAACTGCCAAGATTACTGATGGCAGAAGTTTTCGAGCACATCCAGAACTAAAGAATGTGCTAGAAACAATCTCTAAGACCCTACTCAAAGAACAAAGCCAGGCTTGGTTTGATGAGTACAGCCAATCATTTGGTGGAGATGCTTCTTACAAGTACGCAAGAGCACTCACTGAGATTACAACTGACAAGAAGTGGATGGCAACGAGTGGGCAGTCTACATTCTATCAGGATGCAAAGTCATTCTTAGAATCTCGCTCAATGTTTGCTAATTTTTATCAAGCGCTCCCAGACTATGACCCACGTAAAGCAAAGTTAGTAAAAATGTACAACTCCTGGGTTGAGCAGAATGTTGGGCAATGGGATGCAAATCTTAGCGTATATATTACACGATACTTTGACAATGATACCCTAAAGGTGGTTAATTAATGATTGATAAGAATAAGAATGGAATTGACGATTCTAAAGAGTTAACCACTCCACTATCAGACCAACAGGCACTTGCTGGAGTAAGGGGCAATGCTTTGGCTAAAATCTTGGCTACTGCCTTTGCAAATAACACATCCAGCACTAACAACCCACGTTCTGGCACATCTGTATCTACCAATGTTCAACGCTTAAATGCAGCATCTGCTAAGGCTTTGTTAACGGCAGCCGCTCAAGACGAAGACTATATGGGCAAGTTAACTAACGCTGATGTAGAACAATTTATGAAAGAGTTTGAAAAAGAACAAAATCGTCAAATTCAAAAGGTGGTTACAACTACTGCTCAAAAAACAATAAGTGGCGGAACTACTCAAGACGCGGTTGACAGGACAACCGAGAGTACCCAGCGTACAGAGTATCCATCATTTTTTAATCTAGAGCAATTTACAAGAGACTTTATTTGGTCTAAGATTAATTTTAAAGATGAAGCGAATCTGGGCAACAAGGCTTTAACTGCCTTGGCTCAGGCTCGAGGAATCGTAGAAAAATTTCAAATTATAGGTGTATCACCCCAAGAGGTAAAAGCAGCAGCCAAGTTAATTGCCCGAGGCAAAAAAACAATTGAAGATTACACAATAGAACTTCAAAAGGTTGCAATAAAAGAATATCCTCAGTTTGCAGACCGTTTTGCAACTGACCCAACCTTAACAACATATGATATTGCTTTTCCTGCTATTAAAATTATAGCAAAGGCTTGGGACAAAGACCCTAGCCAAATCGAGATGAGCAACCCACTTATTTCATCATGGTTAAACTATGCTGGTCCAGACGGAAAGGGCAAACAACCCTCATACTACGACATCTTGCTACAAGCAAAGAAAGACCCTCTAAACGAATTCACACCATCGGCAAACGAGAACGCACGCGCTTCCGCAACTAGCCTATCTAGGGCGCTTGGATTTGGAGTATAATGGCTAAGGAATCTAAGTCAAACTTTACCTATGGTTCTGGTAACCCACTATATACAGATATTAGTGAACAGAACAAGGCTACTGCCGCACAGAGTGCTGCACGTTATCAAGCCCAAGCACCAAAAAAACCACCTGTCAAGAAAATAGAAAAACCACCTGTCGATAAAAAGTCAAACTTTACCTTTAATTCTGGTAACCCACTGGACACAGGGACTACAACTGAAGTACAAGACCTACTAAATAGAATTGCTAAACTTGAAGAAGAATTAGCAAAGTCAAAAGATGAAAAGCCAAAAGATGAAAAGCCAACAATTGCATTTGATACATTCAAAAATACCTATGCCCTTATTGTTGGTTCAAAAGAGGCAGACGAATTGTATGTTGAAAAGTTGTACAAGTTAACTAAAGGATACTTCGATACTGGTTCTACAATTGATGAATCAATAAATCTTGCATTATATGACGCAGAAAAGAATAAACTTATACCAGAATTTACTGAAAGATTTGAAGGCATTTTTAAGTTACGAGATATGCTAAAGGCTGGTAATGCTATCACGGTTCCAACAATTGCAGAGTTTATAAAATCAGAAGCAGAACTTGGTCAAGTTATGATTAGGGCAGGTTTTTCTGATTTAGCAAACCAAAAATTTCTTGGAGGCATTCTTGGCTTGGGTAAATCCGTAAAAGAAATAACTGCTCTTATAGATGAAACTTTTAAATCAATTGATAATGCCCCAGAGGCGTTAAAGAAAGACTTGCAATCGGTTGCCCCAGGAGCAGATAGAACTTCAATTGCTAGAGCACTATTGCTCGGCAAAGAAGGTGCTGCTGCCCTCAATAAGCAAATTGCAGCAACCTCAGTATTTTCTGCCTTTAAGTCTCAAAACCTTAATATTGATATGAGTACTGCTGGTGACTATGCAGCAAGAGGATATAATTATGCTGAGACGTTAAAGAGCGCAGGCGAAGTAGCAACGGCTAAACCTACCTATCAGAAGTTAACTGAAATTAGCACTGGTAAAAAAGTAGAAAGTACCGATGCTCAATTAGGATTGCAAAAAGCAATTTTTGAAAAGAACTTAAACGAACAACAAAAAATTGATGAAGAGGCCAAGAAAGAAATAGCACGCTTTAGTGCTTCTCCTGGAACGGCAGGCTCTCGCAGTCTAGCATCTAGCAATAGGGCAAATAGAAGAACATAATAGAATCCTGAACGGACCCACCAGCCCCGTCAGCGTAAAAGACTGGTAGCAAGAGCCAGACCGATTCCCCGATTGGAACCTGTGGCTTGCGAACTAACTACGAATAGAAGGGTGGCGTTGCTATGAGCAACAACTACTGGGATGATGAAGACGACGAACTAGATACAATCGAAGACGTGCCGATGGATGGAAGCGACTTACTTAAAAAGTTGCGTAAAGCCAAGCGTGCAGATGAGAAGCGTATCAAAGAACTCACTGAGCAACTTGAGGGATTTTCCAAGACGCAGCGTGAGGCAATCGTTAAATCTACACTAGAAAAGAAGGGCGTTAATCTAAAAGCAGCACGATTAGTAATGAAGGATTTAGAAGATATTAGCGAAGAATCGGTTAATAACTGGCTCGACGATAATGCTGATTTATTCGGACTAACGGTTGCACAAGATACTTCTGCTATTAGCCAAGAAGACCGCGCAGCGTTGCGCAATCAAGATATGGTTACACAGAATGCTTTAAGCCCTGACCGAGCAAACGATGTTGAATATCGTCTTTCTCAAGCAACATCCGAAGAAGACGTTTTGTCAATACTTCGTTCTCAACAGTAATTATTCATTCATAGTCACTTGGAGGTGACCGCACATGCCTACAACATACACAGGCACAACAAACACAGGTAGTACTTCTTTCGGAGGTACTGTTGGTGGTGCAGGTCTTGTACAGAAGGCGTATGACCGTCTTCTTGAGTTTGCACTCCGCGCCGAACCATTAATTCGTTCAGTCGCAGATAAGACCCCAACCAATCAAACAAATCCAGGCTCAACTGTAATTCTACAGAAGTACGTTGACCTAGATAAAGCAACAGGAACACTTACTGAGTCAGTTGACCCAGATGCAGTTTCTATGTCAACACCAACACAGATTGCGGTTACTCTTAATGAGTACGGTAACTCTGTTCTTGTTACACGCGCTTTGGAACTATTCAGCCTTGCTGATATTGACCCAGCGATTGCTAACATCATTGCATTCAACCTTGCAGATTCAATCGACGACGTAGCAATGACAACACTTCGCGGTGGAACCAATGCAATCTACGGTGGTTCTGCAACATCAACAGCGACAGTAGCCGCTGCTTCGACACTTGACTCAGCAGACCTTCGTCGCGCAGTAGCCAAGTTACGTGGTAACAAAGCCGTTGCTCGCAAGGGTTCACTCTACTGGGTAGGTATTCACCCAGAAGTATCACACGACCTCCGTGCCGAAACAGGCGCAGCGGCTTGGCGTGACCCACATAACTACCAGGCTGGAGAACAAATCTGGGCTGGAGAAATTGGTTCATACGAAGGTGCATACTTCGTTGAGTCAGCACGTATGTTCTCAAGCAAGGCTGGCGCAGACCAGACAGCACTAGCAACTGCTTCTGCAGTAAGTGGTGTTTCTGGCGAGTTCACAATCGTAGCAGCAAATGCTGCTTTCGGTGGCAAAGCCGAAGTCGGAGATAAAATCTCTGGAACTAACGTAGGTACTGCTGCAAAGATTACAGCAATCGCTGTTGGTGCAACCAATACTACATTTACAGTTAGCGTTGCTAACTCAGGTACCGTTGGAACTGCCACACTTACAGTAACACCAGTTACTCGCGTATTCAATACAATCGTATGTGGAAAGCAAGCAATGGCTCAGGCTGTTGCAGAAGAGCCACATGTTGTTATTGGTAACGTAACTGATAAGTTGATGCGTTTCCGCCCAATGGGTTGGTACGGCGTACTCGGCTTTGCACGTTACCGTGAAGAAGCACTTTATCGCCTGGAAACAGGCTCATCAATCGCTGCTCTCTAGTAGTTAATTGACGCTGTGGTAGGGGGATAAAACTCCCTATCACGGAGTAAGTTCACTAAGGAGGACTAATGGCTACATGGTTGTTCAAAACACCAACTGTAAGAGAAGGTCCAATTGGAACTGGCTCTCGTTTATTTTATTTCTATAAAATGGAAGTGGGGGTATCTATAGTCAAAGAAGAAGGTATCTACTATCAGGCAAGATATCTTTTAGACTCAGATGTAAACAGTTACCAAGAAGTCTATCGTGGTGGAGTTAACCACATGGTTAGTGATGAAATTAAGGCAGCATTAATTGCTGGAGATATAGATGTGACAGAAGCAAACTTTACAGTACAGTAGGGACATAATGAATTTACATAGAGAACAGAAGCATCCCGAATATGTAGAAGGATGCTTTGGTTGTAAAGTAGGAACCCTAGAACTAAATAGTGGGGATGCAGCCAAGCCAATATCTGAAAAGAAATGGCAAGGCGAGTTAAACGCCTATAGAGATGCTAGAGCGCAAGGTATACAGCCAGCAGGAACAAGTATGGCTCATATACAACAGGCACACAAGGCAAGTGAGGTTCTCAATAAACCTTATAATGCTAACAATATGCCAAAGGCACAAGATATAAATAAGAAATCCGTAGAAGTACTTAAACATACAGGAGCAATATAATGCCAAAAGTTGGAATGAAAGAATATGGATACACACCTAAGGGTATGGCTATGGCAAAGATGGAAGCAAAGAAAACTGGCAAGAAGATGGTTGTTAAGAAAACCGCTAAGAAAGTTGCCAAGAAGAAGCCTATGCCTGCATTCTTAATGAAAAAAATGGGCAAGAAGAAGTAAATGAAGATGATGAAGAAAAGCCCAAAGCCTAAACCTACCGTTACTGCTAAAACAAATCCAAAAGATAAAAAAAATTTACCTAAGATAGGACCTAAGCCATCATTAAATGATTTTCTTAAAGAAGGCAAAAGAATACCAAAGAAATTAAAGCCAGGACTAAAGCCTTACCCAGATGGTAAGGATGTAGTACTTTCAAAGAAAACTAGGTAACTAATGGCTTCTGCAGCATGGCAACGTAAAGAAGGTAAGAACCCTAAAGGCGGTCTTAACGCCAAAGGTAGAGCCTCTTACAAGGCTCAGACAGGTGGAACACTCAAAGCACCTGTCAAAAGCGGCGACAACCCCCGTAGAGCCTCATTCTTGGCACGTGCAGCAGGCAATGCTGGACCAGAACGCAAGCCTAATGGTGAGCCTACTCGTCTATTACTAAGCCTTCAGGCTTGGGGTGCTTCATCTAAGGCTGATGCTAAGTCTAAGGCTGCTGCTATATCTAAACGAAACACAAGAAAGGGCAAGTAATGACTACACCGAAAAGACCCAAAGGTTACCTTACCAAAGGTAAGACTAAAACTATTGACGCTGTACGTAAGTCTCAAGCCCGTAAAGAATTAACTAGCCTTAAGGGCATTGGTGCTGTTGTGCTTAACTCTGTACTTACTGGTTCTCCTGTTGGTCGTGGTGCTAAGGCTGCCAGTGCTAGTTCTAAAGTTATGCTTGCTGTTCGTCAAACACTTCGCCGCAAGGCTGCTGGTCAATTAGGCAAAAAAGTTACAAGCGGTCAGGCTAAATTGGTTTCAAGTCAAATGAGTAAATCGCCAGTAAAAAGAACCCGCGACATAATTAAAAAAGATTCAGGCAGAGGATTATCTGCTAGAGAAAAAGAACAAATAAAAAAGCCTGACACTATTACACGCCTTAAACCTAATAAACCTAAAACCAAAGCAACAATTGCATTTGATAAAAAAGAAGCAAGAGGACGCACAATCCGCAAGTCACTTACTATTAAAGTAAACCCAGCCCGTGTTAAGATCGAGCCTAAGCGTAGTACACCTGCTGCTATTTCTGTTAAGCCTAAACGTACCGTTAAAGAAATACGAGATACCTTAAAGGGCAAGAAAGTAAATACTGGTGAGAAGATGCGCATGGATGCGCAAGAATATTTTGATACAAGACTGGCTCAAAAAAACGCAGGCAAAAATCCAGAAAATTTTGTACGGCAAAGAACTAATAAAATGGAAGCAGAAAAAACAGCAAGCACAAATACAAAAGGTGCACGTGAAGAACGTTTATTACGTCGTGGAAAACTTAAAGAAATCCGCCGCGATATACGCGCTTCAAAAGCGAATCCAAACCGTTACTCTAATCCTAAGCAAGAGGCAGGTAATCGTATAATGTCTGATCGTCTTGCTGATATAGGTTTACAAGAAACAAATAAAGCCATTGCTCGTAAAGCAATTGAAAGTGCCAAGATTGCTAAAACTCCACTTGCTCAGAAAAAAGTAGATGCAACTCTTAGTGATGCTGCTAAAACCCGTGCTGCTGTTGCTCGCAGAAATCGTATTGACTCACGCAAAATTACTATTCGCAAAAAAAGAGGTGATTCATGACAGTAGGAGTTGCAAACAGTTCGCTTGTAGCGGAACTTAACAGGTTAGCCAATGGTGGTACTTACCCTGCTTTGACAGCATACAAACAAGAACAAGGTGCTGCCAATGCTTGGGCTGGTACAACTGGTCTAGGCGTACTTGCTGCCCTTAACATTAAGGCTAATGCAAATCGTCAGCCTAAAGATTACAAAGGCTTTAATGCTATATGTAATGAACTTGCTAGTACTGCTAGTACCGTAGGAGCAATTGATTCTTTAAGGAGCATATCCTCATGACCACATTATCTGAGATGGTTAATGAAGTATCAATTAATCTTGCTGGCTATACTATTCAACAAGATCGTTCTACATTTGTTAGAACAACAGCAGTAGGTTCTGCAGATACTGTACTTAACTTAGGTTCTACAGATAGTGTTGGTAAAGGTATTGTTGAAATTGATGACGAACTAATCTGGGTAGACTCATATGACCGTCTTAACAACACTGCTAGTATTGCTCCCTATGGTCGCGGCTATCTAGGTACAACTGCTGCTGCACACGCTGCTAATACTAAAGTAACAATTAGCCCAACCTTTCCAAGATTTACAATTAAACGTGCAATCAACGATACAATTAGGGCAGTTGGTCAAACACTGTCAGTAGTTAAAGCAACTACCTTTGTTTATAATTCAGCAGTAACTACTTATGAATTTTCTGGACTTGACATACGAAGCATTTTATCTTTATCTTATGAGTCTATTGGTCCATCTAAAGAGTGGATACCAGTTCGCCGTTGGAGATTTGACTCCTATGCTGATGACGTTACTTGGGGTGGTGTTGAAGGATCTAGCCAAACAGTAAGTGTCTATGACATCTTTACTTCTGGCAGAACAGTTAAGGTTGTATACCTTACAAACCCAGCACCGTTATCTGCTAATGAAAATGTATTTACCACAGTTACTGGATTTAAAGAAACAACTCGTGATATAATTATATACGGAGCAATATACAGATTGCTAACATTCTTAGATCCAGCCCGTGCAGCAATGGTTGCACCACAAGCGGATGAGACAGATAGCAAACGACCATTTGGTTCATCTGGTTCTACGAGCCGACAGATCTATAACTTATATGCTCAACGCCTTAATGAAGAAGTTAAGAACCAACAATCAAACTATCCAATCCGCGTCCACTACGCAAACTAAGGTAAATAAATGACAACTCGTAACTACTCATCTCGTTCTCAGCAGACAACTTTATCTGGTTCTTTAAACTCTACTGATCTTTTTTGTACTGTAGTTTCTGGTGTAAACCTACTTGGTGGCGTGACTATCTCATCAGGTACATTTACTGTTGTTATTGATCCAGATACAGCCCTTGAAGAAATTGTAGACGTAACCGCACGAAGTACTAATACACTTACTATTGTTCGTGGTATTGAAAATGCTGGAACTGGTCAGTCTCACTCAGCAGGTGCTGTAGTTCGCCATATGGTAACTGGTCGTGATCTACGGGAAGCCAATGACCACATTGAGAATGTAACAACAGCACACGGATTAACCATTGCTAATGTAATTACTACTGGTTCTACTGGTGCGGTTACTTCAACAATGCTTGCATCCAATGCTGTAACTACTGCAAAGATTACTGACTTAAACGTAACCACTGGCAAAATAGCAGACAGTGCAGTTACTTCTGCAAAGATTGCTGACCTAACAATTGCTACAGGCGACATAGCAGACTTAGCAATTAGCACGGGTAAGATTGCAGATTCAGCCATAACCTCAGCCAAGATTGCTGATGGAACTATTGTCGTTGGAGATATTGCTGATGGTGCTATTACATCTGCTAAAATATTAGATAACACTATCGTT
>Ga0209702_10005018_pt1 | contig 18501 bp, 14 predicted proteins | sample FRY01_FD_187210 | JGI IMG/M metagenome (GOLD analysis project Ga0209702, IMG submission 187210) | Freshwater microbial communities from Lake Fryxell liftoff mats and glacier meltwater in Antarctica - FRY-01 (SPAdes) (version 2) | ecosystem: Environmental > Aquatic > Freshwater > Ice > Glacier...
ACCATAGAAGCTGCTGACAAAGCGCAAGAATACCGAAAAAGCGCAGTTTACTTTTGTAAATGAGCATTTTTCGGACTAGTGCAACGACATCAGGAGACTGTTTAATTAGTGTCTGTCCACAGAGTCAGGAGTTTGAACTATAGAGGCTGCTGATTAGGCGCACGAAGACCGAAAAAGCGCAGTTTACTTTTGTAAATGAGCATTTTTCGGACTAGTGCAACGACATCAGGAGACTCTATAGACAGACTCTAAGTAATCAAATTAACCTAATTCTAACAATCGAATAGCTTGAATGGATGAATTTACATTCAGCTTTTTGAGGATGTTTTTACGATGAATTTTTATTGTCTGCTCACTTAGCAATAATTTCGACGATATTTCTTTTGAATTAAACCCTTTTGACACCAAAGTAATTACTTCTAATTCACGTCCACTTAATCGACCAATTGGTTTCTCTGAATCCATCGCTCCCGAAATCTCAAAACGCTTCTTATCTGTTTTCAAATAACCAGCAACACGATCTACTGTTTGGTGATCTGGCAAACAAAAAATCATCCCTACGTCTATTTGATTATTATTTGCAGTATCATCGATCATTTTGTTTGATTGCATGCACCAGCAATAGGAACCATCAGGCTTCAGAATTCTGTAAAAAACGCGAAACTTAACTTTAGCACGATCAGATTGACGCATCTTTTTAATAATACCTCCAGCTTTTGTAAGAACTTCTAAAACCTTTGGATAATCTTCTGGGTGAACGAACGTGGAAAAAATGGACATTTTTTTATTGATTAAATCGTCCTTTCGAACCCCTAGCATACTAGCAAGTGCGTTATTAACATACGCATATTTACCTGTATGATAATCAATGAGATAAACGCCCAAGTCCATTTCTTCAAATAGCTCTAAGTCAAGAATATTATTATTAATAAACTCCTTGGTAGATGCATTGAAATTTAGTTTTCTAAAAGTCGTAATTACTTTCCTGAAGGAGGAAATATCTGAATTTTCTTCAGGAACTTGTGTATGCTTCTGTGAATCTTGCTCTGATTGAAACATAATTTGATTCATTAGTTAACGCAAGTTACGTTTCGACCGACAAAGTTCTACTAACCCTTTAGGAGTATTTTTGCCTAAACACCAAATTATAAATTACAATGCCTTTAGCTCATTTGCAAGCGTCGTCAAAACAGTTTTTGCGTCCCCGAATAACATACTTGTCTTAGGATCATAGAATAATGGATTATCAATTCCAGCATAACCAGCATTCATAGAGCGCTTATTTACAATTACATGTGCAGCTTGATCAACTTCAAGAATTGGCATTCCATAAATAGGACTAGAAGGGTCCGTTTTAGCTGCAGGATTAACAACGTCATTCGCTCCAACAATTAGAACTACATCGGTACTTGAAAACTCAGGATTTATTTCATCCATTTCAAAAAGCTTTCCATAATCTACACTTGATTCGGCTAACAAAACATTCATGTGCCCAGGCATTCTACCAGCCACAGGGTGAATAGCGTATTTCACTTCAACGCCTCGTGATTCTAGCAATAATTCAATATCGTGAATCACATGTTGGGCTTGAGCTACAGCTAATCCGTATCCAGGAACGATGACTACTCTTTTGGAATAATTCATTAACACAGCCAAGTCAGCACAACTGATATCTTTAACACTTCCACCAGAATCTCCTCCAGCTGCGGCTGTATCAGAACCGCCTCCAAATGCACCAAAAATTACATTACTAAGCGGTCGATTCATTGCCTTGCACATGACCAATGTTAACAATGTACCAGCTGAACCTACCAAGATTCCTCCTGTGAGCATGGCCTTGTTATCATATAAAAATCCGCCGAAGGCTGCTGCCAAACCTGTAAATGAGTTTAGCAACGAAATAACAACCGGCATATCTGCACCACCAATTGGTATTACAAACAAAACGCCGTAAACCAGTGCAAGTGCTAAAAGCAAATACAACATGATGGTTCCATCAAAGCCGGTTACTAAAATCATGACAGCTACCCAAATGAATAGCGAAATCATAACAACAGTATTTAATATGTTGTAAGCTGGTAAACGGATTGCCTTTTTCATGGTGCCGTTCAACTTTAAGAATGCAATCATACTTCCCGAAAAGGAAACAGAACCTATTACCAAACCGGCCAAAACAGCTAACATACTGCCCGCTTCGAGCTGCATGTTAGGATATTCTATTAATGATATTAATGCGGCACATGCTCCTCCCATTCCATTAAATAATGAAACAAGTTCAGGCATTTTAGTCATGGCCACTTTCTTGGCAGTCAACCAACCCACAATAGTTCCGATAACAATAGCCAAACCTATCAAACCATAGATGAAGACCGGAACTTTTTGGTCATGTAAAACAATCGTTCCAATAATTGCGACAGTCATACCAAAAGCACCGATAAGATTACCTTTTCGTGCAGTTTTGGGATTACCCATCATTTTTAATCCAACCACAAAAGTGATTGATGCAATGAGATAACAGATTTCGAGTAGCGGTAAATTCAATGACATAATCGCCTTAGTTTTTCTTTTTAAACATTTCTAACATGCGGTCTGTCACTACAAAACCTCCAACAACATTTAGGGTTCCGAGCAAAACAGCAAGAAATCCTAAAATCAACGCACCAATATCATCGGCTTGTAAATGAAGCATAACGTATATCGCTCCAACAACTACAACACCATGAATGGCATTTGCTCCAGACATTAATGGAGTGTGAAGCACAGTTGGCACATTGCCAATTACCTCAATTCCAACAAAAACGGAAAGAACAATGAAATAAATCATGTCCATGTGATCACTTAAATAAAGAAGAATTTGTTCCATGATGATGTATATGTTTATGCCCCGATACTTGGATGCACGGCTTTGCCTTGATAAATAATGAGTGAACCTTTAGTTATTTCTTCGTCCATTTCCCAACGGAAAGCATTACTGTCGGACAAATGCAATAAGCATGTACTAATGTTTCTTGCATAAAGCTGACTAGCATTCATTGGCAATAAACTCGGAAGATTTGATTCGCCGATAAGCGTAACTCCATACTTTACAACTGTTTTATTGAGTTCACTTAAGGTACAATTTCCACCTTGCTCTACTGCCATATCAACGATTACAGAGCCCATTCGCATAGACTTAACCATTTCTTCTGTAATCAATACAGGTGCTTTTTTACCCGGAATCAATGCAGTGGTAATGACGATATCAGCAGCTGCGACGTGCTTTGCAATTAACTCTTGTTGTTTAACAAGAAATTCTTTTGAAACTTCCTTGACGTATCCACCTTCGGTTTTGATGCTATCATCGCCAGTAACTTCAATAAATTTAGCACCTAGAGATTGCACTTGCTCTTTAGTTTCGGGACGAATATCGCTTACCTCTACCAATGCTCCAAGACGCTTGGCTGTAGCAATAGCTTGAAGTCCGGCTACACCAGCTCCCATAATAACCACTTTGCATGGTTTTACGGTTCCGGCAGCAGTCATCAACATAGGGAAGATCTTACCTAAAGCATCAGCAGCTAAAATAACCGTTTTATAACCTGCTAAATTGCTTTGAGAGCTCAGTGCATCCATTTTTTGGGCACGTGAAATACGAGGAACCGCATCCATTGAAAATGCCGAAATACCAGCAGATTTGCAAGCTTCTACAACATTAGGTGAAACGGCAGCAAACAAGAAAGAAATAAGGACTGCTCCTTGTTTCATATGAGATATATCTTCAGGTTCCGGAGCATTTACCATGAGGACGACATCCGCGGAAGCGAAAATTGCTTTTCTATCTAAAACAAGAGTTGCTCCAGCGTTTTGGTAGAGCGAATCTTCAAAATAAGATTCTAGGCCTGCACCAGATTCGACTTGGATGATGAAACCTTTATCACAAAGTTCCTTAACAATTTCGGGGGTAAGAGCTACGCGTCTTTCGCGCGCTTTGTTTTCTTTTGGTACTGCTAGAATCACGTGAGGAACATTTTTGCAAATATAGAAGTTTAAAAATGCAAGCATGAGGTTGTTCCAATAAAGACAGCACGAAATGCAAACAATCTTTCGACAATACTGTTAGGCTATTATGCCAATGAATTCAAAAATATTATTGGAAGTATTAAAACAAGAGGATCTAAATAAAAAGAGGTTTCCTGAGCGTCAGCCTTTGATTAAAATGCTAATAAATGAAGTTTCTAAATGGCCCGAAATAGAGATTTACGCACACACATATGGTGGTACAGAATTTAGGCTTTTCAATAAAAGCATAGGTCATATCCACTCCAACGGAATGTTAGATTTGCCTTTTGTAAAGGATATTAGGAAACGTTTATTGGATGAAAATTTGGTTCAAATGCACCATATTAATCAAACCATGAATTGGGTGACTAAACAAATTGATTGTGACGATGATTTAAAAGCAGCGAAATCATTGCTATTGCTCTCATATTTCATTAAAGGCCAATTATACTTCGATCGATTTGAGCAATCTTCAAGTTTCATCCATGCAAAACTTCTCAATTGTCAGTTTTCAGAGACTATCTTTGCTACAGATATTTTAGGAAAACATCTACCCCAAAGAAAATGAATCCGTTAAATGATATAACACTTATTGTTGGTGCTAGCGAAAATTCAGCTCGATATTCAAATATGGCTGCCCACAAGTTGCTAGCAAATGGGTTTAAAATTAAATGTTTTGCCAACAGAGCTGGTAATATTCAAGGGCATTCAATTGAGACCTCACTGCCAGAGGCTAATTCAATTCATACGATAACGATGTATGTTGGTCCTAAGAATCAGGCAGATTTAATAAATAAGTTAATTGAATTAAATCCAAAGCGAATAATTTTTAATCCGGGTACTGAAAATCCTGAGTTTGAGCAGGAAGCTCAAAAGAAAGGAATCGAAGTCATCGAGGCATGCACCTTAGTAATGCTTTCTGCCGGAAATTATTCAAAGTCAAAAGCATAAGTATAGAGAAAGCATGGCATTGTCGTTCAAAAAAACTTATCTCCCTCTACTTCTTTTTAGCCTTTCAATTTTTGTTTATTCGAATGCTTATTCGCAAAAAAAATTCACTTTGAGTGGATATGTTAAGGATGTGTCTACTGGAGAATATTTACCAGGCGCAAATGTTTATGTTAAAGAGACAATGCAAGGAACAGCTACAAATGCATATGGCTTTTATTCCTTAACAGTAAATTCAGGTCAATATACTTTAGTTGCCTCATTTATTGGCTACAAGGATGTTGTGAAACCAATTAATTTAAAATCAGATTTGCGGGAAAATATATCTCTTGAATCTTCTGCAATTCAAGGGAAAGAGGTAGTTATTACTGAATCTCGTATCGAGAATAATGTGAATAGTAGCGATATGGGGCGTGTTGAAATTTCTATGGAACAACTAAAGAAACTACCTGCGTTTTTTGGCGAAGTCGATTTGGTTAAAATTGTTCAATTAATTCCAGGTGTTAAAAATGGCGGAGAAGGAAATACTGGTTTGTATGTTCGTGGCGGTGGTCCCGACCAAAATCTAGTTTTACTTGATGAAGCAGTTGTTTATAATGCAGCTCATTTGTTGGGGTTTTTCTCAGTCTTTAATTCCGATGCAGTTAAGACGGTAGATTTGTATAAAGGTGGAATGCCAGCACAATATGGTGGTCGACTAGCTTCAGTTCTTGATATTAGCATGAAGGAAGGGAACAACCAACGTTATCAAGTAAATGGCGGATTGGGGCTGATTGCTTCACGATTGACGATTCAAGGTCCAATTAAAAAAGATACTTCCTCTTTTATTGTTTCTGCACGACGCACATATATCGATGTATTAGCTCAGCCATTTATTCGAAAAGATGCTCCAACAAAGGGTTCGGGTTATTTCTTTTACGATTTAAATATGAAGGTTAATTATCGACTTTCGGATAAGGATCGATTATTCCTTTCTGGATATTTTGGTCGCGACGTATTTACCTTTAAAAGTACACAAAGTAGTTTCAACATTAGAATTCCGTGGGGAAATGCAACAGCGTCAGCTCGATGGAATCACTTATTCAGCGATAAATTATTTTTAAATACCTCAATAATATTTTCAGATTATCAATTCGAATCAAATATCTCACAAACTGCTTTTAGCATTAAAATTGGTTCTGGAATTCGGGACTACAATGCTAAAATGGACTTTACCTGGTACCCAACAGTGCGCCACAATGTAAAATTCGGTTTCAATTATATTTACCACAGATTCGCACCCAATAATGCAAGCGGAGAAATAGCGGGTGAAGAATTAGATTTTGGAGCACCTGTAAGGATTTTTGCTCATGAAAGTGCTGCATATATAGGAGATGATTTTGATGTGACAGATAAGATTAGAATTCACGGAGGTTTGCGGGCTTCTTGGTTTGCTCACGCGGGTCCGTTTACACGTTATATTAAGAATGACTTGGGATTAAAAATCGACTCAATTAAATACAATCGAGGTGATTTAATTAAGCAATATCCGAATATAGAACCTCGATTAATGGTAAGATATACATTATCAAAAAAGTCATCTATAAAAGCTTCTTTCACTCAGAATTATCAATACATTCACATTACCTCGCTTGCTAACCAAAGTTTACCAACTGATTTATGGTTTCCAAGTACAGAGCTCGTTAGACCTCAATTTGGAACACAATATTCACTTGGTTATTACCGTAATTTTAAAGAAAACGCTTGGGAAACTTCCGTGGAAGCTTATTATAAAACCATGGAGAACCAAATTGAATTTAAAGATGGGGTTTTGCCTTCAAGTGGAGTAAATGATAATTTGGATAATTTCCTGACATTCGGACGTGGCGAAGCATATGGAGCTGAGTTTTTCATTAAAAAAGCTTTCGGAAAAACGAATGGTTGGATTGGATATTCACTTTCTTGGACAAAAAGATATTTTCCTGAATTAAATAATGGAAATCCGTTTTTTGCAAAAAACGATCGTCGTCACGATTTAAGTGTGGTAGTATCGCATGAATTAAATAAGAAGTGGACTTTCGGAGCAATTTTCGTCTATGCTTCTGGAAATCTAATTTGGCTTCCAACGAGTATTTATTTCTTTGAAGGAAAACCTATTGTGAATTATGGAGAACGTAATAATTACCGCATGCCTGCATACCATCGTTTAGATTTATCTGCAACATGGACGCCCAATCGTAAACCTGACAGAAAAGTTAAATCAAGTTGGAATTTTTCTATATATAATGTTTACAGCCGATTAAATCCATATTTCATCTACATAGAAACTACGGGAAGTCCAACCAATGGTGATTTAAAGAACAAAGCAAACATGGTTTCCTTGTTCCCAATTATTCCTTCTGTTACATATAATTTCAATTTCTAATGAAAATAATAAGTAATATTCTTCCATTTTTAATTTTAATGATTAGCGTTTATTCATGTCAACGCGAGATTGAAATTGAATTGCCTAATGCCGAGGATTTAGTGGTAGTTGAAGGCAGAATTGAAGTTGGAAAATCGCCCATTATTTTCCTCACTCGGAACCGAGGTTTTTTTAAGGAATTCCCTACTGATTTAACCACCTTAATTACTGAGTTTGTTATTCAAGATGCGGTAGTTACAGTAAGTGATGGAATTCAGACAGAAATATTAGAGTTTACAATTAATTTAAATGAATACCCTTTTGCTTATTACACCGGAACGTTCATTAAAGGAGAAATTGGCAAGAGTTATTCTCTTTCTATTCAGGCTAATGGAAAAAACTTAAGCGCTACAACCTCTATTGCACCGCCTATTGAAATTGATTCTTCTTGGTTCGAGTTAAATCCTTTTGATGTGAATGAGGATAGCCTTGGCGTAAGTTACTCTTCTATCGCGGATCCTGATACGTTTGGGAATTCCTATCGTATCTTTGCAAAACGAAATAGCGAGTTTGCCTTTTATCCTGTTTCAGGCGGAGCTTTTAGTGATGAATTTGTGAATGGTCAGAAAATTACTTTTTTCTATGGGCAAGGTGAGAAACCTTTTGAATCATCAGGTGATTTTGTTCCAAAGGAGTTTTTCTATATTTTGGGGGATACCGTTTATTTAAAATTTGCATCGATTGGTCGTAAGGAATACGATTTTTACGCAACATTGGACCAAGCTATTAATTCCAATGGAAATCCATTTGCCGCGCCTACCTTGGTTAAAAGTAATGTTGAAGGAGGTTTAGGTGTCTGGTGTGGATTTTCTGTGAGTTATGACACATTGATAGCCACAAACTAATTTTATATTTGCGCTTATGAGTACACAAGAAAACGAACACGTAGAATGCCTGATTATTGGATCAGGTCCCGCAGGATATACTGCAGCTATTTATGCGGCAAGAGCCGACATGAAACCATTGATGTATCAGGGTATGCAGCCTGGAGGTCAGCTTACAATTACAACCGAAGTTGAGAATTATCCGGGCTATCCAGAAGGCACTGATGGACCAAAAATGATGGAGGATTTTCTAGCCCAGGCGAAGCGTTTTGGAACTGATGTGCGATTTGGAATGGCCACGAAAGTTGATTTTTCAGGTCCTGTTCATAAAGTTTGGATGGATCAAGAAAAGCTAATTACGGCTGATTCTATTATTATTGCCACGGGTGCATCTGCAAAATGGTTAGGGCTTGAATCGGAACAAAAATATAATGGGTTTGGAGTTTCGGCTTGTGCTGTTTGCGACGGGTTTTTCTTTCGTGGACAGGATGTAGCCATCGTTGGCGGTGGAGATACCGCTGCTGAAGAAGCGACTTATTTAGCTAAACTATGTAAGCAGGTATACATGATTATTCGTCGCGATGAATTGCGTGCTTCTAAAGCAATGCAACATCGAGTTTTTAATACTGCCAATATTGAAGTGCTGTTTGATACAGAGACTGTTGAAATTACTGGTGACCAATCTGTAACTGGTGCTCGTTTTAGAAACTTAAAAACAGGAGAAGAATTCACGAAAGATATTTCTGGATTTTTCGTGGCAATTGGTCACAATCCAAACTCAGGCATTTTTAAAGAATATCTAGATATGGATGCGAATGGTTATATCAAAACCATTCCGGGAAGCACTAAAACAAATATAAAAGGAGTGTTTGCCTGCGGCGATGTGCAAGATCACATCTATCGTCAAGCTGTTACTGCTGCTGGTTCTGGTTGTATGGCTGCTTTAGATGCAGAACGTTACTTAGCAACCGTTGGAATTGAAGTTTAATAGAGTTTGTCTATAGAGTCTCCTGATGTCGTTGCACTAGTGCGAAAAATGCTCATTTACAAAAGTAAACTGCGCTTTTTCGCCCTTCGTGCGCCTAATCAGAAACCTCTATAGTCCAAACTCCTGACTCTGTGGATAGATACTAATTAGAGTCTGTCTATAGTGTCTCCTGATGTCGTTGCACTAGTCCGAAAAATGCTCATTTACAAAAGTAAACTGTGCTTTTTCGTCCTTCGGGCGCCTAATCATAAGCCTCTATAGTTCAAACTCCTGACTCTGTGGATAGATACTAATTAGAGTCTGTCTATGTCGTTGCACTAATGCGAAAAATGCTCATTTACAAAAGTAAACTGCGCTTTTTCGCCCTTCGTGCGCCTAAACAGAAGCCTCTATAGTTCAAACTCCTGACTCTGTGGACAGACACTAATTTGAGTCTGTCTATGTCGTTGCACTAGTATGAAAAATGCTCATTTACAAAAGTAAACTGCGCTTTTTCGCCCTTCGTGCGCCTAATCAGAAGCCTCTATTATTCAAACGCCTGAATCTGCGGAAAGACACTAATTAGAGTCTGTCTATAGAGTCTAATTAAGATTATTTTTTGTTTAAATGCCGGGTGGATTTCTTCATTCGGCATTTTTTCATTTAATCACTTTAGCACTTTTTCGATAATTAAGACCAATCAATTCGACAATGTATTCTCCATGATTTAATTTGGATAAATCGACTTTAATTTTCAAGGCATTATCTGTAAAAAGGGTTTCCAAAATATCTCCTGTTATGTTGGGTATTTGAATTTGAAGAATCGTTTGCGCTAATGATTGATTGAGCTCAATAGTTATATGATTTGTAAAAGGATTCGGATGGATTGAAAATTCAAGTGGATCAGGAGATGATGTATTATTTAGGGTTCACTCAAAAGCACTTAATGCCTTTTAAAAGGGTTATCTCTTGCTGAATTATTCATTTTTAATGCATGAATTTAATTAAGTATCATCAAAAATCCTTGCACCAAGATTGCACTAATTTTTCCTTATTTACTATTTAAGCTAGCCAGAAATAAGGCATTTGCTTCGTTACAGCCATTTCGAAGTATTAAATATACATCTTCAATGTCTGTGCCTTGCATCCGCCCCATTTCTGACTTTTTGAGTGAACCCTATTTAATACTAATTTCCGAGTATCGAATTGAGATTTATAGCATGCAATTTAGCATCAATATTTATAAGAGGATTATGAGCAAACCTTTCATTACTTAAATAAATCTTATCTCCTTCTGAACTTGCAATTCCTTCAATTTGATGAAATGGCAAAGACAATTGAATTCGTCTTTTATTAGCGCCAAAAAAATCATCAGAATTAATATCGTAGAGCAGATAAATAAAGGGTTGCAGAACGGTATTATATCCGCATAACATAACAATAGATTTTTCCGGAATAAATGTAGCATCGGTAACTAATCCTGCAATTGGATATTCACCAATGAGTTCGGCTGCATAATTTCCGGCAATAATGGGAATAGAATATATTGAAGTCCCGCTTGAAATCCATTGTTTTGTGAATAAATAGATAGCTTCATCCTTAACAATCATAGCCTCACAATCATAATCTGTTTGATTGTTCGAGGTGGGCTCCAAAGATGTTTGTTCAGGATAATTGAACGAAATAATTTCTATTTCTGGACTTCCTATTAAAAGCGATGATTTACTGATTTTATAAATCTTTAAATCTGAACGGTTACCATGTTCATTGTTCCCAAAATCTCCTAAATAAATAAATGCGTCATCTTGCGAAATCGCTTCCCAATCTCTATTCTCTGTGCCTGTCAACTCGATTGAATCTAAAATCTCTCCATTGATAGTGTCTAAACTATATAAAGTAACATCATCATTATCATTAAAGGTCCACAAGCGATTATTCCAAAGAATTAAACCTGAAGTTTCTCTTAGGATTGAATTCAACTCAAATGAATTGTCTGGTAATATCGACGTGTCAGCATAAATGCATGAACCGTCATTAATTGTTGCCAATGGATTATAATTTATAGCAGCAATATTAGTGCATCCCATGCTTTGAGATTTTTGCTGGTATTACTGCTAGAAAAAGTAAAAAACAACTAATTAATATTCTAAAGTACATTCTTATTCAACTAGCTTAAGAATGCTCAAGTTAAAGAAATTAATTACTTAGCTATATTAAGAATTAGAATTCCCGGATTTCTTTGCCCTTCGGAAACTCAATTGAATATTCCAGCTTGAGGGTTTTACTGGAATTAGGTTGGATTTTTAGGTTCCAAATTAGTTTACCGTATTCTTTGCTGTAAGAAGCTCCCGATTTTTCCTGAAGCTCAACTTTAATTTCCTCATTTTTCGAAATTGGAAGTTGATCTAATACCTCTATTTCGAGCACGGATGCTTTATTATTTCTTACCACAATTTCCCAACCATAAGATTCTTTTTGACTATCAGCAAATAGCTTCTTCGAAGTTTTATCCATCAATTTTACGCGACGAACCGTAATATTTTCGTCACGTCCAAGCGAAACTAACAAAGTATCACCCACCGTTTGAGGATTTATTGCCGTTTGACCAATGTACATATCGTCGAAAAAGATGTTTGCTTGCCCGGGTAATAAATTATATTGACCATAATCGGTAATTCTTGCTAATAAGAAAGCTCCTTCATCGAGCTTTGGTACAGTATGGTATTTATAGGTTGCAGGAACTTTATAGGATTGAATTTTACAAACATGTTCTTTAGAATCTGACTTTATCTTTTGTTTAGCTTCTATGGTGAATTCAACGCTCATTCCATTGTCTTCAAATGAAATTAAAGGCTCGATATTATCTTTCCATTCAAATCTGTTGCCTTCTGTTTGCATCATATTAAGTTTTACAGCAGCACCTGAAGAAACCGCCGGCGGCGCATCTGACCTACTTGCTTTATAAACGATAAAATCTACAAAGCGAGGATTTAATATTGGTCGATCGTTATTTCTATTTGGATTGGCAGTTGAAACAGTGATTTTTACATCCTTCCAATCAAATCCAGTGTTCTGATAAATTCCAGCTTTGTAATCTAAATTCACTGGCTGTGCTGTGTTAACGACTTTCATATCATACATCGGACGCCATCCAGCTTCGTTTACCAAATAATTAAAGTTTAAAGAAACAGGTCCAATTACTTCTGAAGAAAAGCTCAATAATATTTCTTTGACTGGATCTTTGGGCTTACTTCCTAATTCGTTGATTTGCCATTGTAGCTTTTCTGTTTTGGTGGTGTAATCGACCGATTTGCGACTAAATCCTAAATCGCGCTTGCGCAAATCTGTAATTCTTGTTCTATATATGTCTGCTAATGCATTTAAATCAGCTGGTTTCATAGCTTCATGCTGACTGCCCAATTTATTATTTGCTTCAATTAATGCAATTTCACCTTTAATAATCTTTCGTTGTTCTTCAATCCATTGGATTTCTTGCAGATAATATTCAAGTGAGTCTTGCAGTTTTATGATTTTAGGATTTTGATTTTCGATACTTTCCTCATTAAAATAATTTGTCCTAACAGATGCAGAGAGCAAAGTTGCGGGTCCCTTCACTCCTACTTGAAGACTATTTTCGACCATTGCCATGGAGATGTCTGAAATAATTACCTCATAAGTTCCAACCTTAGTATTAAAGCTTCCTGTTCGATTTTCACGAGCCATGTTCCTATAAACAGTTACATCGGATATTTTTGAATTTACCGGAATTTCATCTGCCTTTAAATAAATAACTGGCAATAGAAATAAGAAAAGCAATGGCAATGAGTAGAATTTCATAAGCAAAGAGTGTAAAGATTTACAGGGTGCTTCGGCAAAACAAAGATTAGACCACAAAAAATGAGGATCTAAATTCGAGGGAACTTATACAAGTTCGATTTGAAAGTTCAAGACAAGTAGATAAAAATTTATGCGAAGGGTTTTATTCTCATGATCTCCGGATTAACGAATTGGATTAATCTGCAAAACACATTCTTAAATCCTTTTATGTGGTTGCCGTATAGCCAATAAAAGAAGAATCAAATTACCAATGCGAGAATAATGCTGAGCATATTGACTTGATCATTCGTCAGAATTCTATAGTTTTCGGTACTGATAAAGCCGTCTTTTTGCTCATCAGAATAATTACTCAAGGCAACATTGTAATATCTTTTTTGAAAGAATGCTGCGATTACACTATCCAATATCATCCCTGCAAATCCAATCAGAGTTACAGCGACGATGCCTGAAACACTTGAAAGATGGCCTGTGAAATATCCTAAGCAGGCAATGCTCAAACCTCCAAGAAACCCTGAAAATGTACCAATATAACTCAAGCCTCCTGAAATCCCTTTTGGATGTAATTTCATATTGAAAAGGTAAATCACTTTATTAGATAGCTTTCCACCTAGTTCGGATGCCCACGTATCCGCGGTAGCGATAGCCATAACGGCATAAAATTTCGGGATAATTAACTCGCCGTTTTCAGGGCTTAAACCAAGAATAATAGCCAAAATCAAAAACAACCAAGAATTGCTTAATACCTGAATATAATCTCTAGCTTTTCCATGCTTTTTCTCAAACCCTTTGTCTTTTTCTACCTGAAATATTTTGCCAATAATTGTGCTACTAGCGAGAAACCAAACTAATGGAGTTAAGAATTCCCATCCGGCAAATCGCCATACAAAAAAACCTAAAAGCGCTGCACATAATGCTCCGCTCATTTGCAACCATCTCATTTTCAACATTAACACTACAAAGATGAAGAGCAACGAAAAAAGCACTAAGTATTCTGTAAGTTGAAACGGATTTCTCATTTCTATTATCATCAGCAAAGCTGCTCCAAAGGGAATCAATAAGTTATCGCTACCGTTAGAACCTAGAGCCTCTAAAGCACTTAATATCAAAGCGATAATAAGTATTGATACTAAGTATTCCTCATTCTTTTGAGGACTGTTCCAAAATATAAACAACAAAATGAAACTGCTAAGGAAGAATACAAAACTTCCAATAATTGACTTTTTGTCCCCAGTGAGTGTGTAATATTTCTTGGCTGTTAAGGTTCCAACAATGCAAGCGAATGCATCTGAAACTGCAAGGATAATCATGGGTAAAAAGATGAGTTCTCTTTCGTTTTCAAAGAAATAAAGCAGCGCCAAATAAGGAATAGGAAAAAATGCAATACCCCAACTTTTCTTGGATTTATTATCTGCAAAGAGTTTTCCTGAGGCCACTAAGTAAATGAGAAGAATCTCGAACGTTGCTACCAAATAAATGAGAAGCGTGAGACTTTCTAGGAATAAGGGAACGATAGCGCAGGCTCCAACAGCCGAAATATGTAAAAATTTTCTCGAAAGCCATTGCGGAATGATTGCCTTTCTCCAGCTTAATTCAAATAGAAATGCTAAAATTCCTGTTATCAAAGCAGCAGGAATGATTATCTGAATATCACTCATTTATTTTCGACATCGATGAAATCAATCATTTAAAATTTCTATTAGTATAAACAATTAAATCGCAAGAGGTTTATATTCACACAATGAAAATTACAATCCCCGAGTTAGAAGATTTACCATGGTTTCCTTCGAAATTACGTCAGATGCAAATGGAATTCATCGGATTTATGGTTGTTATGTTTAAAGTATATCAACCTTTGTTGACAGTGATTAAACAATCTCTTGCAAAAAGTAATACTCGAAATATACTCGATTTATGCACTGGAAGTGGCGAGCCGATCAGAAATCTAGTAACAAGTGATAGGATTTCTGATTCCATTATTTTGAGTGATTTATATCCATGTCCAAAAATCGAAACTGGAGATTTTATATGGAATGTTGAATCATTAAATGCTTTGGAAAGCCATAATGAACTTTCTGGCATGAGAACGATGTTTAATGCTTATCATCATTTTAGTGAACAGGAAAAACTAAAATTGCTTGAAATTCACTCACAAAATGGAATTTTTATTGCCGAAATTTTGCAGCCGAATATTTTTAATTTACTAAAAATCATATTTACAACCATTTTGGGGCAACTTGTTTTTGCGCCTTTTGTAAAGCCGTTTTCATTTCAAAGACTACTATTTACCTACCTAATTCCAATTAATTTAATTACCATTACTTTGGACGGAATAATTAGTGTTTTAAAATCGCAGCGCCCGAGAAGCATGTTTAAGCAGGTTAAAGAAAACTTTAATTCCGATTATCAATTCGATTGCGGCGTTTCTGGTCCATTTTGGGCAAGAGTTACTTGGATATATTTAAAAAAGCACTAATGAGGTCATTGAGAATTTTCTGGAAATTTACTCGTCCGCATACCATTATTGGAAGCACTCTCAGTATTCTTAGTCTGTATGCACTTGCTTATTTTACTAAGCCTGAAAGTTTGGTATCAGTGAAAATCTTTCTCTTAAGCATTCTCAGTGCATTAACTTGTAACGTATTTATTACCGGATTAAATCAATGGTCCGATGTGGAAGTAGATAAAATAAACAAGCCTTGGCTTCCAATTGCTTCAGGTGAATTATCAAAATCAAGAGCTTTAATAATTGTAATTAGTTCTGGGATTATTTCTCTCGGTGCTGCATCCTTGTGCAGTCGAAGCTTTTTATTACTAATTTCTCTTATTCTGTTTATCGGTTTTGCCTATAGCATGCCTCCGCTAAAATTCAAAAGAGGACATATTGCTGCGGCGTCCGCAATCACGCTCGTTCGGGGATTACTCGTTAATCTTGGATTCTATCTTCATTTTATTGGTTTGGTTTGGTATTCAGGTAATTTTCCAAATGTTGTAATTCCATTAATCATTTTTGTATCGTGCTTCAGTCTTGGTATAGCTTGGTTTAAAGATATTCCAGACACTAAAGGCGATGAAGGCAAGTTTGGGACTCTGGCGATAAAACAAGGTAGGAAATACGCTTTCTATGCAGGCTTTTTTGTAGTAACACCAGCCTATTTGTACCTTATTTTTTTAGGTATTATTGATTTCTTTCCTCAATCAATTTTTGCAATTGTAATTCACAGCTTAGCCTTATTGCTTTTTATTATTTCATCGATTCGACTTGATTTGAAGGATGATAAAAAAATTAAAATGTTTTACCTCTTTTTTTGGGGACTTTTCTTTCTTGAATACTTAGTTTTTCCTCTTTGTTTCTATTGAGAAATTTATTTTGCAGTTAAATTTCGAATTTCTTAATCAGATTGATTGAGAACTCTGTTTTTGTAAATTATTTGAAAGTATATTTTAGCGAGTGATTTTTAAAAACTTATTCCTTTTTTGGAGTTGTCTGCTCTATTAAATTTGAATGATCAACTATAAAGCAGGAAACTCCATCATCATCGCTCTAATTGAAACTCATACACTCAAAAAGAAGCTTGATTTACCAAATTTGTCATAACAACCAAAAGAGGTTGGGTTACGAAATTGATAATGTGAAAATTTACTTTGATCCAAATAAAGATTTTGTGATAAACTTGCTTGATCAGAACGGAAAACCCATCGCGCAGCAAATTGACAAACAGTTTAATGCTATACCAAATTTATATGCCGATTGGTCTTAGTTTATCGATAGAAACGGAAAGCAAACACAAACAGTTGAGCATCATTTATCAGGTTCTAGGCCATTAAATTTGTAAGAATTAAATAAGTTGCTCCGACGTAGAATTTGTCTTTCTTGTTATGAAACAGTGCCAAATGGATATATCGGCATTGACTTATTAAGTTCCGTTGCTAAATTCGGGAATGTGGACATTGACAACGAAATGTATCCGTCGATTCTGAATAAATCAATTTGTTTGAGTGCTTGGGTTCAAGTTATATTCTAGCACTTGTTGCATTCGCCACGGCTTTCTTTATCCGCAGGAAATATAAAAAACGCAAACTATAATCTTAAGCAGTCTTAAATTCTGAGTTGAAGTGGAAATTAAGTTTGGGGAAATCCTGAATCATGGTATTTAAAATCCATGAAGACTCTGCCAAAAACACATAATTCCCTTCTTTGTCAGTTGCTAATTGATGTTCTCGGTATTTAGCAAACTTGTCGAATTCTTCTTGGTCATCGTAGGTAATCCAACAAGCCTTGTGAACATTCATAGGCAGGAAATTACACGACGCTCCATATTCATGTTGAAGTCGGTATTGAATTACTTCAAACTGGAGTTCACCAACGGTTCCAATTATTTTACGATTCCCGTTATGCTGAATAAATAGTTGGGCAACACCTTCTTCAGTAAGCTGACGAACACCTTTTTCTAATTGCTTAGATTTAAGTGGATCGGCATTGACAACCTCCTTGAAAATTTCAGGTGAAAAGCTCGGAACTCCTTTAAACATAAACTCTTCACCTTCGGTTAATGTATCTCCAATTTTGAAATTTCCAGTATCATACAAGCCAATCACATCGCCTGGATAAGCTTCTTCGATGATATTTTTCTCTTGCGCCATGAAAGTTGCAGGCGAACTAAATCTGAAATCTTTGTTTAAGCGTACGTGATGGAAGAATTTATTACGTTCGAATTTCCCAGAACATACGCGTAAAAAGGCAATTCTGTCGCGGTGTCGAGGATCGATATTCGCGTGAATCTTGAATACAAATCCTGAAAACTTATTCTCAGTTGGCTCAACCTCACGTTTATCAGCCATTCTGGAGCGAGGAGCTGGAGCTAAACGAATAAACGTATCGAGCAATTCTTGAACACCGAAGTTATTTACCGCCGATCCAAAAAATACTGGAGCAAGATGTCCTTCACGATATTGAACTTCGTTAAGAGGATCATAAACACCTTCAATTAATTCGATGTCTTGGCGAAGTTGGTCTGCATCGGCCTTTCCAACTTGCTTATCTAATTGAGGGTCGTTCAGGTCTGTAATATTGATTTTCTCTTCTTCTATTTTAGTTTTATTAGGATTGAAAAGATCGAGCGATTTATCAAAGAGGTTATAAACTCCTTTAAACGTAGCACCAATGCTAATAGGCCAAGAAAGAGGACGAACATGAATATCGAGCTTTGCTTCTAATTCATCTAATAAATCGAAGGGATTTTGACCTTCACGGTCCATTTTATTAATGAAAACAATCACAGGAGTATTGCGCATACGGCACACATCCATAAGTTTCTGGGTTTGTTCCTCGACACCTTTCACGCAGTCAATTACAAGGATTACGCTATCTACAGCAGATAAAGTGCGGTAAGTATCTTCAGCAAAATCCTTGTGACCGGGTGTATCCAAAAGGTTAATTAGGACAT
>Ga0209702_10005019_pt1 | contig 18501 bp, 20 predicted proteins | sample FRY01_FD_187210 | JGI IMG/M metagenome (GOLD analysis project Ga0209702, IMG submission 187210) | Freshwater microbial communities from Lake Fryxell liftoff mats and glacier meltwater in Antarctica - FRY-01 (SPAdes) (version 2) | ecosystem: Environmental > Aquatic > Freshwater > Ice > Glacier...
CGCTCTGCCCGCACCCAGGCGTTCACGCACTGGGCGAAGGTGACCGGCGTCGCAATGGCCGCATGATTACGCCCAATTCCGGCATGGCGTCTTTCCTCGCCCCCAACCTCAACAAGTTGACGGTGCCCGCTCAGCAGCACCGTATAGGCGTTCTTGTCCCCTTTTTGGGACAAGGCCATCAAATGGGCCATGGTGCTTTCGTCAGCGATCATCTGCTGCGCAGTTTGCCGATAATTGCATCAAGTGAAAAGAGCCCAGGCCCGCGAGAGATCAAAATTGCGGCCATTGCGGCCCAGAGAATGTGGACGCTCCACCATGCTTCGGGGAAAACGAAGAGCTGGATCACCAGTGTCATGATCAACAGCGAAATGGCGGAAAATCTCGTTGCCAGACCCAGCACCAGCAGGATCGGGAACAGTGTTTCGGCATAAAGCGCCATGGGCGCGGCAATTGAAGGTGGAATTGGCACGCCTGAAAAGTCACTTTCGAACAGAAATAACTGTACGTCGCTTAACTGAAGCCATGTGCCTTCTTCCACCTTCGTGCGACCCGATCGCCAGAAAATTCCGGCGAGGGCTAACCGGGTGACGAGCAACGCCATTCCTTCAAACACCTGTCCAGAAGCAATTCGGACCAGTCGATCATAGATTGAAATCAGGCGTTGCATCATCATTCTCCCTACACGCGTTCGCGGTTTAGCGCTTGATTGGCTTCAGCGAACCCTTGCCCTCGGGCGTTTTGATCTTAGTGCAGGTATCTTTGGCGACCAGCTTCCAGGCGTCGCCCTGATAATCGGTGGTTGAGGTTCCGGCACAACTGGTGCCCGGCCCGGCGGCGCAATCGTTCTTGCCTGCTTTGGCCACGCCATAGCATTTTTCCTTCGCGCCGCTTTGTGCAGCGACAGGGGTGGTGGCCAGGCCAGCAGTGATCCCGGCGGCAAGGGCGATTCCGGCGAAGCGGGCTACAGAAGTCTTGTTCATAGGTTTTCTCCAGCTTTGAAATTTTGGGGGCACAGCGCCAAAACTGCGATGTGCGGTACATGGCGTTGGCCGGGACTGTTGGGGAGTTCGAGGCGGCGGCCCGGTTGGTTACAAATATAAAAAGTATTTCTGGCTGTAACCTTCCCGTAGGCCGCAGCGAATTGCTTCATGTCCACCCCGGACCCAATCAATCCCTGACTCAATCAACCGGTCCATTCCCAGGAGAGTTTTCATGCTTATCACTCGCAAAACTGCCACACTCGCTTCCGCTGCCGCTGCATTGGTTCTGTCATCCGCTGCCGCGTTTGCTGCCGATGCCCCAGCGGGCAGTGTAGGCCGCGCGCTAAACGGCGAAGATGCGGTCCATTGCTACGGTCTCCATGCGTGCAAGGGCAATGCCGATTGCGCGACTACCGAAAACGCTTGCAAGGGCCAGAATGCCTGCAAGGGCCACGGCTTCAAGGCAATGAAGGCTGGCGAATGCCTGACCAAGGGCGGCACGATCGGTGATCTTGGCTAATAGCGCGCTGAACCCCAATTCAAGCCCGTTATTCTGCGGCTCGGTGCGCCTACCCCCTCACGCACCGGGCCGCAGTTTTCATAACCAAGAGCAAATATGATGTCCGCAGTAGATCCATTTTCCGGTTTCGGGTTGGGCCTGCGGCGCGACCACTATCAGGATTTCCTGAGTGGTGATGTGCCGGTGGGCTTCGTCGAAATTATTTCCGAAAACTACATGGTCGATGGCGGGCGTCCGCTGGCCACGCTGGACCAAGTGCGGGCGAAGCTGCCAGTGATCATGCACGGCGTGTCGATGTCGATCGGATCTGCTGATGGTCTCGATAATGACTATCTTGCCCGCCTGAAACAGCTGGCCGAGCGGGTCGAACCGCTATGGATATCCGACCACCTTTGCTGGACCAGGACCAGCGCCCATAACAGCCACGATCTGCTGCCATTACCCTATACGGCGGAAGCGCTGGAGGTGGTGTGCGGCAATATTGATCATGTGCAGAATGTGCTGGGCCGCGCGATGTTGTTCGAAAATCCGTCGAGCTATCTCACCTTTCCCGATGACGAGATGGCCGAATGGGAATTCCTGCGGGAAATGACCCGCCGCACCGGCTGCTATCTGCTGCTGGATGTGAACAATATATACGTCAGCGCGCAGAACCATGGATTTTCTGCCGATGAGTTCTTGGCCGGTATACCGGCTGACCGCGTGCGCCAAATCCACCTTGCGGGCCACACTCCTGGACAGCAACCGGATAACATATTGATCGATACACATAACCGCGCAGTGTGCGATGACGTCTGGGCGCTTTATGCTAAGGCCTGCGCCATGCTGGGGCCGGTCGCGACCATGATCGAGCGTGACGATGCAATCCCGCCGCTGCCAGAATTGCTGGCCGAGTTAGACCATGCGCGGGAAATCTCCGGCTCCGTTCTCTCTGGCTCGCCAGCAGCGGTGACCGCATGAGCACGCTCGCAGCCTGGCAAGCTGATTTCATGGCACAAGTGCTGGAAGATGATCGGCCATTGGCCGCCGGATGGACGCAGCGCCACGCGGCAGGCCTCAACATTTACCGCAATACCTACCGTGCGCGGCTGGTCGATGCTTTGCGCGACACATATGAACGCACTGCCCGCTGGGTTGGCGAGGATGCCTTTCGCGCCGCCGCCGCCCACCATGTGATCAAGACCCCGCCAAACAGCTGGACACTGGACCATGTGGCAGAGGGTTTTGTGGAAGTTCTGGAGGAGCTTTTCGCCAATGATCCCGAAGTGGCGGAGCTGGCATGGCTAGAATGGGCGATGCACCGGGCGTTTGTGGCTGCCGATATCGCCCCGCTCGATGCCGCCGGATTTGCCGCTGCCAGTGCGGGTTTTGCCGAGGAAGATTGGGCCGGGCTTAGGCTGAGTTTTCTGCCCTCGCTCCATCTACGGGTTCTCTCGCATGATGTGGGCGCGCTGTGGAATGCTTTGGTCGCAGACGAATTTGAAGCGCCGGATTATTTAATGCCAGCACCGCGGCCGATGATCGTTTGGCGCGAGGATTTGCGCCCCACATTCATGCCAGTCGGCGACGCCGAGGGACATGGGCTGGGCGAGATGGTGCGCGGCGCAAGCTATGGCGAGATGGTCGAAAGTCTGGCCCGACAAATCGGCGACGAGGATGCCGTGATGCAGGCTGGCGCAATGCTCGGGCGCTGGCTTGGCAATGGACTGATTGCAGGTCTAAGCTAACTCAGGCGCAGCTCGTAGAGGAACTCTGCGTCGCGCTGTTCGCCGACCCAAAACCCGATATCGGCGATCTTGTTGAAACCATACCGCTGGTAGAAACGCTGGGCGCCGAAATTCTCGCTATAGACTGATAGTTGGATAGCGTCGGCACCGCGCTCGCGCGCTTCGGCTAGCGCCCAATCCATCAATGCCGCACCGATCCCCGATCCGGTCATCCCCGGCGCGGTATAGAGTTGGCCAAGCGCAATTGGGTTCTTTGCATCGGAGTATTCGGCATAGCCGCTGGGGTCGTGCATCTTGCAATATCCGACCAATTTGCCCGCATCTTCCGCCAGCCGGTGGATACATTCCGGCGCGGCGATTTCGATTCCGACTGCTTCTTCGGAATAGGCTTGCTCGAGAAACGTCTGTAAATCTTCTGGCCGGTAAAGATCTTCGAACGCGGCACAAAAACTCGTCCGGCCAAGGGCGGCGAGGGCGGGGACATCGTCCAAAGTAGAGGGGCGCAGAATCATGATCCTGCGCCCCTACTATCTATGCTTGCCGGTTTGAAGCCCGGCAGCGTTCCTGCTTACTTCTTTTTTGCAGCTCCGCCGTCCAGCTGTTCCAGCTTGCGTGCGGCCCATTCGCGGCCACCCAGGCCAAAGGCCAGAGCGCCAGCAACCGACATGCCCACCACAATCGCGGTGAAGGCAGTTTCGGTAATGATCTCACCAACGCCGGTATATTGCAGACCCATGAAGGTGAACAACACGATGGTCGCCCATTTCACGATATTGCCGGCCATCGTCCCGTCGCTGGTGCCGTTGACCACCTTGGACAGCAGATTAGCGACCAGGAAACCAGCCCCGATCACCACTGCGCCAAAGACAACGCGGCCGCCGAGTGCGAGCACTTCATCAAGGATCGCTGTGATCTCGGGAAAGCCGAGCAAGCGGGTCGCCATGATCGCCGAAGTGATCATAATGGCAATCTGAACCACGCGGCTGATGATACCCGTTGCTGTTGTACCGTCAGGCAGCAATTCGGTTGCACCAATTGCACGGTCCACACCAAGACCAGTCAATACTTCGCCCAGGATAGAACCAACAAATTTGCTGATCAGATAACCAAGGCCAAGCAGAAGAGCGGCGCCGATGACATTGGGAATGGCATTGAACACCATTTGTAACATTGCGCTGGCCGGAGCCGAGACGCTTTCGAGGCCGAGCGTATCCAAAGCGAGGATCGAGATGAAAATCACGATGATCCCGTAGAGAATGGTGCCGATGGTCGAACTGATCGCGCTGTTACCCGTGGCGGTTTCGACGCCGCCGCGATTGGCCCATTTGTCGAAATCGACAGTTTGCAGCGCGGTGGTCACGATATCGCGCACTATCCGTGCGATCATCATGCCGACGAAGAACAACAAGCCTGCACCGAGGATATTATCGGCAAAGCCCATGATCGAGTTCAGCAAGGTCTGGATTGGCGCCATGACGCCGGGCAGATTGAAGACTTGTAGAATAGTCAGCAGGCCGAACAGCCACACGAGCAGGCTGACGATGCTGCCAAGCGATTCGCCCAGACTGCCGCCGTTGCTGGTTTCGCGCTGGAAAAAGGTAACCTTGTCGACCAGTTTGGCAAATGCCCATTTGGCAACTTTGGCTAACAGCCATGTGGCGATCAGGATAACCACAGCCTGCACTATCTGCATCGCGATCACCTGGTCGAATTGATAACCACCTATTCGCATCTCTGTTCTCCCCTGTTTTTATAGATTTTTAAACCATAGCACAACTCTCTCCAGTTTCGAAGAGGGCCGGCTGGAGCCGTTTCAATCAGTAATTATGGATAGGCGGCGTTCAATTATGTGCTAGCCTTCGCATTATGATTTTCATCACTCGCATTGCCCTGATCGCCAGCTTCCTGATCGCCGCACCAGCGTTTGGACACGACAGTTCGGCGGGCGACCCGGGATGGAGCTTTGCGATCCATGGCGGTGCAGGCACGATGGACCGGGACCTGATGACACAGGAGCAGCAGGCGGAATACAAGGCTGCGCTGCAAGCAGCTCTCGATGCCGGTGCCGCAGTGCTCCGCGATGGCGGTAGCGCGATGGACGCAGTGCAGGCCGCTATCGTGCTGATGGAAGATGACCCGAAATTCAACGCCGGGCGCGGGGCGGTATTCACTTGGGAAGGCACCAATGAAATGGATGCGGCCGTTATGGACGGTCTGGATCGATCCGCGGGGGCGGTAACAGGCATTACCAGCGTACGGCATCCGATATTGCTCGCCGATGCGGTGCGAACTGATGGCCGGCATGTGTTTCTGAGCGGCGCCGGCGCTGAGCAATTCGCCGCAGATAAGGGCCTCGAAACAAAGCCGCCGGAATGGTTTGCGACCCAGTCCCGCCGCGAAGCATTGGAACGGCTGAAGGTGAAACAGCTTTCCGCATTGGACGTCGATCACAAATTCGGGACGGTCGGTGCGGTCGCGCTGGACAGTAAGGGCCATTTGGCTGCGGGGACTTCCACCGGCGGATTAACCGGCAAACGGTGGGGACGGATCGGTGATGCGCCGATGATCGGGGCGGGCACCTATGCCGATGACCGGATTTGCGCCGTTTCAGCCACGGGTGCGGGTGAGTATTTCATCCACGCAGGCGTAGCTCATGAAATCTGCGCAAGGATGCGCATTGGCGGGGATGCACCTCAAGTAGCAGCCGATGCAGTTCTGGCCGAGGTGAAAGAGCTGGGGGGTGATGGCGGCGTAATTGTGGTCACGCCAACGGGCGAAGTGGTGTTTTCCTTTAACACGGCCGGAATGTACCGGGGCCGGGCCAGCAGCAGCGGCATCAATGAAGTCGCCATTTTCAAAGACTGATCTTAGGTGAATTGGCTCAGGGGGCTAAACTCCGCCAGCACCTTTCCAACCTGCCGCAAGACATTCTCTGACGCTGGGTCCATGCCGTTATGGGTGCCCTTCGCGCGGTAATAGGCAGCGAAAGTAATCGGCGGGCCTCCCGGCGGAGTAGCAAAACCGATATCGACATACAGGCTGCCCATGCCGGGCCATAACGAGGTTCCGGTCTTGTCACCGGAGGTCCAATCGTCAGGCAACCCGGCGCGAACCCGGTTCGCGCCAGTGGCTGTATCAGCCATCCATTGGCGTAATGTAGTTCGATTATCGGGCGACAGAGCATTGCCAAACAGGGTGTTCTGCAGCGTTAGCGCCATCGCTGCAGGGCTGGTCGTGTCGCGAACTTCACCGGGCGGAACAATGTTCAGCGAAGGCTCGGTCCGGTCGAGACGACTTGTCTGATCCCCGAGTGACCGCCAGAACCGAGTCAGCACTTCTCGGCCGTTCAGGTCAGGTCCGCCCAAATAGGCCAACAGCATGTTGGCCGCGGCATTGTCACTATATTTTTGGGCGGACTCCGCCAGTTCTAGCACAGTGGCGCCTTCGCCCAGCCGCTTGGTGGTGAAGGGAGATACGGACATCAGGTCCTCCTGGGTCCAGCGCAGTCTCTCGCTCGCATCAATCTCGCCCGTCTGATCCAGCCAGAAGACCAGCGCCGCCAGCGATAATTTGAAGGACGAGCAATGGCCGAATAGCTGATCGGCCTTGTATCCCAGCGTCTGCCCGCTCGCGACATTGCGGATGGAAACCCCCAAAGTACCGCCCGCTGCCGCCTCGATGATCCGCAATTTAGCCGCTAGCCTTCCCGAAGGGGTGATATCGAGCGGCACGCAGGCGGCTAATCCGCTGGCCGCGCCGCCAACCAGCAAGGCTCTGCGATCAAGCTTCATAGCTGCATCTCCATACACAGGCTGAAATCGTCCGACACATACTCGCCGAAGGGCTGGCATTCCCGGAAGCCTAATTTTTCATACAGCTTGCGCGCCGGAATGAACGGTTCGGCATTCCCGGTTTCCAGCCCCAACCATTTATATCGGCGATCTTGCGCCTGTTCGATCAGATAGACAAGAATGGCTTGTCCTGCGCCTTGTCCGCGAAATTCAGGGGCGGCGCGCATCGATTTCAACTCGCCCCGCTCCGGATCGATTTCTTTGAGCGCCCCGCAGGCGGCGAGCTGGTCATGACCTCGGTCAGAACGGGCCCAAGCAGAATAGAATGTTACGTCCGGCTGGCGCAGCCGTTCAACCGGCATTGCATGAACTTTACAGGCTGGAGACCAGCGATGCATTTCCTGCAAATGCAGCGACAACAATTGGGTAATTTCCAGGCCGGTCAGATCATCTTGGGCGATCCGAAATCGCTTGCTCATAATTTTCTTCTGCATGGCATCGCTCAGGAAAACTTGTTCGCTTTGCGCTTGCCGAACCGCATGCCGCCTTCGAGCCTTGCACGCAATTGGGCGTAGAACGATTCGAGGAAAGCCCGTTCATCACCTGCCCCGGGGTTCCAGCCAATTTTTCGGGAAATCGTTTCAGCCACCGCATTGATCGCTTCGGGCTTTCCGTCACGCAGCACGCGTTCCAGCGTCTGCAATTCATATTCGCCGTAGACCGCTAATTCATCATCGCCGAACTTATACTCCGCGCCGGTTACGTCGCTGGAACCATTGCTGGCCGCACGGGCTGAGGAGAGCGCGGCGGCGAGGGTTTTGCGCGGCGCTTCCACCACCCAGGTCCCGGCCACCAGATCGCCAGCGCGCATGGCATCGCGGTTGAAAAATGCGAACAGCATGAACACCAGAAACCACAGCAGTGCGGCGATTGATGCGGGTCCGCCTTCACCGCTGGGCGCGGTGAACAGAAACACTAACGGCAAGAAAATTTCGATATCACGCAGTAGATTACGGGCAATCACTGCCTCTGCGGTTAGCCGGCCGCCATCGCGGGCTGCCACCCTGATCCCGACTATGCGTTTGCCTGGCGTCGCCCCGCGAGGCCCCATCTCAAACGCCAGAAAATAGCCATAGCGCGCCAGGAAAATAAACAGGATGTAGAAGATGATCAGGAACTCTCCTGCCCCGCCCAGCGAATCGGAGTCCTCCATCAGCCCACCAAACATCCATCTAAGCAGCAGACTGACCACAGTTATGGTCACCGAAATGATCATGAAGTCCATGATCAGCGCCCCGGCACGTGCCGACCGCGCGCCCACCACAAATGGCAAGGCAATGCCTTCCGGCGTCACCACAGTCCGGCGGCGCTTTTCGTTTGCGACCTGATAGGGGGAAGTGCCCGCGCGGCTCATGTCGGATCATCCGCTGGAGGGCGGCGGAACGCGAAGAAATAGGCGAGCCACAGGGCGAGCATGGTCATGCCGATCACGAACCGCTCTGCCGTGCCGACCAATTGGCGCGGAAAAGCCTCCAAAAACGCGGCGATAATCATCATGAATACCACGCCGACCATCACCTGAGCGGCGCGCCGTCCGCTTTGCGCAGCAGCGGTCATGATTGACCGGTGCCCGGGAAACGCCATCGACCGTCCGATGTGGATGCCCGCTGCCCCCGCCAGCAGGATTCCGAAGATTTCAGTGGTGCCATGCACGCTGAGCCAGGCGGCGAATTCCCAGCTTAATCCGGCGTCGGAAAACAGCCACCACATCGCGCCCAGCACGGCCATATTATGCACCAGCAGCATCAGCGACGGCACGCCAAATGCAAAGCCAAGGGCAAAGGCCAGAATGGAAACGCCCGCATTATTGCTGAACAAAGACGCGGCGAACGTGCTCAGGCCCGCCGTCTTATTCTCAACCGCCAGTGTTTCGAGCAAAGCCTCTCGGCTGGCGCCCGGAACGCGGGTGTCCGCGAATTGCGTGGGGACCAGCCGGTAATACCATTCCTGATCGCGCGATACGAGCAGCCAGCCGGAGATCGTGCCTGCGATCATCGCTGCCAGTGCGATGCAAATATCCAGCCAGATGCCGCGCACAGACCGGCTCAGGCCGCCGCCGAGGAAACCGCGCAGCCAGCCGAAGAAACCCTGACGCGGACCGTAAACCTGGAACCACGCGCGCTGCACCAACGATTCCAGATAAGCGAGCGTGTCATTGTCGAGCGAGGTTTCACGCGCAACCGCCAGACTGGATGCCGCCGTGCGGTACAACACCGGCAGTGCCAATACGTCCGCATCGGGCAATCCGCGCAGCCGGCCGCCTTCCATGCGCTTCAGGATCCCTTCCAGCAGCTTCCAGTCGCCTTCTCGTTCCAGCCGGAACCGGTCAGACCTGAGCGCTGCCGCTTCGATATCTGGCGGGGTATCGATTTCCTGCTTGCTGAACCAATTCCTGATTGCCGGGGCCTTCATCCGATTGCCCCCGAACGTTTGATATTCAGATAGCTGTCGATCAGCCGGTAACCGATGCGGTCCCATGGCGCCTCGATAATATCGACCCCCATTTGCCGCAGCCGTTCGAGCACGAGCGTGCGTTGCCGCGCTAATGTGTCGGCGCTCACTGCCATCGCCAGATTGCCCAGACTATCGGGCTCTGCATCGGTCAGTGACGCAATTTCTGAATCTTCAATGGTCACGAACAGCACCAGATGTTTTTTGACCAATCGACCAACACTTTCAATCATCATTTCTGCAGCGGTGGGATCGGTAAAGTCGGAGAACAGGATGATCAGGGAACGCCGCTTCAATCGCCCTGTCAGCGTCGCCAAAGCAAAGGTGAAATTGGGTTCTTCGGCATGGTAATCGATACTGGCGGCGGCGCTTTGCAATTGGGCAAAGGCACGGCTTTCGGACACAAATGGCGTGATCACTTCGGGCCGCTGGGCGAAACCAAACAGCGCCACCCGGTCGCCGCCTTTCAGCGCAACATAGGATGCAGTCAGCGCGGCGGTTACCGCCCGGTCGATCCGGGGCAGACCGTCCACCGGTTCGCACATCGCCTGTCCGCAATCGAACGCAAAGACGATCTGATTATTGCGTTCGCTTTCATTCTCACGGGCATAAAGCCGGGTGTGGCGGGCGCTGGCTTTCCAGTCGATCCGGCGGCGATCCATGCCCGGCTCATATTCGCTCAGTGCTTCAAACTGAGTACCTTCGCCGCGAATCCGCCGGGCAATCAGGCCGAATTGGGCATCACGCAAATAGTTCTGCAATTCCGGCGAGCGCACCGGAGCGAGATCGGGCCAGATGCGGATGGTCTCCTCCACATTGCGGCTAACCTGCCGTGCGCCGAGCCCCAGTGGGCCAGCCCAGCGGAGCCACAGCTTGGTAATATCGGCGGTGCCCCGGCGGTTGGGGGTTAGCGACGCGGCACCTTGCCAGCTGGCTGTTTCAGGATCGTAATCGAGCAAGAGAGTGGCCGTGCCAGCAGAATTGAGCCTTGGATCGAACGCAAGGGCGACCTCTGGTGAGGATCGGCTGGCCCGGCCTGCAGACTCCGCCAGCACAGTCACTGCGAATGGTTCGCCTACTTCGACATCCCTTGGCGCCTGCAATTTCCATTCTGCCAACCGCCCGGCGATTAATCCGTCCAGGAGTACCAGCACCAGCAAGGCGGCGCCTGCTGCGGGCGCGACAATCCAAGCCCCCGGCGCAGCGGCCGCGATCACGATCGCCAACGGCGCGGCCAAGGCGGCCAGCCAAGCCGCGCGGGCAGTGGGTAGGATGGGGAAGTTCAAGCTGGGGGCTCTATCGCGGTGCTTCGGTGTTTTCGACCATTTCGGCCACGAGAGCTTCCATGTCGCGCCCTTCGATTTCGGCAGCGGGGCTGAGGGTCAGGCGGTGGCGCAGGACAGAAGTGGCCAGTGCCTTCACATCATCGGGGATCGCATAATCGCGCCCCTCCAGCGCGGCGCGAGCGCGGGCGGCATTGGCCAGCACCACGGCGGCACGCGGGCTCGCGCCGGTCGACAATTCGCCATTTTGCCGCGTTGCGCGGATCAGCCGGACAACATAATCAGTCACTTCCCTAGCCATAGTTACGCCGCCGACAGCTTCGCTGGCCGCCGCCAGTTTGGCTCCGTCGGCCACTGCAGTAACGCCCAGATCGGCCGCATTGCGCGGTCCCCGGCGGTCGCCGTAGCGGGTGACGATGGCGGCTTCTTCTTCTTCGCTGGGATAGGATACCAGTAATTTGAACAGGAACCGGTCCAATTGCGCTTCTGGCAGGGGATAGACACCTTGGTTTTCGATCGGGTTTTGGGTCGCGACGACCATGAACTGATCAGCCAGAGCATGGGTCTCCCCGTCCAGCGTGACGCGCCGTTCCTGCATCGCTTCGAGCAGGGCGGCCTGCGTCTTTGGCGGTGTCCGGTTGATTTCATCGGCCAGCAGCAAATCACAAAAGATCGGCCCGCGGGTCAGGGTGAACTTGCTGGTCTGGAAGTTGAACAGGTTCGAGCCAAGAATATCACCCGGCAGCAAGTCTGGCGTGAACTGGATACGCCCGAAATCGAGGCCCAATGCGGCGGCAAAACTCTGCGCCAGAAAAGTTTTTGCAGTGCCCGGTGGGCCTTCGAGCAGGACATGGCCCTGAGCAAACAGCGCCACCAGCAAATGATCGACAGTTTGTTCTTGGCCGACAATGGCCTTGGCCACCTCGCCGCGAATTTCTGCGGCGAGGCTGCGGACGTCATCCAGTGTCATACTCATCGAGAAAGCTTCCTTTCGAGGGATCGGAGCACGCCCGCAGCGCGCAAGAGTTCAGGTGTGGTGCGCGCGGCACGCAGCTGGTTCAGGCTGTGGCTGAATGTCGGACCGTCGGGCAGGCGGCGGTTCATGGCCGCATCGATCTGGGCATCATTCGCCCGGCGCAGGCCAAGTGCGGCCGCAATCCGGCCGCGCATCATGTCGGCATAGGGGCCCGACAACAGATGCAGCCGCTTGGTCCGCTGGATCAAGCTGGCACTGTTCGCGACCAACCGCCGTTTACCAAACGCGATCGCGCGCCCTTCGGCTGCTGGCGGGCCGAACCGGCGGAATGCCCGCCAGCCAACCACCAACATCGCAATCATCAGGCATAAAGTGGCAGCAAGAAATGGCGGTTTCAGCGCCAGAGTCAGCAGGTTTTGGGTGCCAGATAGCCCACTTTGAGTAAGGTCGAAGACCACTGGCAGATCGCCGCCCTCCATAGATATATCGACAATTTTCCGTGCCAATTTTGCGCGCTTTGGATCGGCCATACCGTAATTGTTGAACAGGTCAGGCTCGGCCACGATGACCACGCCCCATTGGTCATAGTCTTCGTCCGTGCCAACAACTGGCCGACCGGCGGCCTGCGCCAGATCGGGATAATAGCCGCCATCATCGACATATCCCGCCAGCGTTTCTCCGTCCGAATCTTTGACCAGCGGGACTATTTTGTCACCGGTGATAGACAGGCTCTTGGTGCGGTCGGGCAAATTTCCGCTCAGACCGAGCCCACGCCAATCGGCTCCCTTCTTGGCCAGTTCAGTGACGCTGCCTTCGATGGCAAGATCACCCTCCAGATCCTCTAGCCAATTGGGTTCAGACGGCCCGTTCAGTGCCACCCAACCAGTTTCCGATTCGACGTCCCATTCATCAGGTATGCGCGACGCAGACCACTTTGGCAGAATGATCAGAGTTGGACCTTCAAACTGCCGCTCTTCAATGACCTTTTCCAGCTCCTCGGCATCCATAAACGCGGGCGGGGTCAGGATCAGCAGTGAATAATTGTTCAGTGCAGATGGACTGCGGGACAGGCTGACATCGTAATCGTCATCTTCCAGCATTTCGGCAATCGCGGCATATCCGTTCAACCCCTTGGCCGCAGCATGGCCGCCGCCATTATTGCCGTTGCCGGTTTGGCCGGTGCCAATGAAATACAGCGTCGCGAAAAATGCCGCTGCGCCGAACAGCACCAGTGCCAGCATCACTTTGGGGTTAAAGGCCGGGGCCGCCTTGCCGCTCATGCCGCGTCACCATTTGCGCGGGCGGTCAAATTGGACAGGGCAAATTCGGCATAGGCATCACGGGCGGCCTGCCAATCGTCCGCGCCAAGGCTGCGCAGGGCAAACAAGCTACGCTCCACCCGGGTGGAAATAACTGAAAAGGCAGTGCGGGCGGCGTCTGGCAGTGCAGGAAGCGCGGCAATCTCGCGCGCGGTAGAGGAAGGCTCCACCCATTTGGGCCGGGCGTTGGCTATCTGGCTGACACTGCGTTGCAGCAGCATATGCGTGGCCTCGTCAAATCGTCCTTCCGCTGCCAAGCGGTCGGCATCTTCGAGCAATGCCAGCGCTTCCTCGCGGCGCGGCACCCATGCGTCGTCTTCTTCGGCGGTTGCCGCGCCGGACTTTTCAATCATCGGTGCGATCAACTGATAGAGCAGATACAACAGGGCAGCGATGGCGATGGCCAACAGTACCCATTTCAACACTGGCCAGGATTCTCCGATAAATCGCAGAAGCGGCGCAAACACCTCGGACAACCACTCACCGAGATCGCGCAGCCATCCGGGCGCTTCGGTCTTTTCCGGGGGCTCTATCGGTGAATATTGGATCGACGAATCGGACCTGACCGCTTCCCAGCCTTGGGTGGCGGCATCATTGGCGCCTGCATCAATATCCTGAGAAACGACTGTCACGGATGTGTTGGTGGCAGAGCGCAGGGCGGCGGGCAAGTCATTGTCCTGCCTATCCCCGGGGCCGGGCCTGGCGATAGCTGCCCAGCACCCGTAACTCCTTGCAATGAAACGCCAATTCTTCCAGCGCACGGTCAACCGCTGGATCGCCCGGCGCACCGATAATATCGGCATAAAAAGTGGTTGCGGAAAAACTGGCGCCCTTCTGATAACTTTCCAGCTTAGTCATGTTCACGCCGTTGGTCGCAAAGCCGCCCATCGCTTTATACAGCGCGGCGGGAATGTTCTTCACTTCGAAGATAAAGGTGGTCATCGCCGTTTCGCCTGCCATATCCGCTGGATCCAGCGGATCGCGGGCAAGGATGACAAACCGGGTCATATTGTCATGAGCGTCCTCGACCTTGTCCTCGACGATCTTGAGGCCATAGAGGTCCGCCGCCAGCACCGGCGCAATTGCCGCGACGTTTGGATCACGCTTTTCCGCGACATAGGCGGCCGCCCCAGCGGTGTCCGCATGGCTGAGGGGGATAATGCCGCGTTCCCGCAAAAAATGGCGCGACTGGCCGAGCGCTTGCGGATGGCTGTAGGCCACCTCGAACGGGCCAAACGATCCATCCGGATGGGGCAGGGCCATCAGCGCATGGGTGATTGGCATGAAATGTTCACCAACAATTGCCAACCCGCTTTCCGGCAGCAGGAAATGGATATCGGCGACCCGGCCATTCTGGCTGTTTTCAATCGGGATTATCGCGCTGGCTGCTCGGCCATCCTTCACGCTCTCCAGCGCATCTTCAAAGCTGAAACATGGCAGCGGCAGGCATTCGGGCGCGGCCTCGCTGGCGGCGCGGTGCGAATTGGCGCCGGGCGAACCCTGAAAGGCCATTGCCTGTGAGGGAGCGGCAGCCGCTGCGGCCTGCATCTTTTCAACCATGGCGAGCGCGGGAGCGGGAAAACTTTGCATCGTTCTAAGCGCCTAACCGCCTGAACCGCGCGCTGCAATCATGAAAAGGCGCTTTGCCGGAAAACGTACTTCCAGGCAGGGGCGCGGCCAGCGTCAAAGAATGCACTACGCATTGCAGTCAAAGAATGCACTACGCATTGCAGTCAAAGAATGCATCAAGCATTGCAAATGCCGCACTTGCAGTATGGTGCGCTGGTGCCTAAAGCCACGCCGAATCATTCAATAGCAAAACGCCGGATTCTTGACGCATGGACGACCGTTTTAACACTACTGCTGGCTGGGTACTCTTTGCCGGCGTCATCGCCCTGGGGCTTAGCGCCATCGGTTCGCGGCTGTATCATGCAGACAATCCCGAATCTTCGGAAGAAGGCGGCTACATCATTGAAGGCGCGGCAGAAAGCGGCGGCGGGGATGCTGGACCTTCACTGGCGACGCTACTGGCAACAGGCGATGCGGCTGCTGGCGAGAAGAACTTCGCCAAATGCTCGGCCTGTCACACGGTCAATCAGGGCGGCGCCAACGGTATCGGCCCCAATCTCTATGCTGTGATCGGCACCGGAATTGGCAAGCACGCTCCCGGATTTGCCTATAGTTCGGCCTTGTCTGGCCATGGCGGCGTTTGGGATTACGAAGCGATGGATGCTTGGCTGAAAAGCCCGCGCGCTTTCGCCAATGGTACCAAGATGAGTTTTGCCGGGCTGAGCAAGCCGGAAGACCGCGCAAATATGATCCTTTTCATGCACGCAAATGGCGGCGGCCCTGCCTTCCCAGTACCCGAAGCGCCAGCCGCTGAGGCGCCGGAAGGTGACGCAGCTGTCCCCGCAGATGGTGCGGTTGAAGCTGAAGTGCCGGCAGAAGAAGCTCCTGCCGAGTAATCTCCAAAGCGGTACCGAATTTTAGAAGGGCCCTGCAATAGCGGGGCCCTTTTCAATTGGCAGCTATTTTGGCCCTTTGAACCCCTGCGCCACCACATACCATTCGGACGATCCCTTGCGGCTGGCAGGCGGCTTGGCGTGTTTGACGGTGGTGAAGTGCTTTTTCAGCAGGTCCAGCAATTCCTTGTCTGTCCCTCCCGCCAGCACCTTGGCCACAAATGTACCGCCGGGTGACAGGTTCTCTACCGCAAACCACGCGCCCGCCTCGACCAGTCCCATCGTCCGTAAATGGTCGGTCTGTTTATGCCCCACCGTATTGGCGGCCATATCGGACAGAATCAGATCGGGCGGCCCATCCAGCGCTTGTTCCAGTGCGGCGGGGGCTTCGTCAGCCATGAAATCCATTTCAAAAATGATCACCCCGTCCAGCGGTTCGGTGGGCAGCAGATCAATCCCGACAATCGCTGCCTTGGGGCAGACTTTGCGGACCACTTGGCTCCAGCCGCCCGGTGCAATCCCAAGATCGACCACGCGTTTCGCGCCGTTTAGCAGTTTGAATTTCTCGTCCAGCTCAACCAATTTATAGGCCGCACGGCTGCGATATCCATCCTCCCTGGCTTGCTTGACGTAGGGATCGTTCAGCTGGCGTTCCAACCAGCGGACACTCGACGCCTTCCGGCCCTTCGCCGTCCGCAAACGCTTGTCTGTATCGCGGCCCATGCGGGTCATGCTTGTTTACTCCGTAAATCTAACACCGCGGCGCGGCTTTTCTCGCCTTCGACATCGGCGGCCATTAGGCTGAGTAAAATACCTTCGCGGATGCCCCGGTCGGCCACACCCAATCGCTCGGCAGGCCAGATGTCCAGAATCGATTCGAGGATTGCGCAGCCTGCCACTACCAAATCGGCCCGGTCATTACCGATGCAGGGTAGCATCCGGCGATCTTCGGGCGACATGCCGGACAGGCGCGTGCTAATCTCGCGCATGGATGCGGAAGGTACAATCAACCCGTCCACTGCACGCCGGTCATATTGCGGCAATTCCAGATGCAGGCTGGCCAGCGTCGTGACAGTGCCGCTGGTACCGAGCAGGCGGATCGCTTCGGCTTGCTCACCAACTGGGAAAATTCGTTCGGCAAATCCGGCAAAACTCTCGCTGACCAAGCGGCGCATCTCGGTATAGCGCGCCAGCCGGTGATCTGTATCACCCTCGGCAGCGCCGACTGTATCGGTCAGCGATACCACACCCCAAGGGACGCTTTGCCAGTCCAGAATCCGCGGCACCGGGCCGCCTGGTTCGATCAGGATCAATTCGGTCGATCCACCGCCAATGTCGAAAATTACCGCTGGGCCATCGTCGCCTTCGAGCAGGATATGGCAACCCAAAACGGCCAGCCTCGCTTCTTCCTCGGCGGTAATGATATCCAAAACGATGCCGGTTTCGTCATAGACCCGCTCGATAAATTTCATCCCGTTCGATGCACGGCGGCAGGCCTCTGTCGCGACGGAACGGGCGAGGTGAACATTACGGCGGCGCAATTTGTCTGCGCAGACGTGCAGCGCGCCCAGCGCGCGGTCCATCGCGATATCACTCAACTTGCCGGATTTTGCCAAGCCTTCGCCTAGTCGGACGACTCGGCTGAATGCGTCAATTACCGTGAAGTCTTCCCCGGATGGGCGAGCGATCAACAAACGGCAATTGTTGGTGCCCAGATCCAGCGCGGCATAGGCCTGCTTGCGGTGGGGGGCATTGCCGCGCGCAATTGTTCTCATGCCGCCAGCGGCGTTTTGTTTCGGCTGCGAGGGACGCTTGTAGCGAAAATCGGCTACCTTGCCGGACTTGTCGCCCTCTTTCTTGCCAGCCGTATTCGGACTGTCCGGCGGAGAATAATCCGCCATTGCACGTAAACTTTCTTTTCCTCCCACGAAAATGCCGCGGGGACCTGTCATTGATGCTAGCGAGCGAAGGCGGCGGGGGCAAGCAGATCAATCGGTGATTGGCATAGCAGCCTTGACTGTGCGGCCTGGCAAAACTAGATGCACGCCCGTTCCAGACTATCTTCGGTCCGTTGTTTTATGGCCGTTTGATGTCCGCGTGATGCCCTGTCGTCTAATGGTAAGTTTCCACACGACTAAGCAAAATCAATCACTTAGATGACAAAACCTGTGCGACGTTGCGCAGATTTCGCGGTTTCGTCGCACAATCCTTTGGCCTTAAAAACCTTCTGGATCGTCGTTTGCGAACACCCTACGTGCGATGAAGATCCCAATGATCGGAAGCTCTGGCCAACGCTCCGAGAGCTTCCTCTTCATGGCCCGAAAATGTGTTCCCGCAGTTAGGACATCATCGACAATACCTATGGTGCTAGGCGTGGGTGCGGTGAGCGTTTCGTCGATCATATAATTATCAAAAACTTCATCGACAGTTGGGCGGTTAGCGCCAGCTTCATGAGCGGCGGTGGTGGAAGAAATTTGTTTGACCACTGATCGCACGTCTATGTTCGGGCCAATACCACGGCAAATCTGTTCCATTCTCGGGTCGTGGTGTTGGTGTCCCACGATTTTCGAAGGCGGGATTGGAACTAACGTCGCAGATTCCAGCCAGCGGGGATTGAGCGCGTGCTTTAAAGCATTGCTACAATTTCGAATGTCTTGGATTTTGTATTGTTGACCGTTCTCGCCTGGCTTCTTTTTAATGTTCTTGATGAGCTGATTTGTTCTGCTGAAGCTGAAATCCTTCTTCGACGTATATTCTAGTGGATTGATTCCAACGTTTGGAACCCCCGGTTTCGAGCTGCGATGATTTCATCAGGATCGGCTTTCCAGACGAAAGGCTTTGGGTCGTTGGCGTTGTACTCGCGGATGAAGCGATTGATCGCGGCCTGAAGATCGACAAGCGAATGGAAGACGCCATTCTTGAGCCGCCGCCG
>Ga0209702_10005020_pt1 | contig 18500 bp, 19 predicted proteins | sample FRY01_FD_187210 | JGI IMG/M metagenome (GOLD analysis project Ga0209702, IMG submission 187210) | Freshwater microbial communities from Lake Fryxell liftoff mats and glacier meltwater in Antarctica - FRY-01 (SPAdes) (version 2) | ecosystem: Environmental > Aquatic > Freshwater > Ice > Glacier...
GTTTGGTTTTCAAAAGAGACTTTTTTCTATATTTGGAATTCCGTGTCCCAAAGGAGATTTGTGCAAGACTATTGCCACCTTCGCAAAGCCACGGATCGTTATGGGCAAGTTTAAGAAACGACACAGCGGACAGACACGAGAACCACCAGAGTTTAACTTTGACAGTTCTTGACTGACAAATAATTTATAGTTTTACAAATAAAATAGTGGAGACCAGCGACCACTTAAAAAACGGGGCGATACTACTAAGCCAGACGAGTAGGGAAATTTAAAAATAAAAAATAAAAAAATGGAAGCGCAAAAAGTAGACATGTTTATCATGTCAAATTCAAAATTTTTCGAGAGCCATCAAATTAATGTAATCAGAGAAAGACTGATTGCACTTGATGATTCAAAATGGGCAATGATTTCAACAGTTCAATTGAAAGACCCGACAACAAGTTTAATTATTTCAATTTTAGCTGGTTCACTTGGTATTGACCGTTTTATGATTGGCGATACAGGTCTTGGAGTTGGTAAACTTTTAACTTGTGGTGGTTTAGGAATTTGGGCAATCATTGACTGGTTTATGATTCAGGGAGCTACAAGAGAAAAGAACATGCAAAAAATTCAACAATTTTTGTATTAATGACTCTTAACAGGAATAAGCTATACTCAATAATGTTTATAGCCTGTTTAGCAGGGTATATTTGGCTTTATTTTGGTTTAACAACCAATGATACTGAAAATAACTCGGTTGAAGTTTGTATTATAAAGCATACTACAAATATACCCTGCCCTTCCTGTGGTTCAACTCGTTCAGTTATGTCATTGACAAAAGGAAATTTCATTGAAGCTCTATTAATTAATCCATTAGGCTACATTGTTGCAATCATTATGTTTCTATCTCCCCTATGGATTGTCATTGATATTGCAACAAAAAAGAAAACATTATTTGAATTTTACCAGAAAATAGAAATCAAATTAAAAAAACCTCAATACGCAATACCATTGATATTGCTCGTGATTTTTAATTGGATTTGGAACATTACAAAAGGACTATGATAACCACAACAAAATTCAGCTACGAGCCAGGCGAACATGAAGCAGAAAAAGCTTCAAACAGTTATTTAATGTCATTAATTGCAATTGTTGCAGGACTACCTTTACCAATTATCAACCTTATTGCAACGCTAATTTTTTATTTAGGAAACCGCAAAGGAACATATTTTGTTCGTTGGCATTGCACACAAGCACTATTATCACAGTTATCTATGCTTTTCATCAACAGTTTTGGCTTTTGGTGGACTGTATCAATAATATTTACAGAGGAAACAATAACGAGTAAATACATTGCCTACATAATCGCTGCTTTAATTTTCAATTTGACTGAGTTCATTGCAACTATTTATACAGCTATTCAGACAAGAAAAGGAATCCATGTTGAATGGTGGTTCTATGGCAATCTGACAAACTTAATTTGCAAATCAAAATAATGAGAAAAACTATAATACAGGGGCTAATTACAATAATGTTGTTCTTTTCAACGTGGTTTGCTTTGACGCAAATTGATTGGATTACAGTTTTTAAAGTTCAAAAAGTAACAGATAAAACTGAAGAAAAATTGGGCGACCTTTTTTTGGAAATTTTTCAAAATAATGAGAAGGAAAATAAGAACCTATTTGTAGTAAATTCAATAGATAGTATTGTAACCAAAATTTGCTCCGCAAATAAAATTGATAGGGAATTAATAAAAGTTCACATACTTGATAAGGGCGAAATCAATGCTTTTGCAATACCAAATGGACATTTAATAGTTTATAGTGGCTTGATATTAAATTCGGATAATCAAGAAGAATTAAGCGGAGTTATCTGTCATGAAATTGCTCATATACAGCTTAATCATGTCATGAAAAAACTTGTAACAGAAATTGGACTTTCTGCATTAATCTCAATGACAACTGGTAATGGAGGTTCAGAAGTTATAAAAGAGACTGCAAAAATGCTTTCCTCATCTGCGTTTGACAGGAATTTAGAAAAAGAAGCGGACATTAAAGCTGTTGATTATCTTATAAAGGCAAAAATAAATCCAGAGCCATTTGCAAATTTTTTATTCAAACTTTCTGCCAAGGATAATGAAGCAACAAAATACTTGACATGGATAAGCACTCACCCAGACTCAAAGGAAAGGGCTGAATATATTATTGAATACAGCAAAGACAAGAAAACAAAATATGAAGCAGTTATGACAATAGATACTTGGGACAAATTGAAAGAAAAACTACAGGAATGAAAAGAAAACCAGCCCATAATCGAGTAGCCTGTCTTGCCACCAATCGGTAGCAGGGTGAGGCTCTTCCGCCCGAGGCGGATACGTACGGGTCACGTATACAGCGGTTCGTTAAGATGTGGTGCTACTTTCTTGTAATGGTCGAGCATAGATTCGTAGCCACGGACGGCAAGGTGTTTCAGGGTTATGGTGGTGTTGAGCATGGGGCTTTGCGCCACAGCCCAACCTTTATGACCATCTTGCGTAAGGAAGACGGAAAAATTTCAAAGGCCGATTAAACCTTGGCAGTTTTTTGGCATCAGACCCTCATAAACTTTAAAACAACAGAACATGAAAAAGATAATGGCAACAGTTGGAGTGGTGGCACTTTTAGTAGGCAACAGCTTCGCACAGGAAAAAATGGCCAATGAGCCGGTAAGGATGCACCAACGAGGTGAACTCAAAGAAACGGGACATCATGACAGGATGGCTGATATTCCGAATCTGACAGAAGAACAGAAAACGCAGATTAAAGCCATCAAAGAAGAAGGACGCAAGAAATCTGAACCGCAGCGTAAAGAAATGAAGGAGCTCAGAACCAAACTTGATGGCCTAAAAACGGCTGAGAACCCAGATCAAAAGCAGATTAACCAGCTAATTGATAAGTCTGCTTCGTTGAAAGCCGAAATGGAGAAATCGAGAACCGCATCTGAGTTGAAAGTTCGCGGTATTCTAACCCCAGAGCAACTTAAAGTTGTGGATACAAAGCACGCTGAGAACATGGAAATGCGCGAGAAAAAGCACATGGAGCGTAAACCGATGCAAGACGAGAAATAAATTTTGAACCAAGACCTTCAATGTTTTAAAACCCTTGAAGATCTTTTCGTTAAGTCCCGTCCCGACAAATCGGGACGGGACTTATTTTTATCCAATGAAATCACTTCTCCCATTAATGGCCTGCCTATTTCTGTTGGCATGCCACAATCCCATCCGACCAGATATGAAAGCCGAAGAAAAAATTAGAGCCGTGCTGGCCGAACAGCAGGAATGTTGGAATAAGGGAGACATCGACTGTTTTATGGAGGGATATTGGAATTCCGATTCGCTGCGTTTCATCGGAAAATCGGGTATCAACTATGGGTGGCAAGCCACGCTTGATAATTACAAGAAATCGTATCCAGATAAAGCTGCGATGGGCAAATTGGAATTCGACATTCTCAATGTAGAACTAGTAGGAACGGAAAATTGTCTCGTCACAGGAAAGTGGAAACTCATTCGCGAAGCAGACGAACCGAACGGCCTTTTTACGCTGATCTGGAAACGATTTGGTGATGAATGGAAGATCATTTACGACCATTCGAGTTAGGGGCTTAACGGGTTAGGGCTTGATGCATCAAGCCCCACCATGAACCTTTTCAAAGAGCTAGGGCTTGATGCATCAAGCCCTAACGGTGAACCCTTTTCAAGAACGATTGTTAGATCAATGTTCAAACATTAGATTTGTAGTATGAAACGTTCGATTCACAAAATCATTCCCGCCCAAAAGGTAAATATGGGTGGAATCGTATTGGATCAATCGCTGCCAGTAAATGGCGTTGAGCAGATAGATCCATTTCTATTGATACATCATTGGGCAAGTAAATTGCCTGGTGGCGAAAGCGAAAAAGACCTTGGCGTTGGGCCACACCCACACCGTGGTTTCTCCCCTGTTACACTCATCTTCAAGGGCGCAGTCTATCACCGCGATTCGTTGGGAACAAAAAGCATTATCAAAGCTGGTGGCGCGCAATGGATGAACAGCGGAAAAGGTATTGTTCACAGCGAACGGCCACCTAAAGAACTGGCAGAAAGTGGTGGCGATTTTGAGCTCATTCAGTTTTGGGCCAACACTCCCGCCAAGCGCAAATTGGAACCTGCCAAATATCAACCTCTAACGGCCGAGAAAACCCCTTCGATTACTTCCGAAGATGGAAAAGTGAAAGCAGGTGTGGTTGCTGGAGAAACCCTCGGCAAAACTGGGCCAATTGAGTTGATGACACCCATGCTCATCATGCGGTTTGAAATTGGAAAAGGAGGAAAAATGGAAGTTCCGATTCCGAAGAATTTCAATGCGATGCTTTATCTCTTAGATGGAAAAGCCGAAATCAATGGCGAACGCCATGCAGGAGGAAAAGACCTCGTTTGGTTTAAAAATGATGGCGAAAGTATTTTGTTTGAAGGACTGGAAGAAACTCGCGCCATTCTGTTGGCTGGCGAACCAATCAATGAACCGTTGACAACTTACGGCCCGTTTGTGATGAATAATCAGACCGAGATAATGGAAGCGCTACGCGATTACCAAATGGGTAAAATGGGCGTATTGATTGAAGAATTTGATTCTTGAATCGAAAATCCTTCATACACAAAATCGGCTTCGTAGGAGTTGGGCTTAGCCTGACTCCTTGTAAGCTGCTTTCTGCAAAGCCTACTAATCAAAAATTTACGCTTCCCAAAGCCGCTATTCACATTCCGCATGGGAATTTCGCAGCCACTGAATTGGAGAAGCTGATTATTCCCGAATTGAATCTGGAATGCAGCGTACAGCAGTTTTTGCGAAATGGCATTGAGCAGAACGATGCTGACCTAAATGTTTTCCTTATCCAGCGCAAACACGAATGGGTAAACATTTCCTTCACTCGTATTGGTCAAAAGCTTCAGCAGGGCAAAATCTCAGGATTGAAGTTGACGGTGGATTCCTTTAACGACCCATTTCTGTCTATCAGCAAAGAGTAATCGCTGCCATGTGAGAATTTTCTCATCGAGGAAAAGTTACTTTTAGTTCAAACTTGCACTAATGTTTACGCCAAAAAAACTCCTCCTCCTTTTCCTGCTTATTCTCGTAGGCTTCGTACTCTATACCTTCATCTCCACAGGTTTTTTTAGAACCGTGGAAAATCGTTTTGATGGCGAAACGGTACTTGAAATCCCCATAAAAGGAGCCGAAGACATCTCCATTAGTTTGGAAGACAGTTTTGCCATTGTTTCGGCAACGGCTAGATTAACCTTTCCACCCACAGAGCAAGAGAAAGGCGGTCTTTATTATATGGATTTGAAGAGTGGTAATTTCGTACTCACACATCTTACTCCTGATTTCGAGAAACCGTTTGCACCTCACGGAATTTCCATATTAAGGCATGATAGTGTTTATACCATTGCGGTTGTCAATCATGAGTTGGAAGGACATTCCATCGAGATTTTTAGACTCATTGGGAAGGAACTGAAACACATTCGTACAGAGAAAAGCACCAAACTCATCAGTCCAAACGATGTTGTTCTGATTGATGAAAACCGTTTCTATGTGACTAACGATCACGGTAATGCCCATGGTTTTGGTCGCCTGATGGAAGATTACGGTAATCTGGCCGTTTCCAACGTGCTCTATTTTGACGGACAGCAATTCTCAAAAGCTGCCGAGGGCATTTCGTTTGCCAACGGCATCAACATTGATAGAGCTCGCAACTTGGTGTTTGTGGCTTCGCCCAGAAGGTTCCTCATCAAAGTTTATTCGAAGGGCAATGACAATTTACTCACATTCTTGGAAGATATTCCGTGCGGAACAGGCGTTGACAATATTGAATTTGATGCAGCAGGAAACCTATTGGTCGGTTGTCACCCGAACCTGTTGCGTTTTTCGGCTTACGCCAAAGGCAAAAAGGAAACATCACCATCGGAGGCATTGAAGATTGCCTATCGTGGAAAAGGCGATTACTCGGTAGAAAGCATTTATTCCAATGATGGCTCGCAAGTTTCTGCCACATCGGTTGCTGCACCATTTGGCAACTTGCTTTTGGTTGGAACGGTGAAGGATGATAAGATGCTGGTATTGAACAGAAACTAGCCGAAACGGCACGAATAAACGTACTGAACTCGCAAAATATTTTGGTCGTATTCTTATCATCCTTGGCGCAAACTCTGCATCTTGGCGGTTAATAAACACACACATGAAAGACATCAGCCTTTACGTCATGTCCGCGTTTTATATCTATGCGGGTATCAACCATTTCCGTATGCCTAAATTTTACTTGCATATGATGCCGCCTTACCTTCCTTGGCACAAAGCCCTCAATTATTTGAGCGGAGTGATTGAAATTGTTCTGGGCATCCTACTCATTCTACCTGCATTTTCGACATTGGCCGCTTGGGGAATAATTGCTCTGCTAATTGCGGTGTTGCCTGCCAACATTTATCACCTTACTTCCGCCAAACCCGGAGGCAAATTCCCTATTTGGGGACTTTGGCTCAGACTTCCATTTCAGGCCATTTTCATTCTATGGGCGTGGTGGCATACGTTTTGAAACGGCACAGATAAAGGTCGAATAGACCACTTTTCGTTCTAAAAAAGCCAAAAGAAAAGCCCCAATCGCTTTCGCAATTAGGGCTTCAACATCGACATCCGTAGAGACGCGATGCTCGCGTCTCAAATTGCCAGCATGGCGTCTTTACCGTTATTTCTTGATTTCTGTCTTTACCGTTTGAACTGTCTCCTCAATCTTCTCAGTCACCACTTCACCAGCAGCGTTTGTAGTAGTTTCAGTAGAGACAACTGTTTCAGTCACTGTTCCGTCTTCAGCAGTTTCAGCTTCAACGGTCATTTCAATGGTAGTACCATTCAAAAGCGCTGAATCATCAATAGCAGGAAGTTCCAAAGCAATAGATGGAGCAATTACCAAAGCAACAACTGCCATCAACTTCAAAAGGATGTTCAATGATGGGCCTGATGTATCCTTAAACGGATCACCAACAGTATCTCCAACAACAGCAGCTTTGTGTGGCTCAGAACCTTTACCATACTTCACTCCGTTAATCTCAACGCCTTCTTCAATCATCTTCTTAGCGTTATCCCAAGCACCACCAGCGTTAGACTGGAAGATAGCCATTAAAACACCTGCAGATGTTACACCTGCAAGAAGACCTCCAAGCATTTCTGGTCCTCCAATAAAGCCAACAGCAACAGGAACAGCAATTGCCATAACTCCTGGAAGTACCATTTCCTTGATAGACGCCTTGGTAGAAATGTCTACACATTTGTCATACTCAGGTTTTCCATCAGCAGCATCGAAAATTGCGTTATCCTCATCACTCCAATCCTTATGATCTTTTCCTTCGTTTCGTTTCATTGCTTCAAGAGCAGCCTTCAATTCAGGAATATCATTGAACTGACGTCTTACTTCTTCAATCATCGCCATGGCAGCACGCCCAACCGCGTTCATACTCATCGCAGAGAACACGAAAGGAAGCATCGCTCCTACAAACAGACCCGCCATTACATTAGGGTCAGCCACGTTAATCATCTTAACGTTCGCTTGTTGCATGAAAGCAGCAAACAAAGCAAGAGCAGTCAAAGCAGCAGAACCAATAGCGAATCCTTTACCGATGGCAGCAGTTGTGTTACCAACAGCATCCAATTTATCTGTACGCTCACGTACTTCTTTAGGAAGGTCAGCCATTTCAGCAATACCACCAGCGTTGTCAGAAATTGGTCCGTAAGCATCAACTGCCAATTGGATACCCGTATTTGCAAGCATACCTACCGCAGCAATGGCGATACCGTAAAGTCCAGCAAATTTGAATGCCAAGATGATGGCGGCAGCAATCAAAAGAACAGGAATAGCAGTACTCATCATGCCAACTCCCAAACCAGCAATGATGTTGGTTGCAGAACCAGTTAATGATTGACGAACGATAGACATAACAGGAGGTGTTCCTGTTCCTGTGTAATACTCAGTGATTTTACCAATTCCCAAACCTGCAAGAAGTCCAGCAAGAGTTGCAAAGAAAACTCCAAGCGATGTGTATTTAATTATCTCTCCAGACTCTTCAATTCTCAAAACTCCCCACGACTCAGGCAAGAAATATTTAATAATGAAAAAAGATGCAATTACCATCACTGCAGCGGAGCCAAATTCACCGATATTCAAAGCGGTATGCGGGCTTCCCCCATCTTTCACCTTTACGAAGAAAGTTCCACCGATAGAAACGACAATACCAACAGCCGCCAGTGCCATTGGAAGAAGAACCGCCCCAAGACCATTCCACATGCCACCCAATTCTGCAAAACCAGGAACAAATACAGCACCTAAAACCATTGTACCGATAATAGAACCAACATACGATTCGAAAAGGTCAGCACCCATACCAGCAACATCACCAACGTTATCACCAACGTTATCAGCAATCGTAGCAGGATTCAAAGGATGATCTTCTGGAATACCCGCTTCAACTTTTCCTACAAGGTCAGCACCAACGTCAGCAGCTTTGGTATAAATACCACCACCAACACGTGCAAAAAGCGCAATAGACGAAGCTCCCAAAGAGAAACCAGCCAACACATTCAAAATCAATGAGACCGCTTTATTTTTTTCTTCTAGAGAAATGTTTCCATCTGCAAGGGTAGCATCAAGACCCCACATTTGAGAGTAAACAAGGAAAAGACCGCTCAAACCAAGAACACCCAATCCTACAACTCCCATTCCCATCACAGAACCACCGCCAAAGGCAACCTCAAGAGCTTTGCCAAGCGAAGTTCGTGCAGCGTTCGTAGTTCTAACGTTTGCTTTGGTAGCAACCACCATTCCTAGGTAGCCAGCCAATCCAGAACATACGGCTCCAACAATAAAAGACAAGGCAACAAGTGGGCTAGAATTCGCCTCGTTCATTCCTTTAAAGGCAAGCAAAGCGGCAACAGCCACCACAAAAATGGCAAGCACTTTATATTCAGCACTCAAAAATGCCATGGCTCCTTTCTGAATGTGACCAGCAATTTTGGCCATCTTTTCAGTACCTACTTCTTGCTTGCTGACCCAAGCGCTTTTCCATGCTACGTAAAGGAGCGATACGACTCCAAACAATGGAAGGATGTAAACTATGTTTTCCATACTAAGTTAAATTGGTTGTTTTTATACCTCGTTTTTCGAGCGCGCAAAGGTATCACAATCACTATTTAATGCAAGAGGTAAAATTGAGGAGTGTTTTGGGCGTGCCCCCGAAGAAAAATCGGGGTCGGGCCGTTCGCTGTATCTTTTTTGTGAAAAACAAAAAAGGATGCCGCTTCCGTCCCTCACGCGGTACATCTAGCAAGCGTAAATCGCATATCATAAATCCCACTTCATCAATCATTTCACACAATCAAAAGCCCAATCTCCCGCAATTCCACCATCAACTCATCTTCCCAAAACGATTCAAAATTTTCTAAATGGTTGGTATTGTAATCATCGATGATAGCTTTGAAAGTGAATTCCTCGGTGGACATCGAATTCAATACACTTGAAAGCCACTGACCTTCCGCAATCGGACATTCCAAATAAATGGTTTCCTGCTTGCCGTAAACCGTAAGAACGCATTCCGACATATCGTACTCAGCAGGGCCGCCAAGCCAAACAATTTGCGCGGTTGGCTTCAATTCTCGGTTTTCTGGTTCAGCCAAATAACCCTCAATCAAATTTGCAGGAAGCGAAGTTTCTGGAACTTCATCATCAAACCAATCTTGTAGCGGAAGTTCGAATCCAACGCCATGCATATAATTGAACAGCGATTTTTTCAATCCTTCGCCAAATAGGTTGTGGTCTGCACCCGTTGGGTCTTCATGGTCAAGGTCATTATTGGCAAATGGTCCCATGCTTTCTCCCACAATTTTCACTTTGAATTTCTCAGGATTCTTCCCAACCGGACTGTGGGCTGTCATGGCAAATCGGTGCCAGAAAGCCGACTGCATCACATTCATCTCAAACATCTGCCGAACAACTTCCAACGAATCGATGGTTTCCTGTGCTGTTTGCGTTGGAAAACCATACATCAAATACGCATGAACCATAATTCCTGCCCGATTGAAATTGTCGTTCACTTGTGCCACCTGCTCAACAGTAACACCTTTGGCAATCAGTTTCAATAAACGGTCTGATGCCACTTCCAATCCGCCCGAAATAGCAATACAGCCAGAAGCCGCCAGTAAGCGACACAAATCATAATTAAAGCTCTTCTCAAAGCGAATATTAGCCCACCAAGTCACAACTAATTTGCGCTTCAGAATTTCCAAAGCAATGGCTTTCATCAAAGCTGGCGGTGCTGCTTCATCCACAAAATGGAAACCACGTTCGCCCGTTTGCGCAACCAGTTCTTCCATTCGGTCAACGGTCAGTGTGGCCGATGAACCTTCATAATTTTTGATGTAATCCAAGGAAATATCGCAAAACGTGCACTTGCCCCAATAGCAGCCGTGTGCCATGGTCAGTTTGTTCCAACGACCATCGCTCCACAATCGGTGCATCGGGTTGGTAAGCTGAATAACCGACAAGTATTTTTTAAGCAACAATCCAGAGTAATCTGGCGTGCCGACTTTCTCCTGTTTTACATCTAGTGTCGTGCTTCCGTTGCAGTATTTCACTTGCCCGTCAACAAGCGCAAATGTGCGTTTCAGATTTGCGGTTTCAGTCTTTCCTTCGAGATGAGAAAGCAATACCATCAGCGGTGCTTCGCCATCATCCAACGTAATGAAATCTACAAACTCGAACACACGCGAATCAGACAACGAACGGAGCTCCGTATTCGGAAATCCACCACCCATCGCCACAGTAATGTTCGGATGGTTTTTCTTCAACCATTGTCCGCATTTGAATGCCGCAAATAAGTTTCCCGGAAACGGAACCGAGAGGCAAACAAGCGTTGGCTTTTCAGCTTCAATTCTGTCTTTGAAAATTGCCAGCATCATGTCGGTAATTACGCTCGATTCTGCGTACAATTCATCATACAATTCATCAAACGAACGGGCCGAAATCCCCAACCGTTCTGCGTAGCGACTAAAGCCAAAATGTGGATCGACCAACTCAACGATAAAATCACTGATGTCTTCTAAATAAAGCGTTGCCAAATGGCGCGCTTTGTCTCGGATTCCCATAGATCCAAATGCCCATTCCAAATCCTCCATTTGCTCGAATTTGGAAGCTTCTGGGATGAAGTTTCGTTCACATATAAAATGGCTTAGCGTTGGGTCGTCATCCTGTAAGAACCCAATTACGGCATCAATGGTGCTGATATAGCTTTGTCTCAAACTGTAAATTCTCAGCGAATTGTCTGATGCATCATCCAAATTCTCGCTTGCCACCGCGAATAATTGCTCTAAACCGCCTTTCGAAAATAAACGCAGAATGGTCTCAATTCCGAGATCTAGTTGTGTGCTTTCAACGCCTTGCGTGTTCAAAAAACCCTTCAGGTAAGCCGTGGCCGGATAAGGCGTATTCAGCTGTGTAAAAGGCGGACAGACAAGGAGAATTTTTTGAATCACGGGTTTGGCTTGTAACGAGTTCAAAGTAAAGGTTTCCTCTTTGGCTAAAAGCCTTGGAGGTCCAAGTTTTCAGAATCAATCATGGTAACAACGGCCTTCATTTTCTTCTGTATCACCTTGAAATGATGTGCGCCTTCCTCAGTTACAAACGTAATGGCTTCGCCCGGGTTTTCAGCTCGGCCCGTTCGGCCAATTCGATGCACGAAATCTTTGGGCGAACGAGGTAATTCGTAGTTGATGACATACGGCAAGAACTCAATGTCGATACCCCGCGAAAGCAAATCTGTTGCCACCAAAACGGTTATTTCTCCTTGCTTGAAATAATGCAACGTTTCCGTTCTGTTTCCTTGACTTTTCTTGCTGTGAATGGCTCTTGCCGAGATGCCATTATTTTGGAGTTTATCAGCCACGAGATCCGCCTGATACACAGAAGAAGTAAACACCAACACCTGATCCATTTTCTTTTCCTTAATCAAGTATCGGAGTAGTGGTCCCTTCTTTTCGTCTTTCACGAAATAGCCAACTTGGTTTATGAGCTCCGTCCGTTCTTGATCTGGCGCAATGGCGATGACCACAGGGTTGTTCAGTAAAACCTGCTCCATGCTCTTAACATCTGGACTGAGCGTTGCGGAAAACAAAAGGTTCTGACGTTTACGCGGTAAAAGCGCAAAAATCCTGTCCATTTCTGCCTTGAATCCAAGATTCAGCAACTTGTCGGCCTCATCTAGAATAAGCGTGGTTACCGAAGAAAAATGAAGCGCCTTTGATTCCGATAATTCCAATAATCTACCAGGAGTTGCAACCAGCACATTCACGTTTTGTAACGCTTTCATCTGCGGATTTATGGAAACGCCACCAAACACCGCCATCGACTTAAATGGGAATGGAAGGTCGACTCCAAACTGGCTAAAAACCGCCTCCACCTGAATGGCCAGTTCGCGCGTAGGCACCATCACCAAAACATTAATGTGCCTGTTTCTGGTTGGCGTTTGCTTCTCCAACTGCATCAAAACTGGTAAGACATAACTCGCGGTTTTCCCCGAACCCGTTTGGGCTAGACCGAGCACATCCTTTCCATCTAAAATGGCCGGAATAGCTTGCTCCTGAATTGGGTACGGCTTCGTGAACCCGTGTTTTTCGAGGCTGTTCAGCAGGTGAGAAGACAACTTGAGAGAAGCAAAAGACATGTAGTGTTCTGGATTTATTGAAGCCGCCAAGATACGGAGGTCAATTGCAGTTGAGTTTTGGGGTTTTTGAGAATGAACATATCAATGTATTCATACTAACACACACTAAAAACATCAACACATTGACATATATTTTCACAAAAAGCATCAATGCGTTGATGTTTATTGTAAATTTGTGGTCAAATGGAAGAGCTCGAACAAAAATTTTATCAGAAATATGCACGGACAAACGTGGATGCCCTTCGCGATTTTGCCAATGTAATTGATTGGTCTGACCGCCTCATTGGCATAAAAGGAGGAAGAGGCGTGGGCAAAACAACCATGATTCTACAGCACATCAAAAAGAACTACAAGCCTGACGGCAAGGCGTTGTATATCAGTTTAGACAACCTGTATTTTACCGAGAATTCATTCTACAGACTGGCGGATGAATTTCATCAAAAAGGAGGCATTTTTCTAGCTGCAGATGAAGTGCATCGCTATCCTAATTGGGCAACGGAGATGAAGAATATCTATGACGATATGCCCGATTTGAAAATCGTTTTCACGGGTTCTTCGCTGTTGCACCTGCACAAGGCCAAGGCCGACCTGAGCAGACGGGCCGTGATGTACAGTATGCCAGGTCTTTCCTTCCGAGAATTTCTGGGTTTTGAAACAGGACAAACGTTCGAGAAATGCACGCTGGATCAACTCATCGCTAATCATACCGAACTGGCCATTGATGTGACCTCCAAAATAAAGCCGTTGGCTTATTTCGATGCGTATCTGAACCATGGATATTATCCTTTCTATTTAGAGAATAAGGCTTCCTTTCATCAAAAATTGCACGAAACGGTGCTGGCTGTTTTGGAGGTTGATATTACACAGTTTGCATCGGTTCAGGTCTCCAACATTATTTATCTTAAAAAGCTATTGCAGATCATCAGCAATTCGGTGCCGTTCAAACCAAATATGAATGCGTTGAGCCAACGCACAGGCATCAGTCTGAACACCATGAAAATCTACCTCGGACTGCTGAGCGATGCAGAACTTCTGCAACTCCTGCATGTAAAAGGAAAGGGCATGAACAGCCTGAACCGGCCAGAGAAAATCTATCTTGGAAACACCAATCTCATCTACAATTTGGGCGATGGAAATCTGGGGAACGTAAGAGAAACCTTCTTCCTACAGCAGACCCGTGTATCAAACTTGGTAGCCGCCTCGCCCAATGCTGATTTTCTGGTGAATGACAGATACACGTTTGAGGTGGGAGGCAAGGGGAAAACCAGCAAGCAAATTTCAGGAATCAAAGATTCTTACCTAGTGAAGGACGACATCGAAATCGGTTCTGGGAATACCATCCCGTTGTGGATGTTTGGGATGCTTTATTGAAGCAGGTCTAAAAAGGCTTCAAGACGAAATTCAAGCACGATTTTAATCTGCGTTAATCAGGTCAATCCGTGTCATCTGTGTTCCATCGTTAATTTCACCCCATGAACCAACCACTCCAAGGCTACCGAATTCTCGATTTCACTAAACTACTTCCTGGGCCGTTGGCCACGCTTTGGATGGCGCAGCAAGGTGCGGAAGTTATCAAAGTGGAAAGTCCATTTGACCGTAATAACCAGTCGAAGACTTCTTTTAAGTGGTTCTCCCGTGGATTGCTTATGAACCGTACCTCAATAAGAGAACTACCGAATTAGCTATGTTGCAAAATGTTGGTTGCCAAATTAAACTGCGCTTTTTTACTTACCCCCAAACTTATAGTGAGCCCCTACGCCTATCGGCAATCGTGGAATTGGCTCCTTTATTTAGCACCAAAATTGTAATGAGCACCAAGACCAACCGTCATGGAAGCAAGCGTTTTATCGTTAGTCGAAGCAAAGTTTACAAAAATTGGAAATCTGAACGCAGCTTCCAGATCAATTTTGTCGGTTACAGCGAATCGGGTGCCGATACCAGGCGAAGCGACAACTCCGTACATTGGGAGGTTTTTGCTTTTATCTGATGCCATTCCGCCAAAATCGACACTTACATATGGCTTCCACTTGTTAGTAAGAATGAAATAATCAAATGAGGCCACACCTAAAAATGCGGTAACTCCTTTCTCTGATGAGCCTCCAAGAGCTTGTGTTAATAATGAAATGGTTTGATTCAGTCCAACATTTACCAATCCTACTTTCACCCCGACTCCAAGGTGATTCTTCAACAACAGGTATTTATACTCGGCTCCGAATGTTACTACGTGACTATACCCCGTTCTGAATGAAGGGCCAGCACCAAGAACCAATCCAGCAGAATGTTGGGCTTTCGAATCATGCATTGACAACATGTTAAATAGGACGACAATAGATAAGAGACCAGCGATTTTTTTCATTTTGTTTTATGTTTAATTATTTGTGGTTTTATTGATTATTAGGGAGCAATGAAGGTTTCTTCAGTGCCGTAGCCAATTCCGAATGTATTAGTCGCAAATGGCTTTATATAGTAGGTCGTACCAGATACTGGATTTATTGGGAGATCGGCTGCGACACCCATCAAAATTCCATTGGAGCCATAAGAACTAATCTGACTTGGTGAATTATTTATTGTCGGATTTGGAGTAATATTCCAACAGATTCCGGCTTCTGAAATGGGAGCTTCGCTATAATTAATTATCTCAACCACAAGACTACCTGAAGAATTATTGAACTGATTGACACCAAAAACTGGAAGTGGCCCCGCGCCCTTTATGCATCGCACATTAATTCCGTTTCCCTTGGCGGAAATATCTAAATCCACTTCAGGATTTTCACCTACGAGTATCGAAAGACCATAATCTCCATCATTCCAAGGTTGCCCAGATACTACAAACGTGTCCTGTGTACTCCACCAACCGGCAAATCCACCGAGGTAAAAAAATCCACCGGAGATATCGTCTCGTAAACCAGAGCCTACTGCTGAAAAGCCACTCTCATTTGTCGCACAATCGTTAGGAGCATCCCAATATTGTGTTCCTGTGGTTCTCATGGCGTGCCCACAGGTTTCTGTACCACCGAAATAATCCAGCAACTCAACCCAATCATTTAAGGTAGGCACATGCCAGCCTGTAGGACAAAGATTTGCGGGGTTAGTTACTGTCGGCCATGTATAATATTTGCCGTATGGAGCATCATATTGTGCATCTCCTTCGTAGCTACACTGGCCTACTTCAGTAGGTTGCAAGGTTATCCAGTCGTGTTCATCATTAACGTTTTGAATCGGGTCTCCATTGGCAAAACTTGTTGTTCGAAGATTTTCCCCGAGCCACTCTTGACCATTGTTGTAGACTATAGATGTGTAGATATTCCCATCAACATCAGTAGCACCAGTACCAATCGTATACTGGATGGGGGTTGGAGGACACAAGGCCACAGGACTGCAACCTGCAAAGCCTATTACTGAAAAGTATAGAAGATACCTCATTGTTTAAAGGGTGGTGACAAAGAGAATAAAATAGTTGGATATATCCTACTATTTGAATAAGTGGGGGTTCGCATCTTTCGGCATGACCTTAGTACGGGATGCAGAATTTCTTAAATTATTCGGTGATTGTCTAAGAAAATTGCGGAAGGAGCACGAAATGTCGCAATATATGTTAGCAGACATTGCCAACATTAACCGTAGTCAGGTTATAGAGATTGAGAAAGGCGAGGTCAATCCCACAATTTGTACTCTTAAAGTTCTTGCTGAAGCATTGGAAATTCCTCTACATGAATTGGTTGATGTCTAACCTTGGCGAATGGTTGTAGGTGACCGTCAATTTTTCCTTTTTCTAATTTCACCCCATGAACCAACCACTCCAAGGCTACCGAATTCTCGATTTCACCAAACTACTTCCTGGGCCGTTGGCTACGCTGTGGATGGCGCAGCAAGGTGCGGAAGTTATCAAGGTAGAAAGTCCGCAATCTCCAGACCCCGTTCGGTTTTATCCACCCATGAAGGATGGAGTTTCGGTTTATTACACCACGCTAAATGCGGGTAAGAAAAGCCTATCGATTGATTATCGTTCTGAACAAGGAAAAGAAGTGATTTTGAAGCTGGTTGAAACGGCCGATGTGGTTATTGAGCAATTCCGCCCAGGCGTGATGAAAGCTTTTGGTTTGGATTACGAAACACTCAAAAAGCGAAACCCAAAAATCATTTTGGTGTCCATTACGGGCTACGGACAAACAGGCGAAATGGCTTCAACACCCGGGCATGATATTAACTATTTGAGTTATTCGGGCATGTTGGATGCGCAGCGTGATTCAAACGGAAACCCGATTCTTTCGGCAGCCCAATTGGCTGATGTGGCTGGTGGAAGCTTGATGGCACTACACGCCACAACTTCGGCATTGCTTAACCGAGAACGAACTGGCAAAGGCCAACATGTTGATGTTTCCATGACTCACAACGTTTCTGTTTTGCAGTCGATGCGAATAGCAGAAGAATTGGAAACAGGCACTAGCAACGGCTATCTATCGGGCAAATTGGCTTCCTACAACATTTATAAATGTGCTGATGGAAGACATGTTGCTTTAGGCGCATTGGAACCTAAATTCTGGCAAAAGTTCTGCAACCTGACGGGACATCCCGAATGGGGCGGAAGGTTGATGGAAAAGGAATTGATTGACGAAGTTGCCGCACTTTTTACAACTCAACCAATGAAATATTGGACTGATAAATTGGAGAAAGAAGACGTGTGTCTTTCGCCAATTCTCACAGTTCAGGAAGCGGCAAAACATTCGCTTTTCAAGAAAGGGTTTCCAATGGGTTTTGGTTCTGCGGAATTGAGCAAGACACCGAAGCTGGGGGCAGATAATGCGGAATTATTATCCTAAAAGCATTACGGGAACGCCTATCTTGCCACCATGCTAACCGCGCCTGACCCGAACATCTTAAAAGAGATCACCACTTTCAAAATGCCGTATGGCAAGTACAAGGGAACGGCCATTATTAGAATTCCTGTCCATTATTTGGAATGGATGGCTTCGCAGGGGTTTCCTGCGGGGAAGTTGGGAATGCTTCTATCGACTGCTCACGTGATTAAGACTAACGGGTTGGAGCATTTGGTGCCACGAGGTTGATTTTAGTGACGAGGCTTGCAGGTTGCACCGCGTAAGGGGTGGTAGCGGCATCCTTTTTTGCTTTTGTGCAAAAAAGATATAGCGAACGACCCGACCCCGATTTTTCATCGGGGGCACGCCCAAATAAAAAACCCGACACGCTTTCACATATCGGGTTCCATTCGGAGTCTGATTTGACTAGTCAATGTATTCTTTGAATTCGAAATCCATGCCGACCGTTCGGGCAAATACGTGGCCGAGGTCGAGGATGTCGATGTCGTCTTCTTCGTAATACCAGTAAACTGTTACCGCATTTCCTCCATCCTTTATTTCCTTCATCTTTTTAAGAATGTCTGAAATAGATTTTGAAGACGGAGTATTGAAATATTCCAGCTTGAAAATGAATTCTGTTTTGGCATTCGGACTCTCGGCATAGCTTTCGAGCCAATCCAAAACGGGGAGGTAAAACCCCTTTGCATTAAGCGGAAATGAGCGCCCAGTTATCTCAAACTTGTTCCCATCCGCATCCAACGTTACCTGTGGAGTCTCTTTCGTAGCCTCCAGTCTTATTGCTTTCAAATCTCCCATCGCTTATGGATTACATGCCTAGAAAACCGTGGTCAGACAGCTTTAGACACAAATTAACATGATTCAATACGGTTACCCAAGGTAAAAGTTGCGCTTTAATGAATTCCGTGCATTTT
>Ga0209702_10005022_pt1 | contig 18488 bp, 19 predicted proteins | sample FRY01_FD_187210 | JGI IMG/M metagenome (GOLD analysis project Ga0209702, IMG submission 187210) | Freshwater microbial communities from Lake Fryxell liftoff mats and glacier meltwater in Antarctica - FRY-01 (SPAdes) (version 2) | ecosystem: Environmental > Aquatic > Freshwater > Ice > Glacier...
TTAAGAGTGTTAGGAAATGGTTACTAAAAATGGGGTTGTAATTCTTTGGAATGACAAACGATTGTCATGCTGCAAAGAATCCTTCCCGCTTGTCCGCCTCAGGCGGAGGAAGCATCTCTTTCTCAGTAGAGATTCCTCGTACCTCCGCCTGAGGCGGACAAACGGTTGTCATGTTACGTGGCATCCCTCACGCTTGTCCGCCTCAGGCGGAGGAACGAAGCATCTCTTTTCTTTTCCCTTACTGCTACGGAGATAAGATTTAGCTCCGCTGAACTGCGTTTCTCGTACCTCCGCCTGATGCGGACAAACGGTTGTCATGCTGCAAAGAATTCGTCCCGCTTGTCCGCCTCAGGCGGAGGAACGAAGCATTTCTTTTCTTTTCCCTTACTGCTACGGAGATAAGATTTAGCTCCGCTGAACTGCGTTTCTCGTACCTCCGCCTGATGCGGACAAACGGTTGTCATGCTGCAAAGAATTCGTCCCGCTTGTCATGCTACTGCGCTTGTCCGCCTCAGGCGGAGGAAGCATCTCTTTTTGTTGTGCAGTGGCTCTGAGATTCCTCATTCTTCGGAATGACAAATGCAAAAAAAAACCTCATTCTCATTCCTTCACATCATCGTTCAAGAATTTCCATTCCGGATTGAATTCAGTAATGAGGTCATCCTTTTTCTTTCTTGTCCAGCCCTTTATCTTCTTTTCTCTGGCGATAGCATCTTCAGCGTACTGAAACCGTTCCCAGTAAAGAAGATGGTGGCACTTGTATTTTCCGGTGAATCGGTTTGTATCAGGCTGCTCATGCTCCCACAACCTTCGTTCAAGATTGTTGGTCATTCCGGTATAAAGCACTGTTTTCACCATATTGGTGATGATATAGACAAAGTAATTGTGGGTGCCTATCGGTTTCATCTTTTATCATTGGTAAAACAACTCGAATTTAGAGGAATTTGTGGTGTATTTACTTCCGGGATTCCTCGTTCCTCCGCCTGAGGCGGACAAGCGGTTGTCATGCTGCAAAGAATCCGTCCCACTTGTCATGCTGAGGTACGAAGCATCTCATTTCCTTCTGAGATTTAGCTAGGCTGAATAGAGATTCCTCGTACCTCGGAATGACAAGCGGTTGTCATGCTACTGCGCTTGTCCGCCTCAGGCGGAGGAAGCATCTCTTTTCCTTCTGAGATTTAGCTAGGCTGAACAGGGATTTAGCTAGGCTGAATAGAGATTCCTCGTACCTCCGCCTGAGGCGGACAAACGGTTGTCGTGCTACGCTAAAAACATCCCCACCAACACGGCAGTGAACAAACACGCCAGCGTGCCACCAAACAGGGCGCGAAGGCCGAGTGTGGATGGAGGTGTACATTCCTTTTTCTCTTGCCCAATCGGCAGAATACCAAGTGGTGGCATCAATAGTCATTTGACTAAAAGCCGAATTCTTTCTTCGCTTTTATCATCGGTTGCCAAAATAAACCGAGTCGGCTTCGCATTGTATGGCTGCCATTAGCCAATCGAAAGACCCCGCAGGGCAATTGGGTCTTATTACCAAACATATTGAAAAACATATTTTTTTGCCACAGATGCACAGATTTCCATAGAAAGAACACTGATTACCCGCGAAAAATCTGTGGAAATCTGTGCATCTGTGGCTATTTCATGCCAATTACTTAAGACCCGATTGCCCTGCATTCATCCTAATTTGCTAATTCGCTAACGAGCTAATTAGCTAAATTACCTCTCCCCTTTCTTGAAGTTAGAAATGGCGTTTCTGGTAAAATCAGACAACACCAATTTACCGCTTAGTTCTGCTCGTTGAGACAGCAACTCATCCCAGTGTTCTGTTCCTTCCCAAAACACTTTTTTTAGCAAAAACATCGCTTCAGGATTGCTTTTAGAAAGCTTCTCAAGCAATTCATCAATTGCTAAGTCCATTTCATCCACCGAATCGTGGATGGAGGTGTACATTCCTTTTTCTCTTGCCCACTCGGCAGAATACCACGTGGTGGCATCAATGGTCATTTGGCTAAAAGCCGAGTTTCCAATCTTCTTCTCAACGGCTGGCCCAACTACAAATGGTCCGATACCGATTGCTAATTCGCTCAACTTAACAGCCGCATGTTTGGTTCCGAACGTATAATCGGCTGCAGATGCGAGCCCTACTCCTCCTCCAACTGCTTTTCCTTGCACGCGACACAAAACAAATTTGGGAGCTTTTCTAATCGCATTAATCACACCCGCAAAGCCTGAGAAGAACACTTTCCCTGTTTCGAGGTCGTTAATAGATGCTAGTTCATCAAACGAGGCTCCTGCACAGAACGCCTTTTCGCCTGCGCTTTTAAGCAGAATTACCTTTACCATTTCATCTTTTCCAGCAGCCTCAATGGTTTGCGCCAACTTACGCAACACCTTTCCGGGCAGCGAGTTGCTCAACGGATGAAAGAACTCGATGGTGGCAACACCACGGTCGTCTGTAGAAATCTGAACACTTCCTTGATTAATTGCTTCGCTCATAGCCTTTGTTTTGAATGGTAAATCTAAAAAACCATGTACAGTTTCAAACTCGAAATTAAATTTCGATGAAGATGTGAGGACAGCCGTTTTCCTGTTCAATTTTGTCAATTATGTACGCCATGCTACAGCCTATAAACCGACTCGTGTTAAAACACTTGAAACAACTAGAAATGACTGGTGTGGTTATGCGCATCTGCAGTTTCAGTGTGGTAAGTTGGATGGGCGCAGACAGCCCGTTCATGTACGTTTGGATGCTGAATACCTTGGATGCAATCCTACTTACATGGTGCGCCATTCTAAAAAAGGATGCGGCCTATTCTCTGCTTAATGGTTTCTGGATTTTGGTTGGGCTGGTCGGCATTCTGAGGGCTGGTGCCTACATCCACTAAAAATGTCTGACGCATTCCGTTGAAATGCTGATGCGGAGGTCAATAGGTTCTTAAATAACTGACACTAAATAGCCACGGACGCACAGATTTCCGCAGATTTTTCACAGATAATCAATTTTCTTTCTGTGCTCATCTGTGCATCTCTGGCTAAAACGTGTTTTTCAATATGCTTGGTAATAAGACCCAATTGCCCTGTATTGATGCGCTTCTGTTAACCTGTATTTCATAAGTATTCCGTTCTTAGCGCTACATGCTGCTACAAATTTGCAATCAAACTTCTAACGCCATTCTAAGGGCACTTGTGCAACAGATTGACCTAGAAAATGGAGCAATCTGCAAGCCAAGTGCCTATTTCGCAACTAGACATCGCCTCATATCGAGTGTCCTAAAAATCGTTGTTAAACACAATCTAAACAACTACCACAACAACTCATTAGAAGAAGTATTCGAATCGCTTGAAAATAAGTTAGTTAGTGATGGTATTTTCACTCAAAGCTTCAATAATATTACTGTTACTGAAAAGCAAGCACTAGAAGCCTTCCATATTTGGTTTCAGTCTCAGAATTTTGACCGAGTAGCACTTTCAGACCTGTACGAGCTCATGCTTTTGCTCGAATTTCCTGTTCGGGATGGTGCAATAACGGAAGAAAATGAAAACTGGAATTCAGTCGGTTCGTTCTACACGCCTGCAAATCTTGCCGACAAGCTGGTGGAGCTTACCATTGACAATTACATCTTTCAGCATACTGGTCTAGACAGGTTTTCATCTTCAGAAAGCAATGAGGTTGAACTGAAGCAAGTCAAGGAACTACTTAAGCATTCGTCTTTCGCTGATTATTCCTGTGGTACTGGGAGTTTTTTCCTTGCCATCATCAGGTATCTCGAAAAACGCCTCCACCTCTCGAAGCAAGAACTAAAGGAAGTTGTATTAAATTTCTACGCGATTGAGGCGGATTACTTATCGCTAGAAATTGCCAAAATCCAAATTCTGGAAGCAGTTAATGGCTTTGACCTTTATCCTGAACTGAGCAAACGCTTTATCAATGGAAACCCACTCATTGCGCCCAATGATGAAGCTGAATCCTTCGAATATTGTGATGGCTTCTATTACCACAATGACCTTGCTTTACAACCAAACCACATTAGAAAATGTGATGTGATTATCGGTAATCCACCTTGGGGAACCGTAGGTTTTGACCTGAACTATTACTTACACATTCTATGTCCGCGCTTGGCAGATATTGATAATGAACAGGAATTGGACACTGCTTTGGAAATATTGTCGGAAACGCATCCAAAACTATACGACTGGCTATTGATACATGATAAAGCCGTTGATACTGCCATGGAGAACATGTACAACGATGACCGTTTCCAGCACTCAAACATGGGTGGTTTGCAGACAAATGTCCTTTTCACCGAATTGTGCGATAGTCTTTGTACCGAGCGCGGTTCTGTCGGACTGGTACTGAAAAGCGCTACCCTCTCCGACTCGGTCAACAAACGGTTGTGGAATCACCTCACCGCTACAAACAAGGTCATTGCTAGGTACGATTTCATCAATTGCAACAAGATTTTCAACATCAAGAGAACCGAAGAATTCAGTTTGCTCATTCTGAGCAATCAAATAGGAACTGACCACATGCATCGCACTGGATTGACGCACCTTTATGAGATTGAATAGAACTAAACTTGCGGCTTAATGAGCCCTCGTTTGCGGTAATACTTCACTCCTAGCGTAATTCCAATTGCACCTACAACTCCTGGTGCAACCCATGGAATAACGCCAAGCATTCCTGGAAAAATCTTTTCCATCCACATATAACCTCCGAACACGAAGAATGCGGTGTATGCGGCAATTCCACTCGTTAGCAAACCAGTCATGTGCAATCGGATTCTATCCTCTTTTTCGCGAGGTCCTTTCAGGTTCCTGAAAAAGGAAGGAATTCCCGTCAAGCCCAAGCATCCGAAGATAATTAGCAGTACTGCCGAGTTCTTTCCTTGAAGAACGATGCCGTAGGTGAGCATTAGAACTCCTGCCAAAGCAATCACACCATCAAAAGCCGTTCGCATCCAATGAAAACGAACTGAATCTTGAACTTTTGGTTGGAGGATGGCCATTCCGTACCACAAAGGATTTGCGGTTATGAGTGAAATGAATCCCAAGAAAACGGCCATGAAATACTTACCAATGATGATGTTTTTGACACTGAGCAAAGCCGCTGTTCCTACCACTATCCACATCGCAATGACGTAGAGCTTTCCTATGGTGCGATGTCCCTTCCCTCCTTTTTTTATAAATACGGGGAGCCAAAACAGAACTAGGCTTGTAAAACCGAACGAAACGTGAAGAAAAAGAAGTGCTTTTGCGATGATTTCCATAACGAACTACGTTTTGATTTCGGATCAAAGATATATCGAATCAAAGCAACTTCCAGAACAAAAGAGACGGATGACAAGGGTTAGTGACCAGTGTCACCTGGTTGGGATAAATGGCAAACCAGTGAGTCGATTTGACAAGTAGATAGCGTTGACAGGGCCAACCTTCATTATCGGTTGTGTCTTCCAAATGTTGAGTTTACCCTAAACGAGCCTGCACTGAGTTTTTATCAAAGGAAAAGGAGGAGTCTCTGTGCTTAAGCTTCTCTCCTCTCTGTTCACTTTTTCTGTTCTCCCGTTCTTCTGTTGTTTTGTTTCCGTTGATACTATTTTTCGTTCCTCAAAATCACTCAGGATGAACTTAATGCCGCGCGTAGTGAAATGTTGCTTTGAATTTTGCCAAAACAGAAAGAGGTCATTTTACGTGCACCAATCGAATAGTAATTTCAGGCATTAACGGATTCTATAAACATAAAAACCACAATCATGGAAGCTAAGGTTGGAGTATTTGACACGCACGAAAAGGCGTTAAAAGCAGTAGAACTGCTTGTTGAAAAAGGAATTAGCGCCAAGGCCATTTCGCTTATTGGAAAAGCTGAGGCGACACTAGACTGAGCAACGTAATCTGGTGCATAGCTGACACATGTTAATTTATCTCGAAAATACGTGAACACGCGTATCCTGTATCTCAGTAATGCCGTACACTAGCAGCAACAACCCAAACACATGAACGAGAAAGAAACGAAGGTGCACGCCTTTAAAAACGATGCCCTCGGAGAATTGGATGCAGTAGGAATTGCCGCCCGTATCAAGAACAAAGAGATAAGTGCCAAAGAAGCAGTTTCGGCCAGTATTGAACGCGCCAATACGGTTAACCCAAGCATCAACGCCATAGTCACCGAATTGTACGACAGAGCACTAGGAGAATCAGACAAGGGCCACCAAGGCCCCTTTTCGGGTGTGCCAATGTTCTTTAAAGACATGCTGATGATTAAAGGTTTTACAGCCCATCATGGCACCACGGCCAATAGAAACTTGAAGGCATCAACCACCACCGACCCTATTGTAAAACAGATATACGCACAGGGTTTCATCAACATGGGAATGAGCACCATGCCCGAATTCGGGTTTACGGCCTCTACGGAATTCCATAATGCAGAAGCCACTCGCAATCCATGGAATACGGATCACTCTGCCGGAGGTTCTTCGGGTGGTTCGGCCGCGTTGGTCGCAGCTGGCATCGTTCCTTTTGCCCATGCAGCAGATGGTGGTGGTTCCATTCGTATTCCGGCAGGCGCTTGCGGATTGGTAGGCTTGAAAGCCAGTAGAGGACGATTATTACAGGCCAGCAAATTCAAACGACAACCAGTTGAGATTGCCATTGATGGTGTGGTGAGTCGCTCCGTGAGAGATACCGCGCATTTCTATGCCGAAGCCGAGAAGTTCTACAAGAATAAGAGACTTCCTGACATTGGACTCATTTCTGGCCCTTCTAACCGTAAGTACAAGATTGGATTCACCGGCAAATCTGTGAAAGACATGGGGGCAGATGCCGATACCATGATTGGTCTACAGCAGACAGTTAAGTTATTGGAGTTGATGGGGCATGAGGTAGTGCCGTTTGACCTACCTGTGAAAGACCGTTTTGTGGAGGATTTTGCCAACCTGTGGAGCGTGGGTGGGTTCTATTTCCACCGCTACGGGAAGAAGGTTTTTGGAGAAGAATACGAACCATCAGAATTATCAGACCTCACCATTGGCTTATCAAAACGATTCCAAGAAAACAAGGCGAAGACAGTTGGTTCCATTGTTCGGCTCCGAAACTCATTCCGTCAATACCGCAGAATGTTTAACCAGTCGGGTTTAGATATGATTCTCACTCCTACTACAGCGCACGCACCGCCAGCAATCGGATACTTAAGCATGACGCTTCCGTACGAAGAGCTGTTTCAGCGGATTCAGCAGTGGGCCAGTTTCACACCGTATCATAACGCCACAGGCGGACCGTCTATTTCGCTACCCGTACAGCATTACACAGAAGAAGACCTGCCTATGGGTATGCTTTTTTCTGCCAACCTCGGGCAGGATGCCGTTCTATTGGATATTGCGTATCAATTAGAAGCAGCACAACCTTGGAAAAAGATTACGGTTTAAGTTCGCAATTCCTACTTTATTTATTTTTCATGCCCTAACCAACCACGGCTAGGAACGGCTTAACTTTGTAGTTAATGGATCAAAAAGGCTCATTCGGTTTTAAGGAATCAAGGGTGGTAGGCATAGTCGAACTGAACTATGGCCTGGATGGCATTATGTATGCAAACGTAGTAGAAGAACAAGACGACCAAGTAGCAGCCCAAAAGCTGTTTTCTCTTGCAATTGGCGAAATGACTGGTGGACAGAAAGTCCCAGTTCTTATTGAGTACGCGATTATGATTCTGCCAAGTTTAGAATCGCGAGAATACTGGGCCAAGGAAGAAAGTTCTCCTTTCACTTCGGCAGAGGCTTTTGTAATGAAGCAACTTCCGATGAGACTGATTGGTAACTTCTATTTAAACTTCAATAAACCACCACGCCCAACCCGCGTATTCTCAGACAGAAATAAAGCCATTGCTTGGCTCAAAACATTCTTGACTTAGTTTATTCACTCTCGGCTATTGAAAACCTAATCTTTAAACAAGATTTAAGAGAGCACATAAAAAGCTATAAACACCTGTTTTAGGTTTGACATAGTATGTTTTGAATACAGACACTGCTCTCAATCATAATAAATGCTAATGTATTTCATTTGAAACATTTACTATTTGTTATAGGTTTGAATATCTAGGTTTGTGTCGTAAAAACTCAAACTAAATGCACATGACAGCAGCCGAACAAATCCTGACAGGAAAAAAAACAGGGTCTAAAAAACCCAAGCAGGTCACGACAGTTGCTGTTGCACACGGAGATGGAATAGGCCCGGAAATAATGGAGGCTACGCTCCAAATCATCAAAGCTGCAGGTGCCAACGTGGAATTTGAATCTATTCTAGTGGGCGAATCGCAGTATTTGGCTGGAGAAACATCAGGCATAGACAAACATGCTTGGGAAACAATTAGCAAGCACCGCATACTACTTAAAGGACCAATTACCACCCCACAAGGAAAAGGCTACAAAAGCCTGAACGTAACGATGCGAAAAACGCTTGGTTTATTTGCCAATGTTAGGCCCGTTCAAGCGCTCCATCCATACGTGGAAACTCATTTTCCAAATATGGACGTGGTAATTATTCGTGAGAATGAGGAAGACCTTTATGCAGGAATTGAGCACCAGCAAACAGCAGATGTGGTGCAATGTTTAAAGCTCATTACTCGCCCAGGATGCGAAAAAATTGTTCGTTATGCCTTTGAATACGGCAAAGCGTATGGCCGCAAGAAAGTGACCTGCATGGTAAAAGATAATATCATGAAACTAACAGATGGACTGTTCCATCGTGTTTTTGAGGAAATAGGCGCAGAATACCCAGATATTATTCAAGACTCGCAGATTATTGACATTGGCTCTGCCCGATTGGCAACTCGTCCGAATGATTATGATGTCATTGTAACATCAAACTTATATGGAGATATCATCTCAGATATAGCAGCCGAACTGGCTGGTTCTGTTGGCATGGCTGGTTCTGCCAACATTGGAAGCAACGTGGCTATGTTTGAAGCTATACATGGTTCGGCACCAGATATTTCGGGTAAAAACATGGCCAATCCATCTGGACTAATAAATGCAGCTGTAATGATGCTGGTACATATTGGCGAATCCGATGCCGCAGACAACATTAAGAATGCCTGGTTGCGCACTATTGAAGACGGCATTCATACATCTGACATCTATTCTGCGCAACACAGTAAAATTAAATCAGGAACAAAGGAATTTGCAGCCGCTATGATTGAAAGACTGGGAAAACGTCCTTTAAGTATCCCAAGCAGCACCCTTAGCGAAGGAACGGGCGTTATCAAAATTCCAACTTTTAAGCGTAAAAATGTTGAGAAAACCTTGCTTGGAACAGACATTTTTATTGATTGGCCTCATTCTGATGCTCAAAAACTCGGAGAAGCATTGGATAAATTGCCCAAACCAGAACTTAAATTAAAAATGATTACCAACAGAGGGGTCAAAGTTTATCCCGAAGGACACAAGGAAACCTTCTGTACAGATCATTGGCGTTGCCGATTTGTAGGCAAGAATTCAAAAGTGGAGAATAACGAGCCTGTTTATCAGACAGTTTCAATGAAAAACATACTCGAATTGTTAAATATTATGACAGATGCAGGATTTGACATTATTAAAACAGAAAACCTTTATGCTTTTGATGGGGTGAGAGGATTCTCGCTCGGTCAAGGAGAATAACCTCGTCAAACTGAGATTCCTATCCTAAGTTAAAGGGACAAGGGACAAGGGACAAGGGACAAGGGACAAAGGACAAGAGGAGTGGACACGGGACGGACAAGACAGAAGCTAGAAATATGAGCCAAATTGCAAATCAGATGCCGCAAATTGGCGTTAACAAATAACAGATAAACAGGAGTTAGAATGATTTGTAACAATAAACGAAGTATGAAGATTCCTCGTGCCTAGTAACACCATAGCCCGATAGTCAGTCTAAAGCAAACGAAGAAAGCAGCTTCTAGCTTCTGAATCCTACCTTCACTCCTGTTTTCTAAACTACAAAACAATGCAAGAAAAAGACTGGAAACAAAAACTGACACCTGAGCAATATCGGGTCCTGCGCGAAAAGGGTACCGAGCGACCATTTACTGGCGAATATGACCTTCATTTTGAAGAAGGCTCGTACTATTGCGCAGGTTGTAACGCCAAGTTATTTGATTCGGGTTCTAAGTTTGATAGCGGTTGTGGCTGGCCTGCCTTCTACCAAACAGCCGAAAAAAGCACTGTGGTAGAGAAGGTAGACCGCTCTCATGGTATGATGCGAACCGAAGTGCTCTGCGGCAGTTGTGGCGGACATCTCGGTCATGTTTTTCCTGACGGTCCACGAGACAAGACAGGAATGCGGTATTGTATCAACTCTGTTTCGTTGGGTTTTGAGGCGAAATAGTTAGTTCGGAAATTAGTCTCTATGTGCTACTTGTGCATCTCACTTAGAGTCGCAGTTGGATTACTGTGATTCAACCCGACCTAGTTAAACCGTTAATTTCCCAATCAATTTCCAAACAATTTTTGTGGAGAAAAAAGATTTGATTGTCTCAAAAACCAGCGTGGAGAATCGGTTTTATAAATCAGAAGGAAAATGGTTGATTCCAATTCACATCTTTAATGTCTGCAAATAAGTGTAACCAACTTTCCATCCCTCAAAACAGGAATTACATCGGTGATGTCTCGCTGCAAGCAGTATTCCACGTCTTTCTCTAGGTTGAGGTGTGTCAAACGTTTGCGGTGTGAACAATTTTTCAGAAAACTCATCAGGTTTTTGCGACCTGTGCGGTACACCAAACTACTTGCGTTGGCACTGTCGCAATCTGAATAAAATTTACCGCTGTTCAGCAAAAGATTGGTAAGTGCGCCTGCAAACAGGCTGTCTTCCATATTAAATCGGTCTTTCCAACCTGCACAGAAAATGATGACATCTTTCCCTTGTGTTTGGAGATGATTGGCCAATGCCTGTAGGTTCAAAAATGCACCGATAAGTACAGTATCGGCTCCTTTTGCTGCAATGTTGATGGCACGGGTTCCGTTGGTAGTGGTCAGCGCAATTTCACGGTCCTTGATTTTCTCGCTCATGTAAGAGAACGGGCTGTTCCCGAATTCAAAACCTTTGACCACTTCGCCATTCCGTTCGCCTCCAGCTAAAAAACCCTGCGCTTTCAATTCCTTGGCCTCTTTAATGGTGGAAACGGGAATGAACGACTTGGCGCCATGCTGAAATGCCGTTACAATGGCTGATGTGGCTCGGAAAATGTCAACCACCACCACAATGCTGTTCGTTTTTGCAAACTCATCAAACAACGGTGGCGAAAAACAAACTTCTACTTGATTCATTTCTAGGCTTTTGATTCAAGAAGCCAAACTTCCGTTCCGATGGGAACTTCCAATTTGACGACTTCGGAGACGATGAGATCTCCATTTTGCCAGTTAATGCCGACCACAGAGGTAAACAGTTCAGATTTATTAGGAAGCACCAATTTCAAGTCACTTCTGAAATCAACGCCCTTCAAATTTGGTTTGCCGCTGCCCGAAAGCAAAAGCCCTTTTCCATCCACACGAAAGGTGTCCTGAACTTTGAAAAGCAGCAAGTCTTAAGCTTTGTAAAATGGTGGTCGCACTACCTGCGCCTTAATGCGCTTGTCGCGGATAAGGATGTAAATCTCAGAACCAAGTTTCGATAATTCTGTATTCACATATCCCAAACCAATAGCCTTTTGAAGACTTGGAGCCTGGGTTCCTGATGTCACTTTTCCAATCTCGTTTCCTTCTACATCCACAATTGGGTAATCATGACGGGGAATACCTCGGTCAATCATTTCAAAACCAACCAATTTCTTAGAAACACCTTCTTCTTTCTGCTTCAAAAGTGCAGCTGAATTGGTGAATTCGTTTGTGAATTTTGTGACCCAACCCAAACCTGCTTCAATTGGTGAAGTGGTATCGTCAATGTCGTTTCCGTAAAGACAGAAACCCATTTCTAAACGAAGTGTGTCACGTGCTGCCAAACCAATTGGACGGATGCCTTGCGCTGCTCCTGCTGCGAAAACTGCATTCCAGATTTTATCAGCGTGTTCGTTATCGAAATAGATTTCAAAACCACCTGCGCCTGTGTAACCCGTTGCACTTACGAGCACGTTCTCGACTCCAGCAAATGTTCCTTTCTTGAAGGTGTAATAAGTCATTTCAGACAGGTTGATATCTGTCAACGATTGTAAAGCTTCAGCAGCTTTTGGCCCTTGGACGGCCAAAAGCGTAGTCTTCTCAGAGATGTTAGTCATCTCTACACCTTTCGTGTTGTACTTGGAAATATGCGCCCAATCCTTATCGATATTGGAAGCATTCACCACCAACATGTAGGTCTTCTCATCAATCCGATAAACTAAAAGGTCATCTACAATTCCGCCTGTTTCGTTTGGCAAACAGGAGTATTGAATCTTGCCATCAATAAGAACAGAAACATCATTTGATGTCACTCGTTGAATCAAATCCAAAGCACCTTCGCCCCGAATGATGAACTCGCCCATGTGAGACACATCAAATACACCCACGCTACTACGAACGGCCAAATGTTCAACGGTGAGACCTTCGTATTGCAATGGCATGCTGTAGCCTGCAAATGGAACCATTTTGGCTCCCAATTCAATATGTTTTTGCGAAAGCGCGGTGCTTTTCAGTTCGGTGAGTTGTGTTGTATCTGACATGAGGTTTGAAGTGTTAGTCGTTTAAGTTCATTTTATCATAAAATCCTCCGTCACGCCCAAAAGCGTGACACCTCCTTTTAAAAGGAGGATCCAGTGCCTACCAAGTTTTAAAGGAGGGCGAAAGCGGAGGGGTTTTGAATCTTTTAATTTGCGAACAAATGTAGAAAATTGGTAGTGTTGGTTTTAACTGAATAGTGTTCCTCAATTTTGGTTCTTGCGGCATCAGAAAATCTCTTCAATTCAATCTGCTTATAGAGTATCTGACGGAGGGTCTGCTCCCACTCTGCTTCTGTGTTACAAATCCAACCGTTGTAGCCGTGGTCAACAATTTTGGTATTGACCCCAACAGGCGAAACAATGGCCGGAATACCCAACGCCATGTATTGCAATGCCTTGAAGCCGCACTTACCTTTTGCCCATTTGTCGTCTTGGAGCGGCATCACGCCTACATCCATTTTTAGTAAATCATCAATTTCAGATTGCTTGTTCCATGGAACAAATTGCAGGCTTTTTAATTCAAAATCGGGTTTACGATCGGCAATAACTAGGAAGTTAAAACCGAACTCATTCTCCAGTTTTTTTAGGATTGGAATAAGCGCATCTAAGTACTTAATGGTAGAATGGGTTCCGGTCCAACCGATGGTAATCTTCTCGCCAGAAAACTCCTTTACTCGGTTGTGAAGGTTCTCCGTGTCAATTGTAGTGGGATTGACCACCACGTTTTTGTTGAACTTTGTGGCATGATTGGCTAGGTAATCGTTTCCGCAGCTCACTTTCCAAGCCCACGAACAAACATTCTCTGCATTGCGGTAGCGCTTAAATAAGCTGATAACTGAATTGGTGCTCGATGTATTTTTCAGCCAAATGGCATCGTCAAAATCGAAAATGACTTTTTTGCGAAAGACTTTGGCGATTAACCACTCAAAAATGGGTGGCCCAATGGCGGCTGCTTCGCGATGGATGAAGACGAAATCGTACTTAAAAAGGGTGAAGAGTTGGGAAATTCGCTTCAGAATTCCCAGTTTCACTTTCCAAACCTTGCAGATAAAATTGCCCTTATCATAAAGGAACAGCATGGCCTTGTCGTCTAAGTAGGTTTTTACATCAAACTCAAAATCATTGGCTTTCAGTATATCGAAATACTGCTCAAATCGGAAACGCTGACTTGGTGCAATTCCTAAGGGATAAGGAACAAGAAAAAGAATGCGTTGAGTTGGCTTGGTCATGCTTGCTGTGCAAAAATAGAATACCGTGGTTCGTATTTAGATTGTATCAGCTTTTTTGTTGGTGATGAGTTGTGCAAGCACGGTGCGCCAGGGATAGGAGCGGCATCCCCCGATTTTTATCGGGGATACAGCGTATAGCCCGACCCCGATTTTTGTTCGGGGTGGCGACAAAAAAAGATTTTTCATGTTTTCTGTGGATTAAGTTTCTGCTTCGCGAACATCCTTAAAAGCTATCTGTCACCTTTGCGGAATAATCGAATTTAAACCTAAATAATAGTATAATATGTCAACGTTAGTAGGACAAAAAGCACCAATTTTTAAAGCGGCTGCAGTAGTGAATGGTGGAACTGTTGAGGCGGATTTTTCGCTGGAGCAGTACATTGGAAAGAAGAACGTGGTTTTCTTCTTTTACCCAAAGGATTTTACGTTTGTATGCCCATCTGAGCTTCATGCTTTTCAGGAGAAATTGGCGGAATTTGAGGATAGAAACACGGCTGTTGTGGCTTGTTCTACCGATACGGAAGAAACGCACTGGGGATGGTTGCAAATGGATAAGGCCGCTGGCGGCATTAAGGGTGTTAAATACCCGATTGTGGCGGATACTTCTAAGTGCATTTCTGCGAATTATGGTGTTCTTTTTGGAGATTACGATATGGATGAGGATGGTAATTTGATGGCCACTGGCCCGATGATTGCTTACCGTGGTCTTTTCTTGATTGACAAGGAAGGAACCGTGCGTCATGCGTTGGTTAACGACCTTCCGTTGGGAAGGAACGTGGATGAGACGTTGAGAATAGTGGATGCGCTTACGTTTTTTGAGGAGAATGGTGAGGTCTGTCCTGCAAACTGGGTGAAAGGTTCTGCCGGAATGAAAGCCACTCACGAAGGTGTTGCGAGCTATTTGGCTGCGAATTAGAATAAACACAATGATTATAAAACCCCGTTCCGAGATTTCGGAGCGGGGTTTTTCTTTGGCATTTGTGCAGGGCAATCGGGTCTTATTACCAAACTTATTGAAAAACATATTTTTTTGCCACAGATGCACAGATTTCCACAGAAAGAACACTGATTACCCGTGAAAAATCTGTGGAAATCTGTGCATCTGTGGCTATTTCATGTCAATTACTTAAGACCTGATTGCCCTGGGCATTTGTGCCATGTCAAGACCTGTTAAACGAATAGCCGTAACTTGGTGAGCTCAAACCATTATTAAATTCAAACATGATTAAACAACTACATTCCAAACGACTTTTATTTTTTCTTCTTCTCTCGTTTATTTCCTTCGGTTTTAGTGCTTCTGCGCAAACGGTTGACCCCAATGCGGTTGACGGCCATTTGCATATTAAGCTTTCTGCCAATCCGGGATTTACCTTGAATGGTTACACGGGCGGAAATCTGGCGCTTGATCTCTTGTTCGCCACATCTGGTTTGGATAGTATTTACAAACCGTTTCCGCTTGCTGGAACGACCTTAGATAGCGTTTACAGGGTGGTGTTTCCGAATGCTGCACAGGTGAATGCGCTGATTCCTGTATTGGAGGCGCTGCCTTATATCGAATATGCTGAGAAGAATCCAATGGTATTCTCAACGAACACACCAAACGATTTTCAATCAAACCAATGGGCACTTACGAAGATTGATGCTGAACTTGGATGGAATTACAGTACTGGGTCAGGTGTTTTGCTGGCTGTATTAGACAATGCTATTGCCATTGACCATGCCGATTTGGCCGCAAACATTTACACTAATTCAGCTGAAAGTGGCGGATTGCCGTTGATTGATGATGATTTGAACGGACGAGCCGATGACGTCAATGGATTTGATGTGGTTGATAATGATGCTAATCCACGTCCACCAGGGAATGGGGATGGTTTTGAGCACGGAACACACGTAACTGGAATTGCGGGGGCTGCGACAAACAACGGAACGGGAATAGCATCTATAGGCTATTCAGTGAAAATTCTGCCGGTTAAAATTGCCGACAACGCCACCAATACGCTATCGGGCGGTTTGGATGGTATTTTCTATGCCATGCGCTCTGGAGCGGACATCATCAGCATGTCTTGGGGACTTTATAATGATGTTATCACCTTGAGAACGTTGATTCAGCAGGCGGCTTCAAACAATATCGTATTGGTAGCAGCTGCCGGAAATGAAGGCGATCAGACAATCCACTACCCTGCTGCTTATCCAGAAGTAATAAGTGTTGGGTCAACCAATCAGAACGATCAAAAGGCTGGTTTCTCAAATTTTGGAAGCACAGTTGATGTGATGGCGCCAGGTGTAGATATTTACAGTACGCTTCCGCTAGGAAACAACACGTATGGTAACTCAAGTGGAACTTCTATGTCTACTCCAATGGTGGCTGGTTTGGCTGCATTGGTCAAGTCGCATTTTCCGAGCATGAATGCAGCACAGATTCGTCAACGAATTATGCAAGGTTGCGAAGACATTAGTGCTCAGAATCCGGGAATGAATGGTATGCTTGGTGCGGGAAGGATAAATGCGTTTCAAACATTGGGAAATGTGTCTATCAGCGAATTGCATGGCGGCACATTCTCCATTTATCCGAACCCAACAATTGACCGCATCAACTTCAAAAAATCTGTAGCGGATAATGTCACTCGCATTTCAATCAATGACATTTCTGGGCGAGAAATAATTTCGTCATCATGGGTTGAATCGTTGGATGTTTCCAATCTTGCTTCTGGAATTTACACGGTTCTTATTGACGCAAACGGTAAACTTTCTCAAACCAAAATGATGATTCAATGAAGAGGTTTAGCAAGCATGGCGATTAAATGAGGCAATTCGTTTATTACAGAATCAATTTATGAAACCAGAAAGTTCAACCTACGGAGCATATTATCAAGCATACATTCAACTTGTAGAAGAGGAAGAATTGCTTTCAGCGCTAAATGCTTCCGTTCAAAATTCTAACGATTTTTGGAGTGCGCTCACCGAAGAGCAAGGCAATTTTCGCTACGCGGAAGGAAAATGGAGCATCAAAGAACTGCTGCAGCACATTATTGATACGGAACGCATTTTCAGTTACCGCGCCTTGGCATTTGCTAGAGGAGAAACCACTGCCCTACCTGGTTATGATGAGAACGCATACACCGACAATTGCCTAGCTGATTCGAGAATACTTTCTGACATGGTAGCTGAATTGATGACCTTGAGGAAGTCTACCATTCTGCTGTTTGGCAGCTTTAGTGAGGAGAAACTGGATGCTGTGGGAACGGCAAGCAACAATCCTTTATCGGCAAGAGCGGCAGGGTTTATACTTGTGGGCCACGAGTTGCATCACATTCAAGTTATGAAGGAACGCTATCTCTTAATGCTGTGATTGAGTTGCTATTTCGGAACCAATCGCGTAATGACCACGATTTTATCTTCCACGCCTTTTCCTTTCAATTGCTTTGAAAGTGATTCTAATTGGACAAAATCACCCGATTTTGTTTCGAAACGATAGTTAACAACTCCAATGCTTGGCTTAATGGTTACCCCTGCATGCGATTTCAATACAGCAACTAAATCTTCTGGATGGAAGTAATCATAGCAGGATTGATTTTCCAATTCCGAAAAGGGATAGCCCGTAATTCCTTGAATAGTATCTGAAGCTTGTAGATACATCCCCTGTTCATTGTGAACTGAAACAAAGAAATTGGAATCAGTACACTCCCGAATGAGCTGCTCTACCTCTTCTGTGGTTTCGCACTTACCAAGAACTGCTTCGCTGAATAAAAAGGACATAATTGTAATTTATATACCGCTACGAAATCACGGATGGTAGGTTTCGAGAAAACTAAACTCTTTGAAGAATCAGTAAAGCTTTTACTGCATCGGGTAGCCGAGCGGGGCACGCGTTAGATAAACGGGTGCTAGAGGGTGGAATTCATAGCATCTATAGAATCAAAATAAGCATCCGCTTCCTTATCCATTTGCTCCATCGGTTTTTGTTCTTCAATAGAACGTAGGCTCAACCAAGCTATCAGGGGGCCGAAAATGGCAAGTAACACCACCAGTTTTATCCAATTTCTTGTTGGCTCACTTGCAGCCATGGTTTAAAGATAGATGGCACGCGTTAGATAAAGGCGCGCTAGCGGAGCGAAATGAAGAAGATCAGTTGCAAACTGATTGTGTCATGTTCCGCACAAGAGATCCGTTGGAACACTTGCGCGAGCGGGGTCGCCATTATCTGCTAGTCTTTTTCTTTTTTCGGCTTGCCACCAGGCTTTATATGACCGCGACCATAGTCACCACTTTGCGCTTTTCCGCCTCCTATGTCAGGTCTTTGGCCTTTGTTAAAGCCTTCGTTTATCCTTCCAATTTTATTACCCGAGTCATTTTTTGAACCTCCCTTATGTTTTGAATCCGGTTGCCCTTTGGGTTTAGTGCTTTCTTCGCTCATTTTATTGAATTTGAATTACAGTTATGAAAATTGATACTAATCCTATTACTAGAGTTACACATTGACGCATAGTTGATATAGCTAGTTGCTTTGTCCCAATTTTGACTTTTACAATCTTCTCCATCAAGTTCAGAATCCATCGATTTTATGGAAGTTTGATGTGAGACTAAGTTTAATAGTAGTG